>Ga0194048_10000037_pt1 | contig 55885 bp, 45 predicted proteins | sample JunL225m_MetaG_FD_161685 | JGI IMG/M metagenome (GOLD analysis project Ga0194048, IMG submission 161685) | Anoxic zone freshwater microbial communities from boreal shield lake in IISD Experimental Lakes Area, Ontario, Canada - Jun2016-L222-5m | ecosystem: Environmental > Aquatic > Freshwater >...
GGGTTGAGGGGTAGAACCAACCCTCAACCCAGCGTAGAACCATGGCCAACCCGAAACGCAAACAGTCCAAACGCCGCAGCCGTCTTCGTCGGGGCGCTAACCAATTCCGTGCTCCTAAGCTCGTTCGTGACACCGAATCCGGTGCACTTCGTCGCTCGCATCGTGTCGACCCCACCACGGGCAAGTACCGTGGTCGCCAGGTCCTCGACGCCAGCGCATAAGCCGGTTTACGGGCCCAGCCCGCACCCATGAGCGAAGCCACTCTGAAGAAAGGCCACCGGATTGCCCTCGACTGCATGGGAGGCGACCTAGGCCCTTCAGAAGCCGTCGCTGCCGCTGCCCTCGCCCTTAAAGATGGGGTCATCGGTCCTGACGACACCCTGGTGCTCGTCGGTAACGAAGATAATTTGCGCCTCTTGGCGATGGAGCACCGTAATCTGAAATCGTCCCGCGTCATCTTCAAGCATGCGCCCTCCATCGTAGGCCCCGATGACGCGCCCATGACGGTCCTGAAATCTAAGCGCGATTCATCAATGGTAATCGCCCTTGAATTGCTTAAAACTGGAGAAGTTGATGCCGTAGTTTCGACGGGTAATACCAAGGCCCTCGTTGCCGCTGGAACGATCAAAGTCAGGGCAATGGAAGGCGCTGAGCGCCCCGCCTTGGCGGCGATCATGCCCCGTCGTGAAGGCCATTTCATCCTACTCGACGTCGGAGCCAACCCCGAAGCAACGCCCGAACACCTGGTGCATAATGCCGTACTGGGTTCAATTTACGCCCAAAGCTCCCTAGGCATCGCCCATCCGCGCGTTGGACTTCTTACCGTCGGAACAGAAGAAGGCAAAGGCGGCGCTCGCATTAACCGCACCCACAGTCTTCTGAAAGCCATGGGTACGAGCATCAATTATATCGGGCCGGTCGAAGGCTTCGATATGTTCGGTGATGCGTGCGACGTTGTCGTCACCGACGGCTTCACGGGAAATGTCATTCTTAAGACCTTAGAGGGCTTGGTCTACATGCTCCGCGAACTGGTCGGCAATAAAGTCATGCGTAATCCGGTCTACATGGCCGGCGGCATCGCCATGTTTCCTTTAGTCCGAGAATTAAAAGGTAAACTTAAGCCCGAGCGCTACGGCGGAGCCCCCCTTCTCGGACTTAACGGCCTCGTCATGAAAGCCCATGGTTCCAGCAATCGGCAGGGCATTGTCAGCGCCATCCGCCTTGGCCTTGAAGCCCTAGGTCACGGGGCAGGACGTCAGATGCAAATGGCTCTAGCAGAGGCAAATAAGGTGATTTCGGCCACTCCAGAGGAAGTCTGAGGTTTTAGTGTTTCCTTTCCCGCCGTCGGGTCTTACCTCAAGTCTTCGATGAGCAGCGCCGAGCTTTCAGTCTTTATCAGGGCTATCGGTGTACACGCACCCGAGCGTAAACTCACCAACGCGGAGCTGTCGCTCATGGTGGAAACCTCCGACGACTGGATCAAAAGCCGGTCGGGCATCTCGGAACGGCGCATCGCCGGTCCAGGCGAAAATCCGTCCGACATGGGAGCGAAGGCTGCGGCCAAAGCCTTGGACCGTGCGGGACTTAAACCTGAAGACATCGACCTGCTCATCGTCGCCACGATGACGCCCGACGTACCCTTCCCGTCTACAGCGTGCCTCCTCCAAGCTAAGCTAGGACTTCGCCGCGACATCCCATGCTTTGACATCTCGGCGGCTTGTTCGGGCTTTGTCTATGCGCTCCAAGTCGGCACTGACATGATGCGATCGGGTGGTTATCGCCATGTCCTCGTCATCGGTACCGAAAAGCTATCCAGCGTCGTAGACTGGCAAGACCGGGCGACCTGCGTGCTTTTTGGCGACGGCGCCGGCGCTGCCATTCTGGAAGCCACCAACGTCAAGGGGGTTGGCATTCTCGGCAATGTCTTAGGTGCGGACGGCACCAACGCCGAATTGCTTCATTGCGTAGCGGGCGGCTCAGCGAGTCCCGCCAGTACGGAAACATTACGCGACGGAAAACATTTCCTGCGGATGAATGGTAAAGAAGTCTTTCGCCTTGCCGTCCGGGTGATGGCGGAGTCTTGCGAACGCGTCCTGGCCAAATGCGGCGTCAACTCCGACCAAGTAGCTTGGTTCATTCCCCACCAAGCCAATATTCGCATCGTTGAAGCCGTCGCCAATCAACTTAACGTCGGCATGGAGCGATTCCCTTTTAATCTCGACCGTTACGGCAATACGTCAGCCGCATCGATTCCCCTCGCCCTGGAAGAAGCTTGGCGTGATGGTAAGATCAAACACGGCGACCTTGTCCTCTTGGTTGCTTTCGGTGCGGGCCTCACTTGGGGCGCAACTCTCCTTCGCTGGCATGAACCTACTCGCTAAAACCTTTTATTCTGCCGCTTTCTTGCTGGCTGCCTCCGCCTCGGCGGAATTCATCCGTCAAGACGGACATTGGCAAGTCAAGGCTGGCACCACCCCCGAAATCACCCCCGCGGAGCGGATGACCGTGGTCCTAATCGCGATGGACATAGCCTCCGCCGAGAATGACTCCGGCGAGCAAAGGGCCGCCCTCAAATCGTGGGCCTTGGTCGCGGAAGCAAATCGTGGCAACCCCGCCGAAGCCTTGGCGATGCTCGAACAGGCTCGCATTTACACGCAACAAGGTCGCTTCGAAATGGCGACCGACCTCATCGACGACATCTACGCCCGCCACTCGAGTTTTTCTAAATTCCAAGATGCCGTCCAACTGCAATTCGAAATCGCCAACCGGATTGGAAGCGGTGAGCGACGCTACTTAGGCGGCTGGTTCCCATGGTTCAAGGACCCTGCAAGCGCCCTCACTTATTGGCAGAAAACTTTACGGCTGGCGCCCAACGGACCGCTGGCTGACCAATCGTTAATCAAGATCGCCCGACTCTCCATCGAGCTCGAAATCGAGTCCAAAGCCGAGGAAGCCTTGGAACGTCTGGTCAGCGATTATCCGGCCTCAAAGTTCTTGGCCGAAGCCCTCGAATCTCTGGCTAAGATACGCTCCCACGAATCCATGGGAGCCGACTGGGACCAAGCTTCCACCATCGAAGCGGCTGATCATTGGCGCACCCTGGCGGACCAGTTCCCGAACGACAAGCGGACGAAACAAGCTCCCGAACAAATCCGCATGCTCCGTGATCGCGCCGCCCGCGCGCGGCTTAATTTAGCCCAATTTTATTGGTTCAAACATAATAACCCCGAAGCGGCTAAACTCATGGCTAACGCCTGCCTGAGCTTAGCTCCCGAATCTCAGGCGGCCAAAGACGCCGAATCGCTCTTGGCCGAGATTCAGAAGAATCCGACCCCACCCAAGACCATCGCCGACCGACTATTAGGCACCTACCCAAGGCCGCGCATGGCGAATGAGGCGGCCCCGACGACCACCAGCAGCGACCTTGATTCTTTTGGCTTTAAAAAAGAAGCCCCTCGGTCGGCGACAGAAACTGAACGTCGATAATGTCGCGCTTCTTCTTCATTCTTAGCCTGGGATTGGTCACGGCTTGTTCTTCATACCGGCTTGGCGGACCGAAGCCCTCCTTCACGCGCATCGAAGTCGCGCCCGTCCGTAATTCGACTTCCCGACCCGGAACCCATGCAGTCCTGCAGGAGAAAATCCTCGAGGCTCTCTCCGGCGACCCGCGCATCAAAATCGGTTCTGGTGAAGCACTTCTCACCACCGAAGTCACGCAGTATAAACGCGAAGGACAGACGGCGAATTCCGTCGACGCCTTCCTCATCTCCACCTATCGGGTGACGTTCATCGTTCGCTGCACTTTGACCACAGAGGGCGGAAAGCACGTGTTGTTTAAAGACCGGGAATTCTCCGCGGCCGTCACTTTTCAACCCAAGGGAGACCCCACGGCCGAAGAACTCAGCCTAGGCCCCACGCTCTTTGCAGAAATCGCCGCCCAGATCAGAGAAGCCGCAACCACGGCCTGGTAATCATGAACGCCCCTGTCGTCGCCCCCTCCTTGCTCGCCGCCAATCACGGTGAATTCCTGCAAGGCCTTCGCATGATCGAGGCGGCTGAACTTTCCTGGGTCCATTTGGACATTATGGACGGGCACTTTGTGCCCAACATCAGTTTCGGACCACAAGTCGTCGCCGACCTTCGACCTCAATCAAAATTATTCTTCGACGTTCACCTGATGCTCACGAACCCCGATCGCTTCGTGGATGCTTTCGTCAAAGCTGGAGCCAATCGCCTGACCGTTCACGTGGAGGCTGATCACGACGTTGCCAAGACGATCGCCGCAATCAAGAACGCAGGCCTACCAGCGGGCATCGCGATGAACCCGGACACCGATCCTTGCCGCTTGCTGCCTTACTTGGACTCGGTCGACCTTGCGCTTTGCATGACGGTTTTCCCTGGCTTCGGAGGCCAAGCTTTCATCCCGTCCGTGCTCGAGAGTATTAAGTTCCTCGATCACGAACGTCGCCAGCGTGGCTTAAATTATCGCCTCGAAGTCGATGGCGGCATTAACGCGACGACGGGCAAGCAATGCCGAAGCGCAGGCGCCGACACCTTGGTCGCAGGCACAGCCTTCTTCAAGGCGGCGGATCGCAAAGCTTTCGCTACGGCCCTGTCAGTCTAAGCCGCCGCGGGAGGCGGCGGTCCGTCACGGACTGCTTCTTTCTCCTTCTGCAACCGTAACTGTCCGCAAGCGGCATCGATATCATGCCCCTTTTCCCGACGTAAAGTCGCCGTGACGCCCAAAGCGCGAAGTTCTTTCACAAAGCGGTCTTGGCGCGTTAAAGAGGGTCGCACCCAAGGCAAGCCCTCGACTTTGTTATACGGAATCAAGTTAACGTGGGCATGCAACTCACGGGCGATCACGGCTAATTTCCGAGCCTGCTCTAACATGTCGTTGATGTCTTCGATCAGGATGAATTCGAGCGTGAGCATCCGCCCATGCTTACGAGCGAAAGCCTTGGCGGCCGGTACCAACTCTTCCAACGGATACTTCTTGTTCACCGGCATGATTTTTTCCCGCACTTCATTCGTTGCGCCGTGCAGACTGATCGCGAGACGGAAGCCCTCAGGCTCTTCCGCAAGCTTAAGGATTTTAGGCACGACTCCGGAAGTCGAAATGGTCACGCGGCGGGCGCCAAAACCAAAACCCCAAGCCGCGTTCACGATGCGCAACGCCGCCATCAGATTATCATAATTCGCCAAAGGCTCACCCATGCCCATCACCACGATGTTATCGAATGACGCCAGCCCTTCCGCGGCACGGGCCGGATCCGCCTGATCTTCGATACGACAGACTTGCACAAGTTGGGAGACGATTTCACCGACGGAGAGATCTCGCTTCCAGCCCTCTAGGCCTGATGCGCAAAACTTACAGCCGTAGGCGCAACCCACCTGAGTGGAGATACAAATGGTTCGCCGGGACTTATCCTGGCCTACCCCCTCCATCGGTGCCCGGATAATGACCGTCTCGATGAGCGAGCCGTCGCGAAGGCGTTGCAACAGCTTTTGGGTCACATCCAAAGCCGTTTTACGCCCCAAAACCTCCGTGGCCTCAAAATCATAGTTCTCTGCCAGCCAGGCCCTTAAATTAGCTGGTAAATTGGTCATCGAGTCGGCTTTTTCAGCCCGGCGGGGGTAAATCCACTCAAATACCTGGGCCGCTCGGTACCGGGGGTGCCCGCCCTCGACCAATCGTGCCCCCAAGGTCTCTGGGGTTTCACCGTGAATTGAGGGCTTTTCGGGCTTAAATGCCATGTGTGAGAGTCGGGGTTGGGACTTAAGGTCGATAGACCCCAAAGCCCTCAGCCTTCCTGCTTGCAAGTGAGAATTGTTATCCCCAAAACCAATTTTTGCAATGAGCAACAAGGTCCCCAACCCACAAGGTGGTAAAATTAACTCTCTTCAGGCCGCCATTGACAGGGTAGCAACGGGACAACCCGCCTTCTGCCTTCACCAAGCCTGGGGTATCGGCGTCATCCGCGCCTACGACGAAGCCGCCAAACGCTTCACGGTCGACTTCCCAGAGCAGAATAAAAAAGCCCACGCGATGGACGCCGCTTTCTTTCTCGGTAAAATTGAGATTATTAACCCAAATGGTGCCGTAGCATCGGCTTACGCTGACGACACTAAGGAAAAAATTGCCGGGATGGTCGCCAATGACCCGGCCGGAATCGTCAAGGCCCTCCTCGACGAAAGCCCAACCGGAACCTGCTCATCTTACGCCCTCGAAGCCAACCTCGAGCGGATTCATTTTGCCTCCCTCGCCGCCGGCAAAGACCGAGCGGCCGCCTTCAAGGCCTGGTGGACCAAAGGGCGTGCTGTCCTGCGCAAGGATCGTGCGGTGCTCGTCCCCGAACGCAAAGGAGGGCTCTACGCCCTTCTCGTAGCTCCTCAAGACCTCGGTGAAGACCTCTTCGCCCAGTACGAAGGCGCCCCAAACCTTGAACGCAAGTTAGCCCTCCTTGAAGAGCTCGCGGACAGCGCTACGGCCGAAACTCGCTCAGCTGCCAACGAAGCCAATCTGGCCAAGGTTTCTTCAGACCTCGCCAAGGCCGTCAATGCCCTGAGCACCGCCCGCCGTCGCGATAATCTTCCGGTCATTCTTTGCGGCATCTGGAACCGAGATAAGTTCTTCCGTCCAGCCGTTGAAACCGTTGAAACCGTCACCCCTACCGCCTCCGACATCATCGCCCTTTGCTCCGAAAGCGACCTAGCTTTCATTGCGCTTAACATCCCTCACACGACCGAGAAGATCCGCAGCCTATTGGACCTCGTCCGCGCGCACCACGGCGACAACTGGGCTGATCGCGCCTTCGACCTCCTTCGTAACCGCGACATCGGAACCACCAAGAGCGGCTCGGCTAAATTAGTCTCGGAATGCATCGCTTATCTTTGCGACCAAGAGCTTTCCGCCCATGTGGCTAATCGCTTCGCCCAGTGGCTCGAGACCCGCGAATTGCGTGCTCCCGTCATCATCTGGGTTATCAAGAATCGCACCTCGAAGAAGTATGCTGAGATCGTCAACCGTCTCATTAATCCGTCGCTGCTCGGCGCCATTCTCGCGTCCGTTGATACCGAATCCCTGGAGTCCAATTCTACCGCCCGCATTCCGCTAGCCAACGAATTGATCAAGGATCGCGAACTGATCGCCGACATCTTGGCGCCGGCAAGCGGCCCAAAGACCGATAGCGAAACCATCTTCGACCTGACTCGCACCATGCTGAGCAGTCAAGGCTTCGACCAGATGACCAAGAAGGCCCTGCTTTCACGCCTAGCGAAGATCGAGCCACACGTCCAACGTCTGGCCCAATCCAAGCACACCGACACCGAGGCCGAAGAAAAGGAACTTGTCGTCTCAAATTCCAGCAAAGAAGAGAAAGAGCGCGAGCTCGAGGACATCGTCAAAGTCCGCCTGCCTGCCATCAAGGAGGCCATCCAGATCGCCAAGGAACACGGCGACCTTAAGGAGAACTCAGAGTACAAGATGGCCCGCCAGGACCATGACACCCTTGCAGCTCGCCGCGCCGAACTTGACTCCGTGCTAAAGAAGGCCCGCATCACCGACTTTAAGGAAGCCAAGGTCGACTCCATCAGCATCGGCTCAACCGTCACCCTCCTGCGCGGTTCCGACCAAGTCCAGATCACCTACGATATTCTCGGAGCTTGGGACGGTAAGCCAGAAGAGAACATTCTTTCCTACATTTCCCCGCTGGCAAAGCAGTTCCTGAACCACAAGCCGGGCGAGACTTTCGTCACTAACATCAACGGTAAGGCTGAAACGTGGAAAGTAATCACGATCACCCGCTGGATCGATAAGCGCAAATAAGCCCTGTAAAGCGCCCTCGAAGAAGCCCCGGAATCGGGGCTTCCTCTTTTGACACCCAAGCCGTTCGCCCCTAATCAATTCCAATGCTAACCCCCTGGGAGTCTCTCCGGTTACTTGCCGACCCCACCCGCGCTCGGATTTTATTCCTTCTGAACAAAGGCGAACTCGCCGTGGGCGAACTTCAGGAAATCCTCGGCATGCGACAGTCGCGCATCTCGACACACCTTTCACTCCTTCGCAAAGCCGGCCTCGCCGACGACCGAAGAGATGGGAAAAATTCCTATTACTCGCTGGCACGTAATCTTCCGGCGGGAGTAAGCCGCCTCATCGAGGCCGCCATCTCCGCCACAGCTCAAGACCCAGCAACCGCGGCCGATCAACGCTCCCTGCAACGAATCATCCAAAAAAGACGTCAAAAAGCAGAGCGACATTTCAATCTGGTAGCCGATCGTCTCGGACGCAACTACTGCCCAGGGCGATCATGGGAGTCCATCGGTCAGATGCTGCTACTGCTCACACCGTGCATAAAGATCGCCGATCTAGGCGCCGGAGACGGCACCCTTTCTCGACTGCTCGCACGCCGGGCAGAAAGCGTCCATTGCATCGATAATTCTCCCCGCATGGTCCAACTAGGCCGGGCCTTGGCAAAGAAAGAACACCTTAACAATCTCACTTACGTTCTCGGCGACATTGAGAAGGTGCCTTTGGCCGATTGTAGCGTCGATCTCGTGCTGCTCAGCCAAGCCCTGCATCACGCCGATAATCCCAGAAAAGCCTTAAGTGAAGCGCATCGAATCCTCACGCCAGGTGGCAGACTCTTGGTGCTTGATCTCCGTGCCCATCGTTTTGAAAAAGCACGTGAGCTCTATGCGGACCGCTGGTTGGGATTCAAAGAAAACGACCTCCATGACTGGCTTGAAGCCGCCGGATTCCAGTATTCGGAGGTTCGGGTGGTGGCCAAGGAGCCAAAAGAACCAGGATTTGAGACCTTGCTCGCTTCGGGGTTAAAAGCAGGCAGGTAATCAAATAATCCATCCATTGTTTCAAGCTGGCAACAAACGTTAAATAGGGGGTAATCCCCTTTATAATGGCTTGGCAGCAGTCCAGCGAATGGCCAATTTTAGTCCCCACCCCAATGAGGAGTTAATCACTCCCCAATCTGATGGCTACCCACGAGTCTCGAATCTACAAGTTGGCAAAAGTTTCCCTTCTTGCCCTCCTCCTCGCCGCCTTACCCATAGCTGGTGATTTACGGGGCCAAGCGGCAGCCGCGGCTATCAATAAAGAGCCAAAGGAAGACCCGTTGTCCGTCTTGTTCAAAAAAGCCGAACTGAACTTTGATCAGAAGAAATACAAGGACGCCTTGGCCGATTATGTCGAACTTGAAAAACAAGCGACCAGCGTTGAGGACAAGCTCAAAGCCGTGGTCATTTTCCGAAAGGCCACTTGCTACTACTTGATCAAAGATTGGTCTAAGACCGAAATCGAGCTGACCAACTTCCTGACCAAGTTCCCCCGCGGTACCGATGACTTTTTTGACAGCGATAATCGTCGCGGCTTGGCGGAACTCACCTTGATTGAAGTCCTCTCCAATCAAGCCAAGTGGGACGCGGCTCTCCTGCGCCTCGAAAAAATCCGTTCGAATACCCTAGCCCGCCCGGAAGATCGCGTGAATGCCTACGCGCTCTCCGCCAAGATTGTCCTCGATCGCGTGAAATCCGCCCCGGAAGCCGACAAGAAAGCGGCTTACGGCCAAGCCATCGCCTTGCTCAAGCAGGCCACCTCCGAAGGCGTTAATACCCCCGAACGGAAAGAAGCGGGCTATAAATTGGTCGAAATCTACACCAAACTCGGCCTCGTCAAAGACGCCGATCAACTCAAGTCAGAGATCGATGCCAAGAGCAGCGGCTCGCCCGCCGATATCGTCCGTTCCAACTTCCAGCGCCTCAGCATCGGCGATGCCCGCTTCGCTTCCGCCGAAGCCACCGTCGACGAAAACACCCAGCCTGAAGCCTACCGACAGGCACTGAGCAACTACCAAGGCACGCTCCGCCGCGCGACCCTCACCCGCGCGCTCGTCAAAGCAGTCGAGGCGAAGCAAGGCGACCTCGATAACATCACCAAAAATAACCCGAAGCCCAATGACGAAACCAAGGCGAAAATCGAAATGGTCCGCCAAGACCTAGACCAATTTAAAAAAATCGAAGCAGAATTCAACGCCAACAAGGATTACGACGCCTTCATCTCCTATCGCATCGGCCTTTGCCTGCTCGAATTGAACCGCCCCTGGGAAGCCTTCGTGGCCTTCCGTGATATCTTTGATAATAACCCGGAATTCTCCCGCATCACCGGCACCTACTATTACTATATCGTAGCCCTTCGTCGCACCGGCCGAAACGCTGAAGCCCAGGCGAAGTGCAAGGAGTTCCTCGGTAAATTCCCGAAAGCTGACGAAAATTCAGCCATCGGCATGATCTTAGGCGAAATCTCCCAAGACACTGAAGACTTCAAAGAAGCGATCGCCCATTACCGATGGGTGAAGGATAACGTCAAAAACCTCACCGTGGACGCGGCAATGGAAATCGATTTCCGCATCGCCTGCTGCCACTTCGCGATGGTCGACTGGAACGATGCCCGCGTCGCGTTCGATAAGTTCCTAAAACAGTACCCGCACTCACCCGTCACCCAACAGGTGCTGTACATGAACGCCCTCTGCTGGTTCTACCAAGGAAAATTCAAGGAGACCAAGGCCGCCTTCGACACTTACGAGAAAGAATACCCTCGCGGACAGTTCCTCCCAGACGTCCGCTATCGTCAGGCAATCGTCAAATTTGGAAGTAACCCGCCGGAGACGACCGAAACCCTGCGCCTCTGCAACGAATGGCTAAAGGAATTCGCCGTCCTGAAGACGGACGAGGTCATCAACCAGTTACCCGAAGTCCACACGCTGATTGGCGATACCTATATCCGCCTAGCCGACCAGCTCACCGAAGCGATCCGCCTGGCCGACCTCGACATCCGCAATTCCGACTCGACTAACGGAAAAAACACCGCGGCGGCGAACAAAGCCAAACTTGAAAAGCAGAAGAACGATATCACCAGCAAAGCGGTTGACGCTTATGTGACGGCGGCTCGTTCCGGCCGGACCAACCCCTCGGCGCTGGAATTCGTCCTCCGGGAATTAGGCAAGATGCTCCCTGGACGCGGCGAACACCAAAGGATGCGCGACCTCTACAAAGAAATCTACGACTGGAACCACAACGACCCGAAGGCGATGACCTACCTGTTCGACGTGATTAAGTCGACCGAACGGATGGGAGATAAGGTCGAATTCAGCCAACGCACCGAACAGACCACTAAGAATTACAGCGCCAAGCTGGCCGTCGCCCGTAAGGCGGTCACCGACCTTGAGCGCAATACCAGCACGACCGAAGCAATCACGGCCGCCAAGGAGGCGGTCACGAAACTCTCCGCACAGCTGGCCGCCGAACTCGATGTCATCGAAAAAGAACGTCAATCAAGCATCACCAAGGCAAAGAGCGACGCTCTAAAGATTCTTTCCAATTCCGTCACGGAAAGCATCAATGACCGTCGCCAAGAGGGCGCCGAGAAGTTGATCATATTCTTGACCGAAAAAATCGCCAAGAAAGTGAAGCGGGTTAAGCCTGGAACCAAACCTGACCCTGCCGCCTATTCCGTGGATAATGCCGAAGCGGAACTGAAGAAACTGCTCCGCCTCGAAGAGAACCGAGACTCCCTCATCGCCCAAGCCCGCGGCTTCTTCGCCCTAGGCCAACTTGCCATCAACACACGTAACCCCGAGAAGGCCGCCTCCTATTTTGAAAAAATCGCCACGAGCTACAAAGCTGAAGAACTAAGCCCGACCATTATTGCCGTCGTCGGCGATCACCTGCTCGCAAAAGGGGAACTGACCAAGGCTGCCAGCTATTTTGACTATATCCGCGAACACAGCCGCTCCACGGATTATGCCGATTACGGGTTCGCGGGTTCCGCTGAAATCTTACTGCGCCAAAAGAAGTTCAAGCAAGCCGCCGAACTCTGCCAGGAAGCTATCGACAATAACATCCTTATGTCGAAAGAGCGTGAAATCCGGTTCGTACACGGACGCGCCTTGGTCGAACTATGCCAATATGTCGCCGCCAAGAAGACCCTCGAGGATATCGCCAAGACCAAGGAGTGGAGAGGCGAGACCACGGCAGGCTGCCTCTACTGGCTCGGCCTGGCCGAAGAACGCCAAGGCCATGACGCCGAAGCCGTAGCCTATTACCGTCGTTGCCGGTTGGCCTGGAAGAAATATGAAGTTTGGTCCGCCAAGGCCTACCTTTCGGAGGCGAAGATTCTCGGAAACAAGATGGGGCAAAAACCCGAAGCCAAAGCGGTCCTGCTTGAGATGCTCAGCAACGAGCGAATCAAGGCTACCCCTGAAGCCAATGAAGCCAAAGAGCTCACCCTCAGCCTCTAATACCATGAACTCTTTCGCCCGTATCTTTCTAGCGCTTGCCGCCCTAAGCCAATTTCCTTCCGCCTTAGGACAAGTTTTTATCTTTAAATCAAATGAACGCTGGGAAATCAACGACCCCTTCAAGATGGATCGAACTTCCTTGCCGCCCAAGCCATTGGTGGACGTTAAAAAGGGCCTAATCATCAGTGTTAACGGGACCGTTGAACGCACCAACTTCATCAGCGGGGCCGAAATCAGGGCGAGTAAAAAACTTACTGAAGTCCTCAGCATCATCTGGCCCCTACCTGAGCGACTCATCGAGGCTCAGAACAACATCAATCGCGGCGAGCCCGGCAAGGCGCTTGATAATATCGAAGCTGTAATCAAGTTATTCGAGCCCCTAAAGGCGGTCCCTGGCAGCTGGTGGCCCAAAGCCACTATGCTTAAACTGGACGCCCTTGACCGGCTCGAGAACGAAGCTGCCATTGGCTCTTTTCTGGAAAACCTAGAAAAAGACGAAAGTGCCAAGCTCCCCGAACTCGCCATCAAGATCCAACTGGCACGACTCATGCAACGCGCCCGAAAAGGCGACCACGAGTCCGTCATCAAAGAGGCTACTGACCTGATTCCGAAGATGGACGACCCGGACCTGCTCGCCCGCCTGCATATCGTCAAAGCCAACTCTCTGCTCGCCACCAAGAAGTATGAACTGGCGATGAACGTCTATCTGCGCGTTCCGGTCTTCTACGGTGCCCAACTTGAACACGTTCCCAAAGCACTCCTGGGTGCCGCCCGCGCCTTCCGCGGCATGGACACGCCAGCGACCCGGGAACAGAAGCTGGAAGAAGTTTCCAATCGTTACTTAAAAGACATCATCACGACTTATCCGGTCTCAAAAGAGGCAGAAGAAGCAAAAAAACTTCTACCCAAGGAAGACCGAGTGAAAGCCGAAGCCGAACAAAAGAAACTCGCAACGGCGGCGGCGCTCCCCGAGGGCGCCGTGATGGCCAAGCCAAAGGTCAAAGCCGAAGACGATCAGTCAGGTAACAAGTGAGTCCTTGCCCCTTTCCAAAACCCAACCTAAATATCCTCAACCCACTCAGGTCCCCATGAAGCTGAAACTCCGCCTCCCCTTAATCACTTCGCTCTTCCTCGGACTAGCGACCGTCAACATGTTGGCACAAGCCGCCGCGGCCGCTCCCGCCGCCGCCCATCATGACAAGACCTTGATGGATCTTTTCATCGAAGGCGGCTGGGTCATGTACCCCATCACGCTTTGCTCGGTCGCCATGATCTGGTTCATCGTCGATGGCTTCCTTAAGACCAGCACCGGCAAGCTTTATCCCGCTGACCACGTCAAGGAGCTCCGCGTCCTCTTCAAAAAAGGCGATTATGTCGGCGCTTATGCTTACGCGAAAGACGCTAACTCGCCCGTCGCCCAGGTCATCCGCGCCGGGGTGGCTCTTTCCCCCGAAGGAAAGACCATGACCGAAGAAGCCATCATTTCAGAAATCACCCGCATCCAAGCTGAACTCAAAGGACGCGCATCCTACCTCTCCGTTATCGGAGTCTGTACGCCGATGATTGGTCTGACGGGTACGGTGACCGGCATGATGAAGGCATTTGATAAGCTTTCCACATCGGGCGTGGGCGACCCCTCATCCCTCTCAGGCGCCATCGGCGAAGTCCTCGTCGCAACAGCTTCCGGTCTGTTTATCGCTATCCCCGCCTTCATCTCCTACTACCTGCTGACGAATCGCATCAATAAAGGCATTCACGACATCAGTGAAATCGTCAGCGGACTCTTCCGCTCCTACCCCTACGATGAGGTAGCAGGTCGTCGCGTCGGTGACGAAGAGATCTACGCCTCTAAGCCGGATTGGAATGCCTCCCCCGCTCCTGCGGAGAAGGCCTAATCACCCTCAATCCGACTAGACGACCATGGCAGGCGGAGGAGGAGGCGGGGAAGGCGAACCAGAATTTCAGGTAGCACCGATGATCGATGTGCTGCTGGTCTTGCTCATCTTCTTCATGTCCATCACTTCCTCGCAAGTGCTCAAGGTCGATAAGAACATCAAGTTGCCGGTCGCCTCGCACGGCGTCAAACGCGACGACAAAGCGACGGCCGGACTGATCAATATTTCATGGGACGCGACCACAGGCCAGGCGAGATATAAACTCGACGACCGCGAACTGGACGCCAACGACAAAGACGGCATCGCCAAAGAATTGGCCGCCCGCAAAGGTACCAACGAAAAATATCGTCTGCTGATTCGTGCCGACCGCGAATGCCACGCCAAATATATCTCCAAAGCCCTCGAATGGGGCGCTGAAGCCGGAATTGATAACATCGCCTTCTCCGGTCTTAACCACGAAGAATAATCATGCGTCAACTCGAACCCCAACCCGACGCTAACGCCGGCTTCCAGATCGCGCCGATGATCGACGTGGTCTTCGTCATCATGCTCTTCTTCATGGTGATGGCAGGTGCGGTCAAGGTTGAGCATGAACTGAAAACGACCCTCCCTGGCAACGCCGAGACCGCCAAGGAAACCGAAATGCCCGATGAGATCAATATCGGCATCTCGGAAAGCGGCGAGGTCACCCTTAACGACGACCCGGTCGGCAACGCTCAGGACAAAGAACTAAAAAGTCTTTACACCCAGATGGTCGTGATGAAAAAAGCCGCTGAGCAAGCTAAGACAAAACTCCTCATCACCGTCCAAGCCGAAGAAACCGCCCGCTATGATCGGGTGATAAACGTCCTCGACGTCCTCGCCCTCGCCGAGGTTTCAAACGTGACGTTTGCGGTCGCTGACACGGAATAACCCTTATTACTAAGCCCTCCCTCGAAACCGCCCTTAGGCGGTTTCTTGTTTTGTGGATTTGCCAACCCTGTCCAGACCGCCTCATGATACCGCCATGAAGCTCTCCCTCCTGCTAATCGCCGCCACGCTTGGCCTCTCCGGTTGTATCATCGTCTTCGAGCAGCCCAAAGACCCCAAGCCAGCCGCCCCAGCCGCCACCGCAGCCAAGGCAAAGACTGCCAAGGCCGACGCTAGCGCAAAGTAAGCACCCGAAGCTCAGGCGAAGCCGGCTTCCGACTCTAAGACGGCCCGGACGTCTTCATAATCATTGCCCAGCAGACGCGGCGCAGGCTTAGGCAATTCAAACGGGAAAGTTGAAGTGTTACGATTGCCGAAGGCCGCTTCTAGGACGTCAGGGAATTTCGCCGGGTGTGCGGTTCCGAAGACGATCACGCGATCAAGGGCGCCTGGGGACTGACGCAGTAAATCCTCCGCGGCTTTCCAGCCGACCGCGGTATGAGGGCAAAGGATATAGCCACTGGCGTCACGGACTAGTCGCATGGCCTCAAGCGTTGAGACGTCGTCGACGGTGACCGCAGAAACAGCCGGACCGCCTTCACGCCAAGCCAAGAGACGACCAAGGTTATTAGGGTCGCCGATGTCCATGGCGTTGGAAGCGGTGGGACTTGATCGCCGAGCCTTATACTGTCCGGTGGCAAAAAGCTCGGGCAACGGCGAATTAACGTTCGTCGCCGCCACTAAAGCGTCGACTTGCAAGCCCATCCGACGTGCCAGCTGCACCGCCCCGACATTACCCAGATTGCCAGAGGGAACCACGATGCCCATTTTTGCGCCAGAAGGCAGCAAGCGCTTCGCATGGAAGGCGAAAGGTAATTGAGCGATGAGGCGAACGGGGTTGATCGAATTGGCCGTCAGCAAAGGCCGGCGACGACGCAGAGCCTCATCCGCCAAAGCCCGCTTCACCATCGCCTGACAATCATCAAAAGTACCATCGATCGATAAGGCGACTACCCCGGGACGAGCCCGAGCGATCTGAGACTCCTGTACGCCGCTGACACCGACACGAGGATAGAGCACCACTGCGCGGACACCTGGCACGCCAGCACAGGCTTCGGTCACCGCCGCTCCGGTATCACCGGAAGTGGCCGCCAACACGGTCAACTGAGGGAAGTCATTGCCTAGTACGCGAGCAGTGACCCTGACCAATAAGCGGACCGCAAAGTCTTTGAAGGCCGCCGACGGGCCGTGAAAAAGTTCGAGGACGCCGATTTTTTCCAAGCTCGTACCGCGCAATTTTTCGGGAAAAATCAACGGTACCGGAAAGTCGAAAGCCTCCTGGCAAAGTTCATGTAAAACCTGCGGACCAAGCTCGGCGGCGAAGTAAGGCGCCACGACCGCTTCAGCTAATTCTGCATAAGTAGCACCGCGATGGCTCTCAATGAAACCGGCAGGAAGCTGCGGGATATGGGTCGGAACCCAAAGCCCACCCTTGGCGGGAACTGCCGAGAGCAGAACATCCCTGAGGCCGCCGCGACAGGTCGCATCAGCAGTCGAAACAAATTCTAATTTAGGACTCGGAGATGACATGGACGCCCTTGGGATTAATACGCGAAACGTATTGGGTAGCCTTGATCGGGACTGAAGAAAATACTTCGGCTACCGCGGCCGCTACCTTGCGAGCCACCGCCTCGCCTTCGCACAAGGCGAAGACGCTCGGCCCAGCTCCGGAAATGGAAAACCCTAGAGCGCCAGCCGACAACGCGGCCTGTTTTGCCCGATAAAATTCTGGAATAAGGCGCTGACGATGCGGTTCCGCGATCAGGTCGACGAGCGAACGGCCGATGAGGGCGTAATCGCTTTGGAAGAATCCACAAAGCAAGCCGCCGAGGTTACCGCACTGCTGCGTAGAAGTTTCGAGCTGGATCTGGCGAGGCATGATTTCTCGCGCGACCTTGGTCAGGACAACGATATCCGGATGGACCACGGCGGCCCAAAGATTCTCTGGGATTGGCACGTTCATCACGTCAAGTTCGGCATTCGAACGTATCAGCGTGATACCTCCTAAAAGACAGGGTCCGACATTATCGGCATGCCAGGCGCCATCGGCGGCCGCTTCACCGGCGACGACGAACGGCAAGAGCTGTCGGCGCGTAAGCGGCTCTCCCAAGAGTCGGTTGATAACAAAAGCTCCGCCCACCGCACTCGCCGCGCTCGAACCCAAACCGCTCCCAAAAGGCATCTTCTTATGAATCTCCATCTCGATGCCCACATCGCTCTTTCCGAGGTGACGAAGTAAGGCATGCGCTGCGACACCGGCGGTATTCAGTTTCGAATCCAAAGGCAGCCGCCCGTCATCGCCGGTAATCTTGCCGATAGTCAAACCAGGCTTCGGAGAGAAACGGGCGACGATTTCGTCGCCGGGCAAATCGATGGCAAAGCCCAAGACGTCGAAGCCGCAAGCGACATTGGCCACGGTGGCGGGCGAAAAGACCCTGACTTCTTTGAGCGGCTTGGTGGACATAAGACCCCAGTAAAGGGGATTAAAGACCTTTCGGGTTGCCTCCCTATGGGTCAACGGTGAACATGACTGTTACCAAGCCTTAAATGCCGAACCGCATCCACCAGAACGGGTTTGTGACCGTTGCGGCCGCCTCCCCGGCCCTGCGACTGGGTGACCCATCGGCTAACGCTACACTGGTCTCCCAAGCTCTGGAAAAGGCCGCCCTCGAGGGGGCCGAGATCGTCGTCCTTCCTGAACTTTGCCTGACCGGCTACAGTTGCGGCGACCTCTTCGGCCAACACACCCTTCTCAAGGGTGCTCTTAAGGCCCTTGGGCAGGTAGCCGAGACCACGGACAGGCTGGGCCTAAGCGCCATGGTCGGACTCCCCCTCGAAGTCTCTGGCCGGCTCTTCAACGTCGCTGTCTTCATTTCCCATGGAAAAATCTTGGGTGTCGTCCCTAAGACCCACCTGCCGAACACCGGGGAATTCTACGAACAACGCTGGTTCGCCTCGGCGCGCGTCTCCCCAGTCCAAGAGGTCGAACTCCTCGGACAAACCGTCCCGTTCGGCACCGACCTTTTATTCAAAGCCACCGACATGCCCGAATGCGTCGTGGGTATTGAAATCTGCGAAGACCTCTGGGCCGTCGAACCGCCCAGCGGCGCCCAGGCCCTTGCCGGCGCCACCCTTCTCTGTAATCTTTCGGCCAGCGATGAGCTTTTGGCCAAAGCCGCTTATCGCCGCGACCTCGTCCGTTCGCAATCCGCCCGCTGTCTCGCCGCTTATATTTACGCTGCGGCCGGCGCGGGAGAATCCAGTACGGACATTGTCTATAGCGGTCACGGCCTCATCGCCGAGAATGGCGTCGTCCTTGGCGAATCGGAACGGTTCCGCTTCGACCTGGCCTTACTTGTTTCGCAGGTGGACGTGGATCGACTTAATGCCGATCGCCGTCGAAACAGCACGTTTTTCGGGACTCCCGCCACGCTTAAACCCCGCGTTTTAGCCTTTGAACTCGGCACTCCCGTCGGTCAAACGCCCAAATTACGTCGCCGGTTCAGCCAACACCCGTTCGTCCCTGCTGATGCGCATCGACGCGATGAAAACTGTCAGGAGATTTTCGCCATCCAATCAACCGGACTTGCTCGCCGCCTCCGCCACACTGGCGCCAAGCATGCGGTCATCGGCGTCTCGGGCGGCCTCGACTCAACCCTCGCCCTTTTAGTCCTGCAAGAAGCCTTCGGCCGATTAGGCCTGGACCGCAAAGGCATCATCGGTCTGACGATGCCCGGCCCAGGCACCACCGCCCGCACCCGCGTCAATGCCATGAGGTTGATGGAAACGCTTGGCATCAGTGCCCGCGAAATCCCAATAAATGATGCCGTCGACCAACACTTGCGCGACATCCGTCATCCAGTCGGCAAGCACGACGTGACTTTTGAAAACGCCCAAGCCCGCGAACGTACCCAGATTCTGATGGATACGGCGAACCAGGTCGGAGGCTTTGTCGTCGGGACCGGCGACCTCTCCGAAGCGGCGCTGGGCTGGTGCACTTTTAACGCGGACCACATTTCGATGTACCACGTGAACATCGGCGTACCCAAAACCCTCGTCCGCCATCTGGTCTCGTGGGCCGCGCACGCCCGCCATGTCGGGAACGAGCGATCCATCCTCGAAGATATTGTTAATACGCCCATCAGCCCCGAACTGCTTCCGCCCGGCGCCGATGGTGAAATCGCCCAGCAAACCGAGGCGCTCGTAGGACCCTACGAACTCCACGATTTCTTCCTTTATCACGTGGTCCGTAACGGCTTCCGACCCTCCAAGGTTCTCTGGATCGCGGAACATGCGTTCGCGGGTAAATATGACCAGACCGAGATTCGCCACTGGCTCCGCTCTTTCCTGACCCGCTTCTTCAGCCAGCAATATAAGCGGTCCGTCATGCCAGACGGCCCCAAAGTCGGCTCCGTGGCCCTCTCGCCTCGCGGCGACTGGAGAATGCCCTCGGACGCCGAAGCGACAGCGTGGCTTGCCGAACTGGGCTAAGCCTGCTTGATTAGCCGGGTGAACGCTCCTGTGCACAATCATCCCGCCGCCACTCAGGCACTCATCGCGAAACTTGGACCCGAAAAGGTCCGGACCGACGAAGCAACCTGCTTTGCCGCTTCGTTCGATAACATGCGCCTTTCTTTCATGCCCGAAGCGGTCATCCGCCCTGGAGTAGAAGACGATATCGGGATTATCTTGAAGCTGGCCAACGAGCATCGCGTCCCAGTCACCGTCCGCGGCAGGGGCACCGGCAACACTGGCGCGAGTTCTCCCATCAAAGGCGGTTGGGTCATCCATCTCGACCATTGGGACAAGATCGAGATCGATCCGATTTCGGCGATGGCAACCGTGCAGCCAGGCGCCATCACGGCAAAAATCAACGACCTCGCGGCTCCGTTCGGTCTCTTCTTCCCGCCCGATCCATCGTCACTCAAATATTGCAGCATCGGAGGTAATATCGCCACCAACGCCGGCGGCTTACGTGCGGCGAAGTATGGTGTCGTCCGCGACCATGTTTATGCCCTGGAAGGATTCTTACCCACGGGCGAAAAGGTCCGCTGGGCCGCTCCCCTTCGCAAATTCGTGAGCGGTATCAATATCCGCGACCTTTGGATCGGCTCCGAAGGTACCCTTGGCATCATCACCAAAGCCGTCCTTAAGCTAGTCAATAAACCCTTGGCCCGACGCACCTTCCTCCTCGCCTGTCGAACGGATGAAGGCGCTCTCGATGCTGCCGCGGAACTGATGGGACTCCGGATCAATCCTTCCGTTTTCGAATTCCTTGATACTCAAACCGTGGAAGCGGCCGAGAAAATGCGGGCCAAGCGGGTCTTTTCGACCGAAGAATTAAAGGGCAATCCCGCGACCCACGCCATCCTACTCATAGAAATCGACGGGCACCCCGCCGCCCTCGCCGAGGACGCCGCCAAAGTCCGGGAATGGATCGGACGCCACGCCGTCGCTTTCCGCGAAACCGAAATCGAAATCGAAGCCGAAGCCTTATGGGATATTCGTCGGACTTGCTCGCAGGCGATGTACTCCCTGGGCAACGCCAAACTCAATGAAGACATCGTCGTGCCATTTAAAAGCTATGTCGCCCTCATCCGTTACACCCGCGAAGTACGAGACCGCACCGGACTGGCCACACCCACCTTCGGACATGCCGCGGATGGTAATTTCCACGTCCATATCATGTATAACCGGGACGACGCGGAACACTGCCGTCGGGCTGAAAAAGCAATCTATGAAGTCATGCAGAAAGTCGTCGAACTAGGCGGAGCCATTACCGGCGAGCACGGAATCGGCATCGCCAAATCGCCTTTCCTTTCCTTGCAGCACACGCCCGCCGAGATCAAAGCGATGCGCGCCATCAAGCTCGCCCTTGACCCCAACGGCATCCTGGCACCAGGTCAGATTTTCGAGCCGCTCAACGTCTGGGATTATCGCCCTGTCAAAGTCACTCTGGCTTGGGATAAACACTGATTTAAATGTCCAAAACTGTCGCTGTCTTTGATTGGGACGGGGTCGTCATCGACTCATCCGTAGCCCATGAACGCTCCTGGGAAGCCCTCGCCGACGACGAACACCTCACACTACCCGCTGATCATTTCATTCGCGGCTTCGGTAAGCGGAATGAGTTCATCATCCCAGAAATCCTGGGCTGGTCCCAAGATCCTGCTGAAATCAAAAGACTCTCGGACAAAAAAGAGTTTTTGTATCGGGAGATCGCCCGCCAAGGAAATGTCCGTCTATTGCCGGGTGTACGCGAGCTGACAACGGCGCTGGGCCAAGCCGGTATCCGCCGGGTCATTGGCACTTCGACACACAAGGCGAACCTCCAACTTTCCTTCGAACTCTTCGACATCGGGCATTTGTTCGATGGCGCGATCAGCAGCGAGGATGTCATCCGCGGCAAGCCCGACCCCGAAGTCTTCCTTAAGGCATGCGCTTTAGGCGGAGGCGAACCGGCTTCATCCTTCGTGTTTGAAGACTCGTTCTCTGGGATTCAGGCTGGTCTCGCCGGAGGCTTCATTACCGTAGCCTTGGCGACGACCAACACGCTAGCCCAGCTCGAACCTATCGGTGCGCATCGCATCCTGTGCGACCTGTCGGAAGTCGACCCGCAATGGCTTGTCCACGGCCGACTCGATTAAGCATGGAGTTCAAATTACATTCTTCGTATCGTCCGACGGGCGATCAGCCCACCGCGATTGCCGCCCTGGAGGCGTCCCTCCAAGCCGGCAACGCCCGCCAGACCCTCCTCGGCGTAACAGGCTCCGGCAAGACCTTCACGATGGCCAATCTGATCGCGAGCCAGCAACGGCCGGCGCTAATCATCTCGCACAACAAGACCCTGGCCGCCCAGCTATACTCCGAATTCAAGAATTTCTTCCCGGAAAATGCGGTCGAATATTTCGTCAGTTATTATGACTATTATCAGCCGGAGGCTTACGTCCCGCAGACGGATACGTTCATCGAAAAAGATTCGGCGATCAACGAAGACATCGAACGGCTCCGCATCAGCGCCAGCAGCGCCCTGCTTTCGCGGCGCGACGTCATCGTGATCGCTTCGGTTTCCTGCATCTACGGCCTAGGTTCACCAGAAGACTTCATGGCGATGATGGTCCCACTGAAGGTCGGCATGACGCTGCGACGCGACGAACTGCTGACGAAGATGGTGAATAACCAATACTCCCGAAATGATGCGATCTTGGAGCGATGTTCCTTCCGGGCGCGCGGCGAAACCATCGACGTCTGGCCCGCCTACATGGAATCCGCGGTACGCCTGGAGTTCTGGGGCGATACGCTTGAAGCCATCCGGGAACTTGACCCCGTGAGTGTGAAGCCCGGAAAATCCTTGGAGAAGTTCGATCTTTATCCAGCCAACCAATATGTCACGGCACCCGGACGGGTCAAAACCGCCGCCGCCGCGATTCGTGCCGAACTTGAAGAACGCGTGGATTTTTTCGAAAAGAACAACCGGTTGGTCGAGGCGCAGCGAATCCGGATGCGCGTCGAACACGACTTGGAGATGCTACGGGAGACCGGCTTCTGCTCCGGAGTGGAAAACTACTCTCTCCACATGTCAGGACGCAAAGCCGGCGAACGCCCTTGCTGCCTGCTCGACTTCTTCCCCAAGGACCGGCTGGTCTTCATCGACGAAAGCCACGTCTCGGTCTCCCAGATTCGCGGCATGTATCACGGCGATCGGGCGCGCAAAGAGCGGCTCGTAGAGTTCGGCTTCCGACTACCCTCCGCCCTAGAAAACCGCCCTTTGATGCCAGATGAGTTCGACGCCGTGACGGAGCAGATCGTCTACGTATCGGCGACCCCGGCGCCCCATGAATATGCAGTATCCTCGGTCATCGCCGAACAAGTTATCCGGCCGACGGGTCTACTGGATCCGATCATGGAAGTGCGGCCAATTGCCGGTCAGGTCGAGGACATCATCGGCGAAGCCAAAGCGGTGGCGGCCAAAGGCTTTCGTACTCTCGTCACAACCTTGACCAAGCGGATGTCAGAAGAGCTTTCCAATTTCATGCGCGATAGCGGATTAAAAGTGGAATACCTTCACTCCGACATCGATGCCATCGAGCGTGTGGAAATCCTAAGGAGATTGCGCGCAGGGCAGTTCGACGTCCTCGTCGGCGTCAACCTGCTCCGCGAAGGCCTCGACCTTCCCGAGGTCGCCCTGGTCGGCATTCTGGATGCGGACAAAGAAGGCTTCCTCCGGAGCGAAACGAGCCTCATTCAGACTTCGGGACGAGCGGCCCGTCACGTCGATGGCAAAGTCCTTCTTTACGCCGACGTGATGACGAAGTCGCTTACCCGTGCCATGACCATCTGTGCCGACCGCCGAAGGCGCCAAGAGGCTTACAATCTCAAACACGGTATCACGCCGAAAGGAACGATGAGGCCGATCGAGGAAAGCCTCGTAGACGAAGAGGCCGAAGCGGTCTTGGCCGTAGCCGAAGGCACCGATGACCGAGACATCGCCCGAGTGCTTTCCGACCTTGAATCCGAAATGCTCACGGCAGCCGATGAATTACAATTCGAGCGCGCTGCCGTCTTACGCGATCAGATTGAGTCACTCCGCACCGGAAAGCCCGCGCCGGCCAAACGACGCAAAGGCCGACGCTGATCAGCCGAACCGGCGGGTCAGGTCAGCATCGGTCCATTCAACATAAGTCTTACGACCCCGCGGACAAGTCCCCGGCTGCGTCGTCGCAAATAGCGACAGCACCAGCTTGGCCAATTCCAAATCGGAGAGCACGTCGCCCTTCCGCCTTGCCCGCTGGATGGCCAATTTGGCCAAAGCATCATAAGCCAGCGTGGGCTTTCCGAAATCTCCTTCACGGCGGGCCATCTCGGCCAACATGTCGCGAATGAAGCCGAGACCATCTTCCGGCTCCAACCAAGCGGGCAACGCTACGATGCGCCAAAAATTTCTGCCGTATTCCTCGAATTCAAACCCAGCCTTCGTGATTAAAGTCAACTGCTCCCTCAAGACCGCCGCCGGCAAAGGCTCCAATTCGATATTAAGCGGCACAAGCAAAACTTGGCCGACGGATTCTTGCCGGGAGAATTGCGCGAGGATCGACTCGTAAAGGATACGCTGATGCGCGGCACCCAAGTCGAGAATCGCGAATCCCGTCGGGGTCTCAAAGACCGCCCGCTCTTCACGTAATCTTGCCAGTAAACGCCAGCCCAGCCGAATCGCGGGCGCGTGATCCGACCCTTTAGCCGCATGCACAACCTCCGTCGCCGGACCACTCACAACCGGAGGCGCATAAACCGGGCCCGACATCGCGAGCGGCGATCTTTCAGCCAAATACGCGGATGGCGTCACCGCTGGAATCGTCTGGACGGGCAAACCATCACCGCCACTTGACCGCAAGACGGCCAAGACAGATTCGATCAGAAAATTTCTCACCTTCGCTTCATCCCGGAAGCGCACTTCGCGCTTCGCCGGATGCACATTGACATCGACCCACGCGGGGTCGATGTCAAGAAACGCAAACGCCAACGGATATCTTCCCTTCGGGATCAACGTATGATAGCTCTCCGTCAGGGCGAAGGCCATCGTACGGCTATCCACGGGACGACCGTTGACGACCGTAATCAAATCCTGTCGGGTTCCGCGACTTACCCCCGGCTTGCCTAACAGTCCCGTGAGCCTCATGCCCGGGCGCTCAAACAATGGCATCACCGTCACCTCTTCGGCCACCTGTCGTCCCCAGATCTCCCGGACCCGATCGAGCAAAGGTGCATTACCTGGCGAACGGAAGACCTCCCGCCCGTCTTCCCTTAAAAGGAAACCTACTTCGGGGTGAGCGACGGCATACAGCCGCACGAGCCTGACGATATGGGCGGCCTCGGTTTCATCGGACTTAAGAAACTTAAGACGGGCAGGAACTGGATGAAATAAATTAGCCACCTCGATCCGGGTACCGGGCGCCATCCCGTGATCGCGTCGATGCACCAGCTTGCCGCCAATCACTAATATTTCGGTGCCCGCCGCCGCATCGGTCGGTCGTGTCTGCATCGTAAAACGTGCCACGCTTGCGATTGATGGCAGCGCCTCGCCTCGGAAACCAAAGGTCGCGATCCGATCAAGGTCTGAGGCCAAACGGATCTTGCTCGTGGCGTGCCGCTCTAAGCTCAAGACCGCCTGCTCGGAGGTCATTCCCTTTCCGTCATCCTCGATAATCATCAAAGCCTTTCCGCCGCGCGAAAAATCCACGACGACCCGTGACGCCCCAGCGTCCAAAGAGTTCTCCAAAAGCTCCTTGATGACGGCAGCTGGCCGTTCGACGACCTCACCGGCGGCGATTTGATTCGCGACGGTAATATCAAGAATGCGGATGGTCGACATACCTCGAATATTTAAGCGCCAGGGGCCCACGCCCATGCCCCAGCGATATGGAGAAAATCGTCAAGTGTGGCGGGTCGACCGAAAGACATTACCCGAGATTTATGCCATCCCCCCTTCCCTGCAAGTCGAAGGGGTCAGAAAGAGTCGTTGTTGCACCCCGCCGGCGAATCACAAGGGTGCTGACGTGCCTAACCGACTGGTCAACGAGAACTCCCTCTACCTCCGCCAACATAAAGATAACCCCGTAGACTGGTGGCCTTGGTGTCCGGAGGCCTTTGCGGAGGCCCGCGCCAAAGATAAGCCCGTCCTAGTCTCCGTAGGCTATTCTTCCTGCCACTGGTGCCACGTCATGGCCCACGAATCGTTCGAACAGGAATATTGCGCCTCCCTGATGAACCAGCACTTCATCTGCATCAAAGTAGACCGCGAAGAGCGCCCTGAGGTCGATAAGCTGATGATGGACGCCGTTCAGATGGTCCACGGACATGGCGGCTGGCCGTTGAATTGTTTTTGCCTACCCGATGGTCGGCCCTTCTTTGGCGGTACTTATTTTCCGCCAGATGACCGTGGCCACGGCCAAGTACCTTGGCCGCAACTCCTCATGCGGGTCGCCGATTTTTATCACCGGAATAAGACCGACCTATCGGCCAACGCGGACGCCATCGCTCAAAATCTCACGCACCTGACGCGGGCGCCCGATGCCGACGGGAGCAGCCCATCGCCCGAAGACCTAATTGCTGCGGCCCGACGGATTTGCGAACAGCACGACGACACCCACGGCGGATTCGGATCAGCGCCGAAGTTTCCCTCGCCATCCACGCTCAGCTTCCTGCTTGCGATCAGAGCCACGGCGGCGGCCGACGCGGACCGATCGCTGGCGACACGGCTCGATGCCGTCATCACCGTGACACTGGGAGCGATGGCACGCGGTGGCCTCTACGATCAGATCGGGGGAGGCTTTCACCGATACTGCGTCGATCGCGATTGGACCGTGCCTCACTTCGAGAAGATGCTGTACGACAACGCTCAACTTCTCGGACTTTATGCCGAAGCATGGGCACGATATCGCAACCCACTCTATGCCCGGATCTGCGAAGAGACTCTGGCATGGTTGGAACGCGACATGCGCTTGCCCAACGGGCTCTTTGCCGCCTCGCTTGACGCCGACACGGGCCACCACGAAGGCACGACCTACCTATGGAAGTCCGCTGAAATCGCCGAAACCCTCGGATCTGAAGCCCTCCCGTTCGCCCAAGCCTACGGCATCACCGATCAAGGAAATTTCGAAGGGTCTAACATCCCGAAATGCCGCGGACATTTCAACGAAAGAGAGCGGCTGGCAGAAGCTCGCGCCAAACTCCTGCAGGTACGCCAACAACGTCCGCAACCGACCAGAGACGACAAAGCTCTATTAAGCTGGAACGCGCTTCTCGTTAATCATCTCGCGAAAGCCGCTTGGATCTTCGGCCGAAACGATTGGTTCAACACGGCCGCAAAGATCGAGCAATCTCTCTGGGATTATTTCGCAAAACAAGACGGCAATAACTTTTCTTTGCTCACCGTGGCGCATGGCACCATCACATCTCAAGCCGCTAATCTTTCCGATTACGCTTGGCTCGCCGAAGCCGAACTTAATCTTGCCGCCTATGCCGCATGGGGCGCCCCTCACAGCACTTCGCCCTACCAAGCCAGAGCTGAAATCATTCTCCGGCAAGCCATGGAGGATTTTAGCGACCCTCATGCCGTGGGCTACTTCCTCGTGACAAACCAACGGACTGATCTTTCCGTTCGCCAGAAGGATTGGTTCGACAACGCGGTACCAGCCGGGAATTCCTCACTTCTTCACGGCTTCTCTGCGCTTCACGCGCTCACGGGCGAACCGCTTTGGACGCACGAATTCAATCAACTCACCAAGGCCTTTGGCGGCACCTGTCGCAACGTGCCTAATGGCATCGCCCACGCCCTGGATGCCCTGACACGGAGTGCGACCGGCCTCGTTATCATCAAAGCTCCACAGGAGGCTGATTGGGCCGCCCTGCAAAAGGCCCTAAACGGCGATGCGACCATACCTGCCCACCAGAGAGCTTTCCGGGCCTGCCACCTCCAGCCAACCGTCGGAACTCACGGCTTCCAAGTCTGCATTGGGCCAGTTTGCCAGCCTGGCGTCGCGGATGCCCAAGAAGTCTCGGCCTTAGTCTGAGGTCAAAGAAACAGTTCTTGCCCGTCAAACCGGACCACTGAATATAAAAGGAGCCATGTCGGACGACCCTCACTACGTCTACGGACAGAACCTGCTGTCGCGCTCTACCAGTCGTATTTTCCTGGGACTCATCATCGTCGACTTGGTCGGCTATAAGGACCGAAATTATCGCATCGCCTGGGGAAGATTCTTTCTAATTTTACCCTTTTTCTTGCTAGCGCTATGGGTGCTCACCGCCGAAGCCTACTACTTCAATCAGAAATACATGAGCGGGATCGCAAATACCCGCCGGGCGGACATGTATCTTTATTATCCGGACACGATCGCCGACCGGTTCGGCAACTTCTTCAAGTCTGCGGCCCAGATCAAAATCGATGAACGAGCCAAGCTGACCGGCCAGGTCGCTGAATACGGCAAGGCCGCCCACCTTCGGCGTAAAGGAGAATACTATGTAATGATTGCGAAGGCAGCCCTCGAGCGCCAAGATTACGCTGAGTTCGCGAAATATATCGGCACGGGTGCCAGTATGACTCCGGCCAACCTCGAATCCCAAAGAATGTGCGCCGATTTATTCTTTGCGTTCGGCCGACCGTTAGACGCGTACCAGTTACTCGAAGACTCCCTCGATTTCGCCAAACATAGCCGCGACCATTTCCGGGTCTACCTTTACCGGTGTTTCATGTTCGACCAGGACAAACGCATCATCGACTGCGCGAAGAAATACGCCAAAGACCCCTCGCTCGATGAAAACATCCGGAGCGATCTGCTCATCGCCCAAGCCCAAGCCAACTTCTTGCGCGGAGATTACGTCGAGACCCTTAATTTGATTCGTTTAAATCGGCTAGATCGCACCGCGGAAGGCTACCTGCTGAACTGCCAGGTATTATGGGAAAACGGGGATCACAATGCCGCCTTCGAGCTGCTGAACTCCGCCCTGCGCTCGTATCCTTCCGCCAACCGCTTGCTGGAAATGAAAGCCCGTTGGCTGAAGGAAATCGGCAACTTCGACGGCGCCAGAGACTGCCTTGACCTCCTTGCGATCAACGATCCGACTAAATTCGCACCTATCATCCAATCCTTATACCTTCTGCCCGGCGATGCCTTGAAGAAGAAGCGCGAAGAGCTGATCGCCCGGATTATTGCAAAGTTCTCCAAGGAAGAACAGGCGATGCTCGACCTCAGCCGTTACGGCAATGATATCGCCGACCCCGTCCTCACCGAACGCATAATGCGACTGGCGGACGAACAACGCTTTCCTAATCGCATCCGCTTCACGTTGGTCCACGTCGAATGCCTGATCAATGCCGGGCGCGCCCGCGAAACGATTCTGATCGTCGATGAGCTTTATAAACGGGCCGAACGCGAACAATGGGTACCCGAAACGCTGATTGCCTTCGAAGCCCTCCGCACCATCGCTTATTTCAATGATAATCAGCCGGAAATTGGCTCCATCAACCTGCAGAAGTTGATGACTAATAAGAATATTCCGCCGCAGCTCTTGGTCTCCGCTAGCCGCAAACTGATTACCGCCCAGCACTTCGACGAAGCCAACAACGTCCTAATCCAAGCCCACCTGCTCAACGAAAGCAACCAGTCCGTACTGATGCAGATTGTCCGCTTCAAGATCGCTAATCCTCGTATTTCCGAAGACCTGGAGGTCTATCTGCGTCGCCTGATGAGTACGCGGCGGCCACCTAAGGACCTCCTTGAGGTCGCACTGCGGCGCCTAGGCTCGGATAGCTATCTATATTCTTCGAACCGGACCGAACTGCTCAAAGACATCGAAGCGATGCTTAAGCCGTAGTCTCTTGGCTTTCGGGACGGTCCGTCACTTCGAAATAAGTAATCGAACCCAAGCGGGAGTCATCGGGAAGCCAAGCGCCCCGGCTACATCCGCGATTAAGCAGCTCCTCTAACTCCGCCGGACTCAATACCGCGGCAGCCATCGCCAAGCCCTCGGCCTCCATGGCTGAATTGGCAATCGCTCTTACCGGCGAACGCAACTGGACCGACAACCCACTGCGAGGATCAACCAAATTGCCGTGTCGATTCAGCGTGGACTTACTGGCGAAAGCAAAACGGCAAAGCTTGATCTCCGAACGCGTGCCGACGCCAATCCTCCATCCCGAACTATCCCCCGGCGGATCGAGCGCGAGCGTCACGCTTCCGGAAGCCATCAATAAGGCACGGTGAATACCCCAATTGCTTTCCAGCATGTCCGCCATCCGATCCAAAGCATAGCCCCGGGTGATGGCACCGAAGTCGACCGCCGCACCGGCCTTGACGCAGGTCAGCTCGCAGCCTTCGAGTTTAAATTTTCCTTCGCGGGTCGCATTGACGACTTGCCCCCACTCAGCGTCATCCTGGTTAAACGGGAGTTCGCCACGCTTACTCCAATATTTGAAAAGGTTTCCGGCGGTGACATTGAAAGCTCCGGCCGACTCCTCGCCCATCGTTTCACCAAAATCCCAAAGCGCCCGGATATGGTCCGAGGCGGCTACCATGGCTCCCTCCGGCATGGCGTTGATGGAAGCAATCGGTCCGCTGTCGTGCCTTAAGTCCGTCTGGAAATCCAGGTCATCCAACAGCTGAAAAATTGCCTCGGCGGCATTACGGGCGTAAACCGCATCCTCATCGGCGATGCGAATCCAGAAACGACACTGGAGCGCATCGTGGGAGAAGTTATGAATCGTGGGGCCGGCGCTCATAGGGTTAGGGACGACTAAAAACGCTTTCGTACTCTTTGGCAACTAGCACCCAATACTCGGTGCCTTCTTTGCGTAAAATCAGCCGACGGACAGCATAACCGGCCACCTTGGGCTCACTTGTATCGTTCGCCAGAATCAACCGTAACGGAGCCTTGGCCGCGGCCGGGAAATCGCCGTACCCAACCTGATAATGCCGCAAGTAATAAGGGAGCGGCCAATATTGGCCCTCTTGGATGGCGATATAAAACGGTCCACCCTTATAGGCGGCCTTTAGCCGAGCCGTACTCACCTCGAATGTTCGCAGATCGGCCGTCGGCGAATGCGAAGCAAAATCTCCGGCGGCGACGCCAGCCGAGATCAGTAAACCGAGTAAGAGCATTCCGTCACGTCGCCATCCGCCGCTGAGGTGATAAGGAAGAACCAGGACTAACGGGAGCGCCATGACGCCGTACAATAGCCAGGGTGTTTTATACGGCAGCAGAAGATGAAAGCCGAAGAGCAGGCCGACAAAAACCAAGGCGAAGTCAAACGAACCGGAACGAAAAGGAATAGCACGCTGACCAAGGAAACGATACGTTGAGAATTCGCCCAGCCACAACGCTGCCCAAAGCCATGGCCAATAACTTAGGGCGGTCAGCGTGTCCTCCGAACGGCCGCTGGCCACACCGAGTGAGCGGGCCAACTGACTCCACCATGTCGCCAGACCATGGACATCCGTGAAGGCTACGCTCTGAAAGAAGGCCCAAGACGCGACAATTCCGGCCATGAAGGCAAGCGTCTGTCGATTGATCCACGTTTTCCGGACGATCATCAGTGCGATAAAAAAGAATAGCAGGTAGGCCGCCGCGGTAACCTTACAGGCCAACGCAAAGCCGAAGGCCGCGCCTGACAGTAGCCGCCATAATATTTTCCGAGCGGAGACTTCCGAGCGCAGCCACAGCACTGACGCCCAGGCGAGCCCTGCCACAAGCAACACCTCTTGCACATAATAAAACCCGAAAGGGGTACCACCCCCGACCATGAAGCAAAAAGTCGCCGCCGTGACACGTGACATCAGACTGACCCCCGGAAGAGCCAGGGCGGCCAAAGAAAGCAGCGCCAAGTAGCAGCCCGTGACGTTACGCAAATAGGACTCTGACATGTCCGTGAAAGCGGTTCCTGTAACTTTCGAGGCCACCATCAGCGAAGCCGCCAATGTCGGCCCATGGAAACGATCGTTGTTCGAACTATAAGGAACCCCTTCGGACATTTCCTTGGCCAGCGACCATTGCACCGCCTCATCGGCATGGAGCGGCTGCGGGTTCATCGACGATGGATGCGAAAGCCACGAGGAAAAATAAGGTGGCTGAACGCCAAGCAAAGAGAACAACAGAAGGCCGGCGACAATCAATCCGAGCAATATCAGCGGCCTTTTAGTGATACCTTCTTCCATGACTCAGACTCCGAAATGCTTTTGTAGCGCAGTCTTGATGTCCAGCGGGACCAGCGCAGCGGCCATCGGCCCCTGCCCTTCCCTCCAGGCATAGACGGTCGTCAGTGCACCCTCGGCGACCGCACGGTCGCCGACATGTGCTTCAAAGCCCCAGACGATCTTCTTATCGCCCAATTCCTGAGGAGTCAGGGACACCGTCACGACCTCTTCACGATGAATCGGCGAAAGATAATCACACTCCACCCGGACGCGCGGAAAGCCTGTCAGCTTACTTCCCTCCGCCTTGAGGAAAGGCAATTTTAGATGACGAAACAAAGCTTCCTCGGTGGCTTCGACCCAAAAAAATATCGTCGAAAAATGTACGATGCCGGCGGCATCCGTATCGGAAAACTGGGCGCGGTGTTCTGCCGTGAATGAGGCCATGCCCCATCCAAGTCAAAGCCCACCGGGGTGCAACCGCCAAGGCGCTCAACGCGCCACCTTGGCCTTGCGCAACCACGCCACGGAGACACTGGCCCCGCCTGAGGCTTCGACGCATCGGCGTAAGATGTCCTGTGGCTCTTGTTGCAGACTAAAGAGGTATAAACGAGGGGCGGCTCGGTGGGCTCCTTGGGTAAACGCATCCACCCACGCCTTTTCCCAGCGATAGGAGGGCCGCCGTGGGCCATTGACCTTATGATATGAACTATCCGAATAGATCAGCTTCGACCCATGCCTGGGCAGTTCATGGTAAATCCTGACTCCGTCTTGGAAATCTGAGAAGACGACGAGCGCGTCATAGGGTTCGACTTGTAAGCGGTCGAGCCATGCGCCCAACGAACCCTTTTCGCACGGCACCTTGATTTTGACCTGCAAGGCCCTTCCCCCGGGAGTCAATGCGTTCGAATTCGTCTGCGTCGGACCTTCCCGAATGTGCGGAGCGACTCCATGAAAGCTGCGGCCGTAGACGATGACTTCTCCGAGGGCCACAATCCGTGCGCCGTCGAATTGAAAGACATCGGCATCCGGAAATTGCTTTCGAATCTCACCCGCCACTCGTTCTAGGTAGGGCTTCATCGAGCCGGAGCAATCCAAGTAAACCGCCACCCGCTGAGCCTTGATCATCGCGCCCATCACGGGTTTGGCCATAAACCCGTTTTGAGTGCCCAGCCCTGAGCCAACCCCTTTACCACCGCCAAAGCCCTTCCCGGCACCCGTGCCGGCGCCCGCTTGGCCAAGTTTTTGCATTTGGCTCAACCCATCGACCACACTGGGAAGGCTCAACTTGGGCATGATCGCCATCGCCGACTTATCCTTAACCGAAATCCTTTGCGTGATGGCCTTTAATTTAAGCGGAGGCCGACGGACGACATGCTGAGAAACGGCCGGTGCGCCGCCGCCGCCCGCCACGACAAATGCCGGCGACGGCTTCCGTTTACGCACCTTCCCAGGCTGCCGAAATACGATCCAACAGGCCATAAGAATGAGCAATCCGTGCACCACCAGTGAAATAAACAAACTGCGCAAAGAACGGGCTCGCGGACGCGATACCAGCATGGGCGCGGAAGATGACATGCAACCAGACTAACAAGCTACTGGCAGTCTCAAGGCACAGTCTCGTCAATCATCCCTCTGGGCGAAGCCCTGCCTTCGCCCCAGTGAAATACCTTAGATTGAGAATTAAATCAACGGACGGGCTTTACGGTCATGCCCGGCACCGCTGCCGCCGCGGCTGGAACAGCCGTAGGCGTGCCTGTAGCGATGCCCGTCAGCATGACGACTTCGCCGCCCGAGGCCTTGACGCATTCCGTCAAGAAATCACCCGGCTTCTTCTTCGTTGAAAAAACGTAGAGCTTAGGGGTCACGCCAGTCTTAGCTCCGGTAAAAGTCGTAATCCATTCCTTCTCCCACTCTTTTTCCATCGGCTTACGGTTATCGATACCGCGACCCACGCCATAGTTGGCATCATCAGAAAAGACCACCAAAGGCGACGGCTTCATCCCCTTCTCGACCTTGACGCCCTTGATGCGGATTTGCGTCAGTCCATAATCATCGAAATCAGTGAAGACCACCAAGGCGTCATAGGCCTTCTCCTTGCGCAAGATATCCAGCCATGCGCCCAATTTTCCGGCCTGGAAATTAGCATCATATCGGGAGAAAAGAGTCTTACCCACCGCTGACAGGCGCTTGGATTCCGTCACGGGCTTATCCCCGCCACCCGGGCGCTTAGGGTTGGTATTAACCTTACGGGCTATGACATTTTTCTTATCCCGCATGAATTCATGACCGCCGACGACTTCGCCGTCCTGCACCGTGATAGCCGGCTGTTCGTAGACAAAAACGTCCGCATCCGGAAAAGATTTTTTGATTTCGTCCTGCACCTTATCCAAGTAATCGATGAGAGAATCTGAAGAGTCGAAGTAGACGGCGATTTTCTGCGCAAAGATATTGGCTCCCATGACCGGCTTGGAGACGAAGTTCTTCCCGCCGCCCACGCCCATGCCCTTACCGGAACCGATCCCGCCACCAGAGCCACCGCCAAAGCCCTTGGAGGATCCGCCGGCCATCATGCCGGAAACCATCGAAGCCGCGGAAGCCGAAGCCGGCATGTCCGGCAACACGATGGAAGACGATGCGCTCTTCGAAGTGATCCGGGTCGTACTCTTGGAGAGCGTCTTCACGTTTTTCGGCTGGATCTTGTGCTGGAAAGTCTTGGCTTTTTCTCCCCCGCTACCGCCGCCCGCACCCGTCGCAAAAGCATTGGATTCCTTCTTAGCGTTCGTCGTGACGGTAGAAATCACGAAGTAAGCGGCAATCATCACCAAGGCCACGTGGATGCCGATGGAGATGGTAAGCCCCTCACCGCCCAATCGACGCCAGAAATTCGGCCTCTTACGCTTAGAGATCGATGCATCCACGACAACCTCCGGACTGACCACGAACGGGTTAGCCTCATCGGCAGAGTTTGGGGCTGGAGGCGTTGGTACGTCTTCGTTCATCGGCTAGCGGGGTTTGGTTATGTTTATCCCCCACGAGACTCCTTCAATCTCATTCTAATCCCTGCCCTGTGCCGGCCTTTTTAAGCCTGCAAAAAAATGGCTTGCGGCGCTGCCCTCCCCCCTCTCATCTTCACCTCCCACTTATTGCAGGGTGGAGCAGCCCGGTTAGCTCGTCAGGCTCATAACCTGAAGGTCGTAGGTTCAAATCCTACCCCTGCACCCAATTTTATCCGTCTAATATTCAACTACTTAGCGGACTAAGGCCAGGAATTCTCAATTTAGCCTTGTGCCAGGAAGGTCTAATTGCAGGATATCGGGTATTAACTTTGTCCTACGGGACAATGGGGTAAGTAAGATAAAGCAGTAAAAAACAGACGGCTTGCATAGGGGTATGCAAGCCGTCTCCTTTTTTAGGGGTCCCACAAGCGACCCAAAACAAAAGCCCGACTCTTCTGAGCCGGGCTTTTTTGCGCCTATCAATGGCAACGGCGATCAGCCGCCGGTCATCTTGGTAATCAGCGCGATCAACGGCAGGAACATCGCCAACACGATCGTACCGACGACGACGGCGAGGAATACGATGAGCACCGGCTCGATGATGGAAGTCAACGCGGTCACGGCATTATCGACTTCTTCATCATAAATATCGGCGACGCGGTTAAGCATCTCGGGCAGCTGGCCGGTCTCTTCTCCCACTTGAATCATGGAGGTCACCATCTGAGGGAAGACTCCCGACTGTTCCAGCGGTACGGAAAGGGGCTCACCATCACGCACGCGATCGTGGACGCGCTCGAGCGACTTAGCGATGACGACGTTCTCCAGGGTGTCGCGTGTAATGGATATAGACTGCAAAATCGGGACGCCGGAAGCCATCAGCGTGCCGAACGTTCGGGCGAAGCGGGAAACGGAAACGATCTGCACGAAGGTCCCGATCTTAGGTAAGCGGAAAATGGCCCGATCGAAGAGCTCCTTACCCTTATCCGTAGCCAGCCAGGATTTAGCGCCGAAGTAGAGACCGAAGATCACTACTGGGGTGACATACCAGAAATCCGTGAGGGCACGCGAAATCCCGACGACGAATTGCGTCAGCGGCGGCAGGTTCATCTTTTGGGCGCTGAGTAATTTCTGGAAAGACGGCACGACCTTCACCATCAGGATGTAAACGATGATGATCGCCACGGACATGACCACACCGGGATAGACCATCGCCGACTTCACCTTCTTCTGGATGCGTTGGGCTTTTTCGCGGAACTTGGCCAGACGATCGAGCACCTTATCGAGCACGCCGCCCGCCTCACCGGCGCGCACCATGTTGACGAAAAGTTTATCGAACACCTTAGGGTGTGCCTGCAAAGCCTCGGAGAGGTTATTGCCCTGCGAGACACTGGCGGCGATATCGGCCAAGACGGCCTTGAAGATCGGGTTTCGTTCCTGCTTATGGATCAACTCCAAGGCCCGAAGCAACGGAAGCCCTGCAGTTATCAGCGTGGCCAGCTGCCGGGTCATGACGGTCACGTCATCCTGCGTAACCTTACCACCGAAACCGAAACTCTTTTTGGCTGGAGCGGAAGGGGTGCCGGCGGCTGGCTTGGCGGCCCCGCTATCGCCGACCAAGGTGGTGACCATCAGCCCCTTTGCCATGAGCTTCTGGCGGGCTTGACCGTCGTTGGCGGCTTCGATTTTACCAGTGTTCTGAGCACCAGTTCGATCGATGGCGGTGTACTTATATTCGGGCATGGGCGTGAGTGGGGTGGAGAATGGGTTAGGTGTATTTCAAGACTTCCTCAATGGAAGTAAGTCCGTCAAAGATGCAACGGAGTCCGTCTTCCCGAAGGGGACGCATGCCGGTTTCGATGGCTTTCTGTTTCAAGACCAACGTCGGCGCCTTCTGGGTGATCAGCGTCCGCAGGTTGTCGTTGATGGTCATCAATTCGAAAAGACCTTGGCGGCCGCGGTAGCCGGCACGGTTGCAATCCGGGCAACCCTTGCCGAAGTAGAACTTCTTGTTCGTGATTTCGATAGCATCGACGTCGAGCATGTTGATCACTTCCTTGTCAGGCTCGTAAGCGGTCTTACAGGTCTTGCAAATCCGACGTAAGAGCCGTTGCGCCAAGATACCTTCCAACGAAGCGGAAATCAGGAAAGGCTCCAATCCCATGTCGATCAGACGCGTCACGGCTCCAGGAGCATCGTTGGTGTGCAGCGTGGAAAGAACCACGTGACCGGTCAGCGAAGCCTGAACGGCGATCTGGGCGGTCTCTAAGTCGCGGATTTCTCCCACCATGATCGTATCCGGATCTTGACGAAGGAAGGAACGCAGGGCGGCGGCGAAAGTCAGTCCGACCTGATGGTTGATGGGGACCTGCATGATGCCCTCTACTTCATATTCGACTGGGTCTTCGGCGGTCAGAATTTTGACGTCTTCCGTATTCACCTCGCGGAGGGCCGAATAAAGCGTGGTCGTCTTACCGGAACCGGTCGGACCCGTGACGATGAAGATGCCGTTAGGACGATTCACCATGGCACGGATACCTTCTTTGATGTCATCCTGCATCGAAAGCGCGTCGAGGCTCAGATTGACGACGGTCTTGTCCAAAATACGAAGCACCACGGATTCGCCGAACTGGGTGGGGAGCGTCGAGACGCGCAAATCGATCGCGCGTCCGCCGATGATCGTCTTGATGCGTCCGTCTTGCGGCACGCGACGTTCTGCGATGTTAAGGGAAGACAGGACCTTGACGCGGGCGATGACGGCCGAGGCCAAGTTCTTCGGCGGCGGCGCCATTTCATAAAGCGAACCATCGATGCGATAACGGATCCGGAACTGATCTTCGAACGGCTCGAAGTGGATGTCCGAAGCTTTGGCTTTCACGGCCTCCTGCAAGACGAGGTCGACGAAGCGGATGATCGGCGCTTTGCTGGCTTGGCTTGCGGCATCTTCTTCGGCGACCGGACCTGCGCCTTCGACCTGCTCGAACTCGCCCAGCAAGTCTTCCATCGAGGAAGCCGCCGGCTCACCGTAAACCCGAATGACTCCCGCCTCTACCTGCTCGGGGTCGGCCACGGCGAACTCGATATCACGCTGCAAAATAAACGTGAGCTCATTGACTGCCGCGGAGTTGAAAGGATCTTTCGCCAAGAGGGTCAGCTTACCTGCTTCATCCGCGACCGGCAAAACGACGTACTTATGAGCCTGGGCGGGCTTCAATAACTTCGAAAGCTCATCGCCGATCTCAAGGGGCACCGACGAATAATACTGCACGTTCAAATGGTCGGCCACCGATTGCAGCAGTGTCGGACGATCCGCCAGACCGGTATCAATCAGGCTGTCGGCATACGCCTTGCCGGTGGTGGAATGGGACTCCCAAATTTCGTCGCTCTGAGCGGCATCGACAAGGCCGGCCTCGAGGGCGATATCACGAATTAAGTCACTATGATCGTCAAACATGGGAATAGGGTAAAGGGGGTTAGGCGACGCGGTGGACGGCTTTCATGCGCTCACGCATGGCCTCGGGGTTATTACAATAAACCAAGACTTCCTCTTCCGAGACGATGCCTTGCGAGAAGAGGGCGAGCATGTCCCCATCGAGGGCTCGCATGCCACGGGAGCTTCCAGTCTCGATATCGCTCAAAAGTTGGAAGGTCTTATTATCACGTATTTTCGAGCCAATCGCATCCGTGCGAAGCATGATTTCGAACGCCGCGACGCGCTTCCCATCCTTAGAGTGCAGAAGACACTGCGAAATGACGGCACTGAGCGAAGATGCCAACTGGGCCCGGACTTGCTCGCGGGCATTGGCCGGAAAGGCGTCGATGATCCGATCAATCGTGCGGGTCGCGCCCGAGGTGTGCAAGGTAGCCAAAACCAGGTGGCCGGTCTCCGCCGCGGTGATCGCAGCTTCGATGGTCTCCAGGTCGCGCATTTCTCCGATCAGGATCACGTCCGGATCTTGACGCAAGGCCGCACGGATTCCCTCGGCAAATGAGGGGAGATCGACGCCGACCTCGCGCTGCGTGACCATGCATTTCTTGTGCATGTGCGTGTGCTCGATCGGATCTTCGATCGTGATGATGTGCCCTTGTTGGTTTTCGTTAATCCAGTTGATCATCGCGGCAAGCGTGGTCGACTTGCCGGAGCCCGTCGGTCCCGTCACCAGAATGAGTCCGCGCGCGCGATTGAGTACGTCCTTGATGACCGGAGGCAGGCGCAACTGCTCGAGGGTGAAGACCTCGGCCGGCAGCAGGCGTAGCACCATTCCGTAGCCACCATGGCTGCGGAAGGCGTTGACACGAATGCGCGAGGGGTCTTTCAGGGCGAGGGAGAAATCGCATCCTCCTTCGCGCTCCAAGACAGAAAGCTGTGCGGGAGGAACGATGGATAGCACCAAATCCTTGGTATCGACCGCCGTAAGGTCCGGACCTTCGAGGGAAACCACATCGCCGTTGACCCGGAGACACGGCGGCCGACCCACATGAATGTGCAAGTCCGATGCGCCATTTTCAATCATGGCATCGAGCAGCTCATTCAGTTTATACGGCATCGAGTTTATGGGATGTCGTCGGAAACGGTGGAGCCGAGGACTTCTTCGATGGTCGTCATACCGGAAGCGACCTTGCGCTGGCCGTCTTCGCGCATGGTGCGCATGCCGGCTTCCCGCGCCTTGCGGCGGAGATCGACTAAGTTGGCTCCGGAGTAAATCATTTCTTGGACTTCTTCGGTGATCACAAAAAGTTCGAAGACGCCACGGCGACCCTTGTAACCGCGATTACCGCATTTCTGACAACCCGCGCCTTTCATCGGCGTCGCGCCTGCGATGTCCTGCACGGTCATGCCAATCGAGTAAAGTTCCTTGGCTGAGGGCGCGTAGGGCTGGGCACAAGATTGACAGACACGGCGCACGAGCCGCTGCGCCAAGGCTCCTCGCAAAGCGGCGGAAACCAAGAAGGGCTTGACGCCGATATCCACGAGTCGCGTCACCGCGCTGACCGAGTCGTTAGTGTGCAACGTGGAGAACACCATGTGGCCCGTCAGCGCCGCGTTGATGGCGATTTCAGCGGTCTCTAAGTCGCGGATTTCCCCGATCATGACGATATTGGGAGCCTGACGAAGCATCGCGCGCAGCGCCGCTGCGAAAGTCATGCCCACGTCGCGCTTGACCTGGACTTGGTTGATGCCGGCCATCTGATATTCGACCGGATCTTCGACCGTGATGATTTTCCGGTCGGGCTTATTGATGTAGTTTAGCGCGGAGTAAAGTGTCGTGGATTTTCCGGAGCCCGTCGGGCCGGTCACCAGGAAGACGCCGTCAGACCCTGAAATCAGGCCCTGGAACTTAGCTTGGTCGTCGGCGAAAAATCCTAACTCCGGCAGGCCGAGCTTCAGTCCTTCCTTGTCCAGAATACGCATGACGATCGACTCGCCGTAAACGGTCGGCAAGACCGAGACGCGCAAGTCGATATCACGGCCCCCTGTGCGGGCCTGAATACGTCCGTCTTGCGGGATGCGCTTTTCGGCGAGCGAAACTTCGGCCATCAGTTTCAGTCGGGAGATAATCGAAGCCTGCAGACGCTTAGGCGGACCTTTCATTTCCTGCAGCACGCCGTCGATACGGAAACGCACACGAAAACGCTTCTCCAAAGGCTCCAAGTGGATGTCCGACGCCTTCCGGCGGATTGCGTCAACAATGAGGGAATTCACATAACGGATGATCGGAGCGTCATCTTCTTTGACGTCGCCACCCTGGGGCAGCTCCACCGAGATGCCGCCGTCTTCGGCCTTACCAAAGACATCTTCGTAAGAAACACTGACCTGTCCGCCGCTATAGCAGCGATGGATGGCTGCCTTCAAATCGTCGGGCGTGGCCAGCTTGGGATTGAGGGCCAACTTCAAGACGCGGGAAAGCGAATCGAGGGTCTCGGTGTCCAACGGATCGGAAATCGCGACCAACAGTTCCACCCCGTCCATCTGGAGGGGTAAGATATTATGACGTTCAGCCTGCTCGCGACCGATCAGTTTCAACAGCTCCTCGGCGGGGGTAACCTGCTCGAGATTGACGACCTCCATGTCAAACTCTTGCCCAAGGGCAGCGGTGATCGCCGGCCATGCCACCTTCCCTCCTTCGACCACTTTAGCCAACAATAGGCTGTCAGGGTTCTGGCCCTCTTTGATATCAGTCAGCGCGGCGCGGGCCACGGCAATGTCGGCAGGAGACACGAGTCCCTTGTCCTGAATGAATTGAATGACGAAATCGTCGGCGGTCGACACAGGTGGAGAGTTCCGGGGCAGAAGCGGGGTGAGGCGTAGCATCCCCCCGAAGAGGGGGACGGCTGGGGAAAATAAGGTAAATCAGCGAACCCTAGCCGCAATCGCAAATTAACCGAAATTTGACGGGTAGATTAAACTGTTATCTGTCGTAACAATTTTGTGACTTCAGCTTTTAAAAACTCCAAGGTGCCGTCATTCCAAAGCACAAAATTAGACTTCTTAACCTTTTCTGCGAGAGTAAGTTGCGAACTAATCCTTTTCTTTGCTTCGAGGGAATTCATCCCCCTGCCAGCCAAACGTTGAAGTCGGACATCCTCGGAGCACGCGACACAAATCACGACGTCAAAGCCTTCCTCCAAATTCTTCTCAAAAAGAAGCGGGATTTCGACTACGTAAGACCGCGACGTATCGGCTGTCGCAAGCTTCCTCAGGCGCGCGACTTCGGGGTGGGTTACGGACTCCAGGAACACCAATTCAGCCGGTTCGCTAAAAACCTTACTCGCGATCCAACTCCGACTAGGACTCCCATCGGGTCCCAAACAATCTGACCCCCACCTGGCTACCAGCTGACTGCGGCAAGCGGCTGACGTCAAAACCTGTCGCGCAAGAAGATCGGCATCTACATGGACATAGCCATGTTCGGCAAACAAAGCCGCCGCGGCGGATTTACCGCAGCCGATTCCGCCCGTAAGCCCGATAACCATGACCTGATTAAAGCCCCCTGGCGCAAGGGGGCAAACCTCAAGCAGGACTCGGCGAAGATTGTGTCCCTGCCTCTGGAACCGGACCACTCACTGGGGCTTCTCGGGGTGGCGCGATGACGGGATTACCAACGATCGGAGTCTGGATCGAGCCGGTCTTGATGATTTCCATCACATGGATGCCATCGAGGGTCTCATGCTCAAGCAAGGCTTCGGCAATCTTGCGATGGGCCTCGGAGTTTTCACTCAAGACCTTTTCGGCACGGGCAAATTGTTCGTTCACGATTAGAGCGACGGCTTGGTCGATTCGGCGGGCAGTGTCATCGCTGTAGGCCTGGCTCTGGGTCCGCGACATCTCACGCCCTAGGAAAGTGTGTTCAGAATTTTCTCCGAAAGCAATCGGACCAAGTTCGCTCATGCCCCAATCACAAACCATCTGCCGAGCCAAGCGGGTAGCCTGCTTGATATCCGAAGAAGCACCATTCGAGACGTCGCCGGTGACCACACGCTCACCGATGCGCCCTGCCATGGCAGAACAAATATAATTCAGCAGACGATGCTTCGAGTAGCCCAGGATATCCTTAGTGGGCACATACATCGCCATCCCTAAGGCACGACCCCGAGGAATAATCGTCACTTTATGTAGCGGCAATGAGCCGTCATCGATGACCGCCTGCACGACGGCATGGCCAGCTTCATGGTACGCGGTGCTGCGACGATCTTCCTCGTCCATGACCTTCTTTCGCTCACGGCCGAAGGCGATTTTATCCCGGGCCTCTTCCATGTCCGACATCTCGACCTTGTCGCGATTACGACGTCCAGCATGGAGCGCACCTTCATTCAAAAGATTAGCCAGATCCGCACCCGACATTCCAGTCGTGATGCGTGCGACCCGGGCGAGATCGACGGAAGGCGCTAATTGAAAACGTTTAGCGTGCACGGCAAGGACGGCCTCGCGCCCGCGTAAGTCAGGAAGATCGACAAAGACCTGCCGGTCGAAACGGCCGGGACGAAGCAGCGCCGCATCCAGGACGTCGGAACGGTTCGTCGCCCCGATCACGATTACCCCGGCCTGGCCGTCGAAGCCGTCCATCTCGACGAGCAAAGAATTGAGCGTCTGTTCGCGCTCATCATTCCCGCCGCCCACGCCCGTACCGCGCTGACGCCCGACGGCATCGATTTCGTCAATGAAGATAATGCAAGGCGCAAGCTTGCGGGCCTGCTCAAAAGTATCTCGCACGCGGGCAGCACCCACGCCGACGAACATTTCGACGAAGTCCGAACCACTGATGCTAAGGAAAGGCACGCCAGCCTCGCCAGCGACCGCCCTGGCCAAAAGTGTCTTACCAGTTCCGGGTGGGCCGACCATCAGGATGCCCTTAGGAATGGTGGCTCCGATTTTCGTAAAGCGCTTAGGGTCGCGGAGGAAGTCCACGATCTCCTTCACTTCTTCCTTCGCCTCGTCGCAGCCCGCGACATCCTTAAAAGTCGTCGTTTCTTTTTCGGTGGAATTCAACCGGGCACGTGTCTTGGCGAACTGCATCGCGCCCCGGTTCGCATTCTTAAGAAAACGATACATCATGAACAGCACGACTCCGGAAACCAGGAGCGTCGGCAGGACGTTATACAGGAACATCGTCCACCCGGTCTGCGCCGGAACTTCCTTGAAAGCATCTTTACCGACGGCCGCACGGAGGGCTTCGAATTCTTTTTCCGTCAGGCGACCGGCTGCGACGAATTTGGATTTATCGTTGGCATCCGCACCCTTCACCTCGAGCTCGCCTGCGACCTGATACCAACTGTCCGTTCCGCCCGATGGATCGGGCTTAACCGTCAAGGTCTTGATTTTCTTCTCTTGGGCCAAAGATAACACCTGCGAAACACCCAACTGCTGGATAGAGCTGGTCGGCGGGCTGGCGAACTGCAACAAGGCTACCACGGCCGCCATGATCAATAGCCAGACAAGGACTGGCTTACCATTCATACGTGGTCCGTTTTTATTATCATCCGGCTGGTCGTTTTGACTCATTGGCAGAGGTTTTAACTTACTCAGGGACGTTGCCAAGTCAATCGGAGAGCCCCCTTAACCGGCCCGGATAACCGGACGGCTTCGGCCGGCGGCAAACCAGGCACCCATACGATGGCCCCCCGGGCGAGCACGACCGGCAAGGCCGCCCTCCGTTCCACAGGAATCTTGCGGTTGATGAGCAAGTCCGAGACCTTGGCCGAACCAGGCGCACCGAGCGGATGATAGCGATCCCCGTCGGACTTTCCCCGCCACACCAAATCCTTCAAGGGGGCATTCAGATAGGCCAGGCGATCAGGCGGAATGTCGCCACGGGACAGTTTAGACCAGAGCGCGTCATCAATATCGACAAGCTCGGCCAAGAGCCCGCATTCGTCGTCCGTCACGCCTTCGACCAGAGGACGCTCCGAAGATCCCAATGACTGTGCGGACAAGGGTAACAGCGTTAATTGATGTGCCTGCACCCGCACGATTCTTCCCCGCACGGCAGACTGGGCTGCTTCGCCTGAACGGATGGCCGAGACCAGCGGAAGCAATGAAGCTAAGCCTGGTTCCGCAATGCCGTGGTAATAAAGAAATTGGCTCAACGCCTCACGAATCAATGCCTCTGGCCTACCCTTCAAAGCAACGACTGGCATCGACTCTTCGACCCCAACGACACAACCAAGGTCTTCAGCCCAAGTCGCCAAAGCAGATTGGGATTCGCCTAGGATACGAGAAGAACGCGCAAATCCCTGCTGATAATCCCGGCCAAGCGCAGACTCGCCTCCGTCTTTCAGCCAGATTCGCACGCGATTACGGGCGGCGACTGGTAAGACATTCGTGGCATCCTCACGCCAAGGAAGCCCGGCCTCCAACAATGAACTTAGGATCTTTTCCTTGGTAACACCGGCAGCAATGAGCGGGCGCCAGCGATGATGGCTGTCCTTGAACGATTGCCATACGCGCGGCGCCGAAAGACCCGACAGGCCTGCGCCTCGAGCCAAACGCAGAAGCAAAGTTTCGGCGACATCGTCAAGGTGGTGTGCCGTACACAGCAAATCGAAACCCAGCACTTTCCGCTGCGCGGTGAAAAACCCGTTTCGAGTCTCGCGCAATTCGAGCTCCGAAGCCGGACCGGAAAACTCACGCTGGTCGCCTTTATAAGGCACTCCAAGCAAAGCGCAGAAGTCTTGGACGAATCGGGCATCTTCGGCGGAATCTTCGCCTCTTACTCGATGATCAAAGTGCAAAACTACCAAGCGTGAGCGCAACGTTTCGTCCGCCCAAAGGGCACAAAGGAGATAAATAGAGTCCGCCCCGCCAGAAACAGCGACGGCGATGGCCCCATGCACGTCAGCGGGTAACGTGGGCAAACGCGGAAGCTTCCTAGCAGCTGCGCGTAAAATCTCGGATGGGGGCATAATCACCGGCACGGCTTCAAACTAACGCCGGCCGAGTCACTGCCAACACTAAGCGGCGATCAGAAGGACAAGGTTTCCTTACCATACCAGCGGCGGAGGGCCTCCGGAATCCGGACGGAGCCATCGGCTTGGAGATTATTCTCCAAGATGGCCGCCAACACGCGCGGAAGACCCAAGGCCGAACCGTTGAGCGTGTGGACGAACTCTGGCTTCCCGTCCTTCGGCCGAAACCGTATCCCCGCGCGGCGGGCCTGGAAGTCGGTGAAATTGGAGCAGCTCGAGACTTCGAGCCAGCGCTTCTGGCCACCTGCCCATACTTCAAGGTCATACTGCTTACTATGCGAAAAACCAATATCTCCAGCACAGATCAACAATACACGGTAAGGTAAGTTAAGTTTCTGCAGCAAGCGTTCAGCATCTCCGCGAAGCAATTCCAACTCATCAAAGGATTTTTCCGGGTGCACCCATTTGACCAACTCGACTTTATCGAACTGGTGCAAACGATTCAGGCCGCGCACGTGCGCGCCCCAACTACCCGCTTCGCGCCGGAAACAGGGCGTGTAACCACAACGCTTCACGGGCAAGGTGTTTTCCTCGAGGATTTCATCGCGGAAGAAATTCGTGACCGGCACCTCGGCCGTCGGAATCATATAAAAATCGTCGACCTGCGCGTGGTACATCTGGCCTTCCTTGTCGGGCAATTGCCCAGTCGCCGTCGCGCTCGCCGCATTGACCATCAAAGGCGCATGGACTTCCGTATAACCTGCGCTACCGGCTTCTTCCAAGAAAAACTGGATGAGGGCGCGCACCAAACGGGCCATATCACCAACGTAGAAAGGGAACCCGGCACCGGTCACCTTGACGCCGCGCTCGAAGTCAATCGCCTTGCTGAACCAAGCAATATCCCAGTGCGGCTTGGCGGCGGAGGAGACGAGCTGAGCCTGATCACCCCAAGTCAGGACAACCTGATTATCCGCTTCGGTGCGACCTTCGGGCACGGTGTCATGAGGAATATTGGGGACGGTCAAACAGGCGGCCTTCCAGCTCTCTTCGACTTCCGCGACCTTCTTTTCCAGCTCTTTGGCTTTAACTGAAAATGCTTTCATCTCGGCCAGCTTGGCCTGGAATTCCGGCGAGCCTTTCGGCATCGCAGCCATGTCTTTGTTTGCCGCATTCTGCGCCGAACGAACGGACTCAAACTCGACCAAGGCGTGGCGGCGTGCCTCATCGGCGGCCAAGACGACGGCCAGGTCTACCTGAAATTTTTTCCGCGACACACCCTTTCGGACGAAGTCGATTTGCTCACGCAATAATTTGGGGTCCAGCATGGAGCGACATTGCCCAAATCCCCTACCCGAGAGCAACGGGGAATTAATGCATTCTGCTTATTTTAAGGGCATCCCGGCTCTAAACCCTTCCGCCAGAGCCCCGCCATGAACGGCTTAAAGATTATTTAGGTTGAGCCCCCCTTGCTCAACGGATTGCGTGAGCACCTATCACCATGAGCGAAACCAAAAAAACTGAAACTCCCGCACCCGCCCCCGACGCGTGGACCAAATGGGTCGCCCTCTCGACCACCCTTCTCGCTGTCTGCGCCGCTTTCGCGACACTAAAAGGCGGAAGCTTTTCCACGAAGACCCAGCTAGCCACCGTCAGTGCCTCCAATAAGTGGTCTTACTTTCAATCCAAGAGCCTGAAAGAAACCGCACGCGATACCGAGAGCACGATTATCAAGGTCATCGAAGCCTCAGCGACCAACCCCGAAGCTAAAGCCATCGCTCGTAAGGCGATCGATAAGGCCGATGACGAAATCAAACGCTATAAAATCGAAAAGGTGGAAATCATGAAAGAGGCCCAGTTTCTCGACGCGGAAGCCGCCTACAGCCAGGCCCGAGGTGGAAACTTCGGCTTGGCCATCATGTTCCTACAGATCGCCATCATGCTCTCGGCCATCTCGGCCTTGATGAAGAAAAAATCCTTCTGGATTGTGGGTCTTTGCGCCGGCGCTATCGGCGTCGGATTCTTGGTTTACGCTTGGCCGCTTTACGAAAAAATCCATCCGGCACCCGTCTCACCCGTTGCCGTCAAGGCCAGCAAGTGACCAGGCCCGACTGACTTAAAAAAGAAACCCCGCCATTGGCGGGGTTTCTTTTTGGGTTCAGCGTCCATCAACCCATCAGACCCGACTCGCTTCTGGGGCGAAAACTTCGTCGGCACGGAAAAATCGGCGGACTTCATCTTCGGCAGCGGCAGGGCTATCCGAGGCGTGGCAAACGTTGCGCATCATCTCGGTGCCGAAATCTCCACGAATGGTGCCTTTGGGGGCCACTTTCGAGTTCGTTGGGCCCAAGAGCTCCCGGACGCGGGCAATGACATTTTCGCCGGTCAGCACAGCGACGATCACCGGACGAGAGGACATGAAGGCCTCGATCTCGGGGTAGAAAGGCTTATCCGCAACGTGAGCATAATGCTCACGAAGTTGAGCCGACGTGAGTCGGACCATCTTACAGGCCTGGACTTCGAAGCCTGCGGACTCGAAGCGCGCAAGAACGGTACCGACAAGGCGGCGTTCCATACAGTCGGGCTTTAGAATAATGAGGGTCTTTTCCATAAGGGCCTTCCACAAAGTGGCAGGTCGTTCACTATTGGCCTTTTAGGCCATTTTGACAAGCCCCAACCCTATTAATGGCTTAAAATAGGCAGTTTTAAGGCCTAAAAAGCAGACAAACCGCATGGACGGCCAAAGCCCTACCCTGTCCCAGCGAATCCATCCCCTCGTTGGTGGTCGCCTTTACTCCCACCTGGGCGGGGTCGACCCCCATGATTTCGGCGACCTTCTGACGGATAGATTCCACGTAAGACATGATCTTAGGCCGCTCGCCAATGAGGACTAAATCCAAATTTCCTACCTTCCACCCAAGTCGCCCGGCTTCCTCGACGGCTTTTTTTAATATCTTTGCCGAATCCAGACCCTTATGAGCGACCGCATCGTTAGGGAAATAATGCCCGATGTCACGTAAGCCCGAAGCTCCGAGGATCGCGTCGGCGGCGGCGTGCAGCAAAACATCTGCATCCGAGTGCCCTTCCGGACCGACCTCGGAAGGAATCAAGATGCCACCGAGCATACAAGGTCGGCCAAGCACGAGGGGGTGGATATCATAACCGAGCCCGACGCGAAAAGGCGGCATTGAGGACATAACCCCTTTCTAAGCCATATTTACGGGAAAGGAAAGCCCTTGCACAAAACCCTTGAAAGCCTGACTTGGACGGGCATTTTGAAGGCCTGTCAGTCTTAAGGCGCGGTAGCCAAGTGGTAAGGCCGGGCTCTGCAAAAGCCCCATGCGTCGGTTCAATTCCGACCCGCGCCTCCAGTTTAAAACAAGAAGGGCGTCCCTCTCGGACGCCCTTCTTCCTTAAGGAGCACGAATCTTCAGCGGACCGTCTTACTCAGATTAGCCACGCCGTTGACCTTGGAATTAACGCGTAAGCGAAGGCCGTTAAGACGGATAAACCCGGTAGCATCATCTTGATTATATGCCTTGGTCGGATCGGCCTCCATCGTGGCGATATGCGGATTATAGAGGGAGCGCGGGCTCTTCCGGCCGGCCACATAAAGGCCGCCCTTGTAAAGCTTCACTCGGACGGTACCCGTCACATTGCGTTGCGATTCGGTGATCAGAGCCTGTAAGGCCAAGCGCTCAGGCGCATACCAGAAACCGTTGTAAACAAGCGTGGCATAACGCGGGACAAGGGAGTCGCGCAGGTGCATGACCTCGCGGTCCATGGTGATGGATTCGACCTGACGATGGGCGAAGTGAAGAATGGTGCCGCCCGGAGTCTCGTAGACGCCGCGACTCTTCATGCCGACGAAACGGTTCTCGACCATATCAACCCGACCGATGCCGTGGCGTCCGCCGATCTTATTCAGCGTCCGCATGACACCAAGAGGGTTAAGCTTCTTGCCATTGACGGCGACGCAATCGCCTTGGCGGAATTCAAGCTCAACATACTCAGGCTTATTCGGAGCATCTTCTGGAGAGACCGACAGCTTGAACATGCCCTTATTGGCAGGGGCAAAAGCATCCATCCAGGGGTCCTCCAGGATGCCAGCTTCATAAGAAATGTGCAGAAGATTACGGTCCGAGGAGTAAGGCTTCTTGGCACTGGCTTCGACGGGGATCTTATGTTCGGCACAGTAAGCGATCATCTCGGCACGACCGGGGAAATCCTTACGGAAAGCCTCATTCCGCCAAGGCGCGATGATTTCCAGATCGGGAGCCAAGGCCGCACAGGTCAGCTCAAAACGAACCTGGTCGTTCCCCTTCCCCGTCGCCCCGTGGGCGATCGCGGTGGCGCCTTCCTTGCGCGCAATCTCTACCATGCGCTTCGCGATGAGCGGACGAGCAATCGAAGTGCCTAGATAATACTGGCCTTCGTAAATGGCGCCAGCCTGCATCATCGGGAAGATGAAGTCGCGGGCGAATTCTTCCTGCAGGTCGTCGACGTAGAGCTTGGAGGCCCCCGTCTTCATGGCCTTAGGCTTGAGACCCTTAAGCTCATCTTCTTGTCCGATATCGGCACAAAACGCGATCATCTCGGCATCATGTTTCTCCTTAATCCAGGAAAGGAGGACCGAGGTGTCGAGTCCGCCGGAGTAGGCTAGGACGATTTTCTTCTTCTTGCTCATGATAGTAGGATGGAAATTAAATGCGCGAAGCTGCGAGATGGGCCAAGATGGCCTTCTGGACGTGGAGTCGGTTCTCCGCTTGATCAAAAATAATGCTCTGCTTGCTCTCCAGCACTTCAGCGGAAACCTCTTCGCCGGGGTGAGCAGGCAGGCAGTGCATGAAATAGGCCCTAGGCTTGGCCAAGGACATCAGCTTAGCGTTTACTTGATAAGGCTGCATGAGCTTTAGGCGCTCGGCCTTTTCGGCCTCCATCCCCATGCTCACCCAAACATCAGTGTAGACCATATCGGCCCCCTTGACCGCCGCGGCGGGGTCAGTCGAGAAAGTGAACGATTCCTTAAGCCCGTCTTTTTTCAGCTGAGCGCGAATTTCAGCCGTGGGCTCATAACCGGCAGGGCCAGCTAAAGAAATCTCCGCCCCCAACGCGGCGCCGCCGAGAATGAATGAGTTGGCCATATTGCAGGCCGTATCGCCGAGGAAGGCGATCTTCTTGCCCTTCAGGGAGGCGGCATACTGCGAAGGTTGCCCAGGAGCGAAACGCTCACCCAAGGTGAACATATCCGTCATGAACTGACAGGGGTGCAAGAAATCCGAAAGTGCATTCACCACGGGCATGGTTCCGGCGGCGGCAAAGTCCTCGAGCAAGCTATGCTCATGGCAACGGATCACCATCCCATGAAGATAGCGGGAAAGTACCCGGGCGGTGTCGGCGACCGTCTCGCCTCGCGAGATTTGCAAGTCGTCAGCATTAAGCATGACCGGCTGACCACTCAGTTCGTGGACCCCGACCTGGAAAGACACCCGGGTGCGGGTGCTTTTTTTGAAAAACATCAGACCCCAGGACTGACCAGCAAGCGCCGCCGATGTGCCGTGACCCCGCTTAGCCTTGAGAGCGGCAGCCTCAGCAAAGACTGCCGCGGTTTCGGCATGGCTTAAGTCGGTCTCCTTGAGGAAGTGGCGCATCGCGGGAAAAGTTGGACGATAGATAATTGGACTGGTTTTAACAGCGGAAAAATGGGTTTAACCTCTCAAGCGGCCTTCCACCCACGCAGAACTCGTCCAAGGATCTCGACCGACTCGGCCAACTCCTCGGCTGAGGCCGTAAGTGAAGGCAACAATCGGATGGCAACGCCGCCGGCCGGCACCGTCAAAAGGCCAGCCTCACGTAGAGCCGCCACAATCGGCACCGGATCAACGGAAAGAATCACCCCGATCATATATCCTGCTCCGCGGATTTCTTTGATGAGATCAGGCCGTTCCGTAACGAGCGCACGCAAGGCGGCATGCCAGACGGGCGCCTGAAGGTTTACCTTTTCGATTAATTTTTCCCCCTCGATGACCTCAAGCACGGCGAGTGCGGCGGTCGCACCCAACGGCCCGCCACCGAAAGTAGTCCCATGTGAACCTGCCTGAAACAGTTCATCGTGAGGTGGGGCCATCCAGATCGCCCCAATCGGGAAACCGCCACCGAGGCCCTTCGCCATCGCAATCGCATCAGGCTTCACGCCCGCATGCTCAAACGCAAAGAATTTTCCGGTACGACCGATGCCGCACTGGATCTCATCGATCATCAGAAGCACATTGCGCTCCCGGCAGATCTTTTGCAAATCGCGCAGGAACTGGGGGTCGGCGGGAAAGACGCCGCCCTCCCCTTGGATCGTCTCAAGCAACACCGCGGCGGTCGTCTTGGCATCGATGGCCTTATCCCAAGCCGCGATATCATTCAAAGGAGCGGCGGAGAAACCGGAGAGCAAAGGACGGAATCCTTTTTGAATCTTCTCCTGAGGCGTTGCCGACATGCCGCCGAAAGTCCGGCCGTGAAAAGCCCGTTCGGCTACGACGACACCGATACAAGCTCCCTCGACGCCCGATTTTTTCAGACCATGCAGCCGCGCAAGCTTCAACAGCCCTTCGTTGGCTTCAGCTCCGCTGTTACAAAAAATAACCCGACCAGGGCCGCATCGTTTGGCCAAGGTCGCCGCGAGCTGGCCCTGCGGCTCGTTCCGATAAAGATTACTGACGTGTACCAGCTTCGCGGCCTGCTCCTGGACGCGCTTCACCCAAACCGGATGACAATGCCCCAAGGCATTGACCGCGATGCCGGAACTAAAATCCAGATAACATTTACCTAAGGCATCCCACACCTTGCTCCCCTGCCCCCTTACGAGCGTGAGCGGTGGTGCGCCATAGTTGCGGGCAACGTTTTGAGCGTAGAGCTCCGCCGTCAGATCTGGAGATTCCGAAGCCATTAGCCGTGGACGATTTCCGTACCGATCCCTTTGTCGGTAAAGACTTCCAAAAGGAGGGCATGCGGCACCCGACCATCGATAAAGTGCACGCGACGAACCCCCTCCTGCAGGGCCTTGACGGCGCTGTCGACCTTGGGAATCATCCCGCCGGCGACGACGCCTTTGCGCTTCAATTCATCGACCTCGCTGACCTTCAAAGTCGTGATCAAGGAAGACGGGTCCTTGGCGTCTGCCAACAGACCAGGGACGTCACTCATGAAAATCAACCTGCGCGCGCGCAGCGAATGTGCGATCGCCGCCGCCGCGACGTCCGCATTGGTATTATAAGCCTGATCATCGGCATCGAGCGCGATGGGCGAGACGACCGGCAAGAAGCCATCCGCCAAGGCCTTCTTGATCAACTTGGTCTTAACGAATTTGATGTCTCCGACGAAACCGATGTCGACGGGCTTGCCTTCGTCATCCGCGCCCAGAAGTTTCTCGCAAAGATTGACATGGTTGCCGGGCATGCCGAGCGGGTTCGCGCCCCGCGCCTTCAGGGAGTCGCAAATCTGACCGTTGATTTCGACGTTCAACGTCTCTTCGACGATTTTGACCGTAGCGGCATCCGTCACGCGCATACCCCCGCGAAACTCGGATTTAATCCCGGCCTTGTCCATCGCCCGGGTGATGGCCTTGCCGCCGCCATGCACGACGACAACCTGAATGCCGACGGCTGCCAGAAAGGCGATATCCGTGGCCACGCGGTCACGACCTTCGGGATTAGGATCATCCATGAAACTTCCGCCGTATTTCACGACGAAAGTCGAACCACGGAATTTATGAATGTAGGGAAGCGCTTCGAGAAGAACCTCGGCTTTTTGCGCGGCGGGCGTGCTCATCGGTCAATGGGAGAGTGTTTAGTCGGTCAGGGGGCGAGTAAATGGAAAACCTCGGCGTTATTCGCTCTTATTGTAGTTCACGTAGCCGTCCGTCAGGTCCGCCGCCAAGAGACGGAATTTCCCTTCGCCTTGGTGCAAGTTCAGCCGCACGGCAAATCGCGCCGCCTTGACCACTTGCTTCCACTGCGGCTTATTTTCAGGCAAAGGCCGGCCGGCCAAGACCGCCGGGATCTCATTATAAAAAATATCGAGTTGGTTCTCATCCAGCCCCACCCGGGCATAACCGGCGGCGTCCGCCAACCGGCCCCAGTTGGGATCTTCACCGAACCAAGAGGACTTCACCAAAAGCGAGTTGCCGATTGCCCGGGCGATCTTTTCGGCATCCCCCCGGCTTTTCGCTCCTTCGATTTCCACGGCTACGACCTTGGTTATCTTTTCCCCGTCACCGACGATCTTCTCGGCCAGGATGAAACAAACCTGATCAAGCGCCGCCTGAAAGAGGTCGCGTAGCGCGCTCTCGGCCGATTCGTCCACAGAAACACCCGAAGCGCCCGAAGCCAGCAATATTACGGTGTCGTTCGTGGACATGTCGCCATCGACGCTCACGCAGTTGAAAGACTGGTCCGAAGCCGATTTCAGGGCGGACTTAAGATAGGCGGGAGCAACGGCGGCATCCGTGACCACAAAGGCCAGCATCGTAGCCATATTGGGTTCGATCATTCCGGCACCCTTGGCAATACCGGCCAAGGTGATCGTCTGTCCTTGCCAGACAAAGCGCGCCGTGACGGTTTTGGGCCGCGTATCGGAAGTCAGGATAGCCTCGGCGGAACGGGTACCTTCAATCGCTTCGCAGGACAGCCGTTTCGCGGCGGCTGCGATCCCGCTGGCCACTTTGGGCATCGGCATGAGCTCACCAATCCGGCCGGTAGAGCAGACCAGAAAGGCCGCGTCGGGAGCGCCAATCGCTTCGGCTGAAAGTTTCGCGATGAGCGCCGCATCGAGGTCGCCTTGTTGCGAGGTGCAAGCATTCGCATTACCACTGTTCCCAAAGATACCGCGGATCTTATCAGCCGAAGCCGCCAAGATCTTCTGCGAAAAACGGACCGGAGCGGCCTTGACGTCGTTCGTCGTGAAAACGCCCGCCGCCGCGCACGGCTGATCCGCCACGATGAGCATCAGGTCGAGACGCTCGACTCCCTTGTTGCGAATATCGCAACTGGTAGCCCCGACCCGGAAACCAGGGACATCAGAAATTCCTGGCGAATCTTGAGTGATGACGATCGACATGGGAAATCAACGGAGTCCTTCGGCCTCATCCCAACCCATCATGAGGTTGAAATTTTGAACGGCTTGGCCGCCCGCACCCTTCAGCAGATTATCAATCACCGAGGTGATGATCAGGTTGCCGGTCCGGGGGTCGGCGACGACCGAGCAAGCGACCCGATTCGTACCTGCAACGTGCGCGGTGTCAGGGAAATCGCCCGACTTGAGTAAAATCACGAAAGGCCGGCCAGCATAGGCCTTCTGCCAACAAGCCTCCACCTGGGCCGCGGTCACGCCCGCGGCAGGCACCACGATGGTCGTAGCGATACCCCGATGCATCGGAGCTAGGTGAGGGCTGAACTGGACGACCACAGGGCTGCCTGCGGCCGCCGAGAAGGCTTCCTCGATTTCGGCGATATGCCGATGTCCCGGGATACCGTACGCCTTCATCGAGCCGTCCCGCTCACAGAAGAGAAGGCCGACGTCGCTTTTCTTCCCTGCGCCGGAGACGCCGCTGTAAGAATTGATCACCAACCGGCCGGGCTCAGGCTTGATCAAGCCTGCCCGCAGCAACGGCACCATCGGCACCTGGATGCTGGTAGGGTAACAACCCGGACAGGCGATGAGCTTTGCCGTCTTCCAGCTATCGTCGGTCTGCAGCTCTGGGATGACATACCGGGCTTCTGCCGCCAGCGCCGGCGCCGGGTGTTCGTGTCCGTAATATTTCTGATAAGTTCCTAAATCCTTCAGCCGAAAATCCGCGGACAGATCCAAGACCCGCTTGCCCGCCGCGACGAGCGGGGCGGCGTATTCGGCGGCGATCCCATGCGGGAGGGCCAAAAACCAGACAGCCACATCGGACTTTGCGCACTCTTCTGGCGAGGAAGCGCTGAAGACCAGCGTCGGACTCACGATTCCCCGCAGCCGCGGCAGTTCGTCCGCGACGAGTTTACCTGCCAGCGTGCGCGAGCAAACCGCGGCCAATTGGACTTGGGGGTGCCGGGCGAGCACGCGGACGAGTTCTTCCCCGGTGTAGCCCGAAGCGCCGACGATGCCGACCTTGGTCAGGTTGTGGGACATAGCTTGAGTATGGAATTATTAGATGACGAATGAGTGATTGGACACAGAAAACTAGGCAACAAAAAGGCCCCGGATGTCCGGGGCCTTGATCGGTTCCTGTCTCGAGGCGGTTTACCGCTTGGAGAACTGGAAACGCTTACGGGCACCTGGACGGCCGGGCTTCTTACGTTCGCGCATACGACCATCGCGGGTAAGGAGGCCTTCTTTCTTCAAAGGAGCGCGGAGGGTGGCATCCATTTTCTGGATCGCCCGAGCCAAGCCATGCGAAATCGCACCCGCTTGACCGTTAGGGCCGCCACCGATGACGTTGACGGAGATATCCAGCTGACCTTCGAGGCCAGCGATACGGATCGGAGCCGTAGCCGCCTTGACGAGGGCTTCGGTGTAGAGGTACTCCTCGGCAGGCTTGCCGTTGATGGAAATAGAACCAGTACCGCGGGAAAGGCGGATACGGGCCGAGGCGGTCT
>Ga0194048_10000038_pt1 | contig 55756 bp, 90 predicted proteins | sample JunL225m_MetaG_FD_161685 | JGI IMG/M metagenome (GOLD analysis project Ga0194048, IMG submission 161685) | Anoxic zone freshwater microbial communities from boreal shield lake in IISD Experimental Lakes Area, Ontario, Canada - Jun2016-L222-5m | ecosystem: Environmental > Aquatic > Freshwater >...
CCTCCACCACCACCTCCACCACCTCCTCCTCCACCACTTCCAAACATGTCAAATTGCTTGCCAAGCATATTGGTAAGCATTTTTATCAAACTTGGAGATGCAGGGAATCCATTGGATTCCAAAAGATTACTAATGGTAGAGCCAATAGCACCCAACTCAGCACCAGTCAGGAAACTACCCCCCATCAACTTGCTCAACACACCACCCTTCAGAGAACTATTAATGACTGAAGGCAATGCTTGAACAATTTGCCACGGCACACCAGCATCCGTAAGCGTTTGCAATACTGGTTGGTAGATGTTGTTGTTGAAAGATAATTTAGGGCCAGTAGCTGATTGCGCTCCAGCAGGAGGTACGTCATACATGTCGCCATACGCAGATTGCGTTGTTAATGGGTTCATCCCACTAGTGGTTGCTGCCGGTAATGCACCACTAGCATCCGGTGAAACATAAGGGTCATTTGGAACGTCATATCCAGCATTTGAATAATCAATAGAGCCTTGACCAGCACCAGTTGGGTTGGCATTGATATCGTTTAATAACGATGTGTCTCCACCGTCGAATGCCCCTGCTGACCCTGCTGCCCCTGCTGCACTGAGTGCGGCATTAAGATAATTACCTTGACTAGCTTGATATGCAGCATTTGCCCCAGCTAAATAAGGGGTAAAAACTTGCCCTCCGGGAATTATTGCTGAAGCCAATGTTGCAATCGGCAAAAAATCACCCGCTTGCTCTAAAAAGCTGGGATCTTTTTGCTGATTATTCCACCTGTCAGTTTGTGATTGATTAAAGGCTTGAACTGATGGAGACTGATCAATCTGCGCCGCACCGCTGACAGCATAATCTGGTGCGCCAGCGGCCTGTACTGCCTTATTCATAAGGTCAGTCAAGTTTTCAGTTGTTCCGTAGTTGTTAAACCTAGCCATCTGAGTTTGATTCATTCGATCAAACGTCTCTGGCGTAAATAGGGTGTCGTTTGGGTTGGCGTTCTCTAACGCTTGAAGCATTGGGCCAAGTTGATCGGCGTAGCCACTCGGCCCACGCGCCCGTATCATGTCTGCTATAGAGGCGTCGGGGGCTAGGTAAGGTGTGTACGCGTAAGTTGCCCCCCCCAAATCGTAATCATAGCCGTTCACCGCGCCCTGCTGTGTCCATCTGTCTGGTCCCAGTGGTTCTCCAGCGCCGTACCCGTTTTCATCGCCACTAGACACGGCAGCGGGGGTATAGGAGACCGGATTCCCACTTTGGTCTGTGTAGGTATAGGTTTCTGGGGTGGTTTGTTGAGCGTTATCCTCATCGTAGTATGTTCGCCCCGGCACCGTGGTGACGTTTACTCCTTTTGGAATGTTTGTAGGAAGAGCCATTGTTATTCCTTAAGACTGTAAGTTCATAATGCCGCACATGGCTTGCGCCCAATCTCTCCAGTCTTCATAGACCCTGTGATCTGGAATACCGGACTGACCAAAGATTCCTATGCCACTCATTCCATCAACCCAGTTTCTCCAATTCTCCTCTTCAACACCACCTATTTGATTTGCAGAAAATAACTCCTGCATAAGCTTGCAATAGCCATCCCACTCCATTCCTCTTGGATCGTAGGTGATCACGGGTTACCCGTTCCACGAACATCACCAGTCTCTACACTCAGAAGCACTCTACCCATGAAGTAATCTCCATTCTGGGTATTGCTCCTGAATTTGAGCCTCATCTCTCGACGCTGCTCCTTCATGTCAATCTTCAAAGTATCGGCATTGAAAACATAAGGATCGGAAGGATCGTCAGCATCATCAGCATATGACTTTCCAGTGATGATCACTTCCATATCACCAGTTTGGACAAAGTCAGGCTCTACTCTCTCTATACGAGTCCACAGGTTGTCTCCGGGTTGCTGCACAGACCCAACCAACCCTGTCCACGATCCAACCACATTGGTCTCCACATACGAATCAATTGCATTAACCGTGTTCGTATAGATAGAATTGGTTCCTACTTCATGCTGCCACAATGTATATTTGCCAGTCGTGTTCTGCTCAGTACCTCCCCAAATTGGCCTGCGGAACACCTCAGAGAAGACCCCAGCAGACCTACGAGCGCCCAATGCTTGACCCGCGTCATACCAGCACTTTTCACGGATGTTGTAAATGATTGCATCGTTGCACTCCGTAGAAGTCCCGCTTGGGAAGAACCACCAGATTTCACCAAAACGAGGAACCTTGCTCACCCATACTTTTTGCCGTTGCGCGTAGTTCAGGTTGTCAAAGAAATAATTGAAGTTCTGGGTATTTGGTACTTCTTGAACAACACCGTTGTACATCAGGAATCGATCACTACCAGCCCAATAGAACAATCCATCATATTCAATCACGCACTGCGAAGACATGATCGATGACTGCTGTGTGATCAGGTCATACTTCCAATAAAAGGTCTGGTTCCCAACGCTAGTAGGTGCGTATGTGACCCGCACAACAGAATCTAGTGTCCAAAACAATCCAGCAGGAGAAGTCGTACCTCCCCGCAAAGGCAATCCCTTGATGACCTTTGTAGAAGATACGTTGTTTTCGTTTGAATCAGACGATGTCCAGTTGTTGAAATCACCAGCAGAACAATTCTTGATCAGCCCATTGTTCCCATACACAAACAAATAAGGGAAGAGCATTACAACTCCACCTGATACTTGAACATTGTTGTCAAACGTCAGAGTAACCGTTCCACTTGCAGTAGCTGCTGCGCTAATGACAGCAGTCCATACAGTAGCCACCAAAGAGGCTGATACGACAGTCGTCCCAGAAGGAATGCCAACACCTGAAATAGAAACACCAGCACCTATAGCCGCTATAGTCGTAGCAAAAGTTACGCTGGTCGATGCATTCGTAGTTGTTCCTGTTGCTGTAAAAAGACCAACAGGACTCATTGATGTCCCAGTAAATGGGCCATACATAACATTTGTATTTACGGTGGATGAAATGTCATTTAGGTTCTGACCCGGATGCGCTATCAGGTTGTTCTGACCATTCCCAAGAGCGTCATAACCAATGTCCATCTGCCACAAGGTATTTGCATTAGGATTGTAGGTTGACAAAGACGCTACATACCCAGCAAATCCTGCACCAGCACCACCACCTATATCAGCAGTTAGTATAGTGACCGCTTTATTGTGGACATATGCAGAACCACCGGAGGTTATGGTAACGCTACTCACCAGATTGCTGAGTACGACAACCGTAGCCAAACATCCAGTTCCTGAAGTAGAATTAATCGGCACCGATGTATAGGTTGCATTGACATAACCAGAACCCTGATTGGTAATGGTGACTGAAGCAACAGCACCATTTGGTTCAATGTCTGTAGGCCCAGAACCTATGGCATCATCATCATCAGTAGTCCACTGCTGGAGACCATCACTGTAGCCAGAGATGACATAATTAATGCCATTGTCTGAACTCATAATCATGCCACGGCTTATCCCAGCCGCATTCAGGAATGCACCGTTGTACCCAGCAATCTTCCTAGGACGACCATATTGGAAACGCACCCATTTGCCATCTACATAAGAAGTGGATGACAGTTGAGTGCTATCCCGTTGAATCCCCGGCCCTACTTGTAGCGTGACGACTTTAGCTGTCAAAGCAACACCCCATCAAAATGAGCCACCACTAATACCAGCAGGAACAGCCAATCCACTAGATGTAAGAGTTGCCCTGTTCACACCACTAACAGTGAACCCTAGCTGACCACTAGCAGGTAGGTATAGACCAGTTGTGGCATCCCCAGAAAATGACAGTGATGGAGCAGCAGCAGAGCCATTCCCAATCGTCAGTGCAGAGATAAAAGATGACGTTGCTGTCTGAGCGTTATAGACGTTGGTGCCATCGCAAATGGCAATGATCGTCTGACCTTGAGCCAAGACAACAGTCGTACCAATACCAGCAGTTTTAAACGTCAGAGAGAAAGCGCCAGTTGTGTTGTTTTGCAAAGAATATAACTGCACAGTCGATGGAAGAACAACAATACAGTTGGATGTTAAAACACCCTGATAAGCTTGAATCGTATTGGCAGCTTCGACAGAGGTGAGGGTAACCGTTCCACCAGTGACGTTCTTGGTCAGTTGGGTATAAAAGAACGTAGCCGAACGACCATACGCATAGCTGTACCAATTGGTTCCATTTGACACAACAACAAATGATTCAGCAAGCTGAAGCTGTGCGCTGGCATTACCATCAATAGTGTCTGTTCCAGTCAAAGCAATACTTAAAATTCCAGTACCGTTATTCTTGAGAACAATATAGAAGCCTGAACCAACACCAACCGCTGACGGCAATATCGCAGTGCCTGCACCACCAGTCCATGCATACATTGACGATCTGTCATTGCTCGTAAATGTATAGTTGGAAGAAAATGTGGATACCAGAGTGTTGGTATTAAGCGTCGTGCTGATGGCTTTAAGACCAAAACCAGCAAGGGTTGCAGCGTTTGCAGCAGAAGTACCCGCTCCAAACTGGACTACATCCCAAGTCCCATTGACTGTAGCGTTGCTGGTAACATAAACATATTGGGATATGCCAGATGAAATGCTGACAATGGTATTCCCACCACTATCGGTAACCGTAAATGCATTGGCCCCAATATTGTTGATCAAAGTTGATTGACCAACTGATACTTGTGTTGCCGGTGGCATAACCAAGTTAAGACTAGCAACCGAAGCAATTACCTCAATGATGTTGGCTACAACACTTGTCGTGTTGCCATTTATAGGCCACTCAAGAGTTGTATTGGCACTGATGGTCAGCTTTATATACCCAACTTGCGATGGGCTGATTGTCTGTCCGGTGTAGGGATTTACATATGAAGTCATGATTAGGAATCCACAGCGACGGCTTGACGGTCACCAACACGCGCCACATCCTCTGCCTTCAGGGACTGGAGAGCCTCGGTGTACTTTTGTTGGAAAATCTGACGCTGGTCATTCTTCAAGAATGGCATTGCCTGCAACAATGTTCCAAATAACATGGCATTTGGTGCATTCTGAGTGAGCCAATTGGTCTGGTTGGTAGAACTCAATGGAGCAATCCGCTCATAGTAAAGAACACCAAAGTTGTACGCCGCATCAGGAGTAGGAGCCAAATACCAATGCTCCCAGTCAGTATCCGCGTAATATTGCGGAACGTCCTTTTTGGTGTTGTCAGGCCAGTAATTAATTAAGTATTCGTACTTTCTCAACAGCACTGGTCTTGCTTCACCGTTGACAGTAATGTTCATGCTTACCGTCTTCCTCCACCGTGCAGGCTTTTCTAGTATCGGATTGCCAATTGTGGTAGTAGCATTCACAATCTGAAGCTGTCCAAGTGTCTTGATTTCTTGGGCTATTTCAAACTCAGCCAAAGAAATAAAGGTTGGAATAGCATTGACGACAGACATATCTTTGCGCTCCAAATACTGAAGCGTCATAGACGTTAGGCTGTCATAGGTCAAAACCCATGATGGAATCGTTGACATTAATCAAGTCCTAAGCAAAGGGTCTGGTGCCAGTTTTGTCAATAATAAGTGCTTGTTTTCTAGGAGAAGTATATTCCAATGTTGGAATTGATATATGCGTCCAGCTATTGAACTCCCGTATTACCTGATCGTATTTAAGCTGCGATTCAACAATCTTGCGTACCACCTCATCGGGGGTCATGCCGGGGACTCTGAAGTCAGCCGCGCACCCAACCACATGCTGGCTCATTGAACTCCCGCCAACCGACGCATTTACAGCCACAGACCGATACCCAGAACTCACCAGTATTGGCTTAAATCCCAGCATTGCTTTAACGCTTTCAAGGAATTTAGCCAAGCGAGTCAGGTTGGCAATAACCGCATCGTCTGGAGTGTTGTCCAGCAAACGATGCTCAGTTATTGTCAACTCTGCAAGGGTGAAGTGTGGGCTGAGTTGCATCAGATTTTATTCTCGTCCAGTTTGTGATCCCCGCACCAATCATTTACAAATACCGTTGGGTAGCCATTCATGGTTGGGGCGTGTCGGCGGCATCTACCAAGATCGTAAACAGGGTTTTCAGCGTCTGTTTTTATCTTTGGCACAAACCACATGCAAGTTTTACATTTCATTCCCTCGCTACGATGCTTCCACGGATCACTCATTATTTATTTCCCGGATCAGCCTTGACCGCACCACCAAGACCCAGCGCAGCAGCTACACCTTGAGCAAGCAGTTGGTACTGAGGGGGTATGAAGGGTGTTGCAACCATGAAGATCACGCCCAGCCCTGCCATCGTAGAAGGTTCTCCAAAACGTTTTTTAAGCCAACCCATAATCATTCTCCTTTAAACTTTTACAACGATTTGAATTAACAGCATGATGATTGCTAGGCCCGTGGTAAATGCACCGCCAGCAACTGCAAGGCCAGTTTGTTCAATCCTCTTCAAGCGAGCATTAACTGACCTCATCTCTACTTGAATGGCTTGATACCGAACCTCGCACTTGTCAACGTGTGCGTCAATTTTTAGGTCAACTTCATTTACTGTCGCCAAAATTACACCTTGTTTTCTTCTTGCACTTGAGGCGTGGCCTGACCTTGAATCTTCATAATCAATGCTTGCACCTGTACAAAAGGCATCTGGCCTAAAGCGTTAAGCATTACGTTCACTTCGTTGACATCAAGTTCCAGTTTGATCACTTTGCCTCCAGTGCGGCGTTCTTGGTGAGGAATGCAATGAGCCAGATCATTTTGGTTTCCCTATGCAATTCTTGTTGCAATTATTCTGTGTGGCTGGTATGTGCCAGCCAATAAAACGTCTTGTGTAACGCTGGATGATCCACTGTTGTCAAACCAACCAAATCTGGTCTTGTAGGTTGTTGTTGTAGATACAACCAAAATAAGATTAATTGAGGTAGAAGCAAAGATATTTGGTGTTGTTGCGTTTGCAAAGCCAGCATAATTTCCACCAAAACTCGTATTGGAAGAATCTGTAAATAGCAATGTAGGTATAGCACCCACTGGATAAGTACCCGTCGCGCCGCCAATAAGAATAGTTGCGCTACACTGAACAATATAAGTGCCAGCCACCAAAGAAAGCGAAGCACCTGTGTCAGTGAACGTGGTTGTAGCATTTGATCCAGTAACTGTTGCTGTGATGACGTTACTATAAACAACCGTCCCAACACCAAAAGTTGGAGCAACAATACCGTTTGCGGTTACCCCAAATACCGTAACTCCGTTACTCTGAATGTTAAGGTTGCCGGATGTGTCGGCAGTTGTTACGACCCCAGCAGAGGTCGATGCGTTGATTGTTGAGGCCATTATCTAACCCTCCTTGCTGTAATCCGTCCGAATGCTGTTGCTGTAGATATTGAAAACGAAGCGTATCCAATCAGGTAGTAGGTGGTAGTAGACGCAATTGACACTCTTGTCGTTGGGAACGTAAATGAGATTACATTGGCTGGAACTAACCCAGCCGCCCCATATGAAAATCGGGTTTCTTCTTCATATAGTGAGTTTAAGGTGTCGGTTACTGTATTTATACCACCAGCAATAGCGGTAAATTTGGTTGTTGGCGCCATGTTAATTCCAACTATTCCGTATACGTCCCAATCACCGGCAGTAAGAGAAATGCTGGTAATTGTTTTTCCTGTAAACGCGCCTGTGGCATCAGTAAGCGAAACCGCACTGCCAACCACAACCGAGGAAGTAATAACTTCCCCCACATACCCAGCCGTAGCAGAGTCGTTCGTCGTTGTGCCTACAATGACCTTTGTTGCTGGCCCAGTTACCCCAGCCGTACCATCAAGAGTGAGTGACATGTGGGGGGCTCCTACTTGACTATGTAACTAAAGGTAAAACCAACGCCGTGATTGTTACTATTAAAACCCAAGCCACTAAAACTAGCGGTATCGTTTGTTGTTTCGGCTAACGCCCTATATGTCTCTGATGCCGCTCCTGATGGGTAAGCAGCCCCAACCCCTGATAAATCCTCATTTGCATTTGTTAGGTTAGACGAGACGGGCAAACTAACTTCAAAACTAACTCCTGATCCAATGACATTTACCGCTAGGTTTAACATCCCATAAACGGTGACTATATTTCCAACCCTTGTGTAACGACAAAGAACAGCGGTTGTCTGTGTTGTGTTAGCCGCATTGGTAATTGATGGGGTGTAAGTGCTGGAGTAACAAGTCCCCAATGCACTCGTGGGCACATCAATACCAGCGGCGGTAGCTGTTATCTTCCCGGTAAAAGTGTTCGCCCCCAGCGTAGCCAAAGTCGCCGTAGCACTCGGCAGCGTGATCGTCGCCGTGACTGCATCCGTTGGCGTGAGCGTGGTCGATCCGCTTGTTGCTCCTGCTAGAACTACTGATCCCATATCTATGTTCCTTTACAAGATGACCCAGCGGTAGCCGCCGGGGACTGTCACTACCACACCACTGTTGATCGTAATCGGCCCAACTGAAGCGGCTGAGAACCCAGTAGGTAAGGTATAGCTGGTGGTCACAATCAATTTATTCTGCACAAACACCTGATCACCACCACCACCCGTTGCGCCTCCGCTTATTGCTACAACAACTCCACTGTTGTTCTTAGTATAGAGAATCTTGTCAGTGACATTGACCGCTATCTCACCAAGCAACATATTCCCAGCAGAAGGCGCAGCCCCCGACGTTATTGAGTTATATGGAACAAGTGGCGTGAAATTAGACTGAGCCATATTTAATCCTTAAGAAACCACCCATCTGGCAGTACCAGACAGGGTGACAACAACTCCACCAGATATTGTGATCGGCCCCACACTCGCCGCTGAATTACCCGTAGCAACCGTGTAGCTTGTCGCAACCGTCTGGCTATTCACAACCAATCCATTGGATGCGTTCAATACCGTTGCTGCCAACTCACCCGTGGATGGCTTGTACAGAAGCTTGGCGTTTGACGTATAGACAGTGGTCGCAGTACCGCTGGTGGCGCTTGCAAACAACGGGTACAGGTTGGTTGCGGTAGCCGTATCGTTTGAAAGAGTTGCCCCACCAACAGGATTCCAAGCAGGACTTGCTCCGCTATATCCCTCAAACTGGCTGATACTTGTGTTGTAACGAAGCATCCCAGTCACGGGAGTTGGCTGCTGGGCAGTCGTCCCCTTGCTGATCGTCAATGCACCAGTCGATGAGAACGTCGAGTCTAGAGTAGCCGTCAGGGTCGTGAACGCACCTGTATTGGCTGTCGTTGCTCCTACCGTACCGTTGATGTTGATCGAGGCGGTGCCGGTAAGGTTAGTGACTACACCAGCAGAGGGCGTTCCTAGGTTTGGAGTTGTCAGAACAGGCGAAGTTGAAAATACAACAACTCCAGTTCCAGTCTCATCTGTCAACGCCGTTGCTAAGTTGGCTGAACTAAATGATCCAAGTGAAGCAACCTGACTGCCATTACCCGGCCCAGCAGTAACCATTCCGGTCAGTTGGGTGATGCCGGTGTCCACATCAGGTGGGGTAGCCCAAGTTGCATCTCCACGCCAAAAGGTTGTAGCAGACGCATTTGTGCCAGAGTTTAAGTTGGTGGCTGGCAGATTTCCTGTCACCCCGGTTGTAAGAGGCAAGCCAGTAGCATTTGTCAATACACCAGCAGAAGGTGTACCAATATTTGGCGTGGTCAACGTAGGGCTGGCCTGCATCACAAACGTGCTGCCTGTTCCAGTCTGGGCAGCTACCGAAGTTGCATTCCCAACTGATGTAATCGGACCTGTTAGGTTGGCGTTGGTAGCATCATTACCATTTAGCTTTTGAATTGCTTGAAGGATTGAATCTGTAGCCGCTACGGTTCCAGCGCCAGAGGTATAACCAGTCAGAACCTTCCCGATAACCGTAGCGTTTGGTACGGTTGCAGCATTGCCAACTGAGGTTACTTCGCCCGTCAGATTGGCGTTCGTTACTACCGTAGCAACTTGGCTACCGTTCCCCGGCCCAGCGGTCACACCACCCGTCAGTTGCGTAATGCCAGTATCGACATCAGGGGGCGTAGCCCAAGTTCCATCACCCCGCCAGAAAGTAGTTGCTGAAGCAGATGTCCCGCTATTCAGATTGGTTACAGGAAGATTCCCAGTAACTCCAGTCGTCAAAGGAAGACCCGTTACGTTGGTCATCACTCCAGATGCTGGAGTCCCCAAAGCCGGAGTCGTTAAAACTGGGCTGGTTAGGGTCTTGTTGGTCAGCGTCTGCGTACCAGTCAGGGTGACAACAGTGCTGTCAATGGATATGGTGCCGCTGGAGGTTATTGGCCCACCCGTAAGACCCGTGCCGGTATTTATAAGCGTTACAGCAGAACCCGCAACAATCGTTCCCCAGCCAGATACCGTGTAGCCCTCAAAGTTTGCAAGCGAGGTGCTGTAACGAATAGTCCCAATCGCTGGAGAAACAGACCTGTCGCCAGTAGTGCCAACCGGAAGAACCATCCCAGCAACACCGGGGATTATTGGGTTATTGGATATAGCCAGCGTGACATCCCCAGCACCATTCCCATTGGTAACATTAATTTGGTTGGCAGTAGGTAGAATATTGACCTTGGCAACAGACCCGCTTTGGATCGCCAACATGCCAGTGCCTGTAAGCGACACGAACTGCTGTAGGAACGATCCTAGGCTTACAGTTGGGTTTCCTGTTGTACCGTCTGCATTGGCAACACTTAATCCCGCTCCCACCCCCACAGACACGTTGCTGAGAGTATTTAAGCCTGTTTTGACCTGAATCCCATTGCCACTTGAGTTCAGGGACTGGGCAGCACCCGTCAGGTTGATTTGCAGCGTACTGCCAGCCCCATTATCGGTCAGCGACAATCCAGACCCAGCAGCCATGTATCTGGCTTGCGTCAAGCCTGCTGCCGAACTAACCGTCACAAACGGGTAATTGAGCGCACCAGCACCTGATATAGCCCCTGTGGTGGTCTGTACAGTCACACCATTCTGAACAATAGGGACAGATTCCGTACCCGTTATTGCCTGCGCCTGCGGTAGCTGGGTAATTGATACTTGCGTCATGGCTGCAATCCAATAATTTGTTGATTGCCGTTTTGCGACGGGGTCTGACCGCTCTGTTCTGTACTCAAAACCTCGCCACCATAAGGCTGCGTAAGGATATCGTTTGGATCAACAGCAACACTGACATCAGGTCTTGGAAATTGCAAAGTAATCCTTTCCGTCTGCCTCGCAGGCAAACGATATGGGTCTTTTTGATCCGCACATCCTTGCTGACACACCTTCAGACCCGGAAAGTTTGGGTCTGGCATAGCTTCAATAATTGCCCTTTTCATCTTGCACCTGTCGCAGATGAAGATCGCAATTACTGCATTGCCTTCTGTATTTAAAAAACGAGGCATTCTTACCTTGTGTATACAGAAATATTTGGAGCAAAGTAAATAGGGCTTTTATCCCTATTTTCATTCTCAGCCATTGTAAAGTACTTATCAGCCTGCAATTCCAAATACTGAATCCTCGGAAGATCAACTCCCGGCAATATCAAAGCCATCTGATGCGCCAGCATGCACTGGATCGCTTGGTAGAAATATTGCGGTATCTCCAGTTCGCCATACAGGTCACCAACATCCATTACCTGCCGCGAGTACCACACCACCATCTGCACAAAAGGATCGGATGGAGTAGGCCAAAGGGTAATGGTTGCTTGCGGAATAGTCCTGTTGAACCAAAACTGGAATGGTTGATTTGCAGTAAAGTTCTTGTTTGGCAAGTTTGTGTAGTCGTCACGATTCAACCTTGCCATCGTGATTTCAGTTGAATTGTTTCCAACATAGAACTCAGCAACATTCAACGTATTACCGCCAGTCTCTCTCATGCGGTAATACTGGCAGCTTTGACCCGGATCAATGTCGTACCACAGCCACTGACCAGATACCCATGTGGTTACGCCAGTGTCCTGCAATAAATTCCATGTCGTACCGTCATTTGACCACTCCAAAAGGATATGGAACGATCCAGAGGTCGCTGGGAGAATGCCTATTGAGCCTGCGTATATCGGATTGCTGGTTCCGTAATTGACTCCAATATATCCATTGGGTGCTGTTTGCGTGTCAGATGTCAGAATATTGTTGTCAAACGCCAGACCAACATTGCCAGAAGACCCAATATAACCAGTCGAAGTTGGCCTGTTAAGCGTCCGATACAACGCATTCAGAACATCATTCCCGCCAACCGGCAACAAGTATTGAAACTGATTGGCATTCATGCCGTACACCTTCTTACTGATACACCAGTAATTGATGCCTTGATTAATTAAGTTGCTGAGAATGAAAAACAGAGATTGTTTCGCTGATTGAACCTGTTCAACAGTCAATTCTTCAGCCAACTTGCCAGCCATACGAGCGCCTTGATCGATGAATTTCTGCACCGATACAACTGTTTGCCCAACGGTTCCGCTGTATGACATTTTTATCCCTTACCAGCCCGGACAGTTCCAGCGTTTGAGGGAAGCCTTCGCCCTTGGAGCGTCACCAGACGCATGCTTAACCACACCAGACATCCTCGCGCAGAAGCTGTCTTTACGAGGCCCACCCTGCGGCTGTGGAGCCTTCAGGTTGCTGCCAGTCTCGCGGTTGTACTTATCCCTGCCTTTTTGCGTGAGTCCTGCTCCGCGATCCACAGACAGCTTCTCACCCCTACCAATGGCAAGAGATACTCCACCCTTGGCAAGCTTTTTACCCTCGTCAGCCTTTGCAAACTCTTTGCCAACCTTTTGCGGTACGCCACCAAACCCACCTTTAGTATGGGCAGCAGCTTCCATCAAACGATGTTGTGCCGGTGATTTGCTAGGCATTATTAACCCAACGGGTTGACGTAATGTTTTACCATCTCCAACACAACCGTGTATGCATCACCAGCACTACCATCAAGCGTAGTAAAAGAAATGACTCCAGTCTTTCCTGAGCCTGAATTGTTTGTCAAACCACCAATAGCAGAATAATCTTGCGTGTAAGAATTGTTTGGAGGTATTGTCTGAATAACAACTGGAGTTGTTGCCACCCAGTTCATTTGCACCTCAAGACCGTGCGTTAAAGCGGTGACCTTGGTAATGCTCACAGCATCGCAAGCGCCGCCTGCATTTGATGGCAACAGAGAAGATGGGGTTACCTTAGCAACAGCAGACTCATTCTCAGTCGTACTCATTGACGCATAAAACTTCATGATGGCAACTCTTTCACCATCAAACAATGTTTGTGATGTAGCCGTAATAGTCATAAATCTCTCCTAAAAAGCAGGGGCCGAAGCCCCCACCTTGTCTACACTTATGAGCGCCCTTTTAGGAGCCTGTGGATGCTGCTTGCCTCAGATGAACCAATCTTACGACCAGAACGATTGGACGAATCAATGGATTTGTCTACAGCAGAAGAAGAATAAGCAGGTTCATTGACCCTGTTATATTTATCTTTCAACGTAGGATTCAGTTTAGTCCAATTGACATCACCACCCTTGGCATACTTTGCACTACCACCATTACGTTTTGGGCTTACCGTGACCGATTCTTTGGTCTTGGTTACAGCCCCAGCAGCAGGTTTAGATGGGAAAAATTTATCAATAACGGGCTGAATAATTCGCATCGGATTGGTATATTCCCGCAGCGATTTATTGTCGGATGTTTCAAATTTCTTAGTTGCATCCACACCCTTTTGATTCATTTGGGCTTGTTTGTCGCTCCCACCATCCTCAAACCGTTTTACATTCCCACCCTTTGCAAAGGTTCCAGACTGCATGCTGTTCGCCACGGGCTTGCTGACGGAATGACTAGGCATTTTTACTGCCTTACCATCATCGACAACATTACCGCCCGTGGCGTAGGCTTTTTTTGCGGCACCACCCATCTTGTATCCACCCGCACCAAGCTTTACATTGCCAGTGCTGGTATTTGACTTGCCGCGAGGAGTGGTATTGGCAGGGCGGTTTTCCCAATCAGAAACATTGCCACCCTTCTTGAAGCCACCAGCATTGCCCATGCGAACACCACCAGTACCACTGGCAGAATCATGGCGTTCACCATCAACCACTTTGGTGTTGGCATACTTGCCTGCATTGCCTTCAATGGTTCCACCAAGCTTGTAACCCGCTGGCTTACCATTTTGCACACTACCCGTACCTTTGGCACTGTCATGCTTATCACCGTCATCAACCTTGGTATTTGCAAATTTATTTGCGTTACCTTTAATTGTTCCACCAGAGGCTTTGTTGTGCGCCTTTGAAGCAGGCATGGATTCATGATGCTTCAGTTCCCGCTCAAGAGCAGCGCACTTAGAATCAGCACTTCCACCCTTCTTCATGCCGCTAATCGCCTTACGCAGTGCCATCATCCGCGCAGCACGGGCATCAGCAGGCATCCCCATAGCAGCTTGACGACCCATAGGGGCCATAGGTTGAGGCATACGGGCAGGCATAGCAGGAGGCATAGCAGGAGGCATACCCATTCCACCTCCACCCATCTTATGGGCAACATTGCCACCCTTGGCATACATCTGCGGGTTCATAGCTTTACGACGAGCAGACATGGAAGGCTTTTTAGGAGCCATACCTTGTTCTGATGCCGAAAAGATATTTTTCCCAGCCATTGCCTTGTGACCGCTAGTCATTGAAACCATGCGGTTTACTTTCCCACCTTTTTTAAGCTTCAGAATAACTGAAGGCTCGGTGGTCTCCATTTTCACCATCGGTTTAAACTGTCCCATGTCTGGCTCCTTTAAGCTTGCGTTACGCCAAGCGCACCAACGCGGGTTGCGTTCGGGCCTGCTGCAATTGCTGGCAGGGCTATTCCCATCACAAGACGTTTGGTACCATCCGCCGCCGATGAGGGCAGATAAGTGCCCCGCACATCACCAGTTGTGGTGGTTGCTGTAGCAGTGGCGGCAACAGTCATAGTGCCAGCATCTTCAGCCAAGGTGTTATCCCAACCAGCACGGGCAACGTAACCTCGATCAGTAATACGCAACGGTGCACCCAAGATGTCTGTCGTACCAACTGCAACAGTTACGACGCTTGCACCAGAAGAAACAACACTGGAAATTTGATAAAAGGCTTTCTTTCCATTGACGGTAGTAGATGCCACCGTTCCTGTTGCAATTACCTCGCTCATGGCTTGACCGTAGTAGTCGTAACCAGAAACAGTAATGTTCACAGAGGTTGGAGTACCAGCACCTGTGGTAGTAGAAACAGCGCGAGGGCAATCAAGCTGCAACCCTGTTACGCCGCCTACAATCGTAGCGGATGTAACACCAGCGCCTGCGGCAAGCGTAAGCGTGGTAGCAGTAGTGATTACAGCGGCAACAATGTTGGTGGTCAGTTTTGCTTGAGGAACAGCGTCCCAAACATAAAGACGACCCAACGGTCCAACACCTACGCTCATTGGCGACGGGTTTTGCAACAACGCATTACCAGAACCAATAATTGTGGCGCTTGCTACAGTTTGTGAGGCGCTTACAGTGTAAGTGCCTATACCACCAGAACCAGTGCCAAAAGCGGTAATGTAAGTTCCATTGGTGAGGGACGTTGAACTGTCAATAAACATACCCACAACAATATTGTCACCAGAAAGCATTGCGGTGACAGTCAACGTGGTGGTAGCAATTGAACCAGTAAAAGTTGAAACAGCAGGGTATGCATCCATACCTTGAACGGTAAGGGCAGCACCTAAAAACAGATCATCACTAAATTGAGGCATTTCGTCTTCTCCTTGAAAAGCTTGACGAATACATTAAAAAAGGGTGGGAGCCAAGATGCGTGGCAACGGGCTTATCGTTCCTGTCCACGCTCACCTTGATTGCCGGATTCTTGGCTCCCAGTTACTTACTAGACTCCCGGCGTACCGTAAGCAGCGCGAGGGTCAGTAAAGCCCACATCGTACCGCTCGGTTGCCTTATAGCGCATGCTGTCGGTCTCAAAATCACCTTCCATTGTCTTCTCAAGACGACGACGCATCAGAAGCTTGAAGCCTTCCGGTGCATCAGTCTGTACCCAAAAAGCGGTCGAGGAAGTCAGACGCGACAGAACAGCAGCACCCTCATCCAGCAAGCCAATCGACTTGACAGGGTTGATGTCGTTGTTTGCGTTGCCTGCGCGGAGAACACTCTTCAGCAGCACTTCAGCTTGGAAGATGTTGCCCGGAGCCACGATCAACTGACGCGGAACCAAACGAATCCTCTTGCCGTTGTTGTCCACCGCTTGACGCACTTGAATAAGCATCTGTTCAAGCGACGTTTGCGACAGGTTAGCCGCAGTGGTCAACTGGTTGCTGAACGTGCCATTCACGATGGGGTGTGCAGTGCTGATCAACGGCACTCCATCTCCACCGGGGTAGGCACTGTTAAAAGCCGTGTTCAGCACGTTGGCACTCAGCAGTTCTTTGGTTTCCACCAAAGATTGAGCCAGATGTCGTGCATAAACTTGACCAATTCGGATATGGTCTCCGTCTTCCACCAGCACTTTGGTCAAGGCAAAAGCCAGACCATATACCTTGTACAGGTAACGCTTGAGGAAGAGAACACCACCTTGTTGGTACGTTACCGGAGTGCCGTCAGGCAGTTGCGGTGCAGCACCAAATCCGTACAGGACAGGCTCTTCGTGATAGTTGCGGGGAATGCCGTCTTCTTCGCGGAACACTCGGCTCCACTCATCGGCACGTTGGTCGTAAACTCCGTCAAAACATTCGTTAAGAATGGGTTCAACAATTGAACGGAAGTCTGTACTTCTCATCGGCGCAGCCATTTTCAGCCCCCTTTATTAAGCAATAGCGGTGACAGCACCGAAGAATTGCGAGTTAGCACATACGACGCGAACGATTGTGTACGCATCACCCCAAGCATTGTCCACATAGGGAGCAATATCAACTACACGCATCTGACCTTGAACACCGCTACCAACAGCAGTCGATGCACCAAGAGTGCAAGACGACAAGCCAGTAGTAGTAGAGCCACCAGTCACGGCGCTAAAGTTGTACTCATTCCCAATAGTGGTTTGAGCCATCGTGGCATCTGCTTGAATTTCATAAACGATGTTTTGATCGTTGTAGAAGTAAGCAACGCACGTTCCTGCGGTATACGCAGTGTTTGCAGGCCAGTAGTTAGATACACGCGCACGACCCGTGGTATCCGTCCACTGCACACCAGCAAAGCCACCAACCCAAGCACCAGAGGTGGTCGCCGGGAGAATCGTTCCCAGAGTGCCGCCAATAGCAGTGGTTTGATAACGAACCGGCTGATTCTTAAAGATATCGGTGTTGTAAGCCGAAGGTATGCCGCCAGCAAGCGCCTGAGCGCGATCCAGACCAGAGGGATGGAACGCAGGGCGCAAGCCAAACGGAGCATTTGTTGCAGACATATCAAATCTCCTTGGTTATCCCGCAAATACGGGGGTACGGTTTGGTTGCTTTTCAATACTGCCAATACCTTCGCCCTCAACATTTACAAGCGATTTGCCATTGCTGTCTCGCTGACCTTGTAGATTCTCGACCTGAACCCTGATCTTCTCAGCCTCTTCACGCGGCTTATCGTGATGCTGATAGGTCATGATTTCTTGGAAGATGTCCATAGGCAACTTGAACAACAACATCTCATTGCATGAAACATAGCCAACATGTTCTCCGGCCTTCACGCGATAATCTTCATATCCGGGTAACTCTTCAGACTTAACTGGAACGTACCCTAGGCGAATCCGCTTATCGATGCTGTCGTAGCTGTTGGTTGTTGAAAGCCAGCAAAGGTGCCACCCATTCATATCGGGCAGTTTCGGCAATGCTGATTGCGTCCATTCCTCGCTCCACATCCTGCGACGTTCCTGCGTAGAAATGAACTTTTCTTCCGGTGCTGAACGGCTTGCATCCTCGCTTGCGCGATCTTCGCGTCCACCAGCACTGAGAGATTTCTTGAGACGAGATTCCATAATGTTTTCCCCTTAGATTAATTGTGACGACCGTTTTCACGGTCATATTTTATGTACGCTTCAATCTGCTTCTGCTTACGAACGGGATTTTCCCAAGCCCCAGATTCCTTCATCATCCGAACTCTTTCGGGTGACAAAATCACCTGACGATTAGAACCGCCATAAGATGTAGAAGATTCGCGTCCAGCACTTCCCACAATATTCCTCGGTCGTCTTTCACTACGGACATCTTTCTCACTACCATCATTGTAGCGATGTGGCAACTCTTTTTGCAAGCGGCTATCCAATTCCTCCCAATAATCAGAATCGGAGGGGTTCCAGCCCTGAGTCGTCATCAACTCATCAACCTTCTTGGCGATCCTGCTGTCCTTGTCAGTTCCAGAAGGGTCGTACCATTTATGGGTATTTACCCACTTGGAAGCCATCCGCTGGACTTCAGGATCAACCGTTGAGGATTCTTCCTGCGGCTTCTTTAAGTCTTGATTGGCCTGATTGTGCTGATAGTTCAGGTTCCGCACATCCTCATGGGCGCTCTGCCACAGAGTCTGAGCCTCAACCATAGCCTGACCATCATTGTTGTCAGTGGCCTCCGCAAGCTTCATTTTTGCGTATTCAAGGCGTACTTGAGCATCTTCTATGTTCTTTTCGATGCGAGTAACGTGTTCTGCCTTGGTATTACGCTCAACTTGACCCAATCGCCGCCTAAAATCCTCGTTTTCACGCTGAAGAGCCGTCAAACGAGCATCTTTTTCCTGATTTGTGGTGCGAATCAGGTCTTTTTTGGCCCTGCGACGATTCCTCTTGGCTTGCCTCAGTTCGTCATTGTCATTGGGATGGTCGTTATCTTCTTCCGCAACCGTCCCACCCTCCGCTTGTTCTGTTACCTCGACATTTTCATCGCCTTCTTCAGAACCAAGCAGCATATCTTCCGGCAAAGTCACCGTGGCAGACCCATCTTGGGACTCCTTGACGGCAATCTCTGGTTTTTTCTCTATTGTTTCAGCCATTGTTATCTCCTAGACGTAAGCTTTAAAGGCAAGCGGATTGCCAGAAACCCTTGCGATCAGTTCGTGATCGTTCAGAGTCATAAACAACACGGATTCTTCGTCCCTGTCACTGCCGGGAACCCTTATCTCCCAGCGATCACCGCCCCACTTGGGAACGCGAACGTAATCACCAACCTGCGCCCATGAACCTTCGGGCCATGATTGCATCGTGTCTCGGTTCTTGTAAGCCAGTGGCCCAACACATACAACTTTGCCGATCATGTTGTTCCACTTCTCGTTCTCCTTGGTTTCTTCAACCAGAACGATGAACCCAGTCTTCCGCTTAATACGTCGTAGCTGAACAATTACCCTTCCACCAAATGGCTCCATCCCCGGTTCAACATTGGGGAAGGCCCATTCCATATCCTTGGGATCAGGGATATCGTTTGATGCCTCATATGTCACGATCTTAGGTATTGCACTCATTTACCTCTCCTTTAACACCATATTTCAGGTGCATCGTTATGCGCTTTGCAGCGCGGTCTCACCCCGGAGTGGGGCGTTATTCTTTATTTTTTTCCTCATCCAACATAAAGTCGATCATGTCCATCGTCTTTTGGAGGCCAATGTTTTCACCCACCATGCGCTGGTACACATCCCAACTCCCCGCAGAACCAAGAGCCAAAGCCATAGCAATTTCTGCTTGCCTCAACTTGATCCTGTGGATTAATTGTTCAATCATTTTTGTTTTTTGACATTCGACAATCCACCTTTGGGCTTGCTCGATTGTCCACCCTTGGGTTGGAGCGATGTTCCATTAAGCTTCTCACCCATAGCCAACCGCTTGTGCATAGGGACGTTGATGCTCTTTTGTTCCTGTTCTGATACAGCCATGTCTATCTCCTTATTGTGGTGCAGGTTCTGCCTGCGTTTGTGCTACTTGTTGAATTGTTTCATGCGTTAGCTTTGCGTTCTCAATGGCAATCCTTGCTTGATTGTCAACCACATGCTCCTGCATCTCATTCTGCATCTTTGCTTGTGCCAGTTGATTGTCAGCAGCATCCTTCTGAGTCTTGCGCTGGGTCTCAGCCATGCTAGTGTCTTTAACCACTTGGGCATCAGGAGGCAGTTGTTGCTGTTGCCCTTTGCGTTGTTGCGCCATCTGCATGATGGATTGTAAAGCTTGCTGAAACTGTCCAAATACTTGCTGGCTGTCCAACATTACATGAGCGCCAACAGTCGTGTACACCTTATCAATGATTGCCGTCAACTTGGGATCGTCATAGTCGTCTATAGGCTTGCCCATAGAATTCTCAACGTACCCATTGGAACGATTCAAATACCAGAGTGTCATGTGCTGCTTTACATGCTCAATCAGGTTGTTGAGATAGTTGGGATCGACAAACGGGGACTGCCCCAAGAAAGGATTCATGGCAAACTGCAAGTGATCCTGAATGTGCGCGATGTGATCTTGCTGTAGATAAGCATAAGCAGGCTGTCCAATCATCATTGCAGCATTCTCATCTGCTGATGTTCGCTGTTCAGGAGAAGGAGTGTCCTTCAACAACTCATTGATGTTGGGAACCTTCATCTGTTTCAATACACGACTCAGAACATTGCTTATGTTAAATTGTTGAGGGTGCTTGTCTGCCAGAGCCAGTACAGCTTGGTTCTGTGCCATCCGCTGTGTCTCAGAGAAGATGTGCGGATCGCTGACAGGCACCACATCCGTGTTCTTCTCAAAGTCCTCACGGGTGATCTCCAGATCAACCATTACATCGCTTTTGATCATCTCGTCAAAATGCCAACGATTCAAGCGACACAGAACCTTAAGCACCCGTGCTTGAGAGTCATGCAACCGTGCATGAATAGCACTGAACACAGCAGCACCTTGCTCAATCAAAGCTTGCGTTGTGCCTACAGGAGTGTTGGCAGTTACATCAGCAATCTTCTCTTCGCTGGTAGTAATCACACCCTTAGCAGCAGCGTCCAACCATCCCAGCAATTGGAACAGCACATCACTAGGAGGATTGAAAGGCATCGGCATAGCAATCTGCCGGATGTCCTGTACTCCCGGTGCGCCTTCAATCTCAATCACCTGAGTCACATCAACTTGGGCGCTTTGACCACTGATCTTTGCACCCTTCAACTTCAGCATGGTTGCCGTGTTGTTGATATGCGCTGTGTCCAGCAAAGCCCTCAATGCGCCTGTCAATGCAGCAGACAGACCACCAATCAGTTGTGGCAGTCCAATTGCATATGCACCCCTCCACGGGATAAACTTGAACTCAACCACCCAATCAAGCTTGGTGCGAGTGTCATCTTTCTCTTCCCAGTTCCTGTACAGACCAACAACCTCATTGCTGAGTTCGTCAATCATCAATATGTACGGAGCGTATTCACCTTTTGTTTTGTTGTCGTCTTCCAGTTCAAGAAAACAATAGATGTGGTAAACCTTGCGGATACCATCCTTGTTTGATTCAAACTGCTTGCCTTCAATCTTGTTGTTGGCCTGCTCAACCTTGTTCTGATCCAGAGTCCCACTGGCTTTAGCCGCATTGATATCACGGTACATACCAGTGCGGATACGCCGGTCAAACTCATACTGGGTCAGTTCATGGACTTCGGCAGCGCGAGGTGACGTATAGAAATTGGTTGCAGCAAACGGCAAGATCACCCTGTCAATAGGTAGAAACTCTACCGTGGGCCTCCTCTTTTGCTCATCAAACCACAGCTTGAAGTATTGCGATCCACCCAGAGGAAGCTGGGTAAGTAATTGCTCTTCCTCATCCCTGAACTCTTCAATCTGTTCCTGAATCTGCCAGTTAAGGAAATCACGTTTTCGTTCTGACTTAGCAGCCTTGACATCATCAATCTTGCCAATCACCTTGGTCTTGACAGGACCATCCGGCGGGAACAATTCCTTGATAGCACGGGCAGCAAAGTCTACACAGCCTTCTGCCATAGCAGGATGGACTACCTTGCTGGCACCCATAAAGGTAGCACCACCGGGGGCATCATTGCCCAGCCCAGTACGCTTCAATCCTTCTTCGTATTGCTTGTCCCTCTGTTCTCGCGCAGCTTTGTCAGTTTCCAGAAGATCAAGGTAACGTGACGATAGTTCCCTTATATCTGGGCCACTAATAGTGTCAGCCAGATTGTCATAGAACTCCGGGTTAAACTCAGGGCCATCATCCATTGTGATAATGGCAGAACCATCAGGTTGCTCCTCAGTTTGCATGTCAGGAAGATCAACAATGGCACTGCCGTCGTCCTGCTCTTCCATATCATAGTCAGCCATTATTTAGCCTTCTTCCGCATTGTGAGTTCCAGCAGCATGGTGTTGGGATTCTTGTGAAATGATACGGGAGTTTTGTTGGAACGACTAATTGCACGATCTTCGTCATCACCCCTACGCATAGCCAAGTGACGTTGTGCAGCGTAATTTCTTTCGGGGAATGCGTGGAAATCATCATCGCTCAAACCAAAGTGACGACCATCACCAATGCTTCCACCTTCAGCATGGAACTTGATCTTCTGCGGTACAGCATATTCTTTACCCTTAGCCGCTATCTGATCTTCTGGCTTATCAATTTCATATTCACCATTGTTCTTCTTGGCATGCTCAATACTTTCATCGTTTACATGATGAGTAAGATTGGTTTGATGATCAATATTGCTAGTCGATTCTGTTGGCGTAGTCATCAAAAGGTGACCAGCATCTTTTCCGTTTTTAGATTTAAAGCGTTTTTTAGGCAAGAAATCCGTATCCTTGAATCTGGAATCTGTAGGGATCATATGATCTACGTCTTCCATCTGCCCTGTTTTCTTGTTTTTCTTTCTTTCCGGCACATTAACCAGACGAGGATGCAAGATGTGCTGGCGCTGATAGTCATAACGCATTCCATCGACAGTACGGTGACCGTAGTGAGCCTCACCTTCCTCTGCCTTCTTGCCATTGCCGCCAAAGTGTCCTTCCGGTCCCTCTGACTTTTCTTCTGGAGTCAACTCACCTTCACGACGACCCGTTGACCAATACTTGGCATGGGTAATTGATTTCTCCATGTTCTGCGCCATTGGTGAGCCACGCTTAACGTCAGTCACCATGTACGAGCCTTTGGCTGGCGTAAGGTTGCCCTGCTCATTCTTGAAGTCACCCTTGTTGTCAGCAGCCATCACGGTGTTCCGCACACGCGCTTTGTCGCGTCCAATGTTCTCTGTAATCTCTTTACCCTTTTTGACTTTCGGCCCCACATTGGAATGGGTAACGTAATAACCGTTCTCAGGGTCATGCAACTCATTAGTCTTGCCATAAGAGTTGGCAATGATTGGCGGCTTGTCTTCTTTTTTACGCTGATCATTCAAGTGACGAATGATATGGCGCGAAGAAGTATCAGTCTCATCAACCACATTGGGACGGAACAAAAGACGTTGATTTCCATTATCAGCAAGTCGTGCAGCATTACGCAATGACCCAGTGTGCGCCAAAACCCAATCTCTGGTCATAGCGGGGTCATGCTTGGCTTGTTCATGGCAAGCACGACGGACAGCAGCATTCACATATTGCTGTTCAGCATTAGGAGCAAAACAAGAACCCTTGCTGGTATCAACAATTCCTTTAGAATCTGTGCCACCACCACAGCCTTCAGTTTGTCCGGGACATGTATTGACTACACGTTTCTTTTCGTTTTCTCCATGACCGGATACATACAAAGCATGACCAGCTACACCCTTTGCCGCAAAGCCAATGTGTGATCGACCTTGATCATCATGCTCATGGCGTACCGTATCAAGCTTTTCACTTTCATCAAGCGTGTCAGCGTTCTGCTTGATGTGCATTGAATCACGAAGCCTTTTCAGAGCGTCTTGTTCCCGCTGCTTTTGTTCTGCTTCAGGCAATGAAAAGTGATGCTCCAATTCTTCTTTGTGTACTCTTCCAATTTGCCCAACATTTAATGGGTCACGATTCTCAGCACCATAAACTTTTGCCCTAGCTTCGTTGATGTGCTTCATGCCGGGGTTGAAGAACTTCTGTCCTTTGCGTTCACCCTTTGCATACACGCCACGCGATCCATGCCACATGTGGAATGGGACAACAATACCCTTCACACCTCCAGCACCTTCTGCATCAATCTGCAAACGGGTTGGCCCCTTGTCAGCAATATCTTTCTTCATCTGACCAGTAGACTTTGCTACCCCACCCTTCGCCATTCCTTGCGGAGGTTGCTGCGGTGGTTTCATAGCACCCAGAGCCTGCCCCTGTGGGGTCATCTGGAGCATGTTACCCATAGGTGCTGGGGATGTGGCTTGGTTCCCCAATTCATTCTCAGCCGGTGCTTGAGGCAGTCCACCCTGTGGCCCCTGTGGCATTTGTGGCTGTTGCCCCATAGGCATTATCTGTTGACCCTGCTGTTGCTGGTTCATATCAATGCCGCCAATAGGCATCCCACTCTTCATAGCCACTCCACCCGGAGGAGGTGAGTTTGCACCACCCTGATCAGGAGACATAAACATTTTAGGATTCATGCTGGGCGCTTCATTAGCACCAACAGTCTTCATGTCGATGGGATTGCCCATCCTTCCCAAAGCCATACGCATCTGAGCCATCGTAGCCATGTCTATCCCTTTTTCTTTCGCATCAGTTCCCACTGCATTTGGGCTTTACCCACTCGACCACCTTTGGCCTTAGTTATATCGTAGTCTTCAGTATCATAAGTGCCGCGATTACCAATGGCTGACTTTATATAACGTGGATCAAACACTCCAAGATTCTTGACGTTCTTCCCAAAGCCCTCATGGATTTCTTGCATGTACATCGCATCATGCCCCAGTTTCTTGGCAGTCTGAATAACTTGCGGGTCTTCTATCCACGACCAGTCACCAGTTGCCAGCTTCTCCCTTATCTGAGCAGGAGTCTTCTTGTGGTGTATTGACCAGATGCTATCGGCCTTTGGCAAGTGTTTCGCCAGCCTCTCAACATGCTCTGGGTTCTCATAGTCAAAAGGATTCTTTACCTGTACATGAACAGGGTACACAGCACCAGAGGATTCATCTCTCAGCTTGTTACCGCCAGCATACTCATTGGCGAACCCCTTGCTGGGAGTCAGGAACGTCATGCCTCTGTTGCCAGTGCTGAACTCCCTGATCCCGCCCTCTGAGCGAAGCTTTTCATTGACTCCGTTCTTTCCATAGTGCCTTGAGCCATGATACAACCGGCGCTTCTCCGTACTCTCAGCAAGATACTTCTTCTTGTTTGCAGCGGCCTGCTCTTTGGTAGGATGGACATCTCCACCACCATTGAATCCATAGTCCTTCAGATTGATCGGCTTCTCTCGCGGTAGGTCAGAGGCACCAGCCTTATTGTTAATCCTCTGCACCTCCTCATCAGGCAACACCTTCTTCACCTTCATCGCACCACCAATCAACCAGTTCCCAGTCATGTTGGGATTGGTCTTGTAGCGGTAATGACCACCCTTGGGAACCTGATCAGTAATGTGCGCTTTGACTGCTACAAGCTTTCCCTTCGCATTCGTTCCACGCTTGTTGGCCTCTGACTGCCAGTCCACATCGTTTGGCATGTCCACTTCAGCCCACACTTGATTGCTTGGACGACGGTCAGGCTTATTCATGCTTGGATCGGACTTCTCACCAATGTGAGTAGCTACAGGTAGATCACCAGCATGCCAGCCCGGACGGTTAGCAAGAGGCCCAATCTTTGACTTGACCTTATCACCAGTCTTCTCACCAGCCTTTGCCTCAACCCACTTGTCCTTCTCAACAGGAGTTTTGGAGTCCACAAACAGTGGGAACAACTTGCCGGGATGGTTCTTGTCTACTCGGAATAGCTTATAGGCAGGCACCGTGCTTTTGGGTTCCTTGACGCTGCCACCCTTTGAAAACTCTGGTTCTTGCTTTAATAAATTTGCAGCATCTTTATGTCCAAATTTATTAAGCCATTTAATTTGATTGCCTAATTCCATAAATCCTAAATCATGGATGGATTTATCATCTTCATCAATATGATCTCCTGCATTTTCTATTCTGTGTATTGGAATTTTAATATTTGTATTTTTAGCCGCATGTATTCTATGTGAACCAGTCAGTGCCTCATCACCTCTTCCTACATCGTATGTAAGTATTGGCCTTCCTTTCCATCCTAATTTTTTCATTGAATTAATTAATAAAGATAATTTTTTCTTGTCTCTTATTCCATGTGGGGGTTCTATGCTACTAGCAGATACATAATGAGTTGCTTCCTTGACGCTGCCACCACCAGCTTTATTCACGCCATACTTAGCCTTGATGTATTTCACAGCTTTGCCAGTATCACCATCTAGCTTGTCGTGCTTGCCAGACAATGTATTTTCCAAAGCCTGCTTGTTGTCTTTATCTTCCAGATATCGTGCATGCCTATGCCACGGGTAATGAGCAGCAATGATGTCCTTCGGCATGACATCACTCAATACAAACGGTGACTGCCAATGCTCTTTAGGAACTTGGAACTCCAGCGTAGGTTTTTCTTCTGCCTTCCCATAGAACGGAGTCTCGCCAGCATAGATAGCCTTTGGCCCTTCAATGCCCTTGGCATGCTTGAACAGCAAGCCCTCCTTCTCAATCTTGCGAAGGTTGTCTCCATCAGTTTGGTGATACAGGCGAACGTGACCTTCCTTAATAGGAGTACTCCCCGGCTCATCAGGGATTGACTTGATGCTGCCGCCACTAGCCTTGTCAAAAGCTGACTTGACCTCAGTCCCTTTGTTCCATGCGTAGATGTCGCTTGGGTAACTCCATAACTTTTTTGGGTCTGTCTCATTCGACGCTCTTGGCCCAATGTCATACACTTGACGAGCAACTAAAGCATGACCCGGAGCCAATGTTCTGGCATGCCGATCAAAAGCAAACATATCAAAATCACGATGACCTCTTTTATCAACAGTGACTGGGAATTCATGCAGCATCTTTGCCTTGATGTGCATAGGCACAACAGCCCCAACCTCGCCTTCCATTCCTTTATGTCCACCTTGTGCAGCATAGCTTGATGCAACATACGGGGAGGTTGATGCAAACGTGGCGTAATTAGGACGGGCCTCACCTTTCATAAAACCTTCAGGCATTTCTTGATAACCATGACCGCCACGGTAAAGAACGTCTTTAACTTTGCTCTTCTCAAGGAACTTAGCTTTATCTTCTTTCTGGCTACCACCCCTAGCCTTATGCTGGATCACATGCACTGAGTTGCCCTCATGCACCAGTCCACCCTTGGCTTCCCTGTGGACAATCTTCATCATGTGTTCGTTGCCGGGGAAGACTACAAAGTTGCGAGTTCCTTCTCCATCTTTTCTTGAGCCAGCGTCCAAGTACTTGATGCCGGGGATGCCTGCATTTTTAAGCCAATCACTTGCCGCATTGCGTGAGCCACCCAATCCCTCCCCAATCGCACTGTATAGAGATTCGCCTCTTAACTTATTAGAAGCCACTTTCTCTCCATTCGGCAGAACAGTTTGACCTAACTTGTCTTGCTTGAACAACGCCTGCACATCAGGATGTTGCTCACTCAGCGGCTTGTCCCAATCCAGCATCTTCTCAACATGCTCATGCGGTATGCGGATGTGGTAGAGGTGACCCCTCTTCCCGCTGACTTCTCCCCATTTTTCTTTTGACAATTTCATTGAGACACGCATCTCTGGAATCAAATTGTCTTCTACCAATTTGTTGAAAGAATCTATATCAAGTGTCTTTCTTCTATTTGATACAACCTTTGCCATTGACCTTCCATCAGGGTGATGCTTGGTGAGCGCATCCTCAAGAGACATGTCTCCTTCTGGTGTTTTAATGCGATCAATAAATTTGCCAAGTGTATTGGCATATCCCTGAGCAGTATTAGGTTTTTCAGCAAGGTAATGCCCATAGCCAAACGCTTGCGCTCCCTCACCACTGCCAATCTTCGTAGGGTCAAACTCACCCAGCGGGTTATTGGCAGTGGGCTGCATAAGATGCGGGGAGCCATGATAAGCCTCAAGTTCCCGCTTCATCTGGTCAGTGGATGGACGGACATTGCCACCTTTGGATTTAGTAATATCTTTTTCTTTCGTATCGTATGTTCCACGATTACCAATAGCTGACTTAATCTGGTTGCCCTTGAACATAACCACCTCATGAGGGTCACCTCGACCATGAGGGTCAGCATGCACAACACTGTCATAGCCCATAGCTTGAACTTTCTTTGCCCATTTCTTGTCCATCAGCAATGGGAACGATTTATCTCCATCAGCAAATATCTTTTGCGATCTATCTAAGATTCCGGGGTTGTCCAACACCAATGGGTGCTTTGCCTGTACATGAACAGGCATCACATTCGTTCCCTGTTTGTATTCTTCTTTGTCACCGCCAATGTTGTGCATCGCCGGTTGATACTGTGGGTTATTAGACAACCAAATAGCATGACCACTGAGTTCTGAATTAAAACCTCCGGGCTTGAATTCTTTAAAGTTGCGCGGAGTAGCGTGATACAAACGCTCCTTAATCTTGCTGAGTTCCAAGAACTTTTTCTTGTTCTCTTCACTTTGCTTTTTTGGCAATACATCATTTGGTAATGACTTGGGCATCGTCAGTCCTTTGGATGCGGCATTATGCCCCCATACCACATATTGGGCAATCACGCAGCATAGGGGTTGGTCCTCGACCTCTTGTTGTATATCTCAGCATCACTGATATCACTCTGGTCAAAGTCCTGTCGCTCTGGTGCATCAATCGATATCCATCCACCATCCCTCAAGTATCTCAAGCCCTGACTGATGCAGTCCACGAACTCATCATGCACAGTCTCGGGGAAGGAGCATATCTGACTCACCATCCCTTCAGCCCAGTCCCTCACATAACCTTTGCGGTTGCTGCTCTCAGGCACCCACACTCGACCAGCCTTGATGATGTTCGCCACAATGCTCAGGCGCTGTAGCTTGTCAGCCTTGCCGGGGTTGTAAGCGTGGACCGGAAGGTGAGCGCGTTGCAAATCCTGTATCAAGCTGATCCCTGCGCTCTTGTCCTCCACCAGTATCAAGTCGATCAGTTTCTTGTTCTTTCCATCCCCGTAGACCATCTCGTATTCCTTGATCACCTTGGGGCGCAGATCAGGGTACTGAAGATGCTCCTGCCAGCAGTCCAAGACCATTACGCACATGCCACCGTCCAATGGCTGGAAGACTCCCAACGTGATCGATCCTGTCGGGTCATTAATTGTTTTGTCACTGGTGGCGCAGTCGTAGGACTGGATGATGAACTCCAGTTTTGGGAAGGGTTTCCCATCAGGCCACAGCCGGAACCAATCCCTCTTGACGATGCCACCCTCTTCAGGGTCGATGATCTCGGCATGTATCTCCTGCCTGCCCAGATTCGTCCCCTCATATTGGAGTATCTGCTTCTGAAAAGATGGCGCAAGGTTCTTGATGTTGGAGTAAGTCGAGGCGCGAGTAATGACAACGTCGTCGTCCTCCCTACCAATCAGATCAAGGATCACATCCTTCGGCTTCGGGGTGGTCGAACAGATCAGCTTCGTGCGAGTTCCCAGCCTGATCCCGAACTGGATCATGTCCCATGACTCTTTGAGGTACTCCCATGCAGCCAACTCGTCAAGCCAGCCACCGTGAAACTGTGGCCCCCGGAACCGCTCAGGCTCTGATGCTGGTATCCCCTTGATCAGCGATCCATTGGTCAGGTATATCTCATGCAGGCTGCTGTTGTACTTTGCCACCAGAAGGCTTGGGATGACCTTTAGCAGACCGCTGTCGCCTTCAAAGCAAACCCCTTTGAGGTCTCCCGAAGTTGGAGCAGAAACCAGCCAGCGGGTCTGTGGTTGGGTCCAAGCCCACCATGAAAGTGTTTCAGCCGCTGCTCTCGATTTTCCCGCACCCCTACCCGCCAAAATTAACCAACAATTCCACCAGTCCCCCGGTGGCTCGATCTGGTGCTTGTGGGCCTGCTCCTGCAACCACTTGTACTGCCAGTTGAAGATAGCCTGAGCATGCGGGGTCAGCTTGCCATACTGCTCCACCATCCCTTGATCCAACAAGATATCGTCAACGGCGCTCATGTGATTGTGCCTATTAATTAATTAGTAGCGTACTAATTAATTAGTAGCGTACTAATTAATTAGTAGCGTACTAATTAATTAGTAGCGTATTAATTAATTATGCTTGGGTATTAATTAATTAATACTATTCGGACTGACGACGCAGCTTGATGTTCTTGAGTAGTTCCCCGAACACATTTAGGTTCTGCTCCACCACAATAGGATGTTCGTCGTTGCCTGATACCTCCATCCTAGCCAGCTTGGGAACGTGATACTCCACCACACTCTGAAACATATCAAAAGCTTTGGCTGGGTTGGGAGGGACAATGAACTCACCGTCACCATCTCTTACACCATCAGCAACCCTGTCAAGCCATCCCGTTAGCCTAGAGGCATTCTGATCGACAAACAATGCTATAGCCTGCCTCGCCTCATTTGTAGCCTTGTTGGGCGTACCCATTTGCCTACCGCCAGTCTTTTCTTTTTTACCTTCCATGATCACCCCTAAATATTTCTAGTTTAGATTTGGTGACATACATCTTTGCAAATGTCTTCTCGGTCATGTTTCAGCCCTGTGGCGCACATATCTCAGTGCTATGGGGATGGATGATACTCTACTTTTTTATTTAGCTTGTTTGTTGTTTTTTCGTGCTTTTCAATTGCTTTGAAAAGGTTTCTATCGGAATGTGATTGGGCCTCTTCCATTCCTTGCAAGTAAGTTGGCCCTGTTCTTACCCTATACCAATCACTTAGGGCAATAAACAATTCTTTTTCAGATGTTTTACTCATTTTTGTGCCACTCGCTCATTTATTTTCTCCTCCCGCTCTACGAACTCTAGGATGACTGCCTCTGCAATTGCCTCCCACTCGATCTTTTGCCTGTCGCCCATGTCCTCCCACTTGCGTTGCCAGCCCCCGATTTTGGCCCCCATGTCGTGCGCGATCTGTCCGTAGGTTTTCATCTCTTAAAACAGTCCTAGTTGGGGTGATGGCTCTAATTGTTTATCACCTAGTATTTTTGATCGCCACAGGGTTACTGTGTCCATGTGGTTGTGGCTTTGTTCCGGCGCTACCTTTGTGATCGGCTCAATCCATCCCATGATGTTTAACGCTCTCACGCCAGACACCCATGTGTTGTGATGCAGACTTTTTGGTAGGAATATCATTCTCCTCCTACAATGCTCCCTGAATTCATCTCCCATGACTATTGGGCGATTGATTAGGAGTTCTTCCGCGCTGGCAAGGTATTGCTCCACGAATTCAGGCTCTGACCTGTTGGCTTTGCCCCAACACTGGTCAGCAAGCATGATTGCCTGTTGCATCCTGTCGTCCATTACCTGCTCACCGAGACTTCAGCGTCTGGAGTGGCTTTACATGCCTCCAGATATTTTTCGACGAACGGGATGAAGTGTTCATACATGCCCCAGCCGTTGGATGAGTTGAACTTCTCAAACTTTTTAGGATCAGACTTCAGCAAAGCAAGCCCCACCTGTAGCGGCTCGATCAGTTGATTTGCATGCGTTATGCCTGTTTCTTCCGGCCTCCACAAAGCATCATAAATACCCGCTGCCGCCGCCATTCCCCCAAGGTTATGAGTAATGTTTGAACTGAACACCGTCGTTGGCATGACCTTTGTAAGGGTAACGTCGAGACTCATTTTTCGTCTTTCAGAGCAAAGTTCAGATAATCCCTCAATGTCTTTGCCATTTCCAATGTAAGTTTATATTTTAAACAATCTTGATCCTCTGCCGTAGGCGCAAAATTTTCAAACTCAAAATCTACAAAATCAGCATCTTCGTAAATACCAACGCTCAAAATAGCAGAATCCATTTCGTCGTCTTCAACAAATTTGTGCAGGCTATTCATCATTCCCCCTCACTGCGGAGGATGCGATGTTCAGCCCATTTCTTGTACGCCTTCATGTCGCTGTTCTCCTGCTTTAAGCGTTCGTTTTCACCCTTGAGATGAGCCATGATGCTGCTGGCCCTTGCGATCCAGTCCTTCACATCCTGAGACATCATGTGCATTTCAGGTGCTTGTTTCGGCTGCATGACGATCTTGGTCGTCTTTTTTGCCGCGCTCACTTTTTTCTTGGTAGCCATCATTCCCCCTCAAAGAAATCGCTGATTTGGTCTTCCAGTTTGTTGCTAATCTGGTCATTCATCTTGCGCTCCAGCCACGTTGCTTTGTAGCCTTTGCGATCCAGCAGTTCCCAATCGGTCTCAGTGCTGCTGGGTTCGTTGTACGATCCCCTGACCTTGTTGTAGCTGATTACACCGATAAGGCAGGGTATGCCTGCTACTTTCGTTTCAATTGTTGCGATGTGGCTCACAGTTCACCCCCGTCATAGACATCGTCGAAATGCTGCGTAGCTGCCTGCAAGAGTTCATTTTGCGCGTCCATGACCGCTTCCCGCAGTTGTAGGATGAATTCCTCCGGCATGTGGCAGGATGCCGCTCCCTCAAGGGCCGATACGGCTGCGCCGTAGTCGTATGCGGCCTGCTCCAAAACCGTCATGTCGTTGGTATCCATTACGCCACCAGTTTCTGCAAAGCTGCAATCAATTCCAACGCCTGTTCGCGGCTCAACACCGTGGACGCTAACCCCCTGCGAAGATGGATCGCAATCCAAACGCTGTTGTCATCGTAATCATCGACGAACACGCATTCATTGTCGCTCAGTGAATCTATTCTTTGTGATCTGTCCATTTTTTTGCTCCTTTTGACCTGCATCGATTGCAGTGATAAGAATATAACTGATTATTAGACTTTGTGCAACATTTAATTTGTTTCTTCGATCCATTCCAAAGCTATTCTTTTAGCCTCCGGTAAGGTATCGGCACAGCCCAAATAGCTGTCGCAGTCCTTATCTGCGAAGACCTCAAAGACCTTCGCGGTCTCGTCAAATACCGCAACCGTCAGATTGCGTCCATCACGCGGGAATAAGCGATTCATGATCAGACCTTTCAATATTTGCGGTAGGTTGGGGCCGAAGCCCCGATTCAGTTAATTAAGGAACGAAACGCCTTCATCAACGTACATATTGAAAGTCGATTTCGCGCATTGCAATTGGTCTTCAGCGTCAAATGCGTTGTCAAGGGAGTTCATCATTGCTTCAACGCGGTCAAAGCCAACTGGGACAGTTTTTTGTTCTGCCCATTTGTAAAATTCGTTACGTTCTTGATTTGTCATTTTGTTGCTCCTCGGTTGCAGTGACAAGACTATAACTCAAAATTAGACTTTGTGCAAACTATTTTGCAAGCAACGCATCAATTGCTTCGATTTGGGCCACAAGCTTGGCCCGTTCTGAGACAAGTTCATCTTCTTTCGCAAAACAGGAGCGCACTTCAACAACCTCACAATCCGAATAGCCTCCCCCCATTCCAAGCTTTTTAAGCCATGCCACTTTTGCATCTGCTGGGGCGCGTGTCATCCAAACCTTTGCCCGATACTTTGCTCTCCGATTACCCTCTCCAGAACCACCGTACGGGCCGTAATACTTGTTGCTTGAAAACTTGATTGCGTATGCCATGATCAACCTACCTTTTTTTCGTGAGCCACTTCGTCAGCCTGACCGTACTGCACATAAGCCACTGAGCCATACGCAGGACGGTCTTCACGCCAGAAATCAAAGTCCACCTCTCCTACCATGTACATGCGGTTCAAAAGGCGCTGTGCGGCTGCTTTGGCCCCTTCACGGGCATCCATGAAGTACGGCTCACCAGTCTCTTCATCCACTCCGGCTTTGGCACCCTTCCAACCGCCATTTGACCAGCGGTTTCCCAGATCGTCCTCTGCCGAAATGAAATAAACCTCGGCAATGTACTCATCACCGTCCACCGTGTACCCCGCCAAGTACAGGTCTGAAGCAATTCCGAGTTGAAGCGTGTTTACTGAGGTTTTCATATTGACCTTTAAACGATGAAATTTGGATGCGATACGACGTTCCACGCATGGGCATAGTCCATCAACTCGTTGCGGCTTTTTTTGCTTCGGCAAGAACGGATGAGAGAGGAAAGAGCCAAAGCAACATTAGTATCCAGACCCGCCAAATACAAGCGGTTGATGGTGGTTATTTCACGGTCTTCTGATTTAGTCATTTTGTTGCTCCGGGTTGACCTGCTGTTTGCAGTGACAAGACTATAACAGGAAGTTAGACTGTTGTGTCAACTATTTTGGGGCGTTGGATGATTGTTTGTTTAACGCCATTACGCACCCCGTGATCCTTGACAGTGGCCTTCACCGTCATGGTTTCCCCCTTGTTGGGGAAGTTGCGGCTTGTCCCTTTGTAGATCACCACATTTTTATCTGCGTCTTCGCAGATGTAGATGTAGCTGACGCCATATATGCCATCCATTTCAACGATATGGCGCGTCGTCAGGGTCAACTCAATCTTTTCGCCAACCGTTCCCAAATGGACGCGGGTTGCGTTCAGTGCGGCTTCCTTGTCAGCCCATTCGACTTTACGGGCTGCGCGTTGAGCAATTATTTTGCGAACTGCCTCAACCTGCTTTTCGCTCAGTTTGCCAAAACGATCAAAAGCAGAAATCAACGAACCAAGGAAATTGGGTTCGTAACCACCATCTTCACTACGCCCAGAACAAATAAAAGTTTCAATCGCGCCAGCATCTGGGAAAGTCTTGTAAAACGTCGTCCTTGCATTTGCAAGTATTTTTGCCGTCCTACCTGCTTGCCAAGCTGCTTCGTTTTGGATGGGGCGCATCTAAATCTCCTCAGTGCGTTGAACTGAAGAGACTATAACAGGAAGTTAGAGTCTTGTGTCAAGGATTAGTCTTTTGTTCGCAAAACAATTTCACTTCTGCCGCTGCAAGTATAATTTTGTCAGCATATTCAATGGCTTGCTTCCAGTCTCTTTTCAGCAAATATTCATGACATTTCTTTTTGTTTCGCATGATCTTGATCAGACCCTCTGAATAATCAAATATTTCACTCATTTACCGCTCCTTTTTTTGGTATGTATCCTTCAACCCAACCGTCTTCATCTTCTCTGAACCGGATTTCGGGATGTTCACATCGATCTTGTTCAATCATTGCCACTTGAAATTTACGAGAGCAGTCTGAACAAAATCCAGCTATCAATGTCGTGGAGTTGCAAGTCCTTGATGCATCCCTCCACCGCTCATATCCATCTTGATTTGCACAGAGCGGTACTCCTTCAAACCGGATGTACGTTATCGGACGCATTGCTACCCTCCTTGATCGAATACAGCCATGTCTTTTGCGCCCTGCCATCCCTTGATGGGGCTGACTCTCGGGTGACAAGATTATTCTTCAGCATCTTTGCAAGCACAATGTTTGTGATATCTAAACTGAATCCACAAGCCTTGCGTATGTCACCAGTCTTCATTGGCTTTTCTGCAAGTTCAATCAGTATTTTTTCTCTGTTCACAATGTAGTCACTCAGACCAGCACTCTGCACAGGAGTCTTTCCTTTTATATTCCTGACATTGATCCAAGACTCATTAAGGGTTGGCTTGTAGATCGGGTACTGCTTCTGGGGCAGCTTGTACTTCCAATCAGGACTCCGTGCTTGTGCCAAGTTCATTCTTCTTCCCTCTTGAGTTTGCTTTGAATCGTTGGATTGCGTTACTTACCTTCTCAATCACAGCACCATCCTCTGTGTCGGCAGGAACGTGCCGCTCCAGTACGTCTAATGCTTCTTGAAGAATCTCACTTGCTGTCATTTTGGTTTCTTTCTAGATGCGTCAATGCAGTGCTGGCATTTCCAGCGTTTAACGCCAGAGGGGACGGTCACAAGCTTTACTGCAAAGCTATGCCAGCATGTGTTGCACATTGGATTTACTGGTGCTGGTCTACCCATTACGCCTCCTGAGTGATACTGAAAACCTTGCTCTTGCCACCCAATCTGTTGTGTCTGTCTCGAACTGTCTGTCCATAGCAATCTGCGGTTCAACCCGTATATATACATCATGGGTTGCCTGTAGTGTGCTAATCATTGTTTTCCACAAATCAACAAATGCAAGAGCGTCTTCTTCTTTATGACATTTTTCTACAAAATTGCAGTGTGAGTAGATAATTGTTGGCGACTCATCCACAGTTCTTCTCCTTGAGCAATGCTGCCACTGCTTGCATCATGCGTTCTGGGTATCCAACATTCGCCGCAAATATGTGATTGATTTCTGTACCCGTCAGACCTACCCACTGCTTTACTTCACAGTAGCAGTAGCGGCATACAGCACTACCCTCTTTGAGCGGCTGGGCATCTCCGAATTTATCCACCATTTCTGCTCCTCAGTTTGGCTTCAAGGGCTTCATAAAGTGTGAACGGAAACATCAACTTTGTCCCGCCATTTTCCCAATGTTCACCAACCACTTTTTCAACTACTTTGTATATTGAATTAACTTCTTCCTCCGTCAGACTTACCCACTTACTTTTATTCAAGTACCTGCCTATCGCGGCAATAACTGCTTCAGCAGCGTCGTCAGTTGATACGTTGTTGTTCACAGAAATGCAATCTTGCGTGATACGCATGACCCAATCACCACCTTCTTTAGTAAAAACAATTGCGTTTTCTTTAACCCTGTTTTCGTAATGCGCCCCTTCGTTCTTATCCACTGTTGTCTTCAGTCTGCCTTCCATTGCTTCGCGGTCAATCTTTGCCGCGTATTCCATTGCAGTTTTTACGTTAGCCACAGTTCTTCTCCTTGAGCAATGCTTCCACTGCTTGCATCATGCGTTTTGGGTATCCAACATTCGCCGTACATATGTGATTGATTTCTGTACCTGTCAGACCTACCCAATCTTTTGGCGCACGATGCGTCATGGTGTATGCGTCTAACAGAGTGATTACAAGAATAACCCTGCCTTCACCGTCGTCATAGATTGTTTCGTAATTGCATTTGTCCCTAATGTAATCATTAAAATTATTGAAAGTCATGAGCAGGTCACCCCCACAACTTTAAATACCACCACACCTACAACCACAACACAAACCCACAGAAATGAGCAGTAAAAGTACGCTTGCATCCCCGCTGCTTCCCTGTGTCGTTTTACCAGTTCAATTGTTTCGTCGTTCATTTCTCCTCCTTCTTGCACTCGTACATTACATCGCCAATCTTTGCCTTGCCATAGGCATCACACTTATTTTGTACGCTTGCTGCTCCTTGATTCAACCCAACGCAAAAGATCAACACTAACAAAGCAACGACAACTAATCCGGCAACAAACCCTTCTACCAAAGAATTATCAGCCATCACTTGCTCCTTTTAAAATAAACCAAAATACGGTATACGATTTCCAAAATAGGATTGCCCCTGCATACCAAGATTGTCATAGTACGAATTCCTTAATCTTTCCATTGCAAACATCTCCGCGTATGGGGTTTTCGGCATAGCCTCGATTGCCATCCGGTGTATCTCATCAATCGCAGCCTTTGCACTACGCTCTATGTCAGCCTCCCATGATGGGTACTTACCTTCAAACCAGTTGATGTCTTCGTCGGTCATTTCGACTCCTCTATCCGTGCGAGTGCTTCACTTGCAATCGGTGCTGACTCATAGCAGTCGTCGTTAATTTCAATTCTTCTTAGCGCAGCCACCGCAATGGCAAGCCTCAGCATTGCTTCATCTCGTTCTTGCATAATCACAAAAAACGATGGGGCAGTAGTCATTTCTTCTCCTCTATCTGCGCGAGTGCTTCTAGTATCAAGTCAACCATTGACGGGGGTGTCATTGGATAGTCACGGACTCCTTTCAGCGCATCCACCGCGATGGAAAGGTGACGTAATGTTTCGTTGTGAACGTCCATCCTGATGTACGCGGTATCATCGTCGCCAACTGGATCACCGCACCATGTAATGCCCTCGGTGTCCTCATGCCATTTGCATTCGCTATCTTGCAAGTACAGGAGTTTGGGTGCTCCGACATCCTCAAGTTTCATTTCTGCCTCCTGTCATTGCCGCTGCGAAGTACACTCCAGCATTCATCCCGCCATTTGTTGTCCTTCGCTACCCTCCGCTCACCCTTCCTGCGCTCTGCGTTCTCGCCGCTGTAACATTCCTTTAACGCCGCTACCATGAGACCAAGACGCTGTTCAAGCATCCTAGCGTGAGCCGCCGTAACAACATCTCCAATTGATTTAATTGGATTACGTGAAGCAAGTGCATAGGGGAGGATGTCCCTGCACCGCTTCGCGCAAGCGTCCGTTTCTGGTGTCGGCATATCCGAGAGTTTCATTTTCTCTCCTTCAATCTGTTTGCGGCTTCAGCCCATGCTTGCTTTGCTGTGCTGGCGGTGATTAACTTGTCGTTTAAAAAAATACGGTACTCCCACCCAAACAGAGGATGTAACCCGCGTTGGCATACCGCATCCGGATAATTTTTAAGCACCTGTTCCTTTGCAGTCATTTCCCCTCCCCGACAATACGTAAAAACTCTTCTGTTTGAGCATCCCTCGCAACAGCTTTCGCAGCAGCCCACGCAGCAGATAATTCTTCTTCCGTCGCCAACCCGTAAACAAAACGTTCTGCTACATCGAGAGCGTCAATAATTCTCTGATCTTTCATCAAGTGCTGCACCTGACGAGCGCACCACACGGCAAATAACCTCCATTGTTTATCGTACTCAGGCGCAGCACGACAACACCACAGCGCGTCATCCAGCCCATTACTTTTAAGAATGACAGAAAAGGGCAGCGGTTCATCATCTGCCTCGGTCTTACCAAGGTGGGCCAGAAGTTTCTTCCAACCCTCGGCGCAAGGATGACGCTCACGGATTTTATTAAGTGTGGTGGTAATCATTTCCCCTCCCTTGCTGCTTTGATTCGTTGTTCAAGCGTAGCGGCAGCGGTACGTGTCCTCTCGCTACAGTTTTTATCAATGGATATTGCGTAAAGTATTTCTTCCAAAATTCCTATAAGACCAATACCAGATTTTCGCAACGCCCTGACCTCGGCTTCCAACGCCTTCACTGTCTCGTCACGCAGCTTTTGTGCGCCGCATGTTGTACAGACAAACGGCTGCAAGAATTCATTACCGCAGGATGAACAAATCATTTCCCCTTCCTTGCTGCGTCGATGGCAGCGTCGATTTCATCTGCAAAAACTAAATTAACCCAGTCATATCCTTTGTTTTGCGTAATGGAAAAGTCAAAGTTATCTCGTAGACACAAATACCTTTCCGCGCCAACCCGCAACGTCTTGATCTCGGCCTCTCGCGTGTACGCCTCGGTGGTCAGCCGCGCAATGTCTGCGTGTAAATCCTTTACGTCGCCTTCCAGTTCCGCGATGCGTCTATCTGTTTTGATCGACTCAACAACAAAATCAGCATTCTCGTCGCACACCCTGTTGAAAGCGTCAGCCAGTTCCGCGATGCGCTCCTTGTCATTCATCACACACCTCCATCTTCCATTCAGGCACAACCCTTTGCCTTACAGAATCAGCAAAGTATTTCGCAGCCTCATCTTCTGTGAATGGTTCTGAGACATAAATTGATGAGGGTTGAATCGGTGCTGGGTAAAAAAACATCCACCGCCACTTCTTGACCTTCTGCTTGTAGATGCGGTAGTGGGTGATGTCGCCATCAGACGCCTTATAGCTCCACGACAACCTTTCAGAGAGGGTATTAGAATATGTTGCAGTGATGCATTTGTAATCCACCATCTTCCCCGGTACAGGGTTCTCCTCGCCAAACCACGGTATCCACCCCTCCTCATCGGCGGGTTGGTTGGGGGCGATGCGGAATTCACTTCCCGTAATATCAAAATCCGGGAAGTACGCTTGAACCCAAGACCAAGATGGCCCGTTAAAAATAATCTTTTCAATCCGCACCCCGTCTGCCATCAACTTAATAAACTCCGCGTGTTTGTGTTTCATTTTTCCTCCTTGAAATGTTCTCTAATCGTTGTCTTGCAAAGAGAAGCAGCATCTTCCCTGCCGTGAAAATAATCAAAATCATCATCCCTTGCCGTATCACGGGCCTCTATCGCAGCCAACGCCACCAGCGCACAAAGGCCCATACAGTCTTGAATGATGAGTTCAGCAAACTTTTCCACGAATAGGTCATCACCCGATTTACCCGTAGGTAAAGCCGCTGTCGCTGCGTAGTTTGCCGCTTGGTCAGCCAATTCCTTTATGCGCTCGTTCATTTCAACCCCTCTAGTATCTCAACCTCATCACCTAAAATTGAAGCAACGTAGCAGCGCATTCCGGCAAGGAGGTACGTAGCCCCGTATTGTGTGGTTGTGTCATTCCACCATTTTGGACCGCCGTGTCTAAAGTCACCCCTAAACGAGTCCATGTACGGCCCCAAAACCATGTATGTGACGCTGATCTTGTTTTCCTCAAGGATTGGGCCACCGTGCTCCCAACTGGTGGAGTACGGTGCCAACTTACTTAAGTAATAACGTCCTGATAACATTGCCACTACCACCAGCCAGTTGATCTGAGTGGGGGTGGCCTCGCTTACTTTGATTTTCATTTCACATCCCTCCCTCGTGATTGGAGCCACTCGGTCAGGAGCGGAACTGACCGGGGTTTCCACGTTGCCCCTGACTCAAAGGCAAACGGCTTGCCGTGTCTCTCCCGTGCTTGGCACAACTTCTCTTGTCGTATAGCTTCCTTTACGTGATCCTTTTCCATTACTTCGCCTCCTTCTGGTATGGTCTCCACGCATGTAAAGGACATGTAACTACTTTGCATCGGGTGATTTCATCTTGATCAAAATTTGAACACGCCAGACACTTTGCTTTGATGGCTCCTCTGGGGGAACCTTCTTTCAGAAACGCCCGTTCAATAATTCCTTTTTTTGATACAGGAACGGTAGACAAATACTTTTGGATTCTTTCGTTCATTTCTCAATCCGAGTATTTATCTCAATCAACTTGTCGATGTAGTGCCTCGCCTTTCGCAAGTCCTCAACACCACCTTTCGACTTGTACCGTGCGATGTACTTCACGGCGTTGCCTGCAAAAAAACACAGGTTCCACGAATGGATGGCATCCCAAGGTTGGATTTCCTGACCCTTGTAGTGATTGCCACCTATCTGGATATCGTTGCTGCTTGTAGTGGTGACTTCTGTTTTCATGATGCTGCTTTCAAGCAAGAATCAAGCTTTTGATTTTCTTTCTCAAAATACTCACCCATCGGTCTGGCAAACTTTTCTGGATGACGACCCTTCTCAAATCCCAGTTGATACACTGCGTCATCCCTTGTTTTTGCAAATTCCGATTCACCCAGTTGACCAATGTCGTCAGTGTAAAAAGCAACCCAGCACCGATAACTTTTTTCGTAATAAACATTCAACATAGTGGTTCCTTTAGAAGTTTAGAAGTTGTAGTCGTAAAACTTGACGGGTTTCTGGCTCAAGGAGAACTTGCGCCCATGACGGTCTTGCCATCCTTTTTTTAGGCTCTTGCGAATGCGGATTACCGGACGCTGTTCATTGCTGACGATGTTCCACTTTTGATCACGTTGATTAACGCAGTGACCGGCAAAACCACCAGCCACGAATTCCATCTTCACCGATTCATCCCGGGTAGCGTCCATTTGCCGAATCTCAATTGTTTGGGCGCTGATCCAGCGGATCACCTCAAACGGTTCGATATCGCTGTAGCCACCGTGATTTGCAAACTTCAGTTGGTCTTCACGGTGGCTCTGGCAAGAACTGTAGCCATGATCGCCGGGGCCAAAATCATTACCGCACTGGCTGCAAGAAACATTTTTAAACATGTCAGTCTCCTTAACAGGGGCCGAAGCCCCTTAATTAATTAAACAGTGGGGGTAACTTTGATGACGGCGGCTGCTTCGCCACGGAATGAATCAAGATCAGCTTCAGTGATCCCGAACTTGGCGCAGAGGGCTTCCATATCTACCGATCCTTTGCGCTGCTCAATGGTCACGCGCACACCGTACTTCTCGCCTCGAAACTTGCCTTCGCCGTATGCGTTGGCGATGGAATCTTTGAGGGACTTTGTTTGCTTGGTAAGGTCTTTTACTTGACGATCCAACACAGCCAGCGTGTCGATCTCGTTTGCAAGCGAAACCACCGTTGCGGTGGCTTGGATTTCGATCTGGGTTGCTGTAGTCATTTTGTTTCTCCTTTTTGACCTGCATCAGTTGCAGTGAGGAGACTATAACTACAGGTTAGATACCTGTCAACGCTTTTTTTGATTATTTTTAAAGATATTTTTAACTGTTTGATTTAATGCATCTATTTCCTCCATTTTTGCTATTGCCCATGCTCTCTTCTGACCATGCAATCCCATTACCGATCCTTGATGGCAGCTTTTACAGAGGGCCACACAGGTGAAATGCAGCCCCTGCTTTATGTGATGTGCATCAGATGGAGCAGCAGCATCACACACTGAGCATGGCTGCTCTTTCACAAGAGTCAGCCACTTCCGGTCTTGATCATTCAACTTGCTGTTCATGTCACAACTTTATCAAAAGCACGATTAGAAGCCTCCTGAGACCGCCATACGTCGATCCTAGCTTGTGCAGAGATTAATCCCCACCTCAAGGTCTCCTCATCCTGTTGAGTATTTCTGGTGGTCTGTAAATGCGTCTTATAGGACTCATCTGCATAAGCTTCCATCTCTGCGGCTGCACTAGACTTTGCAATACCTTTTTCAATAGCTTCCTTCATCAATCTAGCTTTGATTGTCTTTCTGAATTCTTCTAAATAATATCTGTGCGCTTTAGCTTCTGCATATATTGCTCCATGCTTAAACAGATAGTCCACCGCATCATTGATGTCTTTTTCTTTTTCAATCATTCTCCGAACCTCGCTATCAGTGCTGCATCTGCCATCGCCTGTCCTTCACCCTTTTTGTCCAGCACCCTCCACTTAGGCCACAACTGCAAAGCCTTTGACCGTGCAGCGTCCTTGTCCTTCCCAATCAGCCCAGCGCGTTTCTTCCACTGTTGTGGGGTCACAGTACCCACTGTGATTTCAAATGCCGCCAGCACCCCCATAACCGTTCCTGTGGCATGTCCAAAGGTGAACATGGATGTCACGCCCTGCCCCGGCATTGCTCCTACCTGCTCGACAATTGCCAGATGGATTTCCCAGTCACTCAAGAACGACGCAACCGCCGCTCCATTGACCCGTTTGCTTTTCAATCCAACCGTATAAGTGGGCATTCTCATCCACTCAATCGGTACGCCATCCTCCAGCAGGACTATCGCCCCACCCAGACCCGGATCAATTCCAACTATGCGCCGCATGCTCATCTCCTTCACCAATCATGCGTTCAATCTGAAATTCCTTGATCAACAACGTCAAAGCATCCAGAGCCTGTTTGCCTTCTGCGTAGTACATCACCACAATCAAGTCTGCCGGTTCCAGTCTGTCCATTGCGTGAACGACTGACTTGACTTGATTAGGCAACAACCCCGGTTGAGGTTGCCTCTCCAGCCACAATGCAAAATGCGAAGCTTCTGACCACATTATTTTTTCCCCTTCAGATTGAACTTCTCACAGCGTTGCAAAAGAAATTGTGTTGGCAAAGTGGGTCTTTTAAATTTGTCCAGAATGCCCATGCATTTCCTGCCGACATAATTCGTACACTCAAAACAAAGCTTCCTGTCGTCCCAGTCAATGTCCCTGTCCCTATTCCACATCTGGTCTGCCAGAGCAGTAGCCTCTTTCTCCGACAAGCCCTCACTCAAAAACACACCCTTCCTCCTCAGATACTTTGCATCTTCTCCTTGCCGTACCTCTTTGCTCTGAAGCGTAAAGCCCGGAAAGTACTGGCTAATGTCGTCATACTCTTTTTCCGAATTCACAATATGTGTACCGTCGATGTGTCTCTATCAATCTGAATTTCACCCTCTGCAACAATATTCCAGTCGTTCGTTAGCATCTCCTTCTCCCCTTGTGATGGAACATGAATATTGATGTTCTTGCACAACCATTCCTTCCCAGTCTCATCAAATACCCTCCAGACATGATCTGGAGTCCCTCTACCCATCTGACCGCGCTTCAAGTTAAACCTGATTCTGTATTTCATACGATTTCCACAATTTTCTTTTCGTCATTGATCGCCACAGACAAATTCATGTGAACGAATCGGAAAGGAGAGAAGCTTCCATTTTTGGTGAAGGAATGCGGTAGCCAGCTATTCATCAGGATCAAAAGCCCCGGCTCTGGCGTGAACACCACATGCGAAGACCCACCACTCACTATCGTGTCAGTTGTCACCGGCAGGCTGATAATCACCTTCGCCGGTCTGGGGTCATGGATCACTAGTTGGCTTCCATCGGCAGGAGTGTCCAGAAAATAGAACGCCGATATCTGCGCTCCATTGTTGTGGATGTGAGTGTCCATCGACGACAAATAATTATGTTCCTGCGTCCACATCTCCGAGAACCATGTCGCCATCTCCTCCATAGCGTACCCTTGAGCAGACAGAATGTTCCACGCAGTCTGGCTCACATACTGGCAAAACTCCTTCAGCACCGGCTCATGAGAATAGTTATGGGTCATCGTGATCACCGAACCATCTTTCCTGACAGCATCCAGATATCGACTGGAAACAGCACTCACATCCTCAAGGAACTCATCCTTTTTAACCATGTAAACAGGTGAGGAGAAATAATTGGTTTCGTTGAAAGTGTCCATGTTGATCCTTGTGATGATCTTTTGAGTCTAACATTTAATTAGAGTGTACAGGTAAAAAAACAGGTCACTGAAGACCACTTAATGCTTTTAATACCTATCACCCAAAGACCCCCCTACCCCAAGAGAAAAGGTAGGAAGGGAAGGTGCTTCACCCCACAGAGTGGATCGTCATGCTACGGATTGGATACCGTATGCCCCTCGACTTGACGATGAGACCAGTCGTCGTGCTTTTTTAGGTTCTGCCCCCGGTGACCTAACTTCGGCCCCTAACACGATATCGGTAGTCTTGGCAGCAACCCCGAATGGGTTCATTGCTAACGCGGCCAGTACGGCCCAATAGAAAAAACCCCTACGGCTGGGTTTCAGGTTGCGGTGGAATGAGCGCCATCACTTCGCTCACGCTACCGAAACCCATGCGTAGGGGTTTTTAGCGTGATGGTTTTTTGCCATTCCACTGGCAACCTGATTTTTCTCTCAGGCAAAAATACTTTATTCCACTTTTTTCTAGTTGTCAAACGATTATAGTCTGTAATCGTCCGATACCGTCCACTACGTTCTGTTGTGTTCTCACAAATCTATTTTGGGTTTGTATTTCTTGCCTTCATCTTCCGTCCCCCAACGCGCAAGGTGATCGTTGTAGACCTTTATTGCGTCAGCAGCAATGTCTTGCAGAGCATCTAATTGGATTATGTAAGGCAACTCCCAAAACTCCTTGGAAAGGTTGATGGAGGTTTTGTCGGAATCCAAAAAATTATATGTACAAATTTTCATTTCATGCCCCTTGATTGATAGCAGTTATCACGGTCACCTCTTTATTTTAAAATACGAAGCTTCATAATCTTTCCCACCACTGCAAAAAGTCCACTAACTTTCTGTAAATCATTGGCATCTTCTCCGACAATGTCAGACATCGTCCACGGCAAGCCAGTCTCGGCAGCAGCCTTCTGACCCGTGCCTGAGTCATCATTGTCAGCAAAAATGAACCTTTTACCGGATAGCTGGTCAGCCACCTGAGCCATGTTGCTGGCGCTGAAGCAGACGACCACAGCAGCAGTGATCCCAACGCTTTTCAGGGCTGCGCGTACCGTGAGACCTGTCGCAAACCCCTCGACCAGCCACTTCTCCTTCGCAGTACGCTCCCCCAGAAAAAACACAGCATTTCTGGATCGCATGCCAAACAACATCTTTTTCTCATACTTCCGCTCAGAAGCGTCCCAGCGGATCGACTGGTATCCCTGAAGTTTGTTGTTACTAACATTACGCATTGGAATCAGCAATTTGTCGTCAATCACCAAACCCTTTTCTTCGGGGAACCCTTTAATCGAAAAATAGGGGTGTAGGAGGGCCGTAGCGGCCTTCAGGGAGGTTTCCGCACGTTCAGCTACGCGCAGGTACTCCTTATCCCTATTAGCCCCCTCAGAGGCTCTCCTGAGAGCGTTGCGGTGCCTTTCCTCGTCACTCCAAGGCTTGGCATCAGGGTTGTCAAACCAAACCGGCCTAGCATCACCAGCCCAGTCCATCGCCCAGCCCTTCTCGCCATCCCAGAAGTACGCCCCATTGGTCGATCTCGGATGATCAATTGTCCCAGTCCTCTGGATTTTTTCAGAAGCGTGGAGGTGCTGGATTTCGATCCCTTGAATCCTTGCAAAGTCGATGAAGTTCATGCGCGTGACTTTTTGATGTAAGCCATGTTCAAGCTACGAATTTTGTTTTGCAAAGATTGAGTGATCGGGACCACCGGAGCGGTCGAAAATGACCACTGGGTATCTGCTCCAGCAATCTGTCGGAACAAGTGCCAAGCCCTAGCCGATTGTTTTGCCGGAACGCTGTGGTGCTTCGCATACGCCACCACCTGATGCCACAGGTTCTCGGCATTATCGGCAAGCTTTCGTTTGTTTTTTCCGGTTCCAATGAATATCTCCTCCATTTGACCCACCTCGGCTTGGCTGATCTGAGTCGAAACCTTCTCAAATCCACATGCCATGCATTTACGGTGGAAAGGTTTATAGCCGCAACGTGGACATCCCTTTGACTCAAATTCCTCGTCCTTACGGATCGCCTTGTCCAGCTTCTCACCGTCATCCATCTTCTCCAGACCTTCAAAGTAGATGTCGCTGAAATCCTCAAAGAATCTAACTATGTTGCCAGAAAAGTCCAGCAGATGGCAATCAGTTTTTCCAGTCTCAGGAGAAGACCGCAGTCCTCGACCCCACATCTGAATGGCAGTGGACAAAGACTTCCTCAGTGGTCTGGCATCGCAGATACATCCCACATCAGGCACATCAAAACCTTTTGCCAGAGCCTCAACAGATATCAGCACCTTCAAAACAGAATCAGGCTTGCGGTACTCATGCAACAAAGCCTCCCTCTCTTTTGCAGTGGTCTCTGAGGTGTACAGAGCAGCCATGATCCCAGCATTGATAAATTGTTTCGCCAGTTCCTCACAGTGCTTAATCGTTGCCCCGAAAACAATAGTCTTCCGGTTGTCGCCAAACCGTTGCCAATCAGCGACTACGTCCCCAACAATTTTGAGTTCCCGCTCTTCAGCAGCCTTGTCTGTCCACTCTCCTCCCGCTGTAGCAGCACCCGTCATGTCAGGACGCTGGCAACTAAATATCCGCATCGGAACCAACACGCCTGATTGGGTCAGTTCATGCATTGTCGTGGCGTTGATCAGGTTCGTAAATATATTGCCCAGACCTACAGTGAACGGAGTAGCCGATAGGCCAATCACAGCAGCGTCAGTCTGCTTGGCAAACTCAGTCCACGCTTTGTAGGTCGTATGGGCCTCATCAACAATCAGCACATCCATCTGAGGCCAGTAATCACGCTTGGCAATGGTCTGAACACTGGCAATCTGCAACATCAGATTGGGCTTCCTCCTCCAGTGTTTGGCCTGAATAATTCCATGCTCATGCAGACCATACCGATCAGCCACTTCAGAGGTCTGGTTGATCAGCGTCGTGCGATCACAGAGGAACACAGCGCGTTTGCAACGCTGCATCGCTTCATAGCAGATACGCAGACCCAGATAGGTCTTACCAGCCCCCGTAGGAGCCATGATCATCTGGTTCTTGTGACCTTCCTTGAAACCCTTCCGCAGGGCTTCATGGGCAATCACTTGGAAAGGTCTTGCTTCTGGGAACCCTTTATCACGCATCGGTTGCGCTAGGCTGTCCATGTTATTTGTTCTTTTCTATTTGTTTTTGGAGTTTCTTGACCATATCAATCGCTTCGTTCTTTTCGTTCATCAGACCATTCATCCTCAACTCAAGCTGGGCAAGGAGAAGGTTCAAACGATGGTTCTCTTCAACAGCCGTCTTCAGAGCATCATCTGACTCCATCATCTTGTACATCGTGGCAATGTCTTTTTCCCGCGCCAGTTCGCCAGCCTTCAATTCCGCATCATCTGGGCCAACCTGATCACCACCAGAAAAGTTATCCACAGGCTTGCCAGCATAATTAATTAACTCATCGCTTTTGCTTTGATGATGTTTTTGCGAATTCTCGGCTTGCTTCTTTTTCTTTTCTGGATTACGCAGACCAGCCACAAAAGGCGAAGAAACTTCACATTTTGCAGCAACAGCGTAATCGCTCAAGTCTTTTGTATGAGGATGCTCAAAAGCAGCAAGGACAGCTTTTCTTTTATCTTCATGCGAACGCGGCCTACCGTGCTTGCCATTCGCGCCAAAAGACAGAACCTGCGCCTCCTCCTGCGTTCCGGGCTTGTAGTCAATGCTGACGACCTTGTCACCCCTTTGCAGGTAGCATTGATAACGGTGGAAACCATCTACCAACCAATACTTTGTTCCATCGAACACACAAAACAGCGGCGGGAATATCGCCCCATCTTCCATGCATTCCAAGTACTCATCAATAGTGGCTTGGTCTATCGACACACGGTTCTGAGTACCGCCATCCAACTTGATATCACTCAACTTTACTTCGCGCATATTTCCCCCTGTTAATCAAATAAATCTGGACGTAGTTCTTTGGCAGTCACCAGCTTCTGCGTTGCCTTTTCAATCCTCTTAGCCAACTCAGGTGATGGACGACGAGCCTTCCTCAACAACAGCCCCAGCCACGTTGGGGTGATCCCTAAATAGTCTGCCATTTCCTTCTTGGCTCCATATGGCTCACTCTTGAAATATTGTTTTAACTGCATCATTTTTCCTTTCATGAGACATCCTCATGCATCGAATTCTAGCACAGACTCAAATTCTATGTTATAGTCTTACTACGGTCTTGAGACCGGAACATTTAAAAAGGAAAACACATGTCATTTTTTGTTGAGAACAATTTCAAGGAATTTGAGCGTTGCCCACCGGGGTCACATCTTGCACGGTGCTACCGCATCATTGACGTAGGTACTCAAAAAAGCGAATTCAAAGGGGTCGTAAAAAATCTCAGGAAAATTCGTTTCTCTTGGGAGATTCACGGCACTAATGATGAGGATATGCCCATCTTGATGGAAGACGGTCGTCCCTTCTCGGTGATGAAGGAATACACCTTGTCATGGGCATCTATGTCCAATCTTCGCATTGACCTCCAGTCGTGGAGAGGCAAAGCGTTCACAGATGACGAGATGGAGAAGTTTGATCTGGAAACCGTTCTTGGCGCATGGTGCATGCTCAACATCATCGAAAGTAAAGGCAAGAACGGAAATACTTATTCCAACGTGGATGGGGTATCTCCAATCCCTTCAATGTTGAAAAACAAGAAGCCTGCTGCGGTAAACAAAAATGAGATTTTTAATATCGCAGACCATGACATGGAAATGTTTGAAACATTTTCCGATAACCTCAAAAAGAAAATTGAGGCATCTCCTGAGTGGAATCCACAAACCAAAGCAAGTCCAAAATCCACTCCTAAGTCTCAGCCACCCCAAAGGATGGATGAGCCTGACGATGATATTCCTTTCTGATGGCAACCATAATCGCCAGATCAGCGGAATCTGTTCATTGGTACAGGCAGGACGGTAAGCCACAGTACACTGTGGCGGCAAAGGACGGATCACAACGTCCTACAACCCTCCGCGATGCCCGTAAGATGGATTTGGTTCCATCTGTGACCACTATAACCAAGGTGGTCAACAAGCCTGCCCTCATTGCTTGGCAGCTTGAACAGATGATGCTTGCAGCCATGACCCTGCCAAGGGTCGAAGGAGAAAGCGGGGAAAGTTTCATCCAGCGCGTTGACTATGACTCCAAAGCAACAGGGCGCATGGCAGCAGAAAAGGGAACCAGAATCCATGAGTCGATTGAGCGGCACTACAAAGGCGAGGCAAATGTTGAACACGAAGAAACCGCCAAAGCCTTTGCCGGTGCTGTATCAACCTACTTCGGGATTCCTCCTTACGATGGGTGGAAGACTGAGCAATCATTTTCCACCAATCTTGGCTACGGTGGAAAGATCGACCTTTCCTACCACCCATCCGAGAAGATGCCTCACGGGATCGTGCTGGATGCCAAGTCAAAGGAATTTGGTCCTGACGATAAAGTCATTGCATACGATGAGAATCTGATGCAACTGTCAGCTTATCGATACGGTATCGGAATACCTATGGCACGGTGTGCAAACGTGTTCGCTTCACGCACCCATCCGGGGCTGATCAAAATCTTGGAATGGACTGAAGAAGACCTACAAAGGGGCTGGAAGATGTTCAATCATCTTTTGGGATATTGGAAAGACAAAAACAAATTTGGAGCATGAAATGCTTACTCCGCAAGAAATAAACGAGGTCTTTATCAACACCAAGCTGGAGGAGGATTACAACTTCCTTCAGGATGATCTGGTAAAGCTTGCCAAAGCCTTTGTAGACGCAGCAGCACCCAAGATAGCATTCGCAGAACGTACCGAATGCATCATGTTCGTCAGCAGCCTCAATAGCTTGGTTGGCGAGGCTTTGATGGAAAAGAGGGGAAGATCGTGATTTTTGTTCGATCTATGTTGATTTTTTTAGTAATGATTTTTATCTTAATTCTAGTCGTCAATTAAAAAAACCCCCTCTCTGGGGGAAACAGAGGGGGGCTAAGAGGGCGCAATGCCCTCACGCTAGTGAGACAACCAGCGTTCTATTGTTTTGGTTCTTCTTTTAAATAATCTTTTGTAGTGTCGTATGCAGCCAAACCCAAGGATGGTATTTGCATCAAATCACCAGCACCCATCAATGGTGCGATATTTGTAGCCTGCAATAAAGCGCCATAACCACCAAGTTGATGAATTGGCGATCTAATATAATTACCTGCTTCCCTTTCTTTTTTAGCCTGCTCAAATTCTAATGGCGCAAAAGCCGCTCCAACAGTAGGAAGAAATCTTGCTCCTTGTTTTCCCAGCCACTCTAAAGGGCGAAGATATTTAGATTTTGTTTTCCAAACTTTTTCCTCTGCCAATCTTTTTGCATCTTCAAGTTCTCTTTGTCTTTGAACAGGAGTGGTTGGAGATTTTTCAGCATGACTTTGCATTTCTTTAGCCATGTTTGGAATGGCTTTAACATGTTCTTTTAAAGCTTTTTTATGCTCCTTTAAAGCTTCTGCGGCTTTTTGTTCTTCTCTTTTTGCTGCGGATAAATTGACTGTGGAATGGGCTTTATGCTCTCTTATTTCACGTTTAAGTTCTTCCAATCTTTTTTCTTCTTGTTTCACTCTAAGTTCTTCCGCAGAAACAATTTTTTGTTCTTTATCAAGTGTTTTTCTAACAGCATCCAACCCTGATTCGGTTAAAGACAAAATAGATTCTTTGACATTTCTAAATTCTGGCGCAATATTTCTTGTTGTTTGCGCTCCAGAAACATTTTTTGGGATAACCTTTTTTTGAACATTACTCATGCTCTCCGCTTCAAGTGCCTGACCCGGAGATGTTCCAAACTCTAAAGCATATTTTTCAACTGCTGGCCCACCTGTTGGGCGCGGAGTCAACTCTATTTGTTTTGGAGTAGTTGTTGCTGGCCCTTTTCCTTGTGCCAGTTTTTCAGCTTCCAATTCATAAGCAGCATCTCTAGCATGAGCAAAAGCATGTTCAGATTCTGCTTGAGCCACATTACTAGAGTGATAATCATGTGTATCTTTAGCACTTTGCAAATTATTTTCTAAATTTCTAGTGGTTTGTGCATGAGCGGCATTCGCTTCAGCTAATTCACTTTGCAATTGAGCGCCACGTTCAGCATGAACTTGACGTTGGGCTTCTAAATCTTCAGGAATTCTTCCAAGTCTGGTATTTGCTTCTCTGATTGTTTCCATTCCTGTTGCGTTAGCTTCAGGATTAAATTGAATACTTTGAGGGATTATTTTTCTAGCAACCATGCCAGCGCCAACACCTAATGCTGGCGCTATAAACGGACTCAATGCTTCTGGAATAAAAGAATCTAATTTGTCTTTTGCATTTTTTGCCAATTCAATTACTGGTTTTGCACTTGTGCTTGGCGCTTCTGGAGCAGCAGGAGGCTTAGGCGCTGCTTCTGGACTGCTTTGGTAATTCAATCCATTGGGATGATTTTTTTGAAAATACTCATCCACTGATTTTTGAGTTTCCTCATCCATTATTTTTCTCCCCGAAGTTTTTTCTCATAATTGTCGTCATATATTTTTTTAATGCCGTAATATTTATCATTTAAAGAATTTAAAGCTTTAGAATTTTGATGAATATCAGCTAAAGGGGTGGCGCTTTTAGGGTCTACATTTTCTCTGCGTTCTTTCATTACCGTATCGTAGTATTCTTTGTTGTGATTAAAATCTGCACGACCATGATTCAAAATATTTATTGCTGCATCAGGTGTTTGATCAGGACTGGCAAAAGCTGACATTGCTTTCATGTATTCAGCTTGCGCTGTTTGTCTGTTCATTGATACACCTTGTTGCTTCAACGATGCCATCGTAATGGTCATTAAAGCACTGAATAATTTATCCGCAAAGTTTTTTGCTTTATCATCAAGACCGGCATCTTTAAAAGCCCTTATTGGCAAGCTTACGTTTGCATTAAACGATCCGGCGTGAATCCCAAATCCTTCTGCCATCGCTGCTTCAAAAGGGTTGTTACGAAGCATCGCAAAAACTTTTCTTGCTAACTCTTTATTATTTTCCATAAGGCTAATAGCAGAATCGAAAGACGATGCAATTCTGGTGTAATTATTTCCAGTAACTGTTGGCTGTAAATTTGCCATTGTTACTGCGTAAGGTTCCTCTGCTGCTTTTGCGTTTTCTTTATAAGAATTTAAGTAAACAATCCTATCTTCAGGCCCAATTCCTTCCGTTGATGGGAATGGTACTGAATGAGGATATTTGACGTTGCTTTTGGGTGCGGTAGTTGCTGTTGGTTCAGTTGGAGTTTCACTACGACTATTTTTTTCTAAATAATCTCGCGCATCATTAAACCTTTTTTTCAAAAAAGGATTATTAGGGTCGTTTTTAAGTTCATCAGCAAAAATAGCCAGTTGGTTTTCTGCTGCACCAATAGTTCTTCCATCAGGAAGTTTTTTCATCCGATCAACAATAGTTTTAGAAGCTGGAGGTTCCACGGCAGAAGGTTTACTTGGTTCTGGCGCTGGATTGACAACTGAGTTTTTATTTCCATAAGTAGATTTATTTAAATACTCTTTTTCTTCACTTGTGAGTGGCATATTAGAGTTTAGTTTTGTTTGGATTCTGGTTAGTTCAATAGTCTGTTGTTCTTTTTCATATCTCATTTGCGCCTCAAGAGATTTAACAACAGGAGAATCTGGGGATGTTGCAGACCACTCTGAAATCAACTCTTTTGAAGGAGTTTCATTAGGGTGATCTTTTCTCCATTGCTCTATGGCTGAAGCAACTTTTTTGTTTTGACCAACCGCAATATCAGACTGAGCCAGTTGAGCCTTCATCTGGGCTATTGGCAACATCTGTGCTCGTTGATTTTCTACGTTCTCACCCATTGCCTCGGATGCACTACCCAAAGAGGCAAGGAAGCCACCTAGTTGAGGCTTGGCAAATCCTGCGGCAACTTTGAAATAATTTGGCTGGGCATATCTTTGCTCCAGAGCATGGATGCTATCTTCAAGTGTCTGATGAAGTTTTGTCGCCCTATCTTCATCAACACCATACATATTGGTTTTTGCAGGATCGATTCCAAATCCAATAGCGCCTTTTTCATCAGCCATGATTTAACCTTTCCGATATGGCAGTGCGCCACGGGATTGAGTAGACGCGCAACCTTTGTATTTCTTTGCCTTTATTAAGCCGCCTTTGGCTACATACTGGGCATCAGAATTTCCACCGTAATCAATATTTGCTGGGGTAAAAGGTGTTGAATTTGAAGTAATGTTTCCATAAATATCCTTCACAGTGTTATACATGTTGTATAGCTGCGAAGAGTTTTGAATAGGCTGACCAGTTACCGGATTAATTTGATTTTGCAACATCCCCATCGTCCCAGAACCAATTGCAGCAGCAGCAGACAGCGGCGACATGTTGAGAGAGGTCTGAGAACCAACAGGCACGTTGTAACCTTGTAGAAGGCTCGACAGAGAAGACAGTGTCGTCAGAGGATAGTTCTGCTTGTTCTGTGCAATTGTCTGCTGTTGACCACCAAGACTAGACAGAGCATTCACGCATGCCAGATTCATGCAGGCACCCGTCTTTGCAAGCTGACCCAAATTAGTACCGGCAGTGTTCAGCAATTGACCCTGATTGGATGCAGCTTGAGCAGCATACTGACCGGCAGTCAGGTTGGCTGTGTTCTGGGCCTGTTGTGCAGAAGAAGTCGTATTGGCAAGATTCGTCAATGCCGATTCTTTTGCTCCAGCAGCCTGCAACGCGCTTCCATAGGCTGTATTGGACATGTCAGCAATTTGCTTATTCAGGCACTGTTCTGCTTGCGCCTGAACCTGTCCCAGCACTTGAGCGCCACGCTGTGATCCATACTGACCCGAACCTACCGCAGCAGCCGTAGCCTGCGGTGAGAGGTTCTGAATAATGTTTCGATGACCAACATCCGACAGATTCTGAACCGCAGTCTTGAGGTACGGACTCATGTATTGAGTTGCCACACAACCCAGATTCAGGTTGGCAGCAGAACAAATCATGGGTCTGGCAGCACACAGTGGGCTGGCACTTGTACCGGCTTGGAGGTAAGGAGCAGCAGCACCAGTCACATTCTGGTTTGCAGCCTGCCCTACAAGGTTCTGACCAGCAGTGACTCCGGGCTGGAAAGCACCATAGTTCTGGCAAGCCTGAGCAAATGCCTTCGTCTGGAGCGGTTGAGCGCAAACAAATTGAGCATTCTGCTGCGCCGTCTGCCCAGCGTTCGCCAGATTACTAAGGTAATTGGTGTAATACTGCGGAGCAGTCGTTACCTTGCACTGGGTCGAAGTCAGTAAATTTGCCATTTTTAGCCTTTAGCAATGTAGTCAAGCGGTGATTTCGCCTTTGGGGGTATTTTACCCGTAGGAGCAGACCGCTTATGCATTCTCAACTTCTCGCGCAGACCGTCCAGAATCTTCGCACCCTTTTTATTATCACCGCCACCCAAAGCATTTACAAATCCGGCTGGGAACACATATTCCCCATCCGCTATCTTGGCTGCAACAGCCTTCCCACCAGACTCTTCCTTGTGGGGGACTTGTTTACGAAAACCCTCCAGAATGCCCATTCCGGCCTTGCTAGAGCCATCGCCAAGAGCCGACACAACATCTGCGTCCATGACATAGTCCCCGTCGTGCAGCATGGCTGGGATGTCGTCTGACTGCCCCGTGCCGCCTCCGCAGGCATAATATCCAGTCAGCCCAGTAATGAACTCAGGATCATGACCTTTTGGGGCTGCTTCAGCATATTTCTTGGGGAGTCCACCTTCAGCCAGTCCACCCATCTCACCATAAGGCGATATCTGCTGACGCAGTTGCTTCAGCTTGGACATGGTCAAAGCCTGCCTTTTGGGGGTGGCTACCGAGTTAGGAAGCACATCAGGCCCAGAACAGACAAATTGAGGCATATAAGCTGGGTTCTGATTCAGGCAAGAAATTGCACCAAGTCCACCAGAAGCGTATTTCTTCATGATCAAACCACCATTTTTTGCTGTTAAAGGTTCAAGCTTAACTTCGTCTTTTTCTTTGGCACCCAAAGGTGATCCACCCAAAAACTCTGCTTTTGAATCTAGCCAAGGAATCCTTGAGTCTCCAGAACGAACGCTGGAAAGAGGGCTTTGGGATGTACCACCACCTCCACCACCACCTCCACCAC
>Ga0194048_10000039_pt1 | contig 54995 bp, 53 predicted proteins | sample JunL225m_MetaG_FD_161685 | JGI IMG/M metagenome (GOLD analysis project Ga0194048, IMG submission 161685) | Anoxic zone freshwater microbial communities from boreal shield lake in IISD Experimental Lakes Area, Ontario, Canada - Jun2016-L222-5m | ecosystem: Environmental > Aquatic > Freshwater >...
GGTGGAGGAGGGGGCAGCTCGTTACTCATGGGGGAGAAGTATACAAATCCTGCGAAAGAGGTGAGTCAATCCGTCTGTGCCCCTTTTTGGACGTCACTTACCCTCGTGCTTCCGGAGGAGTTCGGCGACTTCCTCCGGGTGGGCATCGCTCAACGTCCGCCCCTTGCGGCTGAGGTCTTCGGTGGTCTTGATGACGATTTCCGTCATGCGATCGTGGGTCGTCTCGGAGCCGCCGACGAGGTTGAAGCCTTCACCGCGCGTGATGCGCTTATGCTCGTCCTGAGCGTCGAGTCCGATTCCCAGGAGGTGGTTGTTGGGGCGATTGGCTTTGGCCATGATTCAATGCTGGGCCAAATGACCTGTTTTTCAAGCCTACGGCTTAGTTGGCTTCTTCAGTCGGCGCATCGAACTCGGAGCGGCCTTCACTGGCTTCGCCGGCATGAGGTGCGGCAACTGGGTCAGCCTTCGAGCAGTTGATCTCCGCAAAGGCTGCGTCTTGCTCTAATTTGAGCTTACCCAGACGTGCGAGCTCGAGACAGGCGAGGAAGGTCGCGACAAGGTAGCCGATGGTCGGGTGCTCGGGTAGCAAGCTGGTGAAGGCAAAGGTGCTCTCGGAATCTAGGCGGGCGAGGATCGACTCCATGCGGTCGGAGACGGTGACGGTTTCGGAACTGATATTCCCCGGCTGGATACGTTCGGCTAGTCGGCGTAACACCAGATTGAAGACATTCCAGAGCTCGATGCGGTCGGCCGGGGCAACTGGGCGGATGACGGCATCTTCGCCTTGTGGCTGCAGGACGTAGCGGCTGAGCAGGCCTTGGCGGTCATCCACCAAGCCGCGGATAATGGCGGCGGTTTCCTTGACGCGCTTATATTGGATGAGTTGCTGGACTAAGGCCCAGCGTGGGTCCTGGCCTTCTTCCGAGGCGGCGACTTCCTCTTCCGGGCGGCTTTCCACGGGGAGGAGCATGCGACTCTTGATGTACATGAGCGTCGCCGCCATCACGAAGAAATCACCTGCCAGTTCTAGGTTATCTTTCTCCTGGGTGCGCAGGATTTGGAGATACTGCAACGTGACCTTCTCGATGGGGATATCGTAGATATCGATCTCGTTCTTGCGGATTAGAAAGAGGAGCAGGTCCAGGGGCCCTTCAAAGACATCGAGATGGATCGGCAGGTCGGAAGGCGGCAGAATGCCGTCCTCGGGGACGCTAGGCGTGTCTTGGGGGGAGTCCGTCACGGCTCAGAACTTGAACAATGTGGCCCGCAGGTGGAAGCCCAATGAGTTATGGCCGCCGTTGAGGGGGTCGAGCCGTTGGTCGATGCCGTATTCAAGCTCCCAGGAGTTGCCGATGCGTTGGACGAGCCCAATGGTCTCATAGGATGCCTGCTTGGCGAGGGCGTCGTAATTAAGTCCGGCGACCAGTGAGAAAATCGAATTCAGGCGAACATTGCCGGTCCAGATAAACTGGCGGGCGATGGTGACATCGCGGAGCTCAATCCAGTTGAAGGAGGTCTTCCAGAAATCACCGGAATTAAAGCCAAGGGATTGAATCGATTCGAGCGGGGCACCGCCGCCGTTGGGTAGGCGGATGCTTGAGCCGAGTGTGACCCAAGGCGCTGGCGTCAGCTGAAGGGCGACATTGAAATCGCTCCGGCCAGTTTCCGCCGCCGTCGCGCCCTTGCGCCAGTCCGTAAAGAGATCCGCCCGGAGGAGTTCGCGGGTGCCGTACTTGGCGTCGCGGGTTTCGAGCGTGTTACGAATGCCGAAGCGGGCGACTTGAGTGTCGGTGGTGGAGGCAGCATCGAGGCGATCGGCGAGATCGACTTCTTCGAGTACGGTGCTGGAGACGGAACGCTCCGTCATCGGCACCGAGCCGATCATGCGGTCAGCGCCAGGCATCACACGATATTGCAAGATTGGCCGGATGGTGTGGCGCATCCCGTCGATGCTCCACTTGTCAGCGACAAGATTCCAGGAGCCGGTCGCGAGGCCTTCGAGGTCGAAGCCGGCCTGCCCGATGACCTTTGAGGCGGTCCCCGTGCCGTTGATACCGGAAGACCAGCCCGTGGTCCGGACGCCAGCGACAGGCTTGAAGGTTAGCCAATCGGTGAGGACGATTGGACGGCTGAGGCCGTAGTAGGCATCCAGGCGGGCGGTGGACCAAGCGTCACTGGCCAGCGTCGCGGATTGGAAAGCGGCCAGGGGTAGCGAGGCCGAGGGGCGTTCGGAGAAATAGCCCAAGCTGATAAAGCTACGCTGCTGCCATCCATCGAGCCCAAGGGGGTTTTGCGGTAGGTCAAAGCGGAGCTCAGGGAGTTTCTGAACCGTGTCTTGGAAGTTATCCGCCTTGGCGGTGAGGCTGGCTGAGAGGTAGCCGCCCGCATACGGCAGGGAAGCCTCGATGTTGGCTTGGGGGATGCCTGATTGGTTGATCAGGTTGGGCCGGAAGTCGCGGATGAAGCCTGGGTCGCTCTCAGCAAAAATCGACCCAGCGATTTCCAGCCCATTGTTTGCTCGGCCATTGATTTCGCCAAGGGCGAAGCCGCGGTTGCGTCCCGGGGTCCGACCATAGTCATCGGTCGCGAGTTCGCCGCGGTCATTGATGTAGCCTGCCTGGAGGCGCCCTTTCCATTGAAAGTCTTCACCAGTTTTCTTCCAGCTGTCGAAACGGACGGAGGGTCCGATGAGCACGCCAGATTTACTATAGTAATCCAGTAAGCCCCCGACCCAGAGCGTCGGCGTGGTGCGCATCAGGAAACTCGAGCGAATGAAGCGCCCCTGGTGGTCCTCGCTCCCCGTGTTAAGGTAGAGGTCGTACGGAATGCTTTGGTAGCCTTCTTGTCCGTAGTACGGCAGGTGGAAGAATGGGACGCCCGCTAAGTTGGGGGTGACGCCGTGCAGGCTCAGCCAATCTTGTTTTTCGGAATAGTTTGCTTCCCGAATTTTGAGATCCATCCCCAGCGGGTCAGGTTCGCTATTCCACATGCGGACGCCGCGCATCGTCTTGTCCCCTTTGACGATGTGCAGTTCTTCGGCGGTGAAGTAAATGGGGCTTCGGCCGAAGCGGACATCATAGGCGTCGATGGTTTCGGCCTGAGGGTTGACGGTAACTTTCTCGCCCAAGATACGGAGGGAGCGAGTCGCGTAGACGACGTTCCCTTCAGCGCTAATGATGCCGGTACGGGTATCGAAGCGGATGCGTTTGGCGTTGATGCTGCTATCCTTGATCTGGAGTCGCGCATTCAAGGCCACGATAACCTTACCGCCCTCTTCGGGGGCGAAGGTATCGGCTTCGATGTTGGGCAAGGTAAAGGCAGGCTTGGGGGCCGACGGAGCCGGGTCGGCCGCCACGCAAGTGAGAGCCAGCCCGAGGCTTGCAGTAAGAATCCAGAATCGTCGGCCGGGCATCCTTCCCAGAGTTGTCGCTCCGGGGTTTCCCTCAAGTATTTTCGGGCAAAGAGCGCTTGCCGATTTTCCCCCGGGCGTGGAGTGTTCAACCATGCGCCTCAGTCCAGCAGAGCTGACCTCCCTGGTGGACGCCACTGAGACCTCCCCGCACCGTTTCTTGGGCCTTCATGGGATGGCCGGGGAAGGCTGCGTCGCCCGGGCGCTTTTTCCGGGGGCCGTCAGCTGCGAGCTTTGGAAGGCCAAGGCTCGCCAGGGTCTACCGATGGTCCAGCTACATCCCAGCGGGGTCTTTGAATTAGAACTGCTGGGTGCACCTAATTTCCGCTATTCCTTCAAGGTGGCCTATGCGGATGGTGCTGTCCGCGAGGTCGAGGATCCCTATCGCTTCCTTCCGACGGTCTCAGAGTCCGACCTCTTTCTGATTGGCAAGGGCGATGACCATGGCTCCCACCATAAATTCGGCTCGCATGTCCGTACCATCGACGGCGTTGCCGGGGTATCGTTTCTCGTTTGGGCGCCCTCGGCTCGGCGGGTTTCGGTCGTCGGTGATCATAATCTCTGGAACGGCCGCGCCCATCCGATGCGGATGCTCGGAGCCTCGGGCATCTGGGAACTGTTTCTGCCCGGCCTCGGAGTCGGGGCGCGTTATAAATATGAAATCGTCGGGGCCCACGACGTTACGCCTTTCCTGAAGACGGATCCCTACGGCCTGCATTTCGAGCCCTCGCCCCATCATGCCGCGATTGTCTGCGACCTTGCGGGTTTCGTCTGGCATGATGCGGAATGGCTGGAACGCCGGCGGAAGTCGGCGGCGAGGGCGCTCCCGATGTCGGTCTACGAGGTGCATCTGGCCTCTTGGCGACGGGTCCCGGAAGAGGGCGGCCGCGTCCTGAATTACCGTGAGCTGGGAGTCCAGTTGGCGGCCTATTGCAACCAGATGGGCTTCACGCATGTCGAGCTGATGCCACCATCGGAGCACCCTTTTGATGGCTCATGGGGCTATCAAGTAACCGGTTTCTTCGCCCCGACTCACCGCTTTGGCTCTCCTTTAGATTTCATGACAATGGTCGACACGCTCCACCGAGCGGGCGTCGGCGTGATTGTAGACTGGGTGCCGGCGCACTTCCCGCGCGACTTTTTTGCGCTGGCCCGTTTCGACGGCACGCATCTCTACGAGCACGCGGACCCGCGGCTCGGCGAGCATCAGGATTGGGGTACGCTGATCTTTAACTACGGACGGCATGAGGTCCGCGGCTTCCTGACCTCCTCGGCCCTATCCTGGCTCGAGCGCTTCCACGTTGATGGCCTGCGGGTCGATGCGGTGGCCTCGATGCTCTACCTCGATTATTCCCGTAAGGCGGGCGAATGGATTCCGAATCGCCATGGTGGCCGCGAGAATATCGAGGCGATTGAATTCCTGAGGCACGTCAACTCGCTCATCCATCTCTACCAGCCCGGCGTGGTCGTGATCGCGGAGGAATCCACTTCCTTCCCGGGGGTAACGAAGCCCGTGGCGGATGGTGGGCTGGGCTTCGATTTCAAGTGGAACATGGGTTGGATGCATGACACCCTTGATTACTTCCGGAGTGACCCGTTGTTCCGGAAATATGCCCACGGGAAATTAACATTTGGGATGCTCTACCATTGGTCGGAAGCGTTTATGCAGGCCTTCTCCCACGATGAGGTCGTCCACGGAAAAGGCTCGCTGATTAATAAGATGGGGGCGGGCGATGACGACTCCAAGGCCGCCAATCTTCGCTGCCTGCTGGCGTTGCAGTGGGCTTGGCCTGGTAAAAAAACTTTATTCATGGGCTGCGAGTTCGGCCAGTTTGCCGAATGGAAATTCGAAAGCTCGCTGGACTGGCACTTGCTGGAATACCCCCGGCACGCTGGGCTCCAGCACTTGGTCGCCGACCTGAATGCGCTCTATGTCGGGGACGCCGCCCTCGCGGAAAACGAGACTCGTCCGGAAAGCTTCAACTGGCTGGTGGCGGATGACGGTGCCCAGAGTGTCCTAGCTTTTGAGCGTCGTGGGCGCGACTGCACCTGGGTGGTCGCCGGTAACTTTACGCCCGTGGAACGTACTTATCGTCTGGGGGTGCCGTCTCTTGGTAAGTGGGAGGAAGCCGTGAATACCGACTCCAAACATTACGCCGGCAAAGGCCTAGGGAATCTGGGCGGCGTCCAGGCTGAAGCCATTCCCTGTCAGGGAAGGCCCTACTCCATTGAGGTCCGCTTGCCTGGGCTATCTTTGCTGATCTTCCGTCAATCGGCTTCGGGTAAGCCGGTAAAAGCCAAGCTTTGAGCTATGGCACGCTCCGAAATCTTTCAACGCCTCGTGGCGGGTGATCCCGCGAACCCGCTGTTCCGTTTTTCGCTTGGCCAGGCTTTATCGGTCGAAGGCGATGCCGTCGGGGCAATCGAGCACCTGCGCCTCGCCGCCGCTTCCAAAGCCGACTGGATGATGCCACGAATTTTATTAGGGAAGAGCCTGCTCGCCGTGGGTGAGAAGTTGGCGGCCCAGGAAACTTTTACTGATGCACTGGCCCTCGCGGTAGCGCAGGGGCATGAAGAGCCCGAAGCGGAATTACGCGCTTTGTTGGCGACCCTCTGACGATTTATTCCGTTTCCGGATACGGCAGGAAGTCACTCAGGCTGAACGGCCGGGCTTTGAATTCCTTCACCTCGGCGCTACGCATGGGGCCGCGCTGATCGATGCGTTCGAGGATGACGCGGCGCAAGTCCATGACCGCGGCCTTGGCCTTCTTGAGCGGCCGAATCGTCAAAGTGTTGTCGCCGGCGGCGAGTTCAATCTGCCCGATCTCGCGCGGCACGAAGCGCTGGAAGTGGCCGGTTTCCTCGACGGTGAACTCGCACTTGCTTGCGCCAACTTCGACCGCGACGGTCGAGCCGCCGTTGCCCTTGCCGCAACCCTGCAGCACGGTAACGCGATATTTGCCGGCCAAGGGCGCCGGGAATTTCCATGAGGCGGTATCCTCGACGTTGACCCAGAATCCGAGCGTATCTTTCTGGGGTGGGTCTTCGTAGTGCATCTTCTTGGCCTGCACCTGAGCGTCGCGGGCTTCGAGGTGAATGAGGCAGTTCGCGCCCTCGGTGGTGGCGTCGTCCATGGCCTTGCGCCAGCCAGCTAGTTGCGGTCGCATGGCTTCGGAGGTTGCCGTGGCCTTGATTTGGGTAGGGTCTAGTTTGACGAAGCAGTCCTCCCAAAGGGCGCGACTAAAATGCGGATTGGCGGTCATCGACTTGGCACCGACGCTCCGGCGCCAGGCTTCGAGTTTACCGCGCATCGCCGCAATTCGGTTCGACTCGGCGGCGGCCACGTCCGTGGTTTCGCTCGGATCTTTGGCTAGATTGAACAGTTCCATGCGGCCAGTTTCGTAGAATTCGATGAGCTTCCAGTCGCCTTCGCGGATGATGCCCCCGGGTTGGCTGCCTTGATTCATGTAATGCGGTTGATGCCAGGTCAGGGCTCGCGGGGCCGCTGCGGCGGGTGCGCTATTAAACATTATCCCGGATAGGTCTTGGAAATCCTGCACCTTCGGGGCGGGGATTTTCGCTAAGGCGCAGAGGGTGGGGCAGAGGTCGCCGAGGACGGCTGGCTCGGCAATTTCCTTCACAGCTAAGCGGCCGGGGTAACGAATGATGAGCGGGACGCGGATGCCACCTTCGTAAAGGTAGCCTTTGCCCGCGCGGCTGGGCGCATTGAAGGTGGGCGGGCTTTCTTTGAGCTCCGAGACGTGCACGCCCCCGTTGTCAGAAGCGAAGATGACCACGGTGTTCTTCGCCAAGCCGGCGTCCTCGAGTTTCTGCAGGACGCGCCCACAGGCCATATCTAGGGACTCGACTAATGCAGCGTAGGTGGGGTGAAAGGCCTGGGCGTTGGCTTCGATGCCTTTGGCCGGTGCGGCCAGCGGGATGTGGGGGTTGTCGAAGGCGAGGTAGAGGAAGAACGGTTTGGCTTTATTGCGCTCGATGAATTTCACCGCTTGGTCGGCGTGCCCCAGTTCGCCTTTGCCACCCAAGGGCGATTCCGCGCCGGGGTTCGCCTTGCCGGCGAAATACTCGTCGAAGCCGTGATCGGTCGGCTGGTGACCTTTACCGCCAAGGTGCCATTTGCCGATGGCGCCGGTGGCATAGCCTTTGGCCTTCAGGAGTTCAGCGATGGTCTGGACACCTGCCGGCAGGTGTTGGTTGATGGTCGGTGAAAGTAAGCGATGCGAGGCACGATCCGGCCGTCCTGGTAGGAAGGTGGTGAGATTGAGTCGGGCCGGGCTTTGGCCAGTGAGTAGTGCTGCGCGGGAGGCCGAGCAGACGGAGGCGGCGGCATAGGCTGAACTGAAACGCACTCCTTCCGCGGCGAGTTTATCGAGATGGGGTGTGTGCTGAACCTTACGGCCGTAGCAGCCGAGGTCGTTGATGCCGAGGTCATCGGCGAGCATGATGACGATGTTGGGCGGAGTCTCCTGCGCAGAGGCGGAGATGAACGCGGACAAAGCGCCAAGGAATAGGCCGAGGAAGAGGCGGGGCATGCCTTGGGTTTAACGTCTCGCCGAGTTGTGCAAAGGGCAAAACCGACTTCGGTACCTTCATGGACCTTCGATTAATCCAATCCGGCGTAGCCTACGTCGATGCCGCCATGGCCGCGGTCTCTTGGATGATTCTGCTCTGCACCTATCCCGATTTTGCACGCTGGCGGGCCGATGGCTTCGCCGAGGCGCATGCGGCTTATACGCGTCGGGTCGGTTGGGTCGTCGGGCCTCTGCTGTTGGCGCAGTTAGCCGGACATACCTTGTCCTGGTGGCAGTCGGGTAATATCACGGGCGTGAGTTTGGTCGGCATCGCCTGGGCCTTGACCGTCGCATGGTCGGTGCCCTGTCATCGTCGGTTACAGAACGAAGGGCCGACTTCACCGGCCCTCGGAAGCTTACTTCACTCGCACGCCTGGCGGACGGCGGTCTGGTCGATTTTGGCGTCATACTCGATCCGACAGGCCGCGGGTTGACAGTCGGGGTGGCTCCATGAACGCTCAAACCTGATGAGTGCAGATGAACCGACCCAAGCCCGCCAGGCCTCCCGCCTCGGTGCTTTTCGTCGGTTCCTTGGTTTCGTCGGTCCGGGTTTCCTCGTCTCGGTCGGCTACATGGATCCGGGCAACTGGGCGACCGACCTCGCGGGTGGCTCGCAGTTCGGCTACGCGCTACTCTGGGTGATCCTGCTATCGAACCTGATGGCGATCCTGTTCCAGCACCTCTGCGTGCGTCTCAACGTCGCCACCAGCCTCGATCTTGCGCAGGCTTGCCGGTCACGCTATTCTCCGGGCGTCTCGAAGTTCCTCTGGGTCTCGGCTCAGATTGGCATCGTGGCCTGCGACCTCGCTGAGCTCCTCGGTTCAGCCATCGCCCTGCAGATACTGTTCGGAGTACCCTTGTTTTTCGGCGCAATCATCACCGCGCTCGACGTTCTGCTGCTACTCGCACTGACGCGCTTGGGTTACCGCTGGCTGGAAGCCCTTGTCGCGGTACTGGTGCTCACCATTGCGGCCTGTATCGGTATCGAGCTCCTGCTGGCCAAGCCGGTGATCGCCGAGCTCGTGAAAGGCTTCGTGCCGACCACAGCCGTGCTGACTCGTCCGGGCATGCTTTTCGTGGCACTCGGCATCATCGGTGCCACGGTCATGCCGCATAACCTGTATCTCCATTCCTCGATCGTCGGCTCGCGTGATTTCGGCGACACCGAGGAGACCCGTCGCGAAGCGATGCGTTTCGCCACCTGGGACTCCACGCTCGCCCTCAGCCTCGCGTTCTTCGTCAACGCCGGCTTGCTCGTCCTGAGCGCCGCCGCTTTTCACGGGCGGCCCGAAGCCGTGACGGATATCCGCGAGGCGCATCGCCTGCTGGACGGCGTGCTGGGGGCGACTTTCGCCGGCACGCTCTTCGCCGTCGCGCTGCTCGCCTCCGGCCAGAATGCGACCATCACCGGCACCATGGCCGGCCAGATCGTCCTCGAAGGCTTCCTCAAGGTGAAGAGCCCGGGCTGGATTGTGCGTGCCTCCACGCGGGTCGCGGCGCTCATCCCGGCCTTGCTCGTCATCGGCCTGGCTGGTGAGGGCAGGGTGGAGACCTTGCTCATCTGGAGCCAGGTCATCCTCAGCCTGCAGCTCGGTTTCGCCTGCTGGCCGCTGGTGCGCATGACCGGCGACGCCCAGTTCATGGGCGCTTTCGTCGCGCCTCGTTGGATCAGCATGCTGGGCTGGGTCGCAACGGCCATGGTTGTCGGGGCGAGTTTGTGGTTCGTGGTCGGGGCTTTTTGATATAAGTCATTTAACTATAGTTATTTAGGTAAGTGTAAATACTGGATTTAATAGGCTCGACTTCTAATCATTATAACTTAACTAATGTAGTCATAAATAACTGTGCCGTCCGTCTCTGCCCATTATCCCCGCCATGCGATCCCATATTCTCGCTCTTCTCGTCGCGTCCTCCTTGGTCGCAGTCGAAGAGCCTGCCGTTTTGCGCGTGGGTTTCTTTCCTAATCTCACGCACGCGCCGGCCCTGGCGGCACTTCAGCTGGAGCGGGAAGGCAAGGATGCTCACCAGATTAACCTGCCGGCTGGGGTGAAGATTGAGTGGCGTGCTTACAACGCCGGGCCTTCGGCGATGGAGGCCTTGGTGGCGGGTGCGATTGATGTGACCTACGTCGGGGCCTCGCCCGTGTTGAATGCGCATGTCCGGACTAAAGGTCGCAGCATCCGCGTCCTTGCACCGGTGGCTTCCGGCGGGAACGCCTTAGTGGTGCGTCCGGGGCTCAATCTGCAGGCCCCAGCTGATTTCCGCGGCCGTCGGGTGGCTACTCCGCAGTTAGGAAATACTCAGGATATCGAAACGCGTGTTTGGCTGAAGTCAGGCGGCTTGAATATCACGATTGCTGGCGGGGATGCCCATGTCTTGCCTGCCCAGAATGCCGAGCTGGTGGCGCTGTTTAAGCGCGGTGATGTCGACGCGGCTTGGACGGTGGAGCCATGGGTGACGCGTTTGGTCAATGAGTTCGGCGGCCGAGTTCTCGTTGAGAATAAAGCTTCAATCATCACCGTCCTCGCGAGTTCGCAGAAAGCGCTCGCGGCCAAAGGGCCGGCGATCACGGCCTTCGTGCGGTCGCACTATCAACTGCGGGATCGATTGCTGGCCGATAATGTGCTCCTTGAGCGACTGTCCCGGGAAGGTCTTGGTGCCGCGATGCATTCAACTGCGGCAACTGCGCCCAAGTCGGAACTCATCAATCCTGCGCTACGTCGGATTACGTGGGATCGGCCGGAGCTCCCCGCGATACGCTTCGCTCGGCTAAAAGTAGCCTTCGCCAAGTCCCTGCAGGATGCGCGCGCCACGGGCTTGCTGGCGGGTGATGCCCCGGTGGATACGCTGCTGGAGTCATTAGTGGATGATCTCCCTCCCGTCCGAAAGTAAGCCCGCTTGCCTTATCTCACTTAACCTTCGCTAATTTCCCTTCCATGCCGGCCCCGTCCACCTCCGAGCTTAGCTCACAACTCACGCTTCGCAACGTGACCAAGCGCTTCCATGGTCGCGCCGGTTTGGTCACGGCGGTAGAGGATATCAATCTGCAAGTGCGTGAAGGGGAGTTCCTCGTGCTCGTCGGCCCATCCGGATGCGGTAAGTCCACTTTACTTAGTCTGCTGGCGGGCTTGGAGCAGGTCGATGAAGGCTCCATCAAACTGGACGGCGCGGATGTAATCGAACCCGGACGGGATCGTCTGGTGATGTTCCAGCAGGATGCCCTCTTCCCTTGGCTCGATGCTTTGGAAAACGTGATGTTCGGATTACGATTAAAGCCAGGTCTCGCCGACGCCGAGCGGGCTGAGGCCGCCCGCTACTATCTCGATCTTGTCGGGCTCCGCGATAAGGAGAAGGCCCGCCCGCATGAACTATCCGGTGGGATGCGTCAGCGCGTCGCGCTTGCTCGCTCACTGGCGCCTAATCCGCGCGTGTTACTCATGGATGAACCGTTCTCCGCCCTCGACGCACTAACGCGCGATCAGCTTTACGGCGATATTCAGAAGATCTTCACGCAGCGCAAGAAGACCATTGTGCTCGTCACGCATAACATCCGTGAGGCGGTATGCCTCGGCGATCGCGTGGTGCTCCTTTCGCCCAACCCCGGCCGCATCCGTCAGGTCTTCAATATCGACCTGCCTCGTCCTCGTCGAATCAACGATCCGGCCCTGGCCACTTTGGCCGCGGATATCACCACGGCGCTTTCGGCCCACCTCGCTGAACCCAAGGAGGGACTTGTATGAAATACCCCCGCGCCCTCGTGCCGATCGTGATCGGCCTGCTCGTCCTTGGCTTCTGGGAGTGGTTTGTCCGCTCTGGTCGCGTTGATGACGTCCTCGTGCCTGCGCCTACGCAGATTGGCGAATGGTTCTGGTTTGCTCTTCGGGATGGGTCGCTTGCTTCCGCGACGTGGGTCACGATGCGCCGTCTGATGATCGGATTTGCCATCGGGTCTGCTATTGGGATTCCGATCGGCGCGCTTTGTGCCCGATCGAGCCTCGCCCGTGACACCATCGGGGTGCTTTCGCTTGGTCTCCAAACTCTACCTTCCGTCTGCTGGGTGCCGGTGGCCATCATCGCTTTCGGTCAGAATGAAGCTGCGGTCCTTTTTGTCGTGGTGATGGGTACCGTCTGGGCGGTGGTGATTGCCGTCCAGGAGTCCGTGCTATCCGTCCAGCCGCTGTATCTGCGCGCGGCAATGACCATGGGGTCGCGTGGTTGGCATCTTTGGATGCACGTCATCTTCCCAGCCGCCTTACCGGGCATCATCAGCGGTCTCAAGCAAGGTTGGGCCTTCGCTTGGCGCTCACTCATGGCGGCGGAAATCTTCGTGGTCATCTTGACTGGTTTTGGTCTGGGATCACTTCTCCATGCAGGCCGCGAACTCCTCCGGATGGACCAAGTGGTGGGCGTGATGGTGGTCGTGGTGGGCGTCGGCCTACTAGCTGACCTCATCTTCTTCTCGCCGATTGAGCGCTGGTTGCGTCGTTCGCGCGGGCTGGAGCGCTAAACCGTCGCCTTTCCTCCTCGCCCTCGGGGCAGGGGAGGCCTACTTAAGGGGCAAATGTTTATCGACGAAGCCAAGGTTGTATTGAAGTCCGGAGACGGCGGCCACGGCTGCGTCAGCTTCCGCCGTGAGAAATTTATCCCAAAGGGCGGACCCGACGGCGGTAACGGCGGCAAGGGCGGCGATGTCGTCCTGGTCTGCGACCGTAACGAAGGCGACCTCCAGCACTACCGCTGGCAGCCTCACCGCCGTGCTCGTAATGGTGCTCCCGGGATGGGTCGCCAGTGCGCTGGGCCTGATGGTGGCGATTTGATTCTGCCGGTGCCTCCAGGCACGCAGGTGCTCGAAGAAGGCTCGAACCGTCTCGTGGCTGAACTCACCGAGCACGGTGAACGTGTCATCCTCCTCGCCGGTGGCAAAGGCGGCATGGGCAACATGAATTTCAAGAGCTCGGTCAACCAAGCTCCTCGCCGCACGACCCCGGGTTACCCCGGCGAAGAAGGCACCTTCCGCATCGTGCTCAAGACGATCGCCGACATCGGCCTCGTGGGCTACCCGAACGCCGGCAAGTCGACGCTTACGAATCTCCTCACGGCCGCCCGTCCGAAGATGGCGCCGTATCCGTTCACGACCTTGCACGTCAATGTGGGCGTGATTGATTACGAAGATCGTTTCGACCGCATCGTCATGGCGGACATTCCTGGTCTCATCGAAGGCGCCCACGAAAACCGGGGCCTCGGTCACCAGTTCCTTCGCCACGTCGAACGCTGTTCATTGCTGGTTTTCATCATCGATATGGCCGGCAGCGAGAACCGTAATCCGTGGGACGACCACCGCATCCTTGAGCGCGAACTTCGCCTCTATTCGCCGATTCTCGCCGCGAAGCCGCGCATCATCGTGGCCAACAAGATGGACCTCCCCGAAGCCGCGGCGAAACTGAAGCTATTCCAGGAACGCGTGAAGGATATCGTCATCCCGATTTCTTGTTACTCCCAGGCCGGCATTCAGGAATTCCGCGATAAACTTTGGGCCGCCGTCAAAGGTCCCGTCGATCAGCGTCCGAAGGCCCCGGCCCCCTATGTTGAGCCAGCGGTGGCTAAGCGTCTCGCCAAGGTACATCCGGCCAAGGTCGTTGCCGCGAAGCCTGCAAAGGGTAAGCCAGCGAAGGCCAAGACCGTGACGAAGCCTGCCGCGAAGAAACCCGTCGCGAAGAGGGTCGTCGTGAAGGCGAAAGCTAAGCCCGCCCCGGCGAAGAAAGTCGCCCCCAAGAAGCCTCTCCCGAAGAAGTCCAAGCCCGTCGCCAAGAAGAAGTCCCCCACCAAGGTGGTAGCCAAGAAAAAGCCCGCCCCGGTGAAGAAAAAGAAAGCGACGGTCGTTAGGGCTAAAGCGTCAAAGCGGGCTCGGCGCTGAGCTGGCGGGTAGGTTATATTGGTTTGGCAAGTGCTGGCCGGAGGGCAAATTGGCCTGACTGCCCCACTGCGGTTCCGCGTCTGCTAAGGACGACGGACATTGCCGTTCCTCATGCCCTTTCTTCGCCAATTCTTTTCCCTCAATGCCTGCCTGGGTTTGCTGTCCTCTGTGGCGCTTACCGCGGAAGGCGCCGAGTCGATCAAGCCAGCAATCCAGCCATTTCTAGAGGCCCACTGCACGGGGTGCCACGACGCGGAAACGAAGAAGGGGAATTTGGACCTCACGGCGTTGCGTGACCAGTTCACAGAGGCCGAAAATTTTAGCCGCTGGGTAAAGATTCACGATCGGATTGAATCCGGCGAGATGCCGCCCAAGAAGAAGGCTCGCCCTCCCGTGGCGGACGTCGCCGCGGTGAAGGCAGTTTTATCCCGGGCCCTCCTGCAGGCCGAGGCGACCAAGCAGGTCGGTGGGGGTCGGACGACTTTGCACCGGATGACGCGTTCCGAGTACGAGAATACCGTCCGAGATCTTTTTGCGCTGCCGGGCATCGCCGTGCGGGCTGGCCTCCCGGCCGATGGCTCCGCCCATGGCTTCGATAATAACAGCGACGCGCTGGATATCTCTCATGTCAATTTAGCCCGCTATATCGACGCCGCGGATACCGTCCTGAATATGGCTATCGCGACGCGCCCAGTCGCTCCGGCCACCTCGTTAGTGCGGCTTTCCTTGGCCCGTAACTACGAGCCAGATATCATGCTGATGCAGGGCGACGCCATGTTGTTCCGCGACAAGAAGCCGGATCCGGTCTTCCCGCCGGCAGGAGAATACGCCCACGTTGACCAAGGTGCCCACGAGCAGATTGGCATTTTTGATCGTATGAGCAGCGTGGGGGTCTTCCGCCATGAGGATGATTCATGGAATCCTTACTTCCGCCATTTCGCCTCATTGTATCCGGGTCGTTACCGCATCCGGGCTTCTTTCTGGAGCCTCACTTGGGATAAGGGCGAAGTCCGTCCAGCGCGGGGTGTGGAAGCGGCCCGACTTTCGGTCGTGCAGTTTAATGAGAATGGCCGCGGCGGGCAGCACCCGAGCTACGTGCTCGGCTATTTCGCCGCCCCCTCGCTCGAATCTAAGGTCCACGAGATGAATGTTTGGTTTAACGAAAAGGAGACCATCGGCTTCAATCCAGCGTCACTCGCTCCGATCAGGCTTTATCGTATCGGTAATTACGGCCCGAAGGGTCGCATCATGGGCTACACGGGGCCTTGCGTCGTCAGTGACTGGGTTGATATCGAAGGCCCGTTCAATGACGTGTGGCCACCGCGTAGCCACCAGCTGCTTTTCGGTGCGCTGCCTATCTCGGAAATCAAGCCTGACCCCAAGGCGGCTCAACGCCCCCCGGTGCGCGTGCCGCTTCGGCAGGACATTATCGGTTGTCGCAATCGGCCAGAGCCCGAGAAGGGCATCTGGTCCGTCACCAGTGCTAATCCCCTGGCGGATGCAGATAAACTCCTGGCCGACTTCCTACCCAAGGCTTTTCGCCGTCCCGTCACGGCGGAAACGCGCGCCCAATACCTAGCCCAGTTTAATCTACGCGTGAAGGCTGGCGATTGTTTTGAGACCGCAATGCGGTGGGTCTATCGCGCCGCGTTGTGCTCTCCGGACTTCCTTTACCACGTCGAGGCCCCGGGAAAGCTGGATGATTATGCCTTGGCCTCACGGCTCTCCTACTTCCTTTGGAATTCGCAACCGGACGAGGTGCTGGCCGGTCTGATTACCTCTGGTCAAATCCGCGACCCCAAGGTACTCGACCAACAAATCGAGCGGATGCTCAATGATTCGAAGTCCGATCGCTTCGTGGAAGACTTCCTCGGACAGTGGCTGAAGCTGCGCTCCATCGGCGTGAACGACCCCGACAAGAAGCTCTACCCTGAATTCAACCCGTACCTCCAGGATTCAATGGTGTCGGAAACCCGTGCCTATTTCCGCGAACTGCTGGAACGTAACCTGGATGCGAGTTTCTTGGTGCGTTCGGATTTCGCGATGCTCAACGAAAGGCTCGCCGTTCATTATGGAATCTCGGGCGTCAGTGGCCCGGAAATCCGCAAGGTCACGCTCCCCGCGGGTTGTGTGCGCGGAGGCTTTCTCACCCAGGCCGCCCTCCTGAAGGTCACCGCCAATGGGACCACGACCTCTCCCGTGGTGCGTGGCTCTTTCGTGATGGCGCGGCTGCTGGGTCGCCCGCCTGAGCCACCGCCCGCCAATGTCCCCGCCGTCGAACCAGATGTCCAGGGTACGACCACGATCCGGGAACAGCTGGCCAAACATCGTGCCGATCCCGCGTGCGCCTCCTGTCATACGAAGATCGACCCGGCTGGCTTCGCCCTTGAATCCTTCGATGTCATCGGCGGTCAGCGCGGCCGCTATCGGAGTATTGGCGAGGGTGACGTGCCCCCGCGGGGCAGCATCGATCCGCGGATCAAAATCGACTTCAAGTTGGGACCTAAAGTGGACGCCAGCGGCGAACTGCCCGACGGTCGCAAGTTTGCCGATATTCTGCAGCTTAAGGATATTCTGGCCAACGAACGCCAACTGTTGCTGCGTAATCTCGCCGAGCAATTGACGGTTTACTCCACGGGTCACGCATTATCTTTCGGGGATCGTGCCGCCTTGGCCGAAATCGTGGCCCGCACGGAAGTGCAGGGCGGCGGTATACGCACGCTTATTCATGAACTGGTCCGCAGCCCGCTTTTCCAGACCCGCTGAACGATGCGCACTTTTATTTCATCCCTCGTCTTCGCTTCGCTCTTCGTCGCTGGCCTGACGGCCGATCTGCCTGCCGCTCCATCGGTGGAGATATCTCGCCGGGTTGTCGGGCTTTTTGAACCATCCCGCGTGGAGGATTTAAAGGAAATCGTCCCGACCCTCCCCGGGGTCGAGTTAGTGCGGGTGGATTACGCTTCGACGGTCGCGGTCTGGCGGCTGGACCCCGCGCTGGTCATGACAAACTATAACGCGAAGAAGCCGCCCTCGGAAGAGCAGCTCGTGCAGCGGCTGGATTCCCTGCTCGGCGCCGCCTCGACCCGGACGTTCGCCCTCAAGCCTCTGGCAGGCATCCCGTCGGAAAAAACGACCTTGATTCAGCTCCGACCGCATATCCTCGACTGCCGCGGCTGTCGTTTCGCCGTTTATAACGGTATCGCCAAGCTCGAAGGCGTCGAGAGCGCCACCGTCGGGAAGGATGGCGCTATCAGCGCGCGGATTGATCCTGCTAAGACCGACCAGAAAACTTTGGATGCCGCCCTTAAGAAGGTGCGTGGGCTCGAGCACCCCTGAAAACAAAACCCCTTTATGAATAAAATCCAACTCGGCCTCCACCGTTCACTTTCCCGCCGCACCTTCCTCCGGGCCGCCGGGGCCGGCATCGCCTTGCCGTTGCTGGACGCGATGATGCCCGCTTTCGCGAAGGAGTCAGCTCAGGCCAAGATTCCCCGTCGCATGGTTTGTATTCAGACGAACATGGGCATCATGCCACAGTTCTTCTTCCCCGAGAAGGCGGGACGCGATTTCGCCCTCCCGGCCTATCTCCAAAAACTGGAGACGCATCGCAATCGCATGACGGTTTTCTCTGGCGTGAGCCTGCCTGGCGTGACGGGTGGCCACGCAGCCGAGAAATGCTTCCTGACCGGCACCCCGCACCCTGATCGGGGCGGCTTCCGTAACTGGGTCTCCTTAGACCAGCTGGCCGCTGAGCACATCGGTTCCGCCACGCGCTATCCTTCGTTGCCGCTCGCTATGGTCAGTGATGGCTCGCCGACACTGAGCTATACCCGCAGCGGTGCCCCCATCCCGGCTGAAAAGAGCCCCCGCCGGCTCTTCCAGAAGCTCTTTATGCAGGGCAAGGCCAGTGAGGTGGCGGCCAATGTAGAGGCGTTGCGCCAAGGTCGCAGTATGCTGGATTTCGTAGGAGACCAGTCCCAGCGTCTTAACCGGACTCTTTCCAAGAATGATCAACAGCGCATGGATGAGTATTACACCACCGTGCGCGAACTTGAGAAGCGTCTCCATAGTTCCGAGGAATGGGAATATCGCCCCAAGCCGGTCGTGCGTGCCACCGCTCCGAATGACATCGATGACACGAAAGAGTTCGTCGCCAAGACCCGCCTGATGTTCGACGTGATGAAGCTGGCCATCGAGACCGACTCCACCCGGATCATCTCACTCTTCATCGACACCACGGTGATTCATAATATCACGCACCACGGCAACCGTCCGGAAGCGGTCGCGGAACTGCAGGCCAAGGAAGAGGCCCAGTTCGGCGCGCTGAATGATTTCCTGACGGCCCTCGAAGGGACCAAGGAGGAAGGGCAATCGCTGCTCGATCGTACCCAGGTCCTTTATGGTACGCCGATGGGCAGTGCGAATTCGCACTCGAACGTCAATCTGCCCGCCATGATTGCGGGTGGCGGCTACCGCCACGGTCAGCACTTGGCTTTCGATAAGCTTAATAACTATCCGCTGAGCAATCTCTACGTCACGATGCTGCAGCGCATGGGCATCGAGGTCGGCGAATTCGCCTTATCGAAGAGCACCATGCGCGGCCTCGAGATGGCCTAACCGTTTACTTCGCCGCTTTGAGTTCCTTGAACTTGAGCGATTCGGAGTTCAGGCAAAAGCGGAGGCCCGTGGGGGCGGGGCCGTCTTCGAAGACGTGCCCAAGGTGGCAATCGCAGCGGGCACAAAGGATTTCGGTGCGCTTCATACCGTAGGCATTGTCCTCATGGGTGGCGACGTTCTCCTTCGAGACGGGCTTGAAGAAGCTGGGCCAGCCCGTGCGGGAGTTGAATTTGGCAGCGGAAGAGAAGAGCGGGAGATCGCAGCACACGCAGTGATATGTGCCATTCTTATGGTTATCGAGCAGGGTGCCGCAGAAGGGGCGTTCCGTGCCCTTGGCACGCGTCACGTGGTACTGCTCAGGCGTGAGCTGGGCGGCCCACTGGGCGTCCGTCTTGATAATTTTATCGACGAGCACCGGCTTGCCGATGCCTCCCTTACCATCGTCGGGCGTGATGAGCACCTGAGGGCCTTTAGCTTTGGGGTCGGTTTCTTTCATGGTCTTGGTTTCGGTGGCGGAAGTGGGGGTCGTGGCCGGAGTTTTTTCGGCCACGGCGTAAAGGGAGTAGGTGAGGGCGGCGATGATGAGGGCGCCAGTGGCGATAATCCAGGGGTGTTTGTTCATGGTCTTAGCTGAAAGATTTGCCGCAGCCGCAAGTGCTGGTGGCATTGGGGTTGCGGACTTCGAAGCCCTTGCCGTGCAGGCCATCGTCGAAGTGGACTGTCGAGCCGTCAAGGTAGGCGTGACTCGTCGGGTCGATGAGGAGTTTGAGCCCCTGACTCTCGAATTCCAAATCATCAGCCTTCCGGACATCAAAAGACATGCCGTACTCGAAGCCGGAGCAGCCACCGGTCTCGACGAGCACACGAAGCACGGACTCGGGATTAGCCTGAGCCTGATGCAGCACCCGGATCTGCTGGGCGGCGGCTTCGGTGAGATTAATCATGCCCTTAAGTTTAGCGGCAATCGGCCGGAGTCAAGGGGCGGCCGCTGGGAGGGTGCGTCCCAAGGTGCTTTTCGTTGTCAAATCTACTTAGATGGCTAGGTTGTTCCCTTACCCCGCCTATGCCTCGCGTCCTCGTCCGCATCCTGGCCCTCTCCGTGCTGCTGGCCTTCGCGTTTAATTTTATCATGATGGTGGTCGTGGCCTTGGTGGGGTGGGAGAAGGACACGTTGACCCTGAAAGATTTACTTGGCGCCGGTGTCTTCGAGGCCTCGGGGAAGGATTGGTTCTGGATTCTGCTGCTCTGGGGATTCGCTCTCCTGCAGTCCTGTCTATTGCTCCTGCCTTTGCCCGTCTCTCCTTCAACAGGCGGTAAGTCCCCGCTCGGACCACGCATCATCGCCGCGGCCTTCCTGGGCGGGCTATTCATCGCGATTCCGCTGTTCGCTTCGGTGGATTTTTTTTATCTCTTCGGCAAGGCGGACCAGAAGGGCTTCAGTTTGGAACTCCATTTTATCGGCGCCTTGGCGGTCTGGGTGGTATCATGGCTAATCTGGACGCCGATTCTGCTGCACCGCTCGCGCGGTCAGGCCGATGCGGTGGAACGCTTCGTGGGTAAGAACATTGCGGGCTCTGCGGTGGGCCTAGCTCTCTGTCTGCCATGGTATTTCGTGCTCCGCCGCAAACATTCCTGCTTTTGCAATCTCGGCACGTTTTGGGCGCTGGTGCTGGGACTCTGGTCTCTCCTCGTCATTGGCGGCCCGCTGCTCTTCGTGCTCGCCCGTGACCGCCGCATCCGTGCCGGTGTGCGCGAGGGTTGAGGCTCAGAGCGCGCAGCCTTGCTGGGTCTCGCGCGTCGGCCTCGCGATGAGTCCACGGTGTGGCTCATCCGGATAAATCTCGTCGGCGCGGGCTCCGAGTAGGTGGCCGTCGCAGCACTTCAAAAGATCCGGGAGATTCTCAGTCCGGCGCATGTCATGGAGGAACTTGCCTTCGGCATCCACCGCGAGGCCGATGAAGTTGAGGAACTTCTTCAGCCGGCCCGCCTGCTTATCTGTTGCCTTGGCGGCATCGCAGCATTCCTCTGCGAGCTCCTGGATATAGGTGCGGACGTCGCCGAGGGTGGGCGCGAACGGCGTCTGGCCCTGCTGGACTTCGCGCCACTGGCGGAAGATCCACGGATTACGGATGGCATGGCGTCCCATCATCATGCCGTGGGCCTTAGTCTCGCTGATGAGGCGTTGGGCTTTAGCGGCCGAAGTGACGTCGCCATTGGCGATGACGGGGCAGGGGACAGCTTGGACGGCCTTGGCGATGGCGGCGTAGTCCACTTCGGACCAATAGAGGCCTTTGACGGTGCGACCATGCACGGTAAGGAGGTCCACTTGATGCTTGGCGATGATAGCGAGAATCTCGTCAAAGCGCTCTTGGCTGTCGAAGCCGATGCGCATCTTAACGGTGAAGAGGCCGGGGATTTCCTGTCGCATCGCCCCGATAAGCTCATCGATCTTGGCCGGATCGCGGAGGAGTCCGCCCCCGACATTCTTCCGGTAGACCTTCGGGGCGGGGCAACCCATGTTAAGGTCGATGCCAGCGACGGGTAGCTGTCGCAGGTCGCGGATGGTGCGTAGCATGTGTGGCGTATCCTCGCCGATAAGTTGCGCGAAGACTGGCCGGCCAGTGCCATGGTTGACGACCGAGTCGACGATATGTTTCTCGAGTGTCGAGGTTTCGTGCACTCGGAAATATTCGGTTACAAACCAATCGGGCGCCCCGCGGTGGCCGATGACGCGCATGAACCCAGTCGTGGTGACGTCCTGCATCGGTGCGAGCACCGAGGGGCACGTACCGATTACCGAAGGGACTGGCAGGGCTCCGCTCACGCCTGCTTGCGCAGGCGCGCGAGCGTGTCCGCCATATCGTCACACGCATCCAGTACGGGCTTGGCGATGAACACTGGGCGCTTGGCTTTGACGGCGAGGACGAGGGCGTCGCTGGGGCGTGCATCAACTTCGGCGATTTTGCGGGCCACGGGGCCTTCTTGGCCGAGCAGCACGCGGGCGAAGAAGACGCCTTCCTTGACGTCGACAATCACGACATGCACGACCACGGCATCGAGGCCGAGCAGCAAGTGGAGCATGAGGTCATGGGATTGGGGCCGGTCAGGGACCTTGCCGGCTAGGGCGCCCTGAAGGGCCTCGCCGACGGCGGGATCGACCTGAATCACCATGGTCTTGAGCGGTGTCACGAGGAAGACCGCGACGGCCCCGGCCTTGGTCGGCACGACCTCGATCGAAGTGACAGGAATGGCCTCCAGCTTGCTCATGCCGTAAAGTGTGTCCCTTGGCTCATTTTCGCAAGCCAACGGTAAGCACGGGCGTGGTTTTGAGAGGGTAGCCTTGAAATCACGGTCTCTTTGGAGCACGGTAGTGCCGTGCACCCTTTCCTCGCCGACGAGTTTCTTTTCGACTGGAGCAGCCTAAAGGCGGTAGCCGTCGAGCCCGATATCCGTGAGGCCTTGCGCCGTGCCCGCGTCGCGGTCGATACTTTTAAACGAACGAAGGGGGCCGACCTGACCTATACGAAGGTGCTGCTGGGCTTCGAAGCGACGACGAAGGAGCTTTCCCGTGCGTGGGGGCTGGTCTCTCACCTCGATTCGGTGCTTAACTCACCTGAACTGCGCAAGGCCTACAATGCGATGATGCCTGAGGTGACGGCGTTCTACACGTCGTTGACGCTGGATCCGGAACTCTGGGCGGTGTTCAAGGCCTATGGCGCCACGGCGGAGGCTCAGGCCCTCACGGGCGTGCGCCGCCGCTTCCTCGTTGAGACGATGGCTGACTTCGAAGAGAACGGGGCGGACCTTCCTGCTCCCGGCAAGGAGCGCCTTGCGGCGTTGAATGCGGCACTCGCGGAGAAGACCCAGAAGTACTCCGAGAATGTTCTCGATTCCACTAACGCATGGGAACTCTTTATTGATGACGAAAAGCGCCTCGCTGGTCTGCCGGCGAGCGCCCTTGCCGCCGCCAAGCAATCTGCGACTAGCAAGAGCCGCCCGGAGGCTTGGCGTTTCACGCTGCATTCACCCTCGGTCTTTCCGGTGCTGCAGTATGCTGATGATGAGGATTTGCGCCGGCAGTGCTGGGAAGGTCTCGGCCAAGTCGGCTTAAAGGATGCCTGGGATAATACCGCACTCGTCGGCGAGATCCTCGCTTTACGTCACGAGAAGGCTCGCCTGCTGGGCAAGCAGCACTTTGCAGATTTCACCACCGCTCGCCGGATGGCCCGTACCGGCGAGACTGCGCTGAAATTCATCGAAGACATTGGCCAACGCATCCGCCCGAAGTTTCAGGCCGAAGGGGTCGAGTTAGAGCAGTATCGCGCGGCGAAGGTGGGCGATAAGTTGCGCTCACTGCATCCTTGGGAGTTTGGTTACTTCTCTGAGAAAATGCGCCGAGAGCTGCATGGCTTTGACGATGAAGCCCTCCGTCCGTGGTTCCAAGTGGATGGCGTAATTGCCGGCATGTTCACGCTATTTGGCGGCCTGTTCGGCATTCAGGTGGTGGCCCGTGATACGGTCTTTATTGATCAAACTTCCGGTGCGAAAATGCTGGCGCGCGCCGCGGATCCGCGGGTCGAAGGCGCACCGGTTAACGTCTGGCACCCGGAGGTACGTTTCTATGAAGTGCGTGACGGCACTCGCTTGCTGGGCTCTTTTTATACCGACTGGTTCCCGCGTGAATCCAAGCGGGGTGGGGCGTGGATGAATTTCTTCCGCACGGGCGGCCCGCGCCCGGATGGCTCGTTCGCGCCGCACTTAGGCCTGATGTGCGGTAATTTTACACCCCCGGTTGCGGGTAAGCCTGCGTTGCTGACGCATGACGAGGTCACCACGGTCTTCCACGAGTTCGGCCACCTGCTTCACCACCTCCTGAGCGAAGTCGAAGTGGAGTCTCTCTCAGGCGTCCGTGTCGCTTGGGACTTCGTCGAGCTGCCCTCCCAGATTCTTGAAAACTGGTGTTGGGAGGAGGAGTCGCTGGCGCTCTTCGCCCGACATCACGAGACGGGCGCACCGCTCCCCTCGGATCTCCTCGCCAAACTCGACGCCTCTTCGAATTTCCGGTCCGCCTCGACCTGCATGCGCCAGCTGGCGTTTTCGAAGCTCGACCTGGACCTGCACATCCGCGCGGAGGAATTAAAGGGCCGCGACCTAGATTCCCATTGGAACGAGGACTTCGCGGAGTGGCAGTCCCGGACGACCCGTCGGGGGCCTGCCATGGCTCGCCGCTTCAACCACCTCTTTTCCGAGGCCACCGGGTACGCTGCGGGCTATTATTCTTATAAATGGGCCGAGGCCCTCGAGGCCGACGCTTTCACCCGTTTCCTGAAGGAGGGGGTCCTGAACCCACTGGTAGGGCGGGAGTTACGGACTAAAGTGCTCGCCAAGGGTAATTCCGAGCCAGCCGAGAAGCTCTTCCACGATTTCATGGGCCGGGACCTCGATCCCGAGGCTCTGCTGGTGCGGGATGGGCTGGCCTAAGGCCTCCTAACCCAGCCCGGTGGCTTAAAACCCTCAATAAGTGGGCGGGGACGCCTTATTCCCCTTGCACAAGGGGTGATTTTCCTATGCGTAAGGCCTTTACAGATGAATCTCCGCAACATCGCAGTCATTGCTCACGTTGACCATGGCAAAACGACCCTGACCGACCGTCTCCTTTACCAGTCCGGCATGTTCCGGGCCGAGGACCTCGACAAGCTCGCTGGCGGCCAGCACGGCCTGATCATGGACTCGGGTGACCTCGAGCGTGAACGTGGCATCACCATCACCGCCAAGAACTGCGCGATCAAGTGGACTGACCCTCGCGATCAGAAGGAATATAAGATCAACCTAATCGACACCCCGGGCCACGCCGACTTTGGCGGAGAAGTCGAACGCGTGCTCAATATGGCCGACGGCTGTCTGCTCGTCGTCGACTCTTTTGAAGGTCCGATGCCTCAGACCCGCTTCGTGCTTTCGAAGGCTCTCGCCCTCGGCCTCAAGCCCATCGTCGTTATCAACAAGATCGACAAATCCTCCGCTCGCCCCGACGCCGTCGTCGACGAAGTCTTTGACTTACTCGTCGCCCTCGACGCGCCGGAGTCCGCCCTCGACTTCCCGATCATCTACGCTTCCGGCCGCGAAGGTTGGGGTACCCTCGATCGCGCCAAGACCGTCGAAGGCCAGCGCCCGAAGGACCTGATGGACCTCTTCTACACCATCGTCGACAAGATCCCTGAGCCCTACGCCGAGGGTTCGTCCCGTGGCGCCGCTGCCGGCTTCAAGTCCCGCGCCGAGGCTCTCGCTAACCCGCTTCAGATCATGGTGACGGCCATGCTTTACTCCGACTACGTCGGTCGTATCGCCGTCGGTCGCGTCACCGCGGGTAAGATCGCCCCCGGTATGCCTGTCATGATGGTCACCCGTAATGGCGAACAGTTCAAGCAGCGCGTCCTCGAAGTCGAAGTCTTTGAAGCCCTCGGTCGCGTCAAGGCCCTGGAAGTCGCTGCTGGCGACATCTGTGCCGTCATCGGCCTCGACCACGTCGAGATCGGTGCGACCATCACCGACCAGGAAGACCCCCGCCCGATGCCGCCCGTCAGTGTCGACGAGCCCACCGTGACCATGGCCTTCCGCGTCAATGATTCGCCTTTCGCTGGTCGCGATGGTAAGTTCGTCACTGGCCGTCAGGTCGGCGAGCGCCTCATCAAGGAACTCGAAAAGAACGTGGCTCTCCGGGTCGACCGCGTCGCCGGTGATGACTCTTGGAAGGTCTCGGGTCGAGGCTTGATGCACCTCGGCGTCCTGATTGAGACGATGCGCCGCGAAGGCTACGAACTTTCCGTGGGTAAGCCCACCGTGATCATGAAGCAAATCGACGGCGTCGAGTGCGAACCCGTCGAAACCCTGGCGGTCGATTGCCCGGAAGCCTCGCAGAGCGATGTGATGTCCCTCGTGCTGGGTCGCCGCGGCGAGCTCCGCTCGATGGATGCCAAGGCCGGCACCAGCGGCTGGATTCACATGGAATTCAAGGTTCCTTCCCGCGCCCTCTTTGGTCTGCGTACCCTGATGCTCACCACCACGCGTGGCGAAGCTGTCATGTATCACAATCTCCTTGGCTACGAGCCGGTCCGCGGCGAAGCCCCTCACCGCGCCGCCGGCGTGATGATTGGTGGAGAAGGAGGCGCCGTCACGGCCTACTCGCTTGACCGACTCTACGACCGTGGTGACTTCTTCGTGAAGCCGACCGACGAAATCTACATGGGTCAGATTGTCGGCGAGCATTGCAAAGATAACGACCTCGAGATCAACCTCGTCATCAACAAGAAGCTTTCGAACGTGCGTGCTTCCGGTTCCGACGACGCGGCCAAGATCAAGCCGATGCGCCAGATGTCGCTGGAGGCCTGCCTCGAGTACATCGAGTCGGACGAGATGGTCGAAATCACCCCCAACTTCATCCGCATGCGCAAACGTCACCTCACGGAAAACGAGCGCAAGCGCTTCGACAAGTAAGCTAGCCTGCGAGGGTCAGTTGAAACCGATGACCGCCATCCGCCTGGATGGCGGTTTTCATTTGCCAGTATCCCGAGGGGAGGCGCGCCGCGACTTTCTCGGGCCATTCCACGACCACGTTCCAAGGTGATTTCGCCAAATCCCAGATCAAGAGATCATCAAAGCCCTCGGGGCGCGTCAGGCGATAGGCATCGACATGGAACACCTGCCGGGTGCCTTCGTAGACGTTGAGCAGCGAGAAGGAGGGGCTCGTGATATCTCCCTTGATGCCCAGTCCGCTGACCAACCCCCGCACGAAGGTCGTCTTACCCGCGCCAAGGTCGCCAGAGAGCGCCAAGAGGGTGTCGGGCGGCAGTAGGGCGGCGAAGGCACATGCGGCACGCTCAGTCTCCTCCCCAGAGTAGGTGGTGAGACCGGCGATCCAAGTCGCAAGTGCGGCAGGCGAGCCCATGGCGGCAGTCTTTCTCTCCGCTGAACGTCAGGCAACCTGCAAACAAAAGACCCGGCCGAGTGGCCGGGTCTGGTGGGTGGACTGGATCGTCGCTTACGAGACGATGCCGAGGGGCGGGATGGTCTTCCAGTCGCCGCGCGTGAAGTCAGGGCACTGGATGGGCATGCTGCCTTCCTTCACGGAGCGGGCGGAGATCTCGAGGATGCTCGACCAGTCGGCCGCATCGTAGACGGTCATGTCCGGGGTGATGCCCTGGCGCACGCAATCCAGCATGCGATAGGCCATCACGAAGTCCATGCCGCCGTGGCCGCCGACCTTCTTACCCAACTCACCAATCTTCGTGATCAGCGGGTGCTGGTTGGCCTTCATGAATTTGGCGAGTTTCTCCTTCTCGTAGGTCCACTCGTGGCTGTTGCGCTTTTCCTTCGGGTCGAGAATCGGGTGCTTATTGTCGGCATCGACGGCGAGGCGGCCGGGGTAGCCGAAGAACGTGGCCTGCGTGCCGCAGAGCGCGTTGATGCGCGTGTATGGACGGGGGCTGACGACGTCGTGCTGGATCATAATCGTCCGGCCGAGCTGCGTCTTGATAATCGAGGTGTTCATGTCGCCACAGACGAACTTCTCGTCCTTGTGTTGGCCTTTGTTGGGCTGGTGCTTGTCGCGGTACTGGGTGAGGTTGAATTCCGGGGACGAGACGGACACCACGAACTTGAAGGCGTCGCCGCGGCCGATGTTCATGTACTGGGCCACCGGGCCGAGGCCGTGCGTGGGGTAGAGATTGCCATCCATGAAGCGGTGGTAGTCTCGACGCCAATCACCTTCGCTACCGAGGCTCCACAGGACGCCGCCGCCGAGGTTATGGATATAGGCACATTCCGCGTGCTTCAGGTCGCCAAAGAAGCCCTGGCGAGCGAGATTCAGCACGAAGAGTTCTTCGTCACCATAGCAGCAGTTCTCAATGATCGAGCAGTGGCGCTGGGTTTTCTCAGACATGTCCACGAGCTGCCAGCACTGGTCGACGGTGACGGCGGGGGAGACTTCGATGAAGGCGTGCTTACCCTTCTCCATGGCCTTAAGGGCCATGGGGACGTGCCATTCCCAAGGGGTGGCGACGAACACGACATCGATGTCGTCGCGCTCCAGCATCTTTTCCCAGGCATTCTCGTCGCCAAAGTAGATGGCCGGTTCCTTGCCGGTGACTTTCTTGACGTTGGCGGCGGCGCTCTTGGCGCGTCCTTCGACGATGTCGCAGACAGCGACGACTTCCGCGAAAGGGATGTTGGCGGCTGAGTTCACGTGGGAGCGACCACGATTGAGGCCGATCACGGCGACGCGGACTTTCTCGGTGGGCTTGGTGGTCAGATTCCAGACGGGCTTATTGCCCGAAGGGCGCGGGCGCGTGACCGAGATGTCATGGGCACCAAGGAGTTTGAGGTCGCGCGGGTCTGGCTTGGCTTCGGCCGAGGGAATGGCGTTCAGGCCGAGTCCGAGGCCGGCGAGGGCGCCGAGCTTGAGGAAATCGCGACGATTGGCGTTATCAGGGGTATTCATGGGTTAGGGTGGGTGAGGTGGGTGGAAATTAAGAAACGAGGGGAAGGGGTTTGAGGGCTTTCCAGCCGCCGCGGGTGAAGTCCGGGAAGGCCACGGGGACGCTGTCTTCACGGACGGAGCGATCAGAGATATCCAACAGGGCGGACCACGAAGCCGCATCGTAGACGGTGAGGTCGGGCGTGATGCCCTGGCGGATGCAGTCGAGGAAGCGGTAGTTCATCAGCGAATCCATGCCGCCATGACCGCCGACCTTCTTCGCGAACTCGCCGACCTTCCGCGCGAGCGGGTGCTGATTCGCCTCCATGAATTTCTTGAGCGCTTCGCCTTCATAGGTCCAGTGATGGCTATTCCGCTTTTCCTTCGGATCGAGGAGGGGGTGCGAGTTGTCCGCGTCGATTGCCAGGCGGTTGGGGTATCCGGCGAAAGTGGCGAGCGATCCGCTGAGCATATTGCCGCGGGTGTAGGGGCGTGGGCTCGTGTTGTCGTGCTGGATGACGATGGTGCGTCCGAGTTCCGTCTTGATGATCGAAGTGTTCACGTCGCCGCAGACAAACTTCTGGTCCTGCGAACGGTCGCGGTCGGGTTTGACGCGTTCGCGCAACTGGCTGAGTCCGAACTCTGGCGAGGAGACTGAGACCGCAAATTTAAAAGCGTCCCCTCGGCCAATGCCCATATACTGGGCAATGGTACCGAGTCCGTGCGTGGGGTAGACATTGCCTTGCAGGAGGGTCGCGTAGTTGCGGCGCCATTCCCGTTGCTTGTCCATGAACGTATAGCCTTTAGGGCCGCTACCAGAGGAGCGTTGGTCGTGGATGTAGCCGCACTCTCCGTGCTTCAGGTCGCCGAAGAAACCTTGGCGAGAGAGGTTGAGGACGAAGAGCTCCTCTTCGCCGTAGCAGGCGTTCTCCAGGATGGGGCAATGACGTTGGTATTTTTCGGAGGCATCGACGAGTTGCCAGCATTCATCAATCGTCAGCCCGCAGTTCACTTCAGTGAAGGCGTGCTTACCGAGCGACATGCACTTAATCGCCATCGGCGTGTGCCATTCCCAAGGGGTGGCGATATGCACCACGTCGATGTCATCGCGGGCGACCATCTTCTCCCAGGCATTTTCATCACCACTGTAGATGGCCGGTCGTTTGCCCGTTTTTTTGAAGACGGATTCGGCCTGAGCCTTGGCACGTTCATCGATGATATCGCAGACGGCGACGACTTCGGCGAAAGGCAGGGCGGCGACGGAGTTGACGTGGGCCGACCCGCGGTTCAGGCCGATCACTGCCACGCGGACTTTTTCCGTCGGCTTGGTGGTGAGGTCCCAGACCGGCTTATTCCCAGCAGGGCGCGGACGCATCGTGCCCATCTCGGCGGCGCGAAGGTGTTTGAGTTGGGCGGGGTCGGGTTTCGCGCTGGCGGAAGGGGCACCCCCGAGACCCAAGCCTAAGCCCGCCAGTACCCCGAGTTTGAGGAAGTCGCGGCGATCGCCAGAGTCAGCAAGGGGTACGGTGTCTCTCACGGGGGTGAGAACAAGACAGCAAGGCTGGCCCGCGGTTGCAACGGATTTGGATTACCCTTCTTCTAAATCTACCAGCTCACGAAGCCTTGGGCCCATTTAATTCCAAAGACTGCCAGATTACGCACGGTATGAGCCATAAAACTGGGCAGCAATGAGCGGTCAGGGTTCAGGGGGTTGAAGCGGGTCACGTAAATCCAGAGCGACGTGATGAAAGCGAAGAGGGCGTTAACGCGACCCTCGGGCTGGCTGAGGTGAAAGTTATGAATCAAGGTGAAGACGAGTGAGCCGACGATAATCAAGGCGAGTAGTTTGCGGCCGAATAGTTCGCCCGGTGCGACGAAGCCGCGGAACAAGACCTCTTCCACGATAGAGGCACCGATGAGTTGAAAAATAAAAATCGCGGGCAGCTCGCGCTGGTGATCGGTCAGGCCGGCACGTTTCTCGACGGCGGCTTCGGCGATGGTGATCAGGATCGCGCCGGCCGCGGCGGCGTAGTACGCAGCGGCCGGTGCGTAGGTCGTGCCCGGCCAGAAGCCTTCGGCGGTTTTGTTAATCCGCCGGCGACGGCGCTCCCGGAACCAAGCAATCAGTACGAACAGCCCGAGGGCGCAGTAGAGTAGGGCTTTGGCGGCGGTGAGGTCCATGAGGATTTAGCGGACGCCGAGAATCCAAGCTCGGTAGGCGGGCGAGGCATGGTCTGCCTCGATGGCCAGCCATTGCGGTAGGTCGTAGGGATGATGGGCGTGTACCCATGCTTCCAGGTCCTGCGTCTTGCGGGCGGAGAACTTGAAGGTCACGCGGAATTCCTCTTCACTCTCGACCTTGCCTTCCCAGGTGTAATGCGAGCGGATTGGCCCATCGACTTGAGCGCATGCAGCCAAGCCGGCCGCCACGGAAGCAGCGGCGAGGCGATCGGCTTCCTCCCGGGAGGGCAGGGTAGTCCAGGCGATCCCGATGGCTTCAGTCATTCGTCTCGCCGTCGGGTTTCAGGTACCGTTCGGTAATGATATTAATCAGGTGATCGCGGGCTTCCTCCACCGAGTCGACGTGGATATACAGATCGCGATCGGCGGGCGAGACCATGCCCCACTCGTGGAAAGTCTCGAAGTTGACGGCGTTCTTCCAGAAGGCGGAGCCGAACAGTAACACCGGGAAGTGCTTCTTGGTCTTGCCGGTCTGGATGAGTGTGAGCATCTCGAAGAGTTCATCGAACGTGCCGAAGCCACCCGGGAAGGCGACGAGGGCCTTGGCGAGGTAGAGGAACCAATATTTGCGGACGAAGAAGTAGTGAAACTCGAGATCGAGCTCGGGGGTGATGTACGGGTTGTGTTCTTGCTCGAAGGGCAGGGCGATGCCGAGGCCGATAGAGCGTCCGCCTGCTTGGTGGGCGCCGAGGTTCGCCGCTTCCATGATGCCCGGGCCACCGCCGGAGCAGACCAGGAACCGTTGCCATTCAGGGAGGGAGAGCGACCACTTCGTCATCTCAAAGGACAGGGCTCGGCAGGCTTCGTAGTAGGCGGAGCTGCGCAAATTGATTTCGGCCACCCGTAGTCGCAGGGCGCACTCGGAGTCGTCGCACTGCCCGGCTTTCGCCAAGACTTTGGCTTCCTCGAGCTGTTTGCGGGCGACGTCTGGGGGCAGGGTCCGGGCTGATCCAAACATCACGACCGTGTTGCGGACGCCGTATTTCTTGAAGCGTAAGTGGGGCTCCATCATCTCGGACATCACCCGAAGGGTGCGGGCCTGAGGGCTGAGCATGAACTCCTGGTTTTGGTAGGCCCGGGCGGGGGTGGGCCTAAGTTTGCCTTTTTCGGGGCTCATTCCTTATTCTCCCTGCGTTAACGGGTCCTGCCAAGCCGGGAAGCGTGGGGCTTGACACCCTCGGCGGGGCTCTCTTGGCTGTCCCCTTTAAAGCCATGCATCCCACCTACCGTCCGTCCAAGATCAGCCGCGCCCGCAAGTGCGGTTTCCGCGCCCGTTCCAAGACCCCCGGCGGCCGCAAGGTGCTGGCCAATCGCCGGAGCGTTGGTCGTAAGCGCCTCGGAAACTCCTAATTCCCATGCGTCTCCCGCGGGAGCGTCGAATTCGCGCCTCGGCCGATTTCAACCGCCTCCGCCAAGAAGGCTCGCGACTTGATTGCGGGCCTTTTCTTTTGAATTTCCGCCCGAGCGAGGCGAAGGGTCCCTCGCGGTTTGCGGTCATCGCTGCCAAAAAATCGCTCCCTTTAGCCGTCGACCGAAATCGGGCCAAGCGTCTGGCCCGGGAGCTTTTCCGCACGGACGCCACGGCGTTCCCGGCGGGTTGGGAGGTCGTATTGGTCATCCGTTCCGGCATGCTACGCCGTTCACTGGCCGAATTGCGCAAGGTGTTCGCCCTGTCCGCCGCCAAGGTGGTGGCGGCCGCCGCCCAGGCATGAGTGAGCCGCGGCCATCCTGGTTCGCCCGCCCAGCGCTTTGGCTGATTCATTTCTACCAACGATTCCTTTCGCGTCCCCTGCATGCGATTCCCGGGACGGGCTGTCGTTTCCATCCCACCTGTTCGTGCTATGCGGCCACCGCCTTGACGCGGTTTGGTTTATTCCGCGGCGGTTGGATGGGCTTTCGGCGGATCTGCCGCTGCCATCCTTGGGGTGGCTCCGGTGTCGATGAAGTGCCGGCGAAGTGACTTCCAAGGCCTTGTTCCGGGGATAAATTAACTCGCCCTCCGGCGGGCTTTTTCGGGTAATGGCCTCCGTGAAGAATCTGTTTTCGAGGATCCTAGGTTCGCGGCAGGGAGGCACGTTGCTGCTCGCCACAAGTTACGTGATGCTGGGTTCCTTACTCCGCCTGGGGCTGCTGGTGGCTTCGGCTTCGGGGGTGTCTTGGGGGCTTTCCACTTTAGGTGCTTTGCTTGTCGGTTTTTGCTTCGACCTGCTGATGGCCTGGTTTCTCACGCTTCCGCTGGGGGTCGTGAGCGCCCTCTTGCCATTGGGAGCCCTCGCCCGATTCCTTCTGCGTGCCTGCTGGATCTTCGGCGCCTTCCTTTTTTCATTCTGGAAAATTGCCGAGATTCTTTTCTGGGAGGAGTTCGGCGTCCGCTTTAACTTCATCGCGGTCGACTACTTGGTCTACACCCAAGAGGTCGTGAAGAATATCAAGGAGTCCTACAACCTCCCGTTGATCATGACTATCGTGCTCGCGCTGGCGGGGGGGCTCTTCTTGCTCTGGCGGCGCTTGGGTTTGGTGCGCCGCTGGGAGGAGGGCGCAGTGGCTGATGTCTCGCCTCGCTGGAGAGCCTTGGCATGGTTGCTCGGCCCGTTACTCGTTGTCCTGACTTATGCCTATTTCCTCGGGCAGCGCGATTTGCGTCTGGCTGATCAAGCCCATGCTGGGGTGGCCGAGCGCACGGTGGCGGGCCTTCGGCACATGGGTGACCCGCAACCTGGCTGGATTAATAGTTACGATACCGAGTTAGCGAAGAATGGGGAGTATGCCTTCCTGGCGGCCTTCTGGGCAAATCAGCTCGAGTGGAAAAGATTCTACCCTTCGCGCCCGGATGCGGTGGCCCAGCTGCGCAAAGTCTTGCTGGCTCAGGGTGGCGAGGCGGTGACGACCGATCAGAATGACATCACCCGGCGAATCGCCGCCCCGGTGCCATCCCGACGATTCAACGTCATCCAAATCACGGTCGAGAGTCTCAGTGCCGAGTTCTTGGGGTGTTACGGTGCGCCCGAATATAAGGGCAAGAATCTCTCGCCGAATCTTGATCGCATCGCCCACGAATCCCTCTGGTTCCGTCACTGCTACGCGAGTGGCACCCGGACGGTGCGCGGCATGGAAGGATTGACGCTTTCGATTCCTCCGATTCCTGGTCAGTCGGTCCTTCGGCGAGCGGGTTGTGAGAACCTGACCACCCTTGGCTCCGTGTTGAAGGCTCAAGGCTACGACACGGCTTTCATTTACGGCGGGGATGGCTTCTTCGATAACATGAACTATTTCTTCGGAGCCAATGGCTACAAGTTAATCGATTTACCCCGGCAGGAGAAGGACGGCAAGCAGCCGACTTTTGGCAACGCCTGGGGGGCTTGCGACGAAGATGCGTTCCGCTGGTCGCTCGAGGCTGCGGATAAATCCTTCACCGCGGGTAAGCCCTTTCATCACTTCGTGATGACTACTTCGAATCATCGTCCGTATACTTGGCCACCCGGGCGCATCGATGATAAGCTCATCGGTCGTGATGGCGGCGTGGCCTACACCGATTTCGCCATCGGGGCTTTTCTGAAAGAGGCCCAGAAGAAGCCTTGGTTTAAAGATACGGTCTTCGTGATTGTCGCCGATCACTGTGCTTCGGTGGCTGGCAAGCGTGAGCTAGAAATCCGTAAGTATGAGATCCCGCTGTTCATCTGGTCGCCGGGGAATATTCCGGCGCGCGTGGTCAATCCGATGATGAGCCAGATCGATACTGCCCCGACCGTGCTTGGCCTACTTAACGTCACCTACCTGTCCCGCTTCATCGGAGCCGATGTGCTTCGACCAGGCTATCGTCCGCGTGCCTTCATCAGCAATTATCAGAAGGTCGCCGTGCTGCATGAAGATGGCCTGCTGACCGTCCTCAAACCGGTGCGCCAGACGGCCCAATATCGCGCGGACCTCGCGACCGGGGCGTTGACCCCGTTGATCACCCCTGATGCCGCCGCGACGGATGAGGCGATTCTCCACTACCAAGGAGCCGATGAGCTCTTCAATCATGGCGGCCTCGCCAATCCCGTCCGCTAAGGAGCACTCGCTGCTCTGGCCGATAGCCGCGGTCGCCGCCGTGGTATGCTTTTTTGGCTTTCCCGGGACGGGCGGGGAGCGGGTGGACCTTTGGTTTCAGTCTTTGTTCTGGGACGGCCACACCTGGTTAATTCCGCATGACCATCCCCTGGGACGTGTCCTGGCTTATGACGGCCCGAAACTCGTGATCATCCTTTACGCGGTAGCTTCATTGATCGTGGCAGGTAATTGCCTGCGTCTCGGCGTTGACAGTCGTCAGCCTTGGTATGCGTTGGCCTGCCTCGCGTTGGTGTCGGTCGTTTGCACCCAGCTGCGTGCCATCACCCATATGGCCACGCCCCTCGACCTGAAGATGTACGGCGGGGTGTGGGAGCACCTGTTGTTATTTCAGGCCAAGCCCGCTGGCTATCCCAGCCATGCTTTCCCCGCGGGTCATGCGAGCGGGGGCTTTGCCTTGCTGTGTCTCTACTGGTATCTCCCGGTCGCCCGCCGATACTGGGGTTTGGGCTTAGGATTGGTCTTTGGCTTCGGCATGGGGCTGTACCAAGTAGCCCGCGGCGAACATTTCCTTTCGCACACGCTGGCGACGGCCACCCTAGCCTGGCTCATCTGCGCGGGGCTCGCCCGCCTGATTAAGCCGCGCGAGATGCGCGGAACTTAATTCTGCCAATTGACGACGTTATCGGCGCGGAAGGGCCCAGTGGCGGAAAGGTCGTCGAAGTAGGTGTTCGGGATCAGGCCATTCTTGATCATTTTTGCGCCGCCGGTCAGGGTGATGTCATCCCAGTACTCGTTGGGGTCGGGCATGATGCCATCACCTTTATCTACGAAGTTGGCCCCGCAGGAGACGACGAGGAAGTTCGGTGATTTCCAGTCGGCGAAAGGCGAGATATAGGCGCCCGTCGACGTATTCTGCGTGGGTAGGCCTGGGGCGTTCAGGACGCGGTAGCGATAGTCATAGGCATTTCCCCACGCATCGCGGAACTCAAAGGTGGCGGGTGAGCCAGCTTTCCAGTCTTCTTTGCCAAAGTTACTGTCGTCGTTGGTCTTGATTTCGCCTAAGGTTACGAAGCTTTTCATCTTGCGGCTACTTCCCGGAAGGCGGGAGTCATCGTAGGCGACCAATTCGATGGCGGTGCCGTTGACGAGGGCGAAAGACTTGATGAGGCGCCGGCCAGCCAGCTGGTCAAAAAGGTCTTTGCGGAAAGTGTCCTCAGTGCCCGTGAAGGCGCGGCAGGGGTAATCGCCGTAGTTCTTCTTGTAGTTCTCACACGCCATGGCGATGGCCTGGATGTCGCCCTTGCTGCGGGCTTTGCGGTTGGAGTTAGAAGCGGCCCGGAACATGCTGAAGGTGGCCATCGAGAGAATCATGATGACGGCAATCACCGTCAGGAGCTCGACGAGGGTGAAGCCAGAACGGCGGGAAGGGAGACGCATGGCGGTTTAGATATGGCGGGAGTCGTTTTCGTCTTTCTTCACGTAGCCCGAATCCTGGCGCTGGTGGTTCACGGCGTTCTTTTTGAGGTAGGCCTGATAGACGTCTTCGGAGGACATCCCCAGCACTTGGGCGATGGAGATGAGGAAGTGGAAGAGGTCGATGACCTCGACGCGGGCGTTTTGCTCGTCGAACTTCTGGTACTTGGCCCACCACTTCCAGGGGACGGAATCGGTCAACTCGGCCATCTCCTGCTGCATGGCGCGGAGGTAGTTGAGGACCCATTTAATCTTTTCCTCTTCGGACATACCGGCGGTTTCCACGCCGATGCGCTGGTTGAGCGCTTGTTGCATGCGGAAGATTTCTTCGAGCTTGTCAGCCATAGGATTCCAGCATGGGTCGGCCGGCCCCTCGGGGCAATCCTGGAAGCGGCCACCTGGGTGCCCAGACTGATTGTTCTTTGCAGGGAAGGGGCGTCTGTGCCTTGCTATCGTCGTGCCAGCCACCGCCCTTCATTCGACTCTGCGTAAACCTGAGGTGCTCGCCCCCGCTGGGGAGTGGGATTGCGCCCGGGCGGCCGTGGAGAACGGGGCCGATGCAATCTTCTTTGGGGTGGGACGTTTCAATGCCCGGGTGCGGGCCACGAACTTCGAGGAGGCCGATTTACCCAAACTCATGTCCTACCTCCACGCCCGTGGCGTAAAGGGGTACGTGACCTTCAACACGCTCATTTTCCCAGATGAACTCGCCGAGGCGGCTCGCACCCTCCGCTCGATTGTGGCTGCCGGCGTCGATGCTGCGATTGTCCAAGATCCGGGTATCTGCCGCCTCATTCGCCGGATCTCCCCAGACTTCCCGATCCACGCGTCGACGCAGATGACGGTGACGAGTGCCGCCGGCGTTGATTACGCCCGTGACCTTGGCGCCTCGCTGGCGGTGTTGGGGCGCGAAGTTTCCCTGCCCGAGATGCAGAAGCTGCAGGCTGAGCAGGCGACGAAGGGCGCGCCCCTTGACCTGGAAGTTTTTGTGCACGGCGCTCTCTGCGTTGCTTATTCGGGTCAGTGTTTAACGAGTGAATCCTTAGGGGGTCGCTCGGCGAATCGCGGCGAATGCGCACAGGCTTGTCGTCTGCCCTATGAACTCGTGGTGGATGGCGTGGTTCAGAATCTGGGTGACCGCGCCTACCTGCTCTCACCACAGGATCTCGCCGGTATCGAGGTTGTGCCCGACCTAATCCGGGCGGGGATCCGTTCGCTCAAAATCGAAGGGCGACTGAAGTCGCCTGAATATGTGGCCGCCATCACCAAGGCCTATCGCCGTGCCGTGGATGTTGCCTGGGACGCTTTGACCAAGGGTGCCGATGCCGACGCCGCCGCCTATAAGGTCCGTCAAGAAGAGGACTATGCGATGCAGATGACTTTCTCCCGTGGCCTCCATCCGGGCTGGCTTCGCGGAATTGATAACCAGCAGCTTGTGCACGCCCGCTTCGGTAAGAAGCGTGGAGCTTTGCTGGGCAAGGTCATCGATGTCGGAACGAATGGGGTGACGATGCGCCTCGAAGGGCCGCTCAAGCCGGGCGATGGCGTGGTCTTTGACCAAGGCAAGCCAGCCGAACGCGAGCAGGGGGGCTTTGTCCACGGACTCGAGCCTGCCCGGGCGGGGCTAACTTTCGTGCGCTTTGGCCGCGAAGATGTCGATTGGTCGCAGGTCGCGCCCGGGGCGATTCTTTGGAAGACGAAGGATCAAGAGCTGGACAAGCGGCTGCATGACTCCTGGGACCGGGAAAAGCCCAACTATCGCCGTGCGGTTAATGTCCGGGTCATCGGTCGTCAGGCTCAGCCGCTGCGCGTCGAGTTCAACGACGGCGAAGGGCATGTCGTGGCCGCCGATTCCACGATGCCCTGTGCCCTCGCTGAGAAGCGTCCACTGGAAGTTTCGTTACTTCGTGAGCAGCTTGGCCGTCTCGGTGACACCGGTTATGAAATCGGTGAGCTCACGGCGGATTTTGACGGCCCGGTGATTGTGCCGATGAGCGAGCTGAATCGCCTCCGCCGGGAACTTTCCGATCGACTCACCGAACTGCGTAGCATGCCACCGGGCTGGGCTTTACTGCCTTATGATGAAGCGTCGACCAAGGTCGTGGCCACAGCGCCTTCTGGCCGCGATTACGCCCCCGAGATTATCACGGTAATCCGTGAACCCGAACAGCTCGAGCCGGCACTCGCCTGGGGTGCACGCGTGATTTACGCCGAATTCGAAGACCCGAAGAAATTCCGGTCTGCCGTGGCCCGCGTCCGCGAATTCGAACAGCAGTCGGGCCGCAAACTCGAGTTTTGGGCGATGGGCCCACGTATTCATAAGCAGGGCGAGGAACGCATCAGCGAAATCGTTCTTTCCTGCCAGGCCGACGGTTATCTGGTGCGCAATCATGAGGACTTCCGGGCCTTCGCCGGCCAGCGCCTCCGCGGGGATTTCTCCCTCAATGTCGCCAATGGTCTCACGGCTGAGTGGCTGATGCAGCACCAGCGCTTGGAAGGGCTCACGGCCTCCTACGATCTTAACTCCGATCAGATCGCGGCGCTCTTCGGTTCGGCGCCGCCAGAGTGGTTCGAGGTGACCATTCACCAGCACATGCCGATGTTCCATATGGAGCACTGCGTATTCTGCGCCTTCCTCTCGAAGGGTAAGGATTACCGGGATTGTGGTCGGCCCTGTGAGAAGCATCGCGTCAAGCTCCGCGACCGGGTTGGGGCTGAGCATATTCTCAAGGCCGATGCGGGTTGTCGTAACACGCTCTTCAATTCACGCGCCCAGACCGGGGCGGAATACGTCACTCAGCTCCTCTCCTTGGGAGTCCGACGGTTCCGGGTGGAATTCGTCGACGAGGATGCGAGTACCGTGACGCGTACCCTTGAAAAATATCAAGCGCTACTCAAGGGCGACCTCGATGCGACGGTCCTTTGGAACGACCTCAAGGTCCTCAATCAGCTCGGCGTCACGCGCGGGACGATGCGCGTGCGACTCTGATCAGGCTTCGGTCCGTAAGCGCGGGAGCAGGCCGGTGATGCGACGTGAATCCGAAGCGTTGCGCACGGCCATCGCGTAGGCAGTCGGGTCGCCGACGAGGATGACTTGTTTGCGACCACGTGTTACGGCGGTATAGACAAGGTTGCGCGCAAGCATGATGCTGTGCTGACGGAGCAGGGGGACCACGACCGCTGGAAATTCCGAGCCCTGGGATTTGTGAATGCTGACAGCGTAGGCGAGGTGTAAGTCGCCTTGTTCGCCGCGTTCCAGCTCGATGCGGGTGCCGTCGAAATCAATGAGCAGGGTGCCTTCTTCATTCTGGCCGAGCACCACGCCGAAGTCGCCATTGAACACGAGTTTATCGTAGTTGTTGCGCGTCTGGATAACTTTGTCGCCAGTCTGAATACGTCCGGGCCGCGCGTCGGGCCCGCGGAGGCGAACTTGGAGCGCTTGATTAAAGGCTTGGATGCCGCCGGTCCCTTTATGCATCGGGGCGAGCACCTGGATGTCTCGCAGCGGATCGAAGCGCAGCGCCTTCGGCAGGATGTCACAGCAGAGTTTGGTGACCATTGCCACGCAGGCTTCCGGGTCGTCGACGCGCACGAAATGGATGTCTTGGGTGAAATCTAGTTTGGTCGGATCCTCCACCGGGGTCGGTGGACTGGTGTCGGCGTGAAGAATGCCATGGGCGACGGTGACGATGCCGCTGCGGGCGCCTTGGCGAAACACCGTATCGAGACGCGTGACGGCCGCCGCACCTGATTCGATGAGATCACCGAGGACGTTGCCGGCGCCGACGGAGGGCAGCTGGTTGACGTCGCCGACGAGTAGAAGGTGCGCGGTGCCGGGGACGGCCCGAAGGAGCGAAGCCGCGAGCTTGGTGTCCAGCATCGAGGATTCGTCAATGATGACGAAGTCCGTCGCGAGCGGGCTCTCGGCGTTGGCGGTAAAGCCGCCGGCCGCGGGATCGAACTTCAGCAAGCGGTGAATGGTCGAGGCCGGCACGCGCGTCGCCTCCGTCATGCGCTTCGCCGCGCGACCCGTCGGGGCACCCAGTGCCATGCGGGTTCGTTTAGCGGAAAGGATATCGCAGAGTGCCTTGAGGATAGTCGTTTTACCGGTGCCCGGGCCACCGGTTAGGACGGAGACCTTGTTTTGTAACGCCATGAGCACGCCGGCGGATTGGGCTTCGGAGAAAGCGAAACCTGCCCGGGATTGCGCCCATTCCACGGCTTTATCAGCGACGATGGCGGGTAAGCCTGAAGGCGTGGCGATGAGCCGCCGGATGGAGGCTGCGATGGATTTTTCCGCATTTTCTTGCGGACGAAGTTGCAGCAGGCGCACGCCGCGCGTGTCGAGCACCCCGAGGGCATTCTCGTCCTGCAGGCGGCGTAGGCGGTCGTGGACGATGGCTCGATCCACCTCGAGTAGCTCGGTGGCTTTCTCCAGGACGCCTTCGTCGGGGAAGGCGCTGTGGCCTTCGCCTTCGAGTTCTTCCAGAGTGTGCAGAATGCCTGCATCGACGCGTTGCGGACCGGCGGTCGGTAGGCCCAAGTTGCGGGCAATCTTATCGGCGGTCTTGAAGCCAACGCCTTCCACTTCACGGCAAACGCGGTAGGGTTCGGTGGTGAGCACTTTCTTGGCATCTTGGCCGTAGGCCTTGACGATGCGCACGCAGAGGGCGTTGGTAACCCCGTAGGTCTGGAGAAAGACCATCACCTCGCGGAGAGCTTTCTGGTCTTCCCACGCAGCCTTGATGGATTTCGCCCGCCCCGGGCCGATGCCTTCGACTTCGCGTAGGCGGCCCGATTGGTTGGAGATGATGTCGAAGGTGCGGACGCCGAACTTAGCGACAATTTTATCAGCGTAGGTTTTTCCGATGCCCTTGATGAGGCCGCTGCCCAAGTATTTGCGGATGCCGTGCACCGAGGAGGGCAGGCGCGAACTAAAAGTGCGGACGCGTAATTGCGGGCCGTGGGAGTGGTGCTGTTCCCAGTGGCCGCTGACATCGACGGTCTCGCCGCACTGCAAGCCTGTCATGTTGCCGAGGATGATGACTTTGTCGCCCGCTTCCGGGGCGAGCTCCGCGATGGTAAAATGGGTTTCCTCATCGAGCCACAGGATGCGCTCGACCACGCCCGAAAGAGTGGTTTCGGGTCCGCGCGGTTGTTCCCGGGGCGGCGACATGCGGTGAGCCAATCACTCCGCCTCGGCCGGGGCGAAAACAAAATCAGCCCAACCGGAAGGCGTCGCGGGCCAGTTCGGCAAGACCCGCGTGGACGGTGTCGGGCGCGTACGGTGCCAGCTCCTCGGCGGTATGGCTGCCGGTGGTCACACAATGGATGGCGGAGAGTTTGCCGTTGCGGGCTGTGGCGATATCGAACGGCGAATCGCCGACCATGACCGTGCGCGCCGGGTCGGCCTTCATCGAGGATAGGACGAAGTGGGTGAACTCCAGCTGGGGCTTGCGCCAGGGGTGGACGTTCGTGCCATAGATGCCGTCGAGCAGGCCATCGAGTTCGAGGTGCTCCAGGAGCTTCTTTGAGTTGGCGTCATCCTTGTTCGTATAGACGGCGACCTTGACGCCTTGGGCGCGTAGGTTGACGAGGATCTCTTTGCACCCCGGGTAGACGCGGAGGCCGTGGTACATCACGGAAGGGAAGTGCTCGCGAAAGAGTCGGGTGGCGGTGGGGGCATTGGCTTCCCCGGCGAGTTTGACGACCGTGACGTTGACTGAGCCGCCGACTGCCCGGCGAATCTGCTCCAAGGTGACGCTGGGTAGCCCCATCATGCTCATCACATCGTCATAGCAGCGGTGGATGGCCTCGAAGTTATCGACGAGCGTCCCATCGAGGTCGAACAGTACGGTTTCTGGGAGGGATTGGGCCATGTCGGCTTGTAATCAGGCGGGGAGGGGGCGGGTTTCCAAGTTTGGAATTGAAGGAAAGGTGGGCTGTCCTAGGTTGCGACTTCGCACCATGAGCTTCTCGCTGGACCTTACCAAGCCCCTCGGCCGCCTCGGCCTGGCTATTAATGCAGTCATTTTGGCCGCTATCTTCTACGGATTGTCGGCGGCCTCGTATAGATACATGAGCCATACGCTCCCGGAGTCGGAGGCCCACCAAAAGGAAGCCGAAGTGAAGGCCGGTCTGATCGAGAAGGCCCTGGCCAAGGCCAAGACGGCCGCCAAGGGTAAGGTTTTTGATGCCAAACTCGCTATCGAGCAGGCCGAGAAAGCCGCCGAGGAAGAGGTAAAGAAGCAAGGTGAAGAGATTCACCACCATGCGGTCTCCGGTTGGGCTCCGTTCGCCGTCTTCCTGCTGATTCTTTCCGCTTTGTTCTTCGCAGGCTTCTTGGGTGTCTATGTCCAGCGCCGCGCGAACGATGCTCATCTGCTAGGACTCTGGCTTTTCAGCAACCACCTCGGTTGCGTGCTCCTCGCAGCATATGTGGCCTTCTATCCTTTCCTAGCTGCCCACGACCTCCGTAGGGCTTGGGCGCCAGTTTTCTATGCTGGGCTCGTCTTGCTCCTGCCGGTCATGCTCTCGGGCGAAGCACGCGGTGAAGACGAAGACGGCCACGCCCACTGAGCGCCTCAGGGCGATGCGGTGCGGCTGAAGTCGAAGACGGTATGACTGATCAGGCCTCGCTCTAAAACGGCGAGGTCTGTTTGTTGGTCGGTATCGAAGTTAACCCCGTCGTTCCAAGCGAAATTAAATCCAGTCGCGGAGCGTCGGAATAGGGAGCCATGCCGGACGAGTGCCGGCACGGATCGTTCCATGGCGGTGCCCTCTACGATGGTGGACGGGTAGTTGAGGCTGTGGACTTGCAGCCCCTGAACGGCTTGGCCGACAAGCCCCTTGGCGAAGCGGGCGGCGTGCCGGCAGGCGGCCTCCAGGTGCGGTCGTAACTCAGGCGGGCAGACGGCAGAGGTCCGGTGGACGCGTTCAAAAATCGATTGGTCGAGGTCCATTGAACAAGCCACGGATGGCAGACCCCAGGCCGTACCTTCGGTGGCGCCCGCTAGGGTGCCTGAGCTCAAGCAAAGCGGCATCGTGGCGTTAAAGCCGATGTTGAGCCCGGAGATGACCACGTCGGGCTTGGCAGGTAGCAGGTGGCCGAGGGCGATGTTGACGCAGTCCGAAGGGGTGCCGTCAATGGACCAGGCCTGGGTGCCAAGGCCGGGGTATTCGGCGAGGGTGACTTCGCGGTGGCGGCTGAAGGCTCGACCGATCCAGCTGCGTTCGCCCGAGGGGGCGACGACGACGACGTCGAAGCCTTCGGCCACGCAGGCCGCCACGAGCGCATGGAGGAAGGCGGCATTGATGCCGTCATCGTTGGTTAGGAGGGCGACGGGCTTCATCCGCCTTACTTCTGGCCTTCTAGCCGCCCAGTTTCAAGGTCGGCGATCTGGTCGCGCAAGACAGCGGCCGCTTCGTAGTCTTCTTCCTTGAGGGCAGCCTTGAGGGCGGCCTTGGCCTTCGTCAGGCGAACGACGCAGTCAGCCTCGGCGTCAAAGGGGCGGCGGCCCTGGTGGGCCAGTCCGGGCTGGATACGGGCGATGGTAGCCATGGCCTGCTGGGCATGGGCTTCGTAGCACGCGGGGCATCCCATGCGGTGGACCCGCTCAAAATCGGCCCAACGGAAGCCGCACGTCGGGCATTTGCCCCGGCCGAGGGGTACGGGAATAGATAATTTAAGCCCCAAGGCGAGGGAGGGCAGGAAGCACCCTTCATTGGGGCCGGCTTCCAATGTGGGGCATCCTTCGCAGCAGGCGTAGGTCTCCGCCTTGCCTCCCGAGACGAGGGTAAGGAAGACCTTGGTGGCCTGAGTGCAGCCTTGGCATGATGCCGGGCGGAGAATCATTCCTCTGAACATGCACGCGAACCGTCCGGGATTCAAGTGCGACCGAGAACCTTTTCAGGTTGAAGCCGACCCGTAGGCGGATTGCCTAGGAAACCGATGCTTTCTCCTGTTCTCATGCTGATACTGGCCGACACCGAAAAGGGTGCGCTTTGGTACTTCAAGCAGATGGACACCGCCGGTCTCGCCGTCGCTGGTGTGTTGCTCATCTGTTCTTTCATCGGTTGGGGTGCGATGATTCAGAAGTGGACCGACGTCAATGAACTGCGCCGTCGTAACCATGCTTTCGAACGTCGACTGCGCGATGAGCCGTCGGTGGTCGCCCTCAACTTTCCGCGCGGATCGAATCTCGGTCCGTACGAATTCCTCGTCGCGGAAGCCGTCTCCGCCGTGCAGCGGCATAAGGGTCGCATGGTAAAGCCCTCCGACGTCACGCTCTGCATGGGACACGTCGAGAATGCCATCCAGCGTGGCATCGCGCGCACGATGGTGAAGTATGAAGAGAAGATGGTCATTCTCAGCTCGCTGGTTTCCGGTGGTCCGTTTCTCGGACTGCTCGGCACGGTCTGGGGCGTGATGGTGACTTTCGGTGCGTTGACTGAGAAGGCCAGCATCGCGCAGCTCGCCCCCGGGGTCTGCGGCGCACTGGTCACCACGACGCTCGGACTGTTGGTCGCGATCCCCGCCACCTTCGGCTACAATTATCTTCTCACGCAGGTAAAGATTATGACGACCGAGCTCGAAAACTATGCGAGCTCGCTGGCCGACCGCGTGGAGCTCGAACTCGAAGGCGAGGCTCGCCGTAACTTCGAAGCCGCGCAGGAACGCGAACGCCTGATGCGCGCCGCGTCAGCTCCCGCCGCTACGATTGCGCCGCTGGTGACTGCGGCACCCGCGGAGGCCGCCGTGCTTCCGCCGGTTTCCTTACCCGGTTGGGAAGACGCCCAGTAAGACACCATGGCCCGTTCTTTTTCCAGGCCTAATCGGCTGCACGTGATTAGCGAGTTGAACGTCACGCCGATGCTTGATCTGTGTTTCGTGCTGCTGATTATTTTTATGATCGCCACGCCGGTGCTCGAGCAGACGACGGCCGTGAATCTTCCCCGAGCGGAGAAGGGGGCGGGGAAGAGCCCCGACACCAAGGTGCAATATCGCTTCGTCAGTATCGCCCGAGACGGAACCTATACCCTGGGCAACCGCGCCGTGACGTTGGCCCAGCTCGAGGGCGAGTTTGCCACCATCGCGAATCTCCCGGAAGCCGATCAGCCGGTGGTGCGTATCCGGGCCGACTCTACTTTGACTTACCAGAAAGTGATCGACGTGATGTCCACGGCGAAAGCAAAGGGGCTGACCAAAGTCGGCCTCGACACGGAGATCCGCTGAAACCATGGCAGGCGAAGGCAAAGGTTTCCTCGGTTCACTTGCGGTGCACGCCGGCATTGTTTGCGCCATCGTGGGCTTCTCCTGGTTTGCTTCCCGCCAGATGGGCCCTTCGGTTGAGGCCCATGACCCGTTTTTAACTGTCGAATTAGGTGCCCCGGGCAAGCGACCTGGTCAGATCGATAAGGCGCCAGGTGTCGCCAAGGGGCATGAGGCGGGCTCCAAGACCAGCGTGCCTCTGGTGCACATCAAGAAACTCGATTTCGAAAAAATTGAGCGCGAACGCGAGAAGGCCGAGAAGGCTGAGCAGGCCGCGGCAAACTCCGCCGCCGCGAAGACGATGAGTAAGGCGAATCCTAAAGCTGGGGCGAGCTCCGCGCCCGGAAAGACCTCCCTAGACGATTTCCTGAATGCCAATAAGGGCAGGAAGGCCGGCTCCGGTAAGGCCGGCAGTATTGGGGGCGTGGCCGTCCGTCAGGGGCGTGATTTTGGCACCGGCGATAATGGCGGTGAAGGGGGGTCTACCTCCGAAATGCAGGCGTACCTGGGAGAAGTGCTGGCACGTTTCCGCTCGTCGTGGCGGGAAATCGTCGAGGCGGATGGCGGCCTCATCGCTACGCCCGGAAGCTGCGGGGTGACCTTGGCCATCGACGTGTCCGGCGGGGTTTCTTTTGCCGGATGGGTCACGCGTCCCAAGGACGCGCACATGGCTGAATTGGTCCAGCGCGCCTGCGCTCAGATCGGAAATTGCGGTAAGCCGCCTTCAGGTAAGTCGTTCAAAATCGACTTCGCCAAGGTTAAGCTATCCGACGGCTGAATCGGGTTAGTCGCGAATCTCGAGGACCATCTGGACTTCGACGGAGACGCCTAGTGGGAGTCCGTTGACGGAGACGGCGGCGCGGGCGTGTTTGCCGGCTTCACCGAAGACCTGCAACAGGAACTCCGAGGCACCATTCAGGACCTTGGGACTATCACTAAAGCCGTCGATGCCGTTGACGAAGCCGTTGACCATCACCACGCGCACCACGCGGTCGAGCGAGCCTAAGGCGGCCTTTGCATTGGCGAGTGCGTTGAGCGTGCAAAGTTTGGCCGCCTCGGCGGCCTGCGCGAGGTCGACCTCGCGGCCAACTTTGCCGAGCGAAGTGACTTTGCCATCTTTCATCGGCAAGGTGCCGGCGAGGTAGAGTAGGTTGCCCGTCCGGACAGCGGGGACGTAGGCGCCCGCGGCGGCAGGAGGGGTCGGCAGGGTGAGGCCGAGTTCAGAGAGGCGGGCTTCGACGGAGGACATAAGTTCAATACCAATATTTGGGCCAGCGGGCCTCTCGGCGCAAGTTATGATAAACAAGCGCAATCAGGACGATGACGATAGCCCCAGTGAGCGTGGGGAAGAGGAGGAAGGACCAGCCTGGGTTGCTTTTGAGGGAGAAAATGATGAGCGGATTAGAGCATGCGGGCGGGTGCACCGTCCGCGTGATCTTCATTGTGCCAATGGTCACTCCGACGGCCAGGGCTTGGGACCACCAGATGGTCCCGAAGCATTTAATTAAAACCAGCCCTGCCAGCACACCGATGAGATGTCCTACGATGACGTTGCGAGGTTGGGCGAAAGGCGAGTCGGGGTAGGCGAAGACAATCAGCGAACTGGCGGCAAAGGTTCCCAAGAGCAGGATGATATCCAGCCTTTGCGTGAGTAGCGCGAACGCCGCTACGATCAACGTGGTCACTAAGGCGGTGGCCAGAATCGCCGCCCAAGGTGAGCGGGGTGGTAACTCGGCGCCGTCGCCCCGCATCTTCCGGAGCAGATTCATGCGGTCCGCTTACTTGATTCGCTTCATGCCTTCAATCAGCTCGGCGAGCAGCTCGCGGCTCCGGGCTTTGATCTCGCGGGAGAGCGTGCTGTCCGAGGTGCCCATGGCCCGCTTGGATTGGGCGTAAGATTGAGCCAAGACGGCTTCCTTGTTGCGCGTGATGGTCGCGTTATCGCGGACGGAGATGATGACGTCCGAGTTGTAACGGCCGAGACCACGGTCGAGTCGGATATCGATATTGAGCAGAGGCGTGGCGGTGTCCGAGTTGACGCCGTCGATGGACTTGGGCGTGATGCCTGCCTTGAGCATCATGAGCTCGATGGTTTCGCGGATATCGCTCCGCAGATCGGCGTCTTCCGGGCGATTTTCGGTCGAGGTGACGTCGATGTAGAAGAAGGTGATGCCCTTGAGTTTGGCGAAGGCCTTGTCATCGGCGCCGCGTGCACCGAGTGGATCGGCCTGGGCCAGGCCGTGGATGGAGGCGATGCAAGCCAGGAGGGAGAGAGCGAGGAGGCGCATATTTAAGATGTTGATGGGGTCAGTGTAAGTACGCGGAGGCCTGCTTCAATCCCCTTTCGCAGGGACGAGCTTCACGGCGGTGAACGGGTGCTGGTCCAGCAGGGTGGGGTACCAGCCTTGCACCTCGGGGCGGATCAGGAATTTATTCTTATTGAAGACGACCGGCAGGACGGGGGCTTGGCTGATGAGGCGCGCCTCGGCTTGTTCGAAATAGCCGAAGCGTTTGGTCTGATCCGTCTCCTTGGCGGCTAAGTCCAGCAAGCGATCATACTCGGCGTCGCTCCAGTGCGAGATGTTCAACTCGTTGCCGCTGATGAGCATCTCGAGGAAGGTGTTCGGGTCATTGTAATCGCCAACCCAGGCGCCGCGGCAGAGGTGGAATTCGCCTTTGTGCATCGCGGAGAGGTAGACTTTCCATTCAAGGTTGCGGAGCTCAACCTCCACGCCGAGTTCGCGACGCCACATCTCCTGATAGGCCTGGGCTGCCATCTGCGCACTTTCCGAGGTATTGTACAGGTAGTCGAATTTCGGCAGGCCTTTGCCGCCGGGGTAGCCGGCGTCGGCCAGCAGGCGGCGCGCCTCGTCGAAATTCTGGCTCCAGCGGGCTTGGGATTGGAAGCCGCCCGCCCCTGGGGGGGTGAAGCTCAAGGCTGGCGTCTCGCCGGCTCGGAGCACTTTCTCGGCGATGAGATTGCGGTCGATCGCCATCCCGAGCGCCTGGCGGACACGCGGGTCGCTGAGTGCCTTGCGGGCAGCGATATCCGTAGGGTTGTCGCCCTTGATGTTGCAGTTGACCCACACAAAAGCGGTGGAGAAGAACGGATCGAGTCGTAGTTGCGGGGCTTTTTCGGCGCGTAGTTTGGCAACCTTGTAAGGCGGGACGGCTCCGGTGATATGGAGTTCGCCGCCCCGGAAGGCTCGTTCTTCGGCGAACAAGTCGGAAATGGCGCGGAACTCCACCGCGTTGAGGGAGACTTCCTGCGCGTTCCAGTAGCGCGGGTTCTTCCGCACGACAACCCGCCGGGCGACTTCCCATTTCTCAAGCGTGAAGGCACCATTACTCACCATCGCTCCGGGGCGCGTCCACAGCGTATTGAGCGAGTCCATCTTGCCGTGCTTCAGGATCGTGCCGGGATGTACCGGCATCCAGCTCTGATGGCAGAGGAGTTGGAGGAAATAAGGGATGGGGCTTTCGAGTTCGATGACGACGGTGTGCGCATCGGGGGTTCTTACGCCGACATCTTTGAAGTTCCTAATCTTTCCTGAGTTGAAATCCTTGGCGCGGCGAATGCCGTGCAGCATCGACGCATATTCGGCGCCGAAACTTGGCGAGAGCATACGCTCGTAACTGAAGAGGAAGTCCGCCGATGTCACCGGATCGCCGTTCGACCAGCGGGCAGAGGTGCGTAGGCGGAAGGTCCAAGTCTTGCCGTCTTTGGACATCGACCAACTCTCGGCCACACCCGGGATGGGGTGCAGGTCCTTGGGGTCGTAATTTACTAACCCCTCAAAGAGGGCGCCGATGATGTGGCTTTCGCTGAGGCCGGTGACGGTCTGCGGGTCGAGTCCCGAGGGCTCGGCCATATTGTTGATAATCAGGTAGCCCTCGGCGGCCTTCTTCTCGGCCGTGGTCTTACCGTCGCTACAGCCCGCTAAGCTAGCCATTAGGGCGAGCAGGGCGGCCGTCCAGCGGAACAGGGGGCGAGGCATGAGGCAGATTACGATTAGGTCAGCCCCGAGGGCAAGGCGTCTGGATGGGCTCTTTACTCCCCTCGGCCGATTTCCTAGAAAGTCCGTATGATTACCCCCAATCGTCGCGACCTCGCCGTCGCTGTCCTGACTGCTTCCGTCTGCCTAGGCCTGACGGGCTTCATTGGCCAAGCGCCAGTCGCCGCTACGGTGGCCACGCCCAAGTCCATCATGGGTTCGGTGGCCTTTGATTGGCAAAAACTCGTCGTGAAGCAGACCAAGGTCGGGGAATCCCGTTCCGTTTGCCGCGCCCCGACGGCCACCCTCGATGAACTGGAGATGCATATCACGACCTTGAATAAGGGCCAGGCTCCGCATGCACCCCATCAGCATGCCGACGAAGAGTTGCTCATTGTTAAGGAGGGTACGGTGGAGGCCTTGGTGGCGGGCGACTGGGTGAAGCTCGGCCCGGGCTCCGTGATTTTTCAGGCTGCCAATATCGAGCACGCGATTCGCAATGCGGGCGAAGGTCAGGCGACCTACCACGTGATCAAGTGGAACTCGCCTGGCATGCTCGCCAAGCGCGAGGCCGCCAAGGCCGCCACGAAATAGGCCAAAGAAAAAGGGCGTCCCGAGAGACGCCCTTCTGCTTGCTCCGAACAGGGTGACTTAGATGGCGGCAGGGCCGCGTTCGCCGGTGCGAATGCGGATGACGTCGGTGAGGCCGAGGACGAAGATCTTACCATCGCCGATTTTGCCCGTTTGGGCTGCCTTGGAAATCGTGGCGATAGCCTTCTCGACCTGCTCGTCAGCGACGGCGGCCTCGATCTTCACCTTGGGGAGGAAATCGACGGTGTATTCGGAACCGCGGTAGATCTCCGTGTGGCCCTTCTGGCGGCCGAAGCCCTTGACTTCAGTTACGGTCATACCCTCGATGCCGATTTCGGCGAGGGCGTCCTTAACTTCTTCAAGTTTGAAGGGTTTGATGATGGCGACGACGAGCTTCATGGTGGTGTGTTTAGGTTGGGTTAGGCGTTCGGTTGAGCAAGACCACTTATGCACCCCTCGTGCCAAGTCCGTGGAAAGGGGTGCCGACCTTACGATTGGGTATTTTTGAGCAGTACCTCCGCCACGCCAGCCAGTTTTTCGACAGATTTAAGCCCAGGCGCCAGTTCTATGCCGCTATTGAGGTCGAAATAGACCGCTCCAGACTGGGCGGCCTCTCCGATATTATCGACGCCGAGTCCTCCGGCTAAGATCCAGGTGGATGCGGGGTGGGCTCGCAGGAGTTTTTGGAAGCGATTCCAGTCGGATTTTTTACCGGTACCGCCAAAGGCATCTTTGGCGTGGGCGTCATGGACAAAACCGTCCGCCAAGGGGATGAGTTCGGCTGGCCATTCCGCGCCGTCCGCCAGTTTAGGGGCCAGCCAGAGGTGTGCCTTGCCGAGGCGGGTGGAAAGCGCCACCGGGTCACACTCTGTTTTAGCCGGATCAAAGTGCGCCTGCACAATGGCAAAGCCTTCGGCGAGCAACGCCGCGGCTTCGTCCGCGGTCGGATTAACGGCTACGGCGACTCTTTTGTCGGCCGGGATTTCGCGGAGTAACTGTGCTCGTTCTGCCGTCGCAACGAAACGTGGTGACCCACTCCAGCAATTCACCCCGAGATAATCAGCACCGTAGGCGAGGGCGAAAGTCGCATCCGCGGCGCGGGTGATGCCGCAGACCTTGATGTGCGCCCGGCCGATCATGAGAGGGCGTCAATCACCGCATTACGAATGGCGGTGGCGGTCGGCGCGGTGGCCGTCCCGGCAAGCGGAATGCCCGCCTTGCGCAACGCATCGGCGGTCGTGTCGCCAATGGCTACGGCCTTGGGCTGGCGGGCTCCTGCGTCGGGGCGCAAGGCGGCTGCCTGGTGGAGGAAAGATTCCACGGCCGAAGGGCTGGCGAAGACGATGACATCGGCTCCGCGACGACGGAATTCAGCGGCTTCTGGCGATTCGGCGACGGACTTCTCTTCGGTGGCGTAGACTTTAAGTAAGTCCACGATGGCCATGGCCCCTTCCATGAGGAGGCGCGAAAGTTCAGGTGAGTTCAGGTTGCCAGTGACGAGCAGGATTTTCTGATTCTCGATGTCGTGCTTCGCCATCAGCTCGCGGCCCAGGGTGAGCGCATCATTCTGGGTGGCGGTGAGGTCGGAATCTAAGTGGTATTGCCGCAGGGCTTTTTCCGTTGCGGGCCCGACGCAAGCGAAGCGGACGCCACCGACCGAACGGATATCCGAGAAGCGTTCGAAGAAGCGGTCAAAGAATCCGCGCACACCGTTGGGGCTGGTAAAGACGACCCAGTCGTACTCACCCATGGCGTCGAGCACTTCGCTCAGCACCGTGTCATCCGGCTCGAATTTGATTTCGAGTAAGGGCAATTCGGAGACGGCGGCGCCCGCCTCGCTTAGGGCGTTTTTCCAATCAGCTCCGCGACCTTCTGGGCGGGTGAGGACGATGTGGCGGTCGCGCAGGGGAAGTTTACTCATGTTCAGCGGGGCAGGATCTGGCGGAGAATCGAATCGGCAAGCGCATCGGCGGCGGCGAGGTCGGAGACCGGGAAATCCAAATCACGGCGACCGAAATCGGCGCGGAATAGGTGCACGCGACCAGCGGCATGGTGGCAGGCAAATGCCGTGTGGCAGCCTTCGCCGAGTTTGGCTAGGAACATGCGTTCGACGGTGACGGAGTAAGTCGTGGCAGCGCAGCCGGCCGCGAGGTATTGGCCGATCTCGGCGGTGCGCGATTGAATTGCGACGGCCCCTTGGCCGGCAGCCGGTACCATCTGGGATAAGGCGACTGGCTCGAGGGTGAGGCCGGGCCAAGTCTTAATGCCGAGGCGATTGAGGCCCGACGCGGCGAGGTACGAGGCGTCCGCATCTCCGTTGGCGAGTTTCTTGAGACGCGTATCCACGTTGCCGCGGAGCTCGGTCCACTGTGCTTCCGGGAAAGTGATCGCACCTTGGGTGCGGCGGCGCGGGCTGCCGGTGGCGATGAGTTTCGGGTGGGTGACGCCGATGCGCCGCACGAGCACATCGCGGGCATCCTGGCGGGGCAGACAGACTGCGATGGCCAGACCTGCCGGCATCTCCGTGGGAAGATCTTTCGAACTATGAATGGCCACATCCGCTTCACCGCGGAGGAGGGCCTGTTCGAGTTCAGCGGTGAAGAGTCCTTTGCCGCCTTGCTTCTCGAGCGACCAGCTCGCCTGACGGTCACCCGTCGTGGTGAGGATGCGGACTTCGGTCGGACGATGGAGCGCTTCGCTAAGCCGAGCCGCAGCATCGTGGGCCTGTTGGAGGGCTAACGGGCTGCCGCGCGTGACAATGACGATGGGTCCGGACATATCAGAGAGGGAGGTAGCCTTGGCGCATCAGCCATAGCACGCCCCAAGTCAGGGGAATGCCGAGGTTGCCGATGAGCAGGGTGGTGGCGGCGATACGCAGGAAATCCCAGCGGCGTTGCTGGGCGGCCATCATGGCGATGACGGCTCCACAGAGGGCGGTCGGGATGCCGACGCCCACGCCGACCCACACCACTCGGTCATAAGGGTCCGCTACCTGCCCCAGAAAGACGGGTGCCGCTTGGCGCGTCATCAGGTAGGCGGCGTAAAGCGTTCCCGCTGCCAAAAAGAGCGAGAACGCCTGAACCACGCCGTAGGCGCGGGAGTCATCTTCACTCAGTTCAGTTGGCACGCCCAAAGCAAAGACGCCCCCGGGCCGACTTCCAAGATTCAAGTTTCCCGGGACGGGAATAATCCGCCCGGAAACCGTGCTCAGTGGCCGCCAAGACCTTCGTGCTCCTTGATGTATTCCTGTTTCAGGCCCAAGGCTTCCGGGGCATGGAGGACGAGCATTTTCATGCGAACATCCGCCGGCACGGTGGCCTCGGTAGCTTTTGAAACCACAATCATTAAGATGATCGAGAGCGGCACGGCCCAGATGGCGGGCTGTTCGCAAAGAATGCGGGCGAGCGGGTGCGCGACCCAATAATCCGCGATGGTCTTAGCGAGCGGGTGATCGGCCCAGTAAGCCGAAAGTTCCGCGGCATCGGCGATCTTCTTCGCCTTGGCGACGGCGACGTCAGAAATCGAAGTCAAGCTGATAGATGCCAGGGCGCTGAGCCCGCCGACGAGCATGCCCGTGGCTGCACCACGCATGGTCATGCCGCGCCACCAGACGCTCATGAAGAGCAGAGGGAAGTAGCTGGCCGCCGCGATGGCGAAGGCCTGGCCGACCATGAAGTTGATTTCCAGCGCTTCGACCTGCGATCCGAGGCCGACGGCTACGAGGCCAACGATGAGCGCCGACCACTTGAATGCCTTTAGGCGTTGTTCCGGCGAGGCCCCGGGCTTCAACATGCGTCCGTAGATATCGTGCGCGAGGGCACTGGACATCGAGACGAGCAGTCCGGAGAAGGTGGACATAAACGCGGCGAAGGCGCCCGCACAGGTGATGCCCGAGAGGATGGAGCCGAGGAGCGGATGGTCACGGCCGGCGAGCAGCGTGGGCAGCTCGAGCACGACTTTGTCGGTGCCCTTGGCGCCGACGGCATCGTAGAGCTCTGGTGTCAGTGAGCGTCCGATGACTCCATAGACGGGCGGGAAGACGTAGAAGACACCAATCAGAATCATCACCCACATCGTGGTGCGTTTGGCGGCGACGCCGTCTGGGTTGGTGTAGAAGCGGACAAGGATGTGCGGTAGGCCGGCGGTGCCGCAGACGAGTGCGATGATCAGGGAATAGGTGTAAAGGAGCGAGTAGGGCTTCTTATTCGCCTCGAGTTCCGCTTTCGCCTCAGGCGTCTTGGCGGCGACGATAGATGCATCGAGGGCCTTGGTGGTGAGCTTGCCGAACGGGGCGATCCAGGCCTCATCCTTGGGCGCCTTGGCCGGCAGGGCCTTGCGCTCGATGCCCGCCGGCACGGCGGCCACCGTTTCCTGGCTAGTCTTATTGGCCGCGAGGTGCTGTTGGTAATGGCCGACGATAGAAGCTAAGACGAAAATCGGTATGGTGATGGCGAAGACCTTGAGCCAGTATTGGAAAGCTTGGACGAGCGTGATGCCCTTCATGCCACCGAGCGACACGTTGAGCGTGATGACGGCGCCGACGACGACCACGCCGGCCCAATAGGGCAGGCCCGGGAAGATGTAGGCGAGTGTTGTGCCGGCACCCTTCATCTGCGGCATGGTGTAGAAGAAGCCGATGAAAAGCACGAAGCAGACCGCGATTTTCCGGAACATCGGCGAATCATAACGACCTTCCGCGAAGTCCGGGATGGTGTAGGCACCGAAGCGGCGCAGCGGGCCGGCGATGAAAAGGAGCAGGAACAGGTAGCCGCAGGCGTAGCAGACCGGATACCAGAGCGCATCATAACCCGTGGCCATCACCATGCCTGCCACGCCCATGAAGGACGCGGCGGAGAGGTATTCCCCCGAGATAGCAGAGGCGTTCCAGCCGACGGAGACCGAACGGCCTGCCACGAAGAAGTCGCCCGCGCTCTTGGATTTTCCGGCGGTCCAGAAACCCATGCCGACGGTGATGGCGACGGTAGCGAGCGAGCAGATCGCAATCCAAGGGTCGATGCCCTTGGCGGCTTCTGCGGCGAGAAGGAGGGTGTTCATGTTACTTGGTCTGGCCGTCCTGGGCGGCTTGGGCTTCGGCGTTCTCTAGCGCGATGGAGCGCTTGATGAAGACGTAGGAAATGATCCAGACGAAAGGGAAGAAGAGCACGCCGAGGATCAGCCACGTGAGCGTGAAGCCGAAGATGCGTTGGGCCATGAACGCGGGCTGGAAGTAGTTCAGCAGCGGCAGCGCGACGAGCGCCACGACGAAGCACAACGCGCAGGCGATGGAGAGTTTCAACTGGTCGCGCATCATGCGCGCCAAGAACGCATCCGAATGGATGTCGACCGGGGTGGGGGAGGTGGGCTCTCTCATGG
>Ga0194048_10000041_pt1 | contig 54705 bp, 53 predicted proteins | sample JunL225m_MetaG_FD_161685 | JGI IMG/M metagenome (GOLD analysis project Ga0194048, IMG submission 161685) | Anoxic zone freshwater microbial communities from boreal shield lake in IISD Experimental Lakes Area, Ontario, Canada - Jun2016-L222-5m | ecosystem: Environmental > Aquatic > Freshwater >...
GAGCTGTACCGCGCCCATTCGGCCGCCGGAGCCACTGTGCTGTGCGTGCCCGCCAATTTCACCCCGGCCACCGGCGAGGCCCACTGGGAGTTGCTGCTGCGTGCCCGCGCGGTTGAGAATCAATGCTTTGTTCTCGCCGCGGGGCAGCAGGGCATTCACGCCACCGGCGAGGGTGCCTGGGGCCACTCGATGATCGTGGACCCATGGGGCCGCGTGCTGGCCGAAGTACCGGAGGGTGAGGGATTCGCAGCCGCTGATCTCGACCTTGATGCGCAGGCGGTCATCCGCGCATCGCTGCCCGCGCTCGCGCACAGGCGGCTGTGATGGACCAGCCCACGAAGAAGGAACGGCCGAAGTACGGCGATGAGATTGAGGTGACGGTGGGCGATCTGGCCTTCGGGGGCCGGGGCGTCGCGCGCGCGGATGGCTTCGTGGTGTTCGCACCCGACACGGCACCGGGTGACGTGGCGCTCGTGCGTCTTCGCAAAGTGCGCCGCCGGTTTGCCGAGGCCGATCTGGTTGAGGTGCTCACACCTGGCCCGGGGCGCGTGCCGGTGGAGTGCCCATTCGTGCCCGACTGCGGGGGATGCCGCCTGCAGCATGTGCAGTACGACGAGGTGCTCGAGGCCAAGCGCCAACAGGTGATTGAGCATCTGGCCCGGATTGGCGGCCTCACTGATGTAAACGTGCTCGAGGCCGACCCGGCCATCGAGCGGTTCGGCTACCGCAACAAGATGGAGTACTCGGCGACGCCGGGGCCTGATGGCGAACTGGTGCTGGGGTTCCATCGTCGCGGGCGCTGGGACGAGGTGGTGGACATCAATCCGTGCATGCTTGCCACCGCGGCGGGAAACGTCGCACGCGAGGCTGTGCGCGCATGGGCCGTGGATTGCAGAATCCCGCCGTACAGCCAGCGCACAAATGAGGGTGTGCTGCGCCATGTGGTCGTACGTGAGGGCGTGTTCACGGGCCAGTTGCTGGTAACCATCGTGACCGCCTCCGGCGCCGACGATCTGGTTGACCTGCTTGCCCACCGGCTGCCTGACGATGTACCAGGCTTCGTGGGAATCGTCCATGCGATCAACGACGGTGTCTCGGAGACCACCCAGGGCCTTCCGTCACGCACGGTGTGGGGCCGTGACTGGATCGAGGAGCAGGTGGAGGTGGAGCCGGGGCACCCGGTCACGCTGCGCCTTTCCGCCGCATCGTTCTTCCAGACCAACTCGGGCATGACCGGCCACCTGTACCGCCGGGCTGCGGAGGCGGCGGGACTCACCGGCGGCGAGGTGCTGTACGACCTCTTCAGCGGTGTGGGCAGCATCGGGGTGGCGCTTGGCCGCCTGTGCAAGCAGGTGGTGGCCATCGAGATGGTGCCCGAGGCCGTTGAGGATTCGCGCGGCAACGCGGAGCGCAACGGAATCACCAATCACACCGCCATGGCGGGTGATGTGCGGGTGGTGCTGCGCGAGCACCGTGGCCAGCTGCCCGAGCCCGATGTCGCGATCATCGACCCTCCGCGCGGGGGGCTGTCGGGCGGTGCCTGCAGGCGCATCATTGAACTCGCGCCGAAGACCCTGGTGTATGTGTCATGCCAGCCCGCCACGTTTGCCGACAACGCCAAGCGGTTCGTCGACGGTGGCTACCAGTTGGAGTGGGTGCGCCCGGTGGACATGTTCCCCCAGACGCCGCACATCGAGGCGGTTGCCCGCTTCACGCGCGCCGACTCGTAGGTCGGCCCTTCCCTCACCCCGCCGGGATCAGTACGGGGGTTCGGCTGCGTACCAGTCGCCCAGGGCACGGAAGTCGGCCCAGAACTGGCGCTTGGCGTCCTGCTCGTCCATCGAATCGTCGATGTCGGGTACAACCAGTGCCTCAACGGCTGGGGTCCACCGCGCCACCGTGCCCATTTCGGCGGGGAGCGGCTCAGACATGGGCACCTTCAGCGAATCGATGGCACGCCGGGTGCGGTCGCCCATCACCACGATCAGCCGGGGCCGCACGATGCGGATCTCCTCGGCCAGCCACTCGAGGTCCTCGTCCACCGGTTCAGTTCCGGCGGAGTGCGGGCACTTCTGCACCAGGGTGCCGTACAGCACCGACGGGTCAACGCCGAGCCGTTCCACACTGCGGCGAATGGCGTCGCCGGAGCGGCCGAAGAATGACACACCCTCCTGGCGCTCGGCCAGCGCTGACTGCCACTTGATGAGCATCACGTCGGCGGTCGGTGAGCCGGATGCCTTCACGGGGAAGGTTCCGGCATTTGCGCATCCGGGACATGCATCCATGCGCTCTTCGAGCAGGTGCACCTCGCGAATGGCGCGGTCGAGGTACGCATCCTCGATGCGCGGGACTGCTCGGGTGCCGCTGGTCCCGGGGTCATCGGGCTGCGGCGTGGCGGTGGGCTCGGCGGTCATCAGCGAGAGGTCATTTCCCCGGCATGGCCATTGAGTCCTGCCGGCAGCTCGCATCCCGCGTTGCAGGGTTCAGTTCTGCTGCGAGATCCTGCGCGAGGAACGCGGGGTCCGAGCGCGAAGGCCGCGCCGCCTGCGCACCGGGCGGGCATCGCCCAGAGCCTCCAGAAAGTCCTCTGGTCCAACGAACGGCCGCATCATCACGCCTGCGGTACCGATCTCGTCGGGCCGCGTTGCTCCACTGCCTGCGCTCACCACGAGTCCCGTGCGCCGCAGCAGCAATGCCGACTCGGTTGCCTGCGCTGCAGGGCGTGCAGGCGTGAGCCCCTCGTGGCAGTCGATGAGGTCCCGGCATGCCCGCAGGGCCTCCGCCGGTGGGGCCACGCCGCCATCGGGGTGCGGTGCCATGGTGAGGCCACCCTGATCGCGCACCCGCGCGAGGGCGTCGGCAAGGGCCAGCCCGTCAGGCACCGGTGAGGTGAGGAAGAGGCCAACGATCACGCCGTCACGGGTGGTGATCTCCTGCCCCACGATCACCTGAAGCCGATCGGGCGCCGCGCGCAGCACCGCAAGAGCGGGCTCGATGCCCCCGGGGGCAGCGATGGCAACGATGCGCACGCCCCGATCCAGCGCCGTCGCCACCAGGTCGGCTGGCGCCAATCCCGGGCCGGTACGGATGCGGAGGTCGGCAAACACCGGCGCGCTCGGTGCGTCGTGCTCGTGACGGTTGCCCGCGTCGCGGTAGAGCAGATCCAGATCGGCGGCCACGTCATCCCAGGTGCGTGTTCCTCCCCGTGCCCGGGCGGCTGCGCCCAGCGCCACCACGCGCTCGGGTGCAGCCGTAAGGGACCGCACGGCGTCCGCCCAGGCATCGCCCGAGAATGGCTGCACCACGAGCCCGCCATCGGTGCCGATGAGGTCGTCCGCCTCCGGGCATCGCGATGCCACAACTGCCAGACCCGCTGCCATCGCTTCGCGGAGCGCCGGGCCAGTGGCATCCTCGGCCGTGGGCAGCAGGGCGATACGACCGCGGCGGAGCGCCTCGGCGCGCGAGACGGGTCCGCTGTCAGGAATGACATCCACGATCTCGCGCAGCACCTTCGGTACCGCATTTCGTGTGCGCCATGGGGCATCGGGCGGACCGAGCACCGTAATGCGTCCGATGGCATGTGGGTCGATCCCGATGAGCGCCCGGAGGGCGAAGCGCAGTCCCGTCCGCTCCCGCTCCCTGGCCACGATGACGATGCCGGGAGCATCTGAGGGCGGTCCGAACAGGCCCTCTGCCACGCCAGCCGGGACCACCGCGTATTCACCCGGCAGTACGCCCTGAAGCACGTGCCGCGCGGCATCCGATTCGGCCACCCGTATGTCGGCCTGGGCCAGCGCGCGGTCCACCAGGGGGCGCACAAATGCGACGCCCGCGAGTGGGGCAGTGCGGTGGAATGTGACCGCACGCACGCCGGTGGCGTGCCGCAGCGCGTTGAGGGCTGGGCTCGGGGCCAGGGGCTCGTGCAGGTGGGCCACATCAAACCGGCCCATGCTGAGCGCCACCTCCAGGCCCGACGCCGCGTCGATGGGGCCACCGAGGCGTCGCCCGGGGCCGGTGCTGCGAAGCGCCCGGGAGGTGGCCACGAATAGCGGCTCACCGCCGGGAGCGGGCGAGATCGCATCGCCATCGCCCATCTCAAGGGCATCAATGCGCCGACGCCCCGCATCAACGGCCGCGCGCCCGGTGCCGGGGGCGAGGATGGTCACCGAGTGACCGCGTCTGGCGAGCGCATCGGCCTCGGCCTGCACAGCCCGCCCGACATCGTCGCCGGGCGGAAATGCGTGGGGCGAGATCAGCGCGATGCGAAGAACCGGTTCATCCATCACCGCGAGCCTAATGACGACGGGGGGAGCGCGCCATGCGTGCTCCCCCCGTCGGGCCCTTCAATTCATCCCCGCGATTACTTGGGGAGTGCGGAGTTGTCTGTACCGTCAATGAAGGCCTCGGTCATCTGGCGGGCCACGTCATCGGGATGCTGGACGGGCGGGCTCTTCATCAAGTACGCCGCCGGACCCTCGAGGGTGCCGGATATGCCGCGGTCCATGGCCACCTTGCAGCAGCGCACGGCGTCAATGACGACGCCGGCCGAGTTCGGGGAGTCCCACACTTCAAGCTTGAGCTCGATGTTGAGGGGGACGTTGCCAAAGGCCTCGCCCTCCATGCGGATGTGGGCCCATTTGCGATCGGTGAGCCACGGCACGTAGTCCGACGGGCCGATGTGGATGTCTTTCGGATCCATCTCGTAGTCGAGCATCGACGTCACGGCGTTGGTCTTGCTGATCTTCTTCGACTCAAGGCGCTCACGCTCGAGCATGTTGAGGAAGTCGGTGTTGCCACCGAAGTTGAGCTGGGTCGTGTGCTTGAGGCGCACGCCGCGCTCGCGCATAAGGCGGGTGAGCTGGCGGTGCACGATGGTCGCACCGACCTGGCTCTTGATGTCGTCACCCACGATGGGTACGCCTGCCTCGCGGAAGCGCTCCTGCCAGTAGTGCTCGCGGCCGATGAAAACGGGCACGCAGTTCACAAAGCCACAACCGGCGGCGAGGATGTGCTCCACGTACCACTTGGTGGCCTGCTCGGAGCCCACCGGGAGGTATGACACCACCACGTCAGTCTTGGTCTCCTTGAGGAGGCCCGTGATGTCGGCGGTCTCACCGGGGGCCTTCTCGATGATCTCGGAGAGGTACTTCCCCAGCCCGTCGTGGGTCATGCCGCGAGCGACAGTGATGCCGGTCTTCGGGACGTCGGCGAGCTTGATCGTGTTGTTCGGCTCGCAGAAGATGGCCTCGGAGAGGTCGGTCCCCACCTTGCGGGCGTCGATGTCGATCGCCGCCGTGAAGTTGATGTCGCGGACGTGGTACCCGCCCAGAACCGTATGCATCAGGCCCGGGATGAAGTCGGTCTCGTTGGCGTCCTTGTAGAACTGAATGCCCTGAACGAACGACGAGGCACAATTGCCCACACCAATAATGGCGACGTTGACAGTCTTGCTCACGTGTTGGGGTCTCCCCTTCGGTTACCTGTCCTCGGGCGTGCCGTCGGCATCCCGAAGTGTGGAGTGTACGTAGGAAAGGCGCTGGGCGACAGTCACGAGCGTGCCGACGGCGAGGATTGTCACCGCGATCTCGAGTACGGGCCCCACACCGCCGAAGAAGATCCCGGCGCCGACCAGCACCAGACGCTCGGTACGGCTCATCAGGCCGCCCTTGTTGGAGTCGACCCCCAGCCCCTCGGCACGGGCACGCGTGTACGACACCAGAAACGATCCGGCCAGTGCCGCGAAGGTCATCCCCACGGCCCAGGTCGATCCCTCGCGGGCCAACGCAACACCGATTCCACCGAGCACAAAGCCCTCACCCAGCCGGTCGAGCGACGAGTCGAGGAATGCCCCGAATCGTGTGGCCTTGCCGGTCATGCGCGCCACCGACCCGTCAAACATGTCGCTGACGGATCCGATGACAAACACGATGCCGGCCGCGATCCACTGCTGGAAGCCCACGAGCACAGCCGTGGCAACGGCCCCTGCGAAGCCGAAGATGGTGATGGCGTTCGGGGTCACACCCGCCCGCACAAGCCCCCGCACGAGCGGGTCGGCGGCTGCCCGGGCTGCATCTGAGTAGCGCTGGCGCGCGCGCGGATTACCGGCGCCGCGGGCGTCATCGGGCCGCGTGGGAATGGTGCGTGTCTCCTGCCGCTGTGAATGGGGCCGCGCCCTCGCGCGGCAGGTGCCTAGGATAGCGGCCGATGCGCCTGTGCTCATTCCAGGGCGTTGATGGGCCCCGCCCCGGCCTTGTCGTCGGCGACACCGTCACGCCCCTCGCCGTGGGATCGGCCCTCGATGTCATCCGGGGCGCTGATGCTGTGCCGGCCGGTGACCCCATCGCGCTTTCGGACGTCATTCTCGAACCGCCCGTCACGCCTGGGGCCGCCCTTGGCATCGGTCTTAACTACCGGGCCCATGCGGACGAGACCGGTATGACGCCCCCCGATGAGCCGCTGCTGTTCGCGAAGATGCGTGGGTCCATCACGCGACCCTCGGGGCCGGTGCTGCTTCCCCCATGGACGCGCGCGCTCGACTACGAGGGCGAACTCGGGGTGGTCATCGGGCGCACCGCGCGTGACGTTGCCGTGGCCGATGCGCTCGACCATGTGTTCGGGTACGTCGTCGTCGACGATGTGAGTGCTCGCGACCGGCAACGGTCGGAGCCGCAGTGGATCCGCGCCAAGAGTGGCGCAACATTCATGCCGATGGGCCCGTGGATCACCTCCGCCGATGAGGTGGGTGATCCTCAGGATCTCCGGATCCGTACGTGGGTCAACGGCGAACTGCGTCAGGACACCAGCACTGCCGACATGATTTTCGGTGTTGCTGATCTGGTGGCGTTTACGTCGACGGTCTTCCCGCTGGAGCCGGGGGACGTGATCGCCACGGGGACGCCATCGGGCGTTGGAGTGGGCATGGAGCCCAAGCGGTTCCTCGCCGATGGCGACGTCATCCGCATCGAGATCGACCGCCTCGGGGCCATTGAGCATGCGGTGGTCGCGCGATGAGCGATCTGCGTGCGGATATGGCCTCAATGCGGCGGGTCATCGAGATGGCGGGACTGGCATTCCCGCGCGGTGTCCTGGGGCCAGAGGCCATGGACCTGGCCGCGGCCATCGGTCTGGGTGCGCCCGATCCCGCTCTGGTGGATGCGCTCATCCGCCGGGTGGCGAGCGCCCAGTGGCTTGCGCTGCAGGCCCCTATGAATGCGTCGCTTGCCCGTGTGCCCGTGCCCGACAACGTGTCGGATGCCCGTGCGCTGGAGCAGGCGATCGGGTTCGCCGAAGATGCCGACCCCGAAAACCCCCTTGCCCTCGCCCTGGCGGAGCGAGCAGGGCTCGATCTGGCGGCCGTGCGTGCCCGGGCACTCGACCGCCTTGAGGCGCTGGCAGTTGTGCAGGCCGATGGCACGAACCGGCCCGAGGCGCTGGTGGCTCTGGCATCCACGGCCGGTCGTCTTGTTTCCGACCTGCTGGATCTGGACCCCGATGACTTCGCTCACGAGATTGCCGACTACGCCGATGTGGAGACGACGGCCGAGGTCGCCGCCCCGGAACTGGCCCGTGCCACCGGTGATATCGAGATACGCACCTGGGCCCGTGAGGCCCTGGCATCACTCGATGTACCAGCCCCGCCCCGCGCACTCGCCGCGGTACGTGCCATCGCCGACGGCGACGTACCGGTGGACGCCGCAGATGACGTCGTGTGGACATCCACGATCATTGTGCTGGCCGAGGAGGCCATCGAACTGGCCGCGGTCGAGATGGACCCGCCGGAGGGCGCCGCCGCGGACAGTTAGCGCGCGGCCATGACCTCGCGGGCGGCCCGCTGTCCCGACTGCACCGCACCCTCCATAAAGCCCGACCATTCATCACTGGTGTGCTCGCCCGCGAAGTGGAAGGGCCCCTGGGGCCGCGCCGCGATGGTGGCGTAATCGGCTTGCCCCGGGCGTGCGGCTGAATACGAACCCCGGGCATAGGGATCTTTCGCCCAGGCGTGCACCACGGCACCGTCACGTGCCGCGGCCCGGGTGCCGGGCGCCACGCGATCCATCAGCGCCAGGCGTGCCTGCACGATCGAACCCGGCGCCGGCCCGTGGTCGGGTCCGGCAATGGTGCGGCCAGCGACCCCACCGATGAGCGACGTGAATGCCGCGGCACCCTCACCCTCGCCCAGAGTGGAGCACCACGTCTGCCCGAGAGCCGTGTCGCTCACGCCTTCGGCATTCCAGCCGTGGGTTCCCCACGCGGCGTTGGTGAAAGGGATGATCACCTTCGCGTTGGTACCCATGCCATAGGTGCCGATGACGTCGCGGGCGCGCATGGAGAACCCCGACCGGCTCAGGTTGACCGTGCGCAGCACGCCTGGCGACAGCGTGATGACGGCCCGGTCGGGGCGCTCCACGCGCGGGCCATCGGGGCCGGTGAGCAGCAGGGCCGGACGCGACCCCTCACGGACCAGTCCGGTGAGCCGCGTGCCGCGCACGATGCGCTCGGCGCCGATGCGCTGCTCAAGCGCTGCCACCAGCATGCGGGTACCACCATTCACGCGGTACCGCTCGGCGCCGTCGGCCATCTCGTTCGACCCGGCTCCCTCCGCCAGGTCGGCCACCAGCCACAGCGCGGTGAGCGCCGACGGGTCCGCGCCGTACTCACCCGTGGTGAGCGCCCGTTGGTAGCGCGCAAACGGCGTACTGGTGCCGCCGGGGATGGCGCCCTTCAGCCACTCCGCGGCGCTCATGGCGTTGAGCCGGTCCTCGCCCAGCCGCTGCAGGTCGCGGGCAGCCCGCTGGGCAAGACGGGCGCTGGATCCATCGGCCCAACCGTCCTCGCGTACGCGTCCCCCCACGAGGTCGCGCGTGACCCCGGAGTCGTCCACGCCCGCCAGATCCTGCAGGGTGACGCCGCTCTCGCTGCACAGGCGACGGATGGCCGAGTGTTCAGCGTCGATGAACTCCCCGCCGCACTCCACCCACTTGCCGGGAACCAGGGAGGTGTCGGTGAGCGTGCGCCCGCCGAGGCGATCACGGGCCTCCCATACGCGCACATCCACTCCGGCCTGCACCAGCACAAGTGCGCAGGCCAGACCGGAGAGGCCTGCACCCACCACATCAACCCGCGTGCCCGCGGCCACACCCCGGCTGGGTGCGAACCCCGGCAGGGCGAGGGCCAGCGCACTGGCCCCGGCTGCCATCAGTGCCTCGCGCCGGGTGAGGCCCATCGTTATGGCGTCAGGCGGTGCGGGCGGTGGTGAGACCGGCGCGCGAGAGGATTTCCGGCACCGACTCTTCCCAGGCGATGGCCATCACGTGCACACCGGCGACGCCGGGGATCTCCTGCAGTGCCTGGATGACCTCCACGCAGACCGACATACCCTCGTCGCCCTCGTCGGACGCCTGTTCCATTCGGGTGATGAGAGCATCGGGCACCGTGACGCCCCACACCTTGTCGCGCATGTGCATTGCCATGCGCAGGTGCTTGAACGGGCCCACGCCGATGAGCAGCTTTGGGAACGCGGGAAGGTCGGCGGCCTCGAGACGTGACATGAATGCCGCCACGCGCTCGGGCTCGTACACCAGCTGGGTCTGGAAGAAGTCGGCACCCGCCTCCATCTTCGCCTTGATCTTGGAGATCTCCACGTCCGGGTCGTCGGCCGCGGGGTGCGCGGTGGCGCCGATCACCAGGTGCGGGGCCTCCCCAGCCAACTCCTCCCCGGCCTCATTCATGAACCGACCCGACCGCAGCGACGCCTGCAGCCGCAGGAGCCCCATGGTGTCGATGTCGTTTACCACGGCGGCATCGGGATGGTTGCCGATGTGGATCGGGTCACCGCTCATGCACAGGGTGTTGTGGATACCGAGCGCGGATGCGCCCAGGATGTCGGAGGTGAGTGCCATGCGGTTGCGGTCACGCACGGTCATCTGCATCACCGGCTCCGCCCCGTTGTCGAGGGCGATACGGGCGGACGCCAGGGGGCACATGCGCGACTGGGCGGTCTGGTTGTCGGTGATGTTGAGGGCATCGGTGACCGGACCGAGCAGGCGGGCCTTCTGGGCGATTACCTCGGGGTCGGCGCTCTTGGGCGGCCCGATCTCGCTGGTGATGGCGAATCGGCCGTCCGCAAGGGCGGTCTCAAGACGTGTGAGGGCATTCACGGGTGGCCACGCTAGCAGGCAATGTGCGTGATCCAGTGGGGTATATGCGAGGTGACTGGAGCCCGCAACGTTTCTGTAAGCCGGGCCCCCGGCGTCCGCGTCTGGGCCTAGCGTGTTCATGAAACCCATCCCCAAGGGGGCACGAACATGAAGATCACTCCGTTCCTTGTTGCATCTGTCGCAGTGCTCGGCACCGCCGCTGTTCTCGTCGGCTCCGGCGCGGCGGCGACCAGTACCAGCGAGCAGCTCATGATCAACCAGCGCATCTCGCAGGCCGCGGTACGTCGTTCCAACTCCGGGCTCAACTACCTGGCGCCCATTCGCACCACCACGAGTGACGCCGCCAACACGGGCGCAAATGGCGTGACGCCGCTCTCAAAGGTGACTGGCTCCGGCCTGGGTTGGACAACGGCCCAGATCGCCAACGCGGCCGTGACGCCCGCCAAGCTCTCGAACCCGTCGTACTTCGCGGTCGTTTCGTCCATCGGTGCCCTGCAGCGGGCCACCAGCGGCGTCACCGTGACGTCGGCGCTCACGGGTACCTCGACGTACACCGTGACGTTCCCCAGCAACGTCAGCCTGTGTGCTCCCGTTGCGACGGTGCAGACATTCTCACCGGGGAGCGGCCTGAACTACGGCGCGTTCGCCACCGTGGGGCCGGGCACCGTGAACACTCAGTGGGTGGTTACCACGTACACCGGCAATAACGGTACCGGCAAGGATGCCGCTGGCACCGCCCTTGCCGGTAACCAGGAGCCGGCAGCATTCAATCTGGTGGTGCAGTGCTAGCAGTACTGCGAGTGCAGTAACGGAGCGGACGGCGGGGGCCTCAGGCGGGGTCCCCGCCATTCGCGACGAATCGCACACGGCCTGAGATCTCGGCCGCATTGTTGGCCACGCGCTCGAGGTGGCGCGCCAGCAGTACGGAATTCGCCAGCCATGATTCCGAGCCGTCACCTCCATTGGGCCGCGCAGCAGCAGCCATGACCTCCTCGAGCAAGTCAAGCACGCCATGGGCATCGGTCTGCGCGACGATGGCCATCTCGGTGTCTTCACGCGCGAAGGCCTGAACGGCCTGCGAAAGGGCCCCGATGGCACGCGGCTCCATGCGCCTGATGAGCGCTTCCACCTCGGGCACCATGGGCGAGTGCTCCAGGGCCTCAACGCGACGGGCGATGGCCACCGCCAAGTCCCCCACACGCTCCAGCGCCACGGTGATGATGAGCCCTGAGTGGATCAGGCGCAGGTCGTGCGCCTTGGGCGCCTGCAGCAGGACCAGATCAAAGGCCAGGCGCTCGAGCGCGGCGCACCGGTCGTCCACGTCGTCGTCGCCGGCAATCACCCGGCGCGCTCCATCGAGGTCACGGGCTTCCCAGGCATCCACTGCCTGCTCAACCTGCCCAACGATGACGCTCGAGACCTCAATCATCCCGTTGCGGAGGTCGTCGATGCCATCTTCGATTCCTGCTCGCGTTCCCATGCGCGCAGGGTACCGTTCCCCGCCGGTGTCACGGCATGGGTAGGATCACCGTGACACGAATCGCCGAAGGAGACTTGCCAGATGCACGCAGCGCGCTTTGGGACGATCGCCGATCGCATCGTCCCGCGATCCGAGAGCCGGGCAGCCACACTCACGTGGGACCTCGTGCTCGTCCTCGCCGGCACCGCCTTGGTGTCACTCCTGGCGCAGGTCTCCATCCCCTGGTACCCGGTGCCATTCACCGGCCAGACCCTTGCCGTGCTGCTGGTCGGCGGCATGTTGGGTGCGTGGCGCGGTGCCCTCTCCCTGGCGCTCTACTTCGCCATCGGCGCCCTCGGCGCTCCGATCTTCAGCGATCAGTCGGGCGGCTGGGACATCATCACCGGTGCCACCGGCGGCTACATCATCGGCTTCATCGTGGCGGCGGCCGTGGTGGGCTGGCTCGCCGAGCGGGGTGCCGACCGCCGTGTGGTTCCCATGATGGGTGTCCTCCTTCTTGGAAGTGTCCTCATCTACGCCATCGGCGTGCCGTGGCTCGCGAACTGGGCACCCGCAGGCGACGGAGTGAAGTTCGGCTGGTCGCAGGCGTATGAGTTCGGTGTGCAGCCGTTCATCCTGGGCGACCTGATCAAGCTCGCCGTCGCCGCTGCGCTGCTGCCTGCGGGCTGGGCACTGCTCCAGCGCACCGGATTCGGTCGCGGTAATAAGGAGGACGGCCCGAAGGCCGGGCTGCTCTAGACCGCACCGGAACCGCTGGCGCGATGTGGAGACGGACGGACGAGGTGTTCACCTGCGGACTACCGCAGCGGTCGGCTTCGGGCGGGCGCCGTGTTCCACTGCCGACAACTCGCGAATAGCGCTGAAGCGCGCCGCCCCCGGCGGCACCCTGCACCGACCGCTGCGGTAGTCGTCAGTGGAACACGGCGCCCACCCGCTCCGCTATTCGCGAGTTGTCCGCAGGCGAACACCTCGCCCGCCCGAGATCTCGGCAGCAATTGAGGGTCCCGGAGACGGGGCCCTTTTCTTTGCCGTTTCGTAACGAACTCGACTTGATATGAGGCGGCTCATGTTTCATGATGCGACTCGTATTCATTCACCTTTCGGCGGAGCAGCAAACAGGAGGCGGGAACACAGATGGGCAAGACGATCGGAATCGACCTCGGCACGACAAACTCGGCAATGGCCGTCCTCACAGGCGGAGAGCCCGAGGTCATCCCAAACGCGGAGGGCGGTCGTACGACGCCGTCTGTGGTGGCCTTTACATCTGGCGGAGAGCGCCTCGTGGGCGCCGTGGCACGTCGTCAGGCGGTAACCAACCCGCAGAACACCGTCTTCAGCGTCAAGCGCTTCATGGGCCGCGCGTTCAGCGAGGTCAACGAAGAGATGACGATCGTGCCGTATGAGGTGGTCCCCGGACCCAGCGGCGAGGTGCGCATCAAGGCCGGCGACAAGGAGTGGTCGCCGCCGGAGGTCAGCGCGATGATCCTGCAGAAGTTGAAGGCCGACGCCGAGGCCTACCTCGGCGAGCCGGTGGACGGCGCGGTCATCACCGTGCCCGCCTACTTCAACGATGCCCAGCGCCAGGCGACCAAGGACGCCGGCACCATCGCGGGCCTCGAGGTCAAGCGCATCATCAATGAGCCCACCGCGGCCGCACTGGCCTATGGCCTCGACAAGGAGACCGAGCGCACCATTCTTGTGTTCGACCTCGGTGGCGGCACGTTCGACGTATCGATCCTCGAGATCGGCGATGGAGTGTTCCAGGTCAAGTCGACCAACGGTGACAACCACCTGGGTGGCGACAACTTCGACAAGGCCGTCGTCGACTGGATGGTGTCTGAGTTCAAGCAGTCCCAAGGGATCGACTTGGGGAACGACCCCATGGCCCTGCAGCGCCTGTACGAGGCGGCCGAGAAGGCGAAGATCGAACTCTCGACCACCACACAGGCTGCCATCAATCTGCCGTTCGTCACCGCGGACGCATCGGGTCCGAAGCACCTCGACCTCTCGCTCACGCGGGCGAAGTTCGAGGAGCTCACCCACGACCTGCTGCAGCGCCTTGAGGGGCCCACCAAGCAGGCGCTCGAGGATGCCGGTGTGACCGGCAAGGACATTGAGCACGTGGTACTCGTCGGGGGCATGAGCCGTATGCCGGCCGTGCAGGACCGCGTCACCGAACTGACGGGAAAGGAGCCCCACAGGGGGGTCAACCCGGACGAGGTCGTGGCCGTGGGTGCCGCCATCCAGGCCGGTGTGCTTGCCGGTGAGGTCAAGGATGTGCTGCTTCTCGACGTCACCCCGCTGTCGCTGGGCATCGAGACCAAGGGCGGTGTGTTCACGCGTCTCATTGAGCGCAACACCACCATCCCGACCAAGAAGAGCGAGGTGTTCTCCACCGCGGAGGACAACCAGAACCAGGTGGAGATCCACGTGCTGCAGGGCGAGCGCGAGATGGCGAGCTTCAATCGCACGCTCGGCCGTTTCAGCCTCACCGGCATTCCGCCGGCACCGCGTGGCGTGCCGCAGGTCGAGGTCACGTTTGACATCGACGCCAACGGCATCGTGCATGTGTCCGCCAAGGACCGCGGTACGGGCATTGAGCAGACCATCGAGATCAAGAGCTCAAGTGGCCTGAGCGATGACGAGGTCAAGCAGATGGTGAACGAGGCCGAGTCGCACGCCGACGAGGACAAGCGCCTGCGTCGCGTGGTCGATGCCCGCAACCAGGCCGAAGCCCGGGTGCATGAGGCTGAGCGTCAGTTGAAGGATCACGGCGACGCCGTGGACGCCGAGTTGAAGGCGGAGATCGAGGCGGCCGTCCAAGGCGCCACGACCGCTCAGGAGGGCGAGGACCCCGAGGCCATCGAGGCGGCCACCGAGGTACTTACCCAGGCGCTCCACAAGATGTCCGAGCAGGTCTACCAGCGGGCGGCGGCCGAGCAGCAGGCGGCCGACGGCGGCGATGAGACCGTCGAAGATGCCGACTACGAGGTCATCGACGAGGACGACACGGCCGGCAAGGCCTAGGACATCCCGTGACCGATCACACCAACGATCAGTTCGCTCCCGAGGACCCCGAGGTCACCGCCGATGAGGCGGTGGCCGAGGGGCCCGAGGGCGTGGAGACCACAGAGGATGAGATGACGCGCGTGGCGACGGAGCGCGACGAGTACCTCGACCAGCTCCAGCGCACACGGGCCGACTTCGACAACTACCGCAAGCGCATCGAGCGCGAGCGCCCCCTTCTTCATGAGGCGGGCGTGCGCGATCTGGTGGGCGAGCTCCTGCCGGTGCTCGACAATCTTGAACGCGCGCTTGAGGCCCTTGTGGCCGCGGGCGACGAGGGCGCGTCCGGCATCGTCGCCGGTGTGGACATGGTTCGCCAGCAGCTGGGGGGCCTCATCGCCGGTCGCGGGGTGCAGGAGATCCCGGCTGCCGGTGAGCAGTTCGATCCCACCGTGCACGAGGCCGTGCAGAGCGTGCCGTCACCGGATCATCCGGCTGGCACGGTCGTGGCCGTGGTGGAACGCGGGTACCGGCTGTCCGACACGGTCATCCGGCCGGCCCGGGTGGTCGTGTCCGGCGGTGATGGGGGGGCACACTGAGCGAGAAGTCCCCGTACGACGTCCTGGGGGTTGCCGAGAACGCTGACGACGAGGCCATCAAGAAGGCCTATCGATCGCTGGCGCGCAAGCACCACCCCGACGCCAACCCGGACGACCCGAAGGCCGAGGAGCGTTTCAAGGAGATCTCCCACGCCAACGATGTCCTCTCCGACCCGGAAAAGCGCCGTGAGTACGACGCCGAGCAGCAGATGCTGCGCATGGGCGGTGGCTCCGCGCGTATGGGTGGCGGTGGCAGCGGGGCAGCTGGCTTCGGCGACATCTTCGGATCGATGTTCGGGGGCGGCGCTCCCGGCGGCCGCCGGGGCGGTGCCCGCCGGCAGACCGCGCGTCGGGGTCAGGACCTCGAGGTGGAGGTCACGCTGTCGTTCGACCAGGCCATGGCGGGTGCCGAGGTGCCCGTCACACTCGAACGCCGGGAGGCATGCGCAACGTGTTCCGGATCCGGGGCCCGTGCCGGAAGCTCCCCACGGCTGTGCGCGGCCTGCGATGGCCGTGGATCGGTCACCCACGATGTGGGCGGCTTCTCAATTCCCGAGGAGTGCCCGCAGTGCGGTGGACAGGGCACGGTCATCGACGACCCGTGTCCGGACTGCCGAGGTACCGGCACCCGCGTGGTGGAGCGGCGCATCCGGGTGCGGATTCCCGCTGGGGCCAAGGACGGCACCCGCATCAAGTTGAAGGGCAAGGGCGGCGCCGGCATGCGCGGTGGTCCCGCCGGCGACCTGCACGTGGTCACCCGGGTGATGCCGAGCGCCATATTTACGCGCAAGGGCGACGACCTGGTGATCGAGGTGCCCATCACGTTCGCCGAGGCGGCGCTTGGGGCCAAGGTGGAGGTACCGACACTTGACGGTCGCGTCGCCATCAGCGTGGCCGCCGGCAGCCAGGACGGTCGTACCCTGCGAGTGCCGGGGAAGGGCGCCCCCAAGCTCAACGGCAAGGGAAGCGGATCGCTGCTGGCCAAGATCAGGGTCACCGTTCCGTCGTCGCTCACGGATGAGCAGAAGGAGGCGCTGCGCGCGTTCTCAGATCTCGACACCGACGACCCCCGGGCGAGGCTGTTCACGTGAGTGGGTCCCGTGACGACGCGCGCCCGGTGTTCATGATCGGCATCGCCGCCGAGATGGCCGGCATGCACCCCCAGACCCTTCGCATGTACGAACGCCGTGGGCTGGTGAGCCCGGGCCGCAGCAAGGGGCACACACGCCTCTACTCACAAGTGGATCTCGCCCGGCTGGGTCGTATCCAGTCGCTGTCGGAGAGCGGCCTCAATCTTGCAGGGATTGAACGCGTGCTTGGGCTGGAGCGTGAACTTGAGCGCGTCATCTCACGGGTGCGTGAACTCGAACGCGAGCTTGATGCCAGCGCCAGGGACGCCGCGCGCGCTGCCGATGCGGCCCGCCGCGCGATGTCCCACGAGATCGTCCACGTGCGCCATGTCGGGGGTCCCCCCGCGGTGCGCGTGGCACCAGTCATTCCCGCGGGGCTCCGCCCGGTGCCGCGCTCCGTCACTGTTCGCGACCCGAGGAGGTCAAGCTGATGGCCATCGACAAGCCGACCGTGCGCGCGAGTGAGGCACTCGTAGGCGCCCAGACCCTGGCGGAGACCCGGGGCAACCAGTTGGTGGAGCCCGAGCACCTGCTGCTTGCGCTGCTCGACCAGCCCGAGGGCGTGGTGCAACCCATCGTGGAGCGCGCCGGGGCCGACCCGCGTGCGCTGCGCGCGGGGGCGCAGTCCGCCGTCGAGGCGCGCCCGTCGGTGAGCGGTGCCAACGTCACCGTCGAGTTCGCACCCGCCTTTCGCGCAGTGGTGCGCCGGGCTGGCGAGGAAGCCGCCACGCTGCAAGACGAATACATCAGCACTGAGCACCTGTTGCTGGCGTTGGTGGAGGACGGTGGCACGGCCCGGCAGGTACTGCTGGATGCCGGCGTCACCCGCGAGTCGCTCATGAACGCGCTGCGCCAGGTGCGCGGATCGGCCCGTGTGACCGACCCGAACCCCGAGGAGAAGTACCAGTCGCTTGAGAAGTACGGACGCGACCTCACCGACGCCGCGGCCCGGGGCAAGCTCGATCCGGTGATCGGTCGTGACGAGGAGGTGCGGCGGGTTATCCAGGTGCTCTCGCGTCGCACAAAGAACAACCCGGTGCTCATTGGTGAGCCGGGCGTGGGCAAGACGGCAATCGTCGAAGGTCTGGCCCAGCGCATCATCGCGGGCGACATTCCTGAGGGGCTTGCCGGCAAGCGGGTGATCTCGCTCGACATCGGGGCCCTCATCGCCGGGTCGAAGTACCGCGGCGAGTTCGAGGACCGCCTGAAGGCCGTGCTGAAGGAGATCGCCGATGCCGACGGCGAGATCATCCTGTTCATCGATGAGCTGCACACGATTGTGGGCGCCGGTAAGGCCGAGGGCGCGGTGGATGCCGCCAACCTGTTGAAGCCAATGCTCGCGCGCGGCGAACTGCGTGCCGTGGGCGCCACCACGCTTGATGAGTACCGCCAGCACATCGAGAAGGACGCTGCGCTGGAGCGGCGATTCCAGCCGGTGATGGTGGGCGAGCCGTCCGTGGAGGATGCCATCGGCATCCTGCGCGGGCTGAAGGAGCGCTACGAGGTGCACCACGGCGTGCGCATCAAGGATTCCGCCCTGGTGGCGGCGGCCCGCATGTCGGATCGCTACATCACCTCACGGTTTCTGCCCGATAAGGCCATTGACCTCATCGACGAGTCGGCCAGTCGGCTGCGCATCGAGATCGACTCGGTGCCCGAGGCGCTCGACGTGGCGCTGCGCCGCATCATCCAGTTGGAGATCGAGGAGCAGGCCTTGCAAGCCGAGACCGACCCCGCGTCGGTGGAGCGCCGCGAGCGCGTGGTGGCCGAGCTGGCCGACCTCCGCGAGGAGGCCGACGGCATGAAGGCCGTATGGCAGGACGAGAAGGCTGCCATCACCCGAATTCGCGACATCAAGGAGGACCTGGAGCGGGCACGTACGGAGGTGGAGCGCGCCGAGCGCGAGGCCGATCTGGAGGGTGCCGCCCGCCTGCGGTTCGGGACAATCCCCGAGCTGGAGCGAGGGCTGGAGGAGGCCCAGACCGCGCTCGACGAGCGCCAGTCCGAGCGGCGCATGCTCAAGGAGGAGGTGTCGGAGGACGACGTGGCCGAGGTGGTCGCGGCGTGGACCGGCATTCCCGTCAACCGCCTGCTCGAGGGCGAGGTGCAGAAGCTCGTGCACATGGAGGACCGTCTGCACGACCGTGTGGTGGGGCAGGAGGAGGCGGTTGGGGCCGTTGCCAACGCCCTACGGCGTTCGCGTGCCGGTCTCTCCGACCCGGCTCGCCCAATCGGCTCATTCATCTTTCTGGGCCCCACGGGCGTGGGCAAGACGGAGCTGGCCCGGGCCCTCGCCGAGTTCATGTTCGACGACGAGCGCGCCATGGTGCGCATCGACATGAGCGAGTACATGGAGAAGCACACGGTGGCCCGCCTTATCGGCGCGCCCCCCGGCTACGTGGGGTTTGAGGCAGGCGGTCAGCTCACCGAGGCCGTACGCCGGCGCCCGTATTCGGTGCTCCTGCTCGACGAGATCGAGAAGGCCCACCCCGACGTGTTCAACGTATTGCTGCAACTCCTCGATGACGGCCGTCTTACCGACGGTCAGGGCCGAGTGGTGGACTTCCGCAACACCGTGGTGATCATGACCTCAAACATCGGCAGCCAGTTTCTCTCCGACGGCATCGACGAGGAGATCGCAGCCGAGCGCGTGCTCGGTGCGCTGCGCGACCACTTCCGTCCAGAGTTCCTCAACCGCGTGGACGAGATCGTGCAGTTCTCCCGCCTGCGCCGCGAGGACATCGACCGGGTGGTGGACATGCAGATGGTGCGGCTCGACCAGCGGCTGGAGGAGCAGGACATTCGCCTCATCCTCACGCCCGGGGCGCGGAAGAAGATCGCCGACGAGGGGTACGACCCGGCCTACGGAGCGCGACCACTCAAGCGCGTTATTCAGAAGCGCATCCAGGACCCGCTTGCGATGGAGATGCTCACCGGCGCCGTCATGCCGGGCGACGACGTCGAGGTCACCGTCGAGAACGATGCCTTCGTCATGACGCCGAAGGCACGCCCGGCCCCATAGCCCGCCACGAATACCGGCACGGGGGATGGAATCCGCGCCGGTATTCGTGCGTCTCCGTGAGGCCGGGTTGGGCCATGAACCCCGGCGGACAACTCGCGAATAGCGGAGCGGGTGGGCGCGGTGTTCCACTGACGACTACCGCAGCGGTCGGTGCAGGGTGCCGCCCGGGGCGGCACGCTTCAGCGCTATTCGCGAGTTGTCGGCAGTGGAACACCGCGCCCGCCCGAAACCGACCGCTGCGGTAGTCCGCCGGGGTTCATGGCCCAACCCGGCACGTGTGGATGGAGGCCCACGAACAGCGGGTCACCCGCTGGCAGTGGTCCCGGTGAGCCAGGCGGCGAGGCCCAGAACGGCTTTGTCGGCCATGGCGGCGAAGGTCTTGTTGAGGAATGGCTCGACGAACTTGAGCGCACCGCTCAGGCCGAGCTCGGCGGAGTAGGTGATGGTGGTGCCACCGTCGGCGGCATCGGTGAAGGTGATGGTGTCGAGGGCACTCGCCTTCTCGCCCGTGCCGGTGATGACCAGCCGGCTGGGCGGAGCCCACTCGGTGATGACGTAGGTCATGGGTGTCGGCTTGCCGCGGAACTCGGCGACGATGGCGAATGAGGTGCCGAGGCCCGGGTTGCCGGGGGTCTCCTGCGATGACGAGGCGAGGCCCGGGTCCCATTCCGACGCACGGCCGAAGTCGGCCACACGGCGGAACGCCTCGTCGCGGGCGATTGCCACGTTGATGGTGCGCTCGACAGCGATCATGAGTAACTCCGGTCAGGCACGGGGCCGGACGATTGCGATGGAGCCCACGAGTGCGACGATGGCCGCCGCCTGGGCGATGTAGAGGCCCACGTCGCGGGCAAGGAATTCGGCGGGGCCGGGTGGACGCACCAGACGCCACGCCACCACGGCGGTGGTGGCGAGCGCCAGCACCAGGCAGAGCCACGAGAGGGCACGCACCACATCGGCGTCGAGCGGCAGCGTTCCACGCAGGTCGAGGAGAATGAGCAGCGCTGCCATGAGCAGCAGCACGCCCATGCCGAACGCCCCGCGCGCCAGCACGGAGGAGTCCCAGCCGGAACTTGATTCGGGCGAGAACGGTGGGGCGACGTCGGCGGTGTACCAGGGCAGGAACACGCTGATGGCCAGGACGGCCGCAGCGGTTGCGATGACGCCAGGGATCGCCCCCCGACTGCCGCCGTCGTATGGCCGGGTGCGCATACGGTGCATCCTAGGCTAGGGGGCGGTCGCGACCGGACACGCCTGACCGTGGGTGGTAGGCTCGCGCCACGTCGGCCCGGAACAAGGAGGATGGGTGCCCACTTACATCCTGCTCAGCACGCTCAGCCCACATGGGGCGGGGACAATCAAGGCGAATCCCCAGCGTGTCAAGGAAGTCAACCAGGAGATCGAGCAGATGGGTGCCAAGGTCATCCAGCAATGGGCGGTCCTGGGTCCATATGACTTCGTGAACATCGTCGAAGCACCGGACGAGAAGGTCATCGCCCGCGTTTCGGTCGAACTCGCCGCCCGTGGCACAGCGCACTTCCAGACGCTGACCGCCATTCCGGTGGATGAGTTCCTGGCGCTCCTCAAGTAGCCGCGTGCGCGGCCGCCGTGGCGGACTGATAATCGGCGTGGGGCTCGTGGGCCTCGCGGCGTCCCCTGTTGCCGCACCCGTGCGTGAGGCTGTACGGGTGCGCATCGAACGCATGCGCCGGCGCTCACCCGACCCGGTGGCGCCGTTCCACGAGGCCCCCTGTTACGCCCCGCCGCCCGGGAGCGATCGCCCAGCCGACCCGGCCGGCGGCTAACTGATGGCGGATGGCCCGTTCAGGTGGGAGCTGCTCATCCCAGCGCATCGAATCGTCGTCGGGCTGCTGGGGGGCGAGATCGTGGAGAGCCGCGCATCGTCGTCGGCCGGCACCTTCGCCGCGTACCGGAAGTTGGAGGGCGCTGTGCCGGGCATGATCGCGTGGCCCAACACCGTGCTGCTCACCGGCCCCGAACCGATCGTGGTGGACCCGGGCTACCAGATGCAGGGCGACATGCTGGCCGGGGCCCTTACCGCGCGAGGCATCCCCCCGGAGTCAGTGCGCACGGTGGTCATGACCCACCTGCACTCCGATCACCTGTCGGCGCTGCCCCAACTGCCCGGCGTCACCGAGGTATGGGCGCACGAGGACGAGATCGACACACCCTATGCGCGCCGCCAGCAGGGAATTCTTGGCCAGGCCCCGGTCAAGGTGATGACGGGCCAGGCCGGAGAGATCCGTCCCGGCCTCACGTGGATCCACACACCGGGACATGCGCCGGGGCACATCGCGGCAATCGTCGAGTGCATCGATGGGCGCGTGGTCATCGCCGGCGACACCCTCGGCCCTGATCCCGCATGGTTTGACGACATGAACCCGCCCGAGGGCCTTGACGAGCGCGAGGATCACCTCCGTGCATTCGAGGCCATCCGGGCCCTTGCACCGGCAACGGTGGTGCCGGGCCACACCCCACCGTTCCGCCTGCCGTAGCCGGGAACCCGCTGCTGGTGGGAGGGATGCGGTGAGGAGTGCCGAACCGGGATCACATGGATCTCCGTGAAATCACCCGTGAGCAGAAAATGCTGGGCGGAGCGATCGCCATGCTCCTGTTCATCGTCTCGCTCTTCTTGAAGTGGCAATCGGTGGGGCCCTTCTCGGGTTCCGGAACCGACATCGGCTCGTGGCCCATTGCCATCGTGCTGGCGCTGGTCGCTGGCGGTGTGCTCGCCGCCGACGCGCTCGGGGTTGATCTGCCGGGCCGTTTTCGGGTGACCAGCCTCGCGGCGTATCTCATGTCGCTGCTGGTCTTCTACGTCATCGTGTTCATATTCGCGATCGACGGACTCGCCTACGGCATCTGGCTCGCGCTGATCTTCGCCGTGGTGGGCCTCGCGCTGGCGCTCTCGCTGCACCGGGCCGACACTCGGTAACACCATGGCTGGCGCGCCGCACGCGCCGGTACACTCGCGGTATCCCGCAGGGGTCCGATCGCGAGGGGAAGTCCGCTGTCACGATTCGCCGCACTTGAGAGGTTGGAGATCCTCGCCGCCATCATTGGCGGGTTGTGGATCGGCAGCCTGTTCCTGCCATGGTTTGGCACAGGCGATGGATCAATCACCGGCTGGAGCCTCATCGATTCGTCGTGGCTCGCACTCGTTGTGGTTGCGGTGGCCGCGGCGCTATTGCTTCTTGATGCTGTGAGCATCGATGGATTCCGCGCACTGCCGGTGCCGGCGATCGCGACGTTCCTCGCACCCATCGGGCTCTTTTACACCGCTCTTTTCCTCATGGCGGGCGATGACATCCGTTACGGCGCGTGGACCGCGCTCGGCCTGTCGGCGGGATTCGTCGTCCTGTCCGCCGGGGCATGGACCATCGACCGACGCGGCTAGCGCGAAAGGCCTCTCGTGAACTACCTCAAGTCAATGGACCGTCGTGAGCGAATGCTGGCCATCGCCGTCCTCAACGGCGCGTTCATCATCACCATGTTCTTCGAGTGGGGCGGCGGTGGGCTTCGCGCCTGGGACGCCGACGCATCGTGGCTGGTGTTCGTCGTGGCACTTATCGCCGGGCTCATGGCGCTGGCGGATGCCTTTGATTACGAGGTGCCTCGCATGCCGGGCACTGGGGTGATGGCCTACCTCACGTCGATCACGCTCTGGTACGTGCTGTTCTCGCTGATGGACATCCATGACCAGTCATGGGGCATCATCGCGTCGCTGATCGTTGCGGCACTGTCAACTATCGTCGCCACCATGGCTTGGCACGCGGACCGGAGCGGCTCCTAGGCGGTACCGTTTTCTGGGGACTGACGCCGAGGAGGAGGAGTCATGGGACTGATGGACAAGGCAAAGGACGCCGCAAAGGCTGCCGAGGCTGCCGCACGGAGTGCCGCGAGCGACGCCCGCGACAAGGGCGACGAGTTGATGCTGAAGCGAAAGGTCAATGCACTGGCCGAGGAGCTTGGCCACGTGACCTACCGCCAGCACGACGGACTCACCGACCTGGACGGCGAGGTCCGTCGCTTGGTGGGCGAGATGCGTGCGCTCTACCTCGAGATCGAGGCAATCAAGGGCCCGGAGTCCTGATTCGTGTGACATCGGGCGTGGGGGTATGCATTGCCTGACATCACCGCCCCCATCGTCAACTGGGCCACGGAGGTCATCGGGTCATACGGCCTCGGTGCCGTGTTCCTGCTCATGGTGCTCGAGAGCGCCTGTATCCCAATTCCCAGCGAGGCAGTGATGCTGTTCGGTGGCTTCCTCGCCGGGCAGGGCAAGGTCAGCTTCATCGGCGTGGTCACGGCCGGGGTGCTGGGAAATCTCGTTGGCTCATGGATTGCCTACTGGGTGGGCTTGAAGAAGGGCCGCGACTGGGCGCTTCGCTGGCACTGGCTGCACATCACGCCCGAGCGCCTCGACAATGCGGATCGATGGTTCGAGAAATACGGATCGTGGGCGGTGCTCATCGGGCGCGTTCTTCCGATCATCCGCACGTTCATCTCATTTCCTGCGGGCGTTGCGCGCATGCCGTTCTGGCGCTTCAGCATCCTCACGCTCATCGGTTGCATCCCGTGGGTGACCCTGCTCGCGTGGCTCGGTCTGCTTGTGGGCGACAACTGGGAGGCCGTGCAGCACAAGCTGCACTACTTCGACTACGCGGTGGCCCTGGCCATTCTCGTCGGCATCGTGTGGATGGCGCTGCGGTACCGCTCACGTCGGGCCGCGGCCGGCGGTACGGGGAGCTGACCCGGCGATGACGGCATTCGCCTGGATCATCGCGCTGATCGCATTGGGCGTCGCCACGTGGGCCGTCATGTTCGCCCGCCGCAACGCGGCATCGGCGGGGGACCCCGTGGCCCCGGAGCCCGTTCCCGATGATCCCCACGACGAAGCCCGGCTGTCGGCCGTGTTCGCGGCGCTGCCGGTGGCCAGCGTGCGTGTGGATTCGGACGGGATGATCACTGCTGTCAACCCGGCCGCGCTCGCCACTTTCCCATTCCTCGACGACGGGCTGGGAATTCTTGAGGCCTTTGGCGACCACCAACTGGCCGCCCGGGTGCGCGACGCCGTGCGCAGCGGCGACCCCGCGCGGTTCGATCTGCGTCTGTTTGTGGAGGGGCGCCGCACGTTCAGGGTGATCCTCGCCCCATTCGATGTGGAGGCAGAGCGCGAGGTGCTCATTACGCTCACCGACACCAGTGAGGCCACCGCGTATCAGGAACTGCGCTCCCAGTTTGTGGCCAACGTGTCGCATGAGCTGCGCACTCCGCTCACGGGGCTTCGCGGAATGCTCGAGGCGCTCGAGGACCCGGAGATGCCGCTCGAACTGCGCGACGACTTCGTACGCCGATCGCGGGCGGAGGCCGAGCATCTTGAGGCGCTCATCGATGACATCCTGTTCCTGTCGGAGCTTGAGGCAGCGCAGGGTGATCCGCTGGGAGAGCGCAGCAACGTGGCATCGGCCGTGCCCAAGGTGATCTCCGTACTTGAGGGTGAGGCTGGCGAACAGGGCGTGACGCTGATCAATGAGACCGGCGAGCCCATGTGGACGCCGCTCACCGATCGCATGACGCAGATGGTGGTGCGGAACCTGCTTGAGAATGCGGTGCGGTACGCGGGCCCTGGCGCCACTGCGGTTGTGCGGGCCCGGCGCGTGGGAGACTGCGTGGCGATCGAGGTGGAGGACAACGGGATGGGGATCGCCGAGAAGGATCTGCCCCACGTATTCGAGCGTTTCTACCGGGCAGACCCATCGAGATCACGCAAGCTTGGTGGCACGGGCCTGGGCCTGTCGATCGTCAAGCACATCGCCGACCGGCTGGGTGGCGAGGCCGAGATGACGTCGCGCGAGGGATTCGGCACCACCGTGCGGGTAATCGTGCCCGCAGCGGAGCCCCCGGTGACCGACGTCCCCGGTGACGATGCGGGGTATCCCGCTGCCCGCGACCGCTGGTAACGTCAAACGCATCGGGCGTCCCATCGGACGCCCTCGCCACGTCGGGAGACGATGCGGCGATTCGCGCTTCAGGAAGGATCTGATGGGTATTCCGCTCATGGACATCCGGGCCCAGTACGCGCCACTCCGTGCGCAGCTGGACGCCGAGATCACGGACATCCTCGACACCGGCACCTTCATTCTGGGTCCTCGCGTGAAGGCGATCGAGTCCGAGGTGTCGGCGCGCCTCGATAACCGCCCCTGCGTGGGCGTGGCCAACGGCACCGACGCCCTTGTCATCGCCCTGCAGGCGCTGGGGGTGGGCCCCGGGGATGAGGTCATCACCACGCCGTACACCTTCTACGCCACGGCCGAGGCCATTGCACGCCACGGCGCGGTGCCGGTATTTGTCGACATCGACCCCGATTCGGCCTGCATCGATCCGGATCTGATTGAGGCGAAGATCACCGACAAGACCAAGGTGATCATCCCGGTGCATATCTTCGGGCACCCGGCATCGATGACCACCATCCTCACCACCGCCGCCGAGAACGGCCTGTCGGTGATTGAGGATGCGGCACAGGCGTTTGGCGCCGCCGATGGCGAATGGGCCGTGGGAACAATGGCCGACGCCGCCACCATCTCGTTCTTTCCCACCAAGAACTTCCCGGGCATCGGCGATGGCGGCATGGTGGTGTGCCGCGATGCTGCGCTCGGCGACCTGGTGCGGCGCCTGCGCTTTCATGGGTCGGAGGACAAGCAGACCTTCACCGAGGTGGGGTACAACTCGCGCCTCGACGAGATCCAGGCCGCTGCGGTGCGCACATTCCTGCCCCACGTGAATGACTGGAACGACCGCCGCCGCCAGGTGGCCGACTGGTACCGCGAGTGCGGCCTGGGCGAGCATGTGACGCTGCCGGTGGAGAAGGACGCCGCGCGTCACATCTACCACCTGTACGTCATCCGTCACCCCGAGCGCGACCGCATCCGCGAGATGCTGGTCGAGGAGGGCATCGGTGCCGCTGCGTACTACGGCACGCCGATGCACCTTCAGCCGGTGTTCAAGGACCTTGGCTACTCGGTGGGCGACATGCCCGTGGCCGAGGAGTGGGCACGGACCGGCCTCGCAATTCCCATGCACCCCAATCTCACGCGGGAGCAGGTGGAGGAGGTTGTGGCCGCCACCGGCCGCGCTGTGTCGCGTCTGTAGGACACCGGAAGGAGGCCCGCAATCCGGGTCTGGGTCGATGTCACCAACTCTCCGCACGTGCTCATATTCCGGCCGATCATCCGGCGGCTGGAAGCACGTGGGCATGAGGTGGTCGTTACCTCACGCGACTTCGCGCAGACCATCGGTCTGCTTGACCGGTATGGAATTCCGCACCGCCCCATGGGGGCGCACGGTGGCGGCGGGCTGAGGGGCAAGGCCCGGGCGATGACCTCGCGGTCATCTGCCCTTGCCAAGATGGTGCGGCAGGAGCACTTCGATCTGGCCGTGGCCCATGGCAGCACCGACCAGCCCGTGGTTGCCCGTCTCGCCGGGATCCCCCAGGTCACAATGTTCGACTACGAGTACGCCGTGGCGATGCACCACCTCAACGGCCGTTTCGCCACGCGGGTGCTGGTGCCCGATGCCATTCCCGAGCGCGCACTTGCGCGGTATGGCATCAGGTCACCCAAACTCATCCGCTATCCGGGGCTCAAGGAGGAGTACTACCTCGCCGACGAGACCCCCGATCCCTCCAGCGTGGTCGCCGAACTGGGGCTCGATCCGGATCTGGTGACGGTCGTGCTGCGGCCACCGCCGGAGGTGACCCTGTACCACCGGGGAGCGTCCACTGACGTGTTTTCACAGGTGGTCGATCGGCTGGAGGCGGAGCGCCCGCATGTGCAGACGGTGGTACTGCCACGTACCCAGGAGCAACGCGAGGCCCTCACCGCCCGTGGCTTCATGGTTCCCGAGCAGGCGGTAGATGGCCCCGGGCTCATCGCCGCATCCGACCTGGTGGTGAGCGCCGGCGGCACCATGAACCGTGAGGCCGTGGCGCTGGGAGTGCCGGCCTACAGCCCATTCGCCGGGCGGCTGGGCGCGGTTGACGCCCGCCTCATCGACGAGGGGCGCCTGCACCGGCTGGAGGATGCCGACGATCTGGTATTTGTGCGGCGGGAGCGCATCGCTGCACCGCCCATGCGTGATCCAGACCTGCTGGTCGAGCTCATTCTGGGCGCCCGTGACACAGCGACACGTTCCCGCGCAGGGGACCCGGCTACCATGGGCGCCTGATGAGTGAGCGCTTCATCAGCCCCGCTTGGCGTGGGCACCTCCACCGCCTGGGACAGGTCTCTGTTGATCTGGTGCTCATTGCGCTGGCGTGGTGGCTGGCATTCGTGGTGCGTTTCGACGGCGAGGTACCGGGCCGATACGACAAGTTGTTCCTCGTCACGCTCGGCGTGGTGGTGGGCCTGAAGATCGCGGTCTTCGTGGCCTTCCGCTTCTACACCCGCTGGTGGCGCTTTACCGGCATCCAGGATCTGGAGCAGATCGTCATCGCGTGCGTGGTGGCCAGCCTGCTGGTGATCACGGTGCTCACCATCTGGCGGCCCGACGGTTTTGAGGCCGTGCCGCGCGGTGTGTTCGTGCTCGACTTCCTGTTTGCCGTGATGCTGGTGGGTGGCCTGCGGTTTGCCGTGCGATCGGTGATGGAGCGATCGAGCCGCGGCGGTGCACTGGCCAAGGGGCGCCCCGTCCTCGTATGCGGTGCCGGGTCGGCGGCCAACTCGCTGCTGCGCGACATGCGTCGAGATGCATCGCTTGGCTACACGCCGGTGGGCCTCATTGACGACGACCCGCGTAAGGCCGGCCTGCGCGTGGGGGGCGTGAAGGTGCTGGGAGCCCGTGCGGACCTTCCCCGGGTGCTGCGCGAGACCCGTGCTCGCGAGGTCATCATCGCCATGCCGTCGGCGCCCGGCGCGGTGCGTCGCGACATCGTGGATCGGTGCCGCGCGGCCGGCGTGCGGGTGACCACGCTGCCGGGCCTGCCGGAACTGATGAACGGCGAGGTCTCGGTGCAGAAGTTGCGCGAGGTGCGCGTGGAGGATGTGCTCGGCCGTGCCTCCGTGGAGATCGACATGGCCCGCGTGGCCCGGTATCTCAACGGCAAGCGCGTGCTGGTGACCGGGGCCGGCGGCTCGATCGGGTCGGAGCTGTGCCGGCAGTTGGCCACAGTGGGCCCCAACAGCCTGGTCATCCTTGATCACGCCGAGAACAATCTGTTTGAGATTGACCTCGAACTTCGCGACCGCGGCCACTCCCCGGTGCCCGTCATCGCCGATTGCCGCGATGCCGATCTGATGGATGGCGTCTTTGAGCGCTACCGACCCGAGATCGTGTTCCACGCTGCTGCGTACAAGCACGTGCCCATGATGGAGCTCAATCCCATTCAGGCCATCGCCAACAATGCGCTCGCCACGGCCACCCTTGCCGAGTTGGCGACGCGCCATGGGGTGGAGCGGGTATGCATCATCTCGACCGACAAGGCCGTGGAGCCCCAGACGGTGATGGGTGGCACGAAGGCGCTTGCCGAGCGGGTGGTGGAGATGCACGGCACCCATGCCGCCACCCGGTTCGCCGCCGTGCGGTTTGGCAATGTTCTTGGCTCGTCTGGTTCGGTGCTGCCCATCTTCCGACGTCAGATCGCCGCCGGCGGGCCGGTCACCGTGACGCACCCCGATATGACCCGGTACTTCATGACCATCCCGGAGGCCGTGCAGCTGGTTATCGAGGCCACGGGGATCGCCGAGGGCGGCGATGTATTCGTGCTCGACATGGGTGAGCCGGTGCGCATCATGGATCTCGCCCAGAACATGATCCGGCTCTCGGGCATGGAGCCTGGACGGGACATTCAGATCGAGGTCACGGGCGTGCGGCCGGGTGAGAAGCTTCACGAGGAGCTGTTCAACCTCGATGAAGAGGTGAAGCCCACCCGGTACGGGGGCATTCTGCGCGCGACCCGTCCGGCCCTTGACCCCGACGAGTTTGCCGCACGCATTGAGGAATTGCGGCTCGTGGTGGCTACTGATGATGCAGAGGCTGCATCAAGGGCGCTGTGGTCCACGCTGCGTGCGGGAAGGGACGCCATGTATTCCGGCGAACCACAGGACGTTCAGGCAGGCGATGAGGGGAACATCACGTGACCACGTTGGCGATTGCACGTTCGACCAAGTCCGATGCACTGCCCCCTGGGGTCGTGGGAGTGCGTCCCGGCGGCCTGCTGTCGCATGTGCGCCGCCCGTGTGGTGCCCATCAGGGTGATGCGTACTGCGTGGGCCGGTCGAGCGATGGATCCGGGCTGGTGTATTGGTGTGCTGACGGGCGCCACCACCTGACCTCTCCGCGTGAGTCCGCTGGGATCAGCCGCGCGGCGTGATGTCGATCGGGCCCATGCAGGACCTGCCGTGAGCACCGCCACGAACGCGAGCAGCCTCATGTATCGCGCGCCCGACGCCCGGGATTAGGCTTCCCCCTCATGGATCTCCGTCACCTGCTCACCCTTCGCACGGTCGTGGACAAGGGCTCCTTCTCGCACGCAGCCGAGGAGCTTGGCGTGTCCCAGCCTGCGGTGTCATTTCAGATCCGTTCGCTTGAGGAGCGCCTGGGCCACCGACTGCTCGACCGCAGCGGGCGGCGCGTCACCCTCACTGATGCCGGGCGGGTGGTCGATGGCTATGCCCGGCGCATCCTCGCGCTGGAGGATGACCTCGAGCGCGAGATCAATGAACTGACCGATCACATGACCGGACCCCTGGTGATGGGATCATCCACTGGCCCAGGTGAACTGCTGCTCCCGCGGCTCCTCGGGGGCTTCAAGGCCGAGAACACCGACGTCGAGATCTCGCTGGTAGTGCAGGACACCCAGACCGTGTGCGACCGCGTGCTCGATGACGACCTGGAGCTTGGCGTCGTGGGCGCCGCCCGTCCTCACCGGGGGCTTATCTTTGAGCCGTTTGTGCGCGACGAACTGGTGGTCATCTGCCCGCCTGGTCATCCGCTTGCCGCCAGCACGCGAATCGCGCTGCGCGACCTGGCCACGCAGCCCATGATCCTCCAGCAGCGCGGGTCAGGTGTGCGGGCCGTGTTGGAATCGGCATTTCGCGCGGCGGGCGTGCGCATGCGCGACATCGACGTGACCCTTGAACTGGGCCTCCAGCAGTCAGTCCGCGCCGCTGTGCTGGATGGCCTGGGAATCACGGTCATCTCGCGTCTGGCGGTTGAGCGCGACCTGGCCGAAGGGCGGCTCGTTGCGGTGGAGGTTGATGGCGCCGTGCTGGCCCGTGACTTCTCGCTCGTGCGCCATGCCGGGCGCACACCCAGCCGGGTGAGCGAGGGCTTTGTGGCATATGCCCGCGAGCACCTGGGCGATCTGGCACCGCCGGCATCAGGCCCGGCAGTTCCGGCCGAGCCCGGCGATTCGTAGGCCGCGGGCGTGACCGATGTCCTCGTGGTGGGGTCGGGGGGCGCGGGTATGAGCGCAGCGATCGCCGCCCGCGAGGCGGGCGCAAGGGTGGTGCTCATCACCAAGTCGGCCCTCGGGGCGTCCAACACGGGGCGTGCGCAGGGGGGCATTCAGGCGGCAATGGCCTCCGACGACAGCACGGACGATCACTTTGACGATTCATTTGCTGCCGGGCACGGTGATTCCCGTCCGCAACTGCTTCGTACCCTTGTGGAGGGTGGGCCCGACGCCATTGCGTGGCTCGACTCCCTGGGCGTGGCCTTTACGCGCGACGACGACGTGCTGCGCATCATCCGCTGCGGTGGTGCGCGCCGACCACGCCTGCTGCAGGCCGGTGAGCGCACGGGTGCCGAGATGGTGCAGGCGCTCCGCGCGGCCGTACGCGAGAGCGGTGCTGACGTCCTCGAGTCAACCGAACTCTCGGCGCTCAGCCACGACGGTGATTCATGGGTGGCCACAGTGCGCGCGAAGAACGGCACTGAGACCCAGATCAGCACCCGGGCCGTGGTGCTGGCGGCCGGTGGTGGGCTTGCGGGTGAGGCCGCCCGTCTTGGCCTCAAGTCCACCAACCATCCGGACGCCACGCCGGAGGTGCTGGAGATGGCCATTGCGCTGGGCGCGCAGGCCGAGCACCTCGACTCCTGGCAGCGGCACCCCACCGGCGCGTTGTGGCCTGCTGCGCTCGCGGGCTACGCCCTTCCCGAGACCACGCGTTCGTACGGCGCCACGCTGCACGATGCCGCTGGCGAGCGCTTCGTCGATGAACTTGCCCCGCGCGACGTGGTCGCGGATGCCATCATCCGCATTGTTGAGGAAGGCCGTGGCGCGACTGCGCCAGATGGCGCAGAGGGCGTCTGGCTGGACACGACTGCGATTGACCGGGAGCACGGAGCGGGCTTCACCGCCGAGCGTCTCGCCTATGTTCATAATCGCTACCTCCGTCAGGGGGTGGACATCACGAAAGAGCGCGTTCTGGTGTACCCGGTGCTGCACTACCGCAACGGTGGCCTCGTGATTGACGAGCAGGGCGCGACCACTCTTGATGGCGTGTTCGCTGCCGGCGAGATCACGGGCGGGGTGCACGGTACGAATCGACTGATGGGCAACTCACTGCTCGACACCGTGGTGTTCGGGCGTATCGCGGGACGATCGGCAGCGCGGAGGTCACTGGCATGAGCGACGGGGCGATGGACAACGGATCGGGTGCCGAGGCGATGCCCGCATTTCTCACACTTCCGGGCAGGCCCCCGCGGCCACGTCAGGCGGGCATCACGCACGTCATGGACAAGGGACTGTCGCTGGCCGACGTGGAGTCGCTGCTTCAGACGTCTGCCGACTACATCGACATCGTCAAGCTGGGCTGGGGTACTGCCTATGTGCAGCCAAACCTGCGCGAGAAGATCCGCCTCTATGAGTCGGCCGACATCGCCGTGGTGCTCGGCGGCACGTTCTGGGAGGTCTGTTACGTCCAGAACAAGCTCGATGACTGGCGTCGCTGGGTCAGTGATCTGGGCTTGCGCCACGTTGAGGTGTCCGATGGGACGGTGACCCTGCCGCACGAGCGGAAGCTCGAATACATCGCCGAACTTGCCCAGGACTTCACGGTGCTGTCGGAGGTGGGCTCAAAGGACAACGACGTTGTTATCGCCCCGTACCGCTGGGTGGAGATGATCGAAGCCGAATTGCGTGCCGGCGCCTGGAAGGTCATCACGGAGGCCCGCGAGAGCGGCACAGCGGGCGTGTTCCGTGGCGACGGTGAGGTACGTATGGGCCTCATCGACGAGATCGTCCATGCGATCGACGTGCACCGGCTGCTGTTTGAGGCACCGCAGAAGTCTCAGCAGACGTGGTTTATCCGGTCGTTCGGCACCAACGTGAACCTCGGGAATATCCCTCCCGACGAGGTCATCCCGCTCGAGACGCTGCGCCTCGGCCTGCGGGCGGACACGCTCTTCACCATGACGCCGCTCGGCCACGTGGACGGCGCAGGGATCTGATCCGGAACCCGCTGCCGCCTCGTGGCGCGGTGGGTCGGGCATGATGCACGCGTGGTGAGAAAGCCCCTCGTCATTGCCGCGGCACTGCTCGCGATCGGCTCGGCCGCGCAGGCCGCCCTTGCGCGTCCCATGGGGCGGGTATTCGACTGGAGCCACGAGCTCAACCAGGAGGATCTCCCCCGCTGGAACCCGAAGAAGCCGCCCCCCATCCCGGCCGCCACGTGGTACCGCACGGTTGACGCGATGCTGCACACCGCCGGCGACAACGGCCTGTGGTTCAGCGGGTTCGGCGCGCTTCCCTTCGACATCCCAATTGCCCCAACCGAGCCGCACGCGTGGCGCAACCCCGGCAACTTCCAGCGTCAGTACGAGGCCACGGGGCTCTCGTGGGACGCCAACGTGGAGGCGCGGGCCGCCAAGGAGGCGCTGTGCATCTACCCACGCGTGCCGAGGCGCTGCCGCCCCACCGGAACCGTATTTCAGCCGGAGACCGACGCCCCGACGCGCCGCATGTCGCTCCTTGACCCGGCCTATCGCACCTCGGCGCTCAAGGAGATCCGGCGCACCGTGCCGCGGCTCGCGGGAAAGCCCTACGTGTGGGCTTTTACGGGGTCGGACGAGCCCCAGGTGGTACTGCCCAAGGGCCGCAAGGCAACGACGAGCGCGGTGTGGCGCCGCCAGCGGGCGCAGATCAAGGCCGATTTCGGATGGGGCCCGCCCAGCGCATCGGCGAAGCGCACCACGTCGTCGCTCGCGGGGCTTCAGTGGCTGGCCTACTCGCGGTGGACCAGCCGCGAATTCTTCGCCATGAAAGCCGAGCAGGCTGCGGTCATCCACCAGCTGGCACCCGGTTCGCGCGTGGTGCCAAATGACTACGGCTTCATCGACGGCTTCATGCCGTGGGACTACACGGCCCTCGGTGGGTTTGCCGATGTGGTGGAGGGCGACCCATACGTGTCGTACGCCGAGATGGACGACCCGGGCCGTGGCCGCTACAACCCGGGCTTCGGCGCCAAGTTCCTGTCCGACCTCACGGGCAAGGAGACGCGCATCATCGTGCAGGCGTTCAGGTACTCGGGCTACATGCCGGTTGCGGCCGATCTGGATGCATGGGCGGGGCAGGCACTGCGCGCGGGCGCGACCGATATCAGTCTGTTTGCGCTGGGCAATCCGCGCTTCACCAACCGGCCCCTGTACGACGGCATGCTGTCATTGGCCTCACGCCTGAAGGGCGCCGCACTTCCCGACCCGCCTGTGGACCCCGGCACGCAGGTGGTGTACTCGGTCATGAGCGAGGGACAGGGGCAGCCCGACCGCGGCGGTGACGCGCGCTACAAGGCATCGGGCGACGGCATCTACACCACGTACTCACTGCTGGGCGAGCTCAACCACGCACGATTCCGGTTTGATTCGGATACGCATCTTGAGGCCGATCCATCCCGATTGGCCGAGGCCCGGGTGGTGTGGCTTCCGCGGGGCGAGGTGCTCACGCGCCCATTCGCCGAGCAATTGCGCGCATGGGTAAGCGATGGCGGGTTCCTGGTGGTCACCGATCCACAGGCATTCGCCCGCACTCCCGGCAACGAGAGCCTGGCCGATGTGGGCAGTGCGCTCATGGGCGGGCACCTGGCCAGTGCGCCGGGGGGTACCGCGCTGCTCGTGCAGCGCAATGCTCTGGCAGCGGGAAGCCCGGCCGACCTTCTCAGCGTGCCCGTGGACGATCGTCGCTCGTGGGCATTTGAGGACGTGCCCCCCGGGGCATCCGTGGTGGCCACGCACCTGGACGGTCGCCCCGCCGCGGTGCTGCGCGACGTGGGTCGCGGCAGAGTGCTCTCGTTCGCCGCCGATGTCATGACGCCGTCGTCGCTGGTGGAGCCAATGGACCTGATCACCTTCATCGGGCAGGTGGAGAAGATGGCGGGTGGCACATTCGACGACGCCACCTGGACATGGCGCGTGCCGGGCAGTGCGGATCGTCCGCCGTGGGTGGACGCGCTCGGCGGGTAATCTTCCCGCGTGGCCGTCTTCCTCTGTCCCCACTGTGCCCACCGCGAGGTCGGGTCTGAGCGTACCGAGGGGCATCAGCCCCGTGGGTGTGCCAAGTGCGGCTTCGGGTTTCTCTTCGAGATGATGGACGACTACTACGCGGGGCCGCTGACCGCGCTGGTGTGCTGCGATCGCCAGCTGCGCGTGCTTGCGGCGGGGCACGCGGCAATGCCCGTCACTGGCTGGCCCGAGGGTGGCATGATCGGGCAGGACGTGGTGGAGGCGCTGCACCTGCGCTTCCCCGGTGTCGCCGATGACCCCGTGGCCAAGGTGATGGAGTGGGGCGTACGCGTGCAGGGTGAGCCCTGCACGTTCCGACCCCGTGGCATGGTCGAGGACCGCGATGCGGTGGTCGACCTCTTTCCGGCATACGACGATGACGGCGGCCTGTTGGTGGCACTCACGCCCGTCACGAAGGAATGACAATGGAGACCCGACGGCTCGGCGCATCTGACCTCGACCTCACTGTGGTGGGGCTCGGTACCTGGCAGTTCGGCGGGCGCTGGGGCGGTGCCGACGATGCCGACAGCGAGGCGGCCTGCCACGCGGCCCTCGACAGCGGCATCAACTGGATTGACACCGCCGACATCTACGGGCAGGGGCGCGCAGAGGCGGTGGTGGGCAAGGTCGTGCGCGAGCGCCGCGAGGACATCATCGTGGCCACCAAGGGCGGCGTTGCATGGGAGATGGGTGCCGATGGCCTGAAGATCTGGCGCGAGGCCACGGGCGAGTACCTGCGTATGGCACTTGAGCGCAGCCTGAAGGCCCTGCAGATGGATCATGTTGACCTGTATCAGGTGCACTGGCCGGTGAACGGCGTGGACGCCGCCGACACCATGGGTGAGCTTCAGCGTCTGCGCGACGAGGGAAAGATCCGCTGGATCGGCGTGTCCAACTATCACCACGACGACCTTGTGGCTGCGCATGCCGTGGAGCCATTCGTCTCGCTCCAGGTGGGCTACCACGTGATGCGCCGCAAGGTCGAGCAGGCCGAGATCCCGTGGTGCGCCGACAATGGCGTGGGTGTGCTGGCGTACGGACCGCTGGCCCACGGCCTCCTGACCGGCCGTATGGATGAGCACACCACCTTCCCCGAGAACGACTGGCGTGCGGTCAGCGAGCTGTTCGCTGATGAGTCGTTCGCCGATCGCATTCAGGTCGTACGCGAGCTCCAGACCATCGCCAGCGAGGCCGGCCGATCCGGCGGCGTCGGCGAACTCGCCGTTGCGTGGGCGCTGCGCCTGCCGGCAGTCACAGCCGCAATCATCGGTGCCCACGACGCCGTACAGGCCCGGGGCATCGCCGCACTTGCCGCCCGCCCGCTCAGCGCCGATGAGGACGCCGCGATCGAATCGGTCCTTGCGGCACACCCTGCCGCCTCTCGTGAGTACGGCCACGGTGAGCCGCCGCAGCGCGAGACGGTGTAGCGGCATTCATGGGCACCGCTCCCGGTGCCCTTGCGCTGTTCTTGGGATCGGGCGGTTCCATCGATCACACGGAGGCAGGCCCACGGGGGGCCAGCCTCCGTGTGATCCGGTCGGTTCTCAGCCGACCGACGGCGGCGGCGCAGCTGCAGCCACCGCAGAGGTTGCCCCGGCCATGTCCCAGGTGGAATTGAGCGATGCCTGCAGGTATGGGTGCTGAAGGCTGTAGAGGAAGCTGAACAGCACAGACAGGCCCACCGACGGCTCCTCGCCGGGCGCCCCGGCCAGCACGATGCGACGCACCTCGCGTACCCGCGTGGCGGTGGTCACCCAGGTCCAGATGACCGGCACGACGAGGAATACCCCGGGGAAGAGGGCAAGCACACTTTTGCCGGGTGAGTTACCCAGCGGTGCCCCGGCCGCGGCGGAGAAATCACGGACTTCACGGTTCATGTAGTACCAGTGGAACAGCCCGTAGATACCAAGGGTCACGATGATCAAGAGCCACGTGACCAACGGCCCGCGCCGTTTGACCGCGACTCCTTGTACAACCATGTCCAACGCCATTCCGGCCTCCTGATCGGGGTTCAGAGGGGAAGGGTACGCATGACGTGGAGGTTGTGCAGTCCGTTACGCCTTGTGACAGGCATCATCAGGGGTATGCGGATCGCGGTGACAGGGGCGAGTGGCCTCATTGGTGGGCACGTAAGCAGAGCCCTGCTCGCCCGGGGCGACATGGTCGTGCCGCTCTCGCGCGCCGGGGGCATGGTGGAAGGGGTTCGCACCGTGCGCTGGGATCCGACGACGGAGGCGTTCCCGGCCGCAGCCACCGATGGCGTGGACGCCGTGGTGAACCTTGCCGGTGCCTCGGTAGCCGAGGGCCGCTGGACCGACGCGCGAAAGCGCATCATCCGCGATAGCCGGGTTGTCACCACCACCCGCATCGCCGATGCCCTGGCGGCTGGCGCGGGCCCCTCGGTGCTGGTGAGCGGCAGTGCCAGTGGGTACTACGGCAATCGCGGGGATGAAGTACTGGACGAGACGTCCAGACCAGGGACCGACTTCCTGTCAGGTGTTGCGCGCGAATGGGAGGCCGCCGCCCACCGGGCCGAAGTGGGCGGGGTGCGCGTGGCCATCTCCCGCACCGGCATGGTGTTCGCACCCGATGGCGGCGTCATCCCCCGGCTGGCCAAGATTGCGCGCATCGGCGGTGCGGGCGCCATCGGGGGAGGCCGGCAGTGGGTGCCCTGGGTGGCGATCGCCGACGTGGTGGGCATGATTCTCGCGGCCATTGACAACGCCTCGTGGCACGGACCAATCAATGTCACCGCGCCCGGCCCCATGCGTCAGCGCGATGTGGCAGCGGCGCTTGGCACCGCGGTCGGACGCCCGGCCAGGGTTCCGACACCGGGGTTCGTGCTGCGCGCGACGATGGGGGAGATGGCGGTATTGGTGCTTGATAGCCAGCGTGCGGTGCCCGCCGCCGCCGAGGCCCGTGGCTATGTGTGGGTGCACTCCGACGTGCAGTCGGCGCTGCGGGCGGCGCTACCGGATTAGTCGGTGGACTTGGGCTTTGGGGGTGGCGCAAGTTCGGGGAACAGCCGCACGAGGTCGGCCTGCAGCACGAGCCAGGTCTCTCTCAGGTGCGTGGTGAGCACGTGGTACTTGCCACCCGGCATCATCGATGCCGTCTTGAATACGGCTTCGTCGCCCTGCGCATCGGCCTCAAACACCATCTGCCGGTAGTCCTCAAGGAGGGCCGCCAGGTCGAGATGGTGTTGCTGCTGCACCTGCAGCAGCTGGTCAATACGGGCAATGGCCTCGTCGGACACGGTGCCTCCGGGGTGGAACGGTTCGGGGCAACCCTACCCGTGGACGGCTGCGGCGGTGCTACCTTCCCGAACCGCGGGGGGATTAGCTCAGCTGGGAGAGCGCCTGCTTTGCAAGCAGGAGGTCACCGGTTCGATCCCGGTATCCTCCATCGAACGCCGGAATGACCGTCGTTGCGGTGTACCTATCGGTGACGATTGGCCCGTACGTGGAGAACCGTGCAACGCGGTGAGTCCGCACCTATCCGATAGTGTGGCCACGGGGCTTGAGCGATACCCGCTCGCCGCCTGGAGGAGCATCGTTGGCAACCATCACTGGGGATCGTCCCGACACGGGCGTGAGTTCACCTCGCCTGTTGAAGGGGGGTAGTTCATTCCACCGCGAGTTGCGTACCGCGGTGAATGAGGCGCTTGATTCCCGCGTGCGTCGCAACGGGCGGATCCGGTTTTTTTCCAAGGCCGCATTCATGCTCATCTGGTGCATCGCGTCGTATGTGTACCTGGTGTTCTTCTCGCCGAACTGGATGACAATGATTGTGGGCTGCCTCTCGCTGGCCTTCGCGATGGGCGGCATTGCCTTCGGCATTCAGCACGACGCCAACCACGGCGCCATCGGCAGGCGCTGGCGGTTTCTCGGGTTCTCGATGGACTCCATGCTGGGCGGCTCGTCATACCTGTGGCGCGAGAAGCACAACCACGCCCACCACACGTACACCAACGTTGTTGACAAGGATGGCGATATCGACCAGCTGCCGCTGGCGCGATTCGCCCCCGACCAGAAGTGGCGTCCGTGGCACAAGTACCAGCACATCTACATGTTCTGCCTCTATGGCTTCTACGCGCCGAAGCAGATCGTCACGGGTGACGCGCTCACGCTGTATCTCGCCGACAGGGCCCATGTTCCAATCGTCCGCCCGCGCGGGCGTGACCTGTTCACGCTCATCGCCGGCAAGGTCATCTTCATCTGCCTCGCGCTTGTGGTGCCGATCATGTTCCACCCCGTCTGGGTGGTCCTGCTGGCGGCCCTCGGCGCCATGTGGATCCTCGGCATCATCCTCGCTGTGGTGTTCCAGTTGGCGCACTGCGTGGAGGAGGCCGAGTTCACGTCACTTGAGAAGCTCACCGTCGAGGTGGAGCAGGATGGGCCACGCGACTGGGCCGAGCATCAGGTGGAGACCACCGTTGACTTTGCCCAGAACAGTCGGCTGCTCGCGTGGTACCTCGGCGGCCTCAACTTCCAGGTGGAACATCACCTGTTTCCCACCGTGTCGCATGTGCACTACCGGCGCATCTCACCGATTGTCGAGGACATGTGCGCGCAGCATGGCCTGCCGTACAACAACAACCTCACGCTGATGGACGCCCTGCGCTCCCACGCCAGATGGCTCAAGCACATGGGTGAGCGCCCGCAGGTGACGGCCTAGCACCACGCCGTTGCGGTGCGTCGTGCATGCTTCGCGGCATGCACACCGATCTGAGTGACACACACCGCGAGATCCGGGCCTTGGCCCGTGATTTCGCGGAGGGTGAGATTGCCCCCCACGCCTCGGCGTGGAACGAGCAGCAGCATGTCCCGCTCGAGGTGATCAAGCAGATGGGGGCCCTCGGGCTGCTGGGCATAGTGGTACCCGAGGAGTACGGCGGGTCGGGCATGGACGCCACGTCACTCGCGCTGGTGATGGAGGAGGTGGCCTGTGCCGATGCCGGCACCTCCGTGGCAATCGCTGTGCAGAACGGCCTGGTGGCATCGCCCATTGTGCGTGCGGGCACCGAGGAGCAGAAGCACGAGTGGCTGCCCCGTATCGCCAGCGGCGAGATGATCGGGTGCTACGCACTCACCGAGCCGGGCGCCGGATCGGACACCGCATCGCTCTGCACCCGTGCCACCAAATCGGGCGATGGCTGGAGCCTGACCGGCGCAAAGCAGTGGATCACCAATGGCGGCATCGCCGACGTGTTCGTCATCTTTGCCCGCACGGGTGGCGATGGCGCCGGCGGCGTCAGCGCGTTGGTGTCACCGAAGGCCGACGGGCTGCTGGTGGGCCGTGAGATCCCGAAGATGGGGCTGCACTCATCGTCGACGGTCGAGCTCGCCTTCGATGGTCTGCACGTTCCGCGCTCCGGCCTGCTGGGCGCCGAGGGGGAGGGCCTCAAGCTGGCACTGGCCACCCTTGACGGCGGGCGTATCAGTGTGGCCGCCCAGGCCGTGGGCATCGCCCGGGCAGCACTGGAACTGGCCGTAAAATATGCGTCGGAGCGTCAGGCATTTGGCGGCCCCATCGCCCGGTTTCAGGGCGTGCAGTTCCCCATTGCCGACATTGCCGCGCAGGTTGATGCCGCGCGTCTGCTCACCCTGCATGCCGCGGGGCTGCGCGATGCCGGGCATCCGCACGGGGCGGCCGGGGCCAAGGCCAAGCTGTTCGCATCATCGGTGGCCGTGCGTGCGGCCGACGTCGCTGTGCAGACCCTCGGTGGCTACGGATACTCACGCGAGTACAACGCCGAGCGGTACTACCGCGATGCGAAGATCACCGAGATATATGAGGGCACCAGCGAGATCCAGCGGCTGGTCATCGCGCGCAGCCTGTTCGGCGACGCCGCCCGCTGATCGCTAGATGCTTACCTCGGTGCCCAGGTGGATGACCTGGCCGGGGGGGAGGCGGAAGAAGTCGGCCGACTTCGCAGCGTTTCGGTGCATGGTGCCGAACAGGCGCTTTTGCCAGTGGGGCAGACCGACGACGTGGTCGCGCGTGATGACGAGCGCGTCGTCGCTCACGACGTATGAGGCCTCGGCTGGCGACTCAGGCAGGCCCAGCACGCCCCACACACTGGCGAGGGCCTCGGGGATGTCGGGGCGCTCAACGTAGCCGTACCAGACCTCGATGGCGGTGATTCCCGGCCCCATGCGCTTTGTCAGCACGCGGGCTGACGGATTCACTCTCGGGGTGGTGCGGTATCGCACGCTCACCAGCACAAGATGCTCGGGCAGCAGCTTGTTGTGCTTCAGGTGGATGGCCAGCGAGTGCGGCGCCACCTTGGGGTTGGCGGTCATAAAGACGGCCGCGCCGGGAATGCGCTGCTCCTCAATGGGCACCGACTCGACCAGATGATCCATGGGCATCGACTCTGACGCGATGCGGCGCCGCAGCACTCCCCGGCCCCGACGCCAGGTGACCATGATGGTGAGCAGCAGGGCCGCCATGAGCATGGACACCCAGCCGCCGTGAGGGATCTTCTCGCAGGTGGCCACGAATAGCAGCAGGTCGATGGCCAGCAACGGAGTGAAACACAGGATGATGAGGGCAGGATTCCACCTCCATGCATTGCGGGCCATGATCATGGTGAGCCCGGTGGTGATGACCATGGTGGCCGCGACGGCGAGCCCGTACGCACCGGCCAGAGCCTCTGACGATCCAAACGCGAGGATGAATGCCACCACCACTCCGTACAGCGCCATGTTCGGGAAGGGCATGTAGATCTGCCCCTCCACCTTCTCTGACGTGTGGACCACCCGCTGGCGCGGCAGCAGATCGAGCTGGATGGCCTGCCGGGTTACGGAGAACACTCCGGAGATGACCGACTGCGATGCGATGAACGTCGCGACGGTGGCCAGGATGAGCAGCGGGATGGCCATCGTCTGCGGCCCCATGTTGAAGAATGGGTTGCTCACACTGCTCGGATTGGTCAGCACCAGCGCGGCCTGCCCCAGGTAGGCGAGCATGACGCCCGGAAAACCGACGACGAGCCACGCGAGAGCGATGGGCTTGCGACCAAAGTGGCCCATGTCGGCGTACAGGGTCTCGACACCCGTGACGCACAACACAACGGCTCCGAGTACGGCAAGGCCGTGCCCCGGATGGCGCCCGAGAAACAAGATGCCATCCAGCGGATTGAACGCCTGCAGCACGAAGGGGGCGGCGATCACCTCCTTGATACCCAGCAACGCGATGACAATGAACCACAGCAGCATGATGGGCCCAAAGGCCTTCGCGATTTTGTCGGTGCCGAAGCGCTGCACGATGAAAAGGATCGTCACCACCGCGATGGCAAATGGCACCACCAACGCGCCCGCCGATGGGAAGCTGACCGTGATGCCCTCGCCTGCCGACAGCACAGACACGGCCGGCGTGATGACCCCATCTGCATAGAAGAGCCCCATACCCACCAGTCCGGCCAGAAACGCCCACCGCGCCGTCTTGCCGCTGAGCGTGCGTCGCGCGAGCGCCGACAGCGCCAGCACGCCGCCCTCGCCCTTGTTGCTCACGCGCATGACGAGTCCGATGTACTTCACGCCCACGATGAGGATCAGCGCCCACAGGAAGAGCGACAGCAGGCCCAGGATGTCGCTCTGGTCGGTACCCACACCGGTGGCGAGAGCGGCCTGAAATGCGTACAGCGGGCTCGTACCGATGTCGCCGAACACGACTCCGAGTGCACCGAGGGCGAGCAGGGCCGTGGCGGGGGCTTTTGTACCGCGATCGGTCACGTGCGCCAGCCTATCGCTCATGGCATCGCTCTTTGGGAATGCGCGCATACGTGCAGAAGAGGATGGCGAGCAGGGCACCCGCGAGCACACCATCGCTCAGGCGGGGGTAATCTCGCCGAATGGCAAACGACTTTGAGGTTTCAGTTGAGGTGGCGGTACCGGCCGACACGGCGTGGGCCCTTGCCGGCGACCCGGTGCGCATCCTTGAGTGGTTCGACCCGGTCGTGCAGGTCGTGATGGACGGCGACACGCGCACGGCAACCATGGGCAATGGGGCTGTGCTGGTGGAACGCATCGTCGACCGCGACGATGCCGCCCGCAGGTACTCGTATGAGGTCATTTCGGGTATCCCGGGTCTCACGAGCCATCGGGCCACCATCGCGGTGGACGAGACCGGCGCCGGCAGCCGGGTGCGGTACCGCCAGGTGGCGACGTCGGAGATTGACGGGTACGACATGGAGCCACGGCTGTCGGGCCTGATGACCGCCGGACTCGAGAAGCTCAAGGCCGTGCTTGAGGGTGCCTCCCGCTAGGCGTATCCGTCCCCTCTGGGGGCGTTTGTCCACCCGGCCAAAGCACTTCATGGCCACTTATCCACCGGGCCATGAGGTCCGGGCGCGCCGGATGGCACCGTTTCGGAGCCCCGGGGATCGGGGCACCCGCCCGCCTGATTCCCCCGGAGGAACCGCATGAACGCAGTGGCCATTGACACCGTGTGGGTGGTCTTCGCCGGCTGCCTGGTGCTGCTGATGCAGGCCGGGTTCGCTGCGCTCGAGATGGGCCTCTCGCGCATGAAGAACGCGGGTGCGGTGGCCGCCAAGATCATCGTCAACTTCGCGCTCGCCCTCGTGGTGTTCTGGGCCATCGGGTATGCCATCGCCTTTGGTGATGGCAGCGGATTCGGCGGGGCCACGGGGTGGTTCATCGATATCGGCAACAGCCACGGCGTGGCGGCGCTCTCGTACTCAGGCATCGACGAGCCCACGAAGTTCTTCTTCGAGGCCATGTTCGCCGCGGTGGCGCTGGCCATCGTGTGGGGGACCATGCTCGACCGTGCCCGGTTTGTCGCCTACCTGCCGTTCGCAATCCTGTTCGTGGGGCTCATCTATCCCATCGTCACCCACTGGGTGTGGGGTGGCGGATGGCTGTCCCAGCACGGCTTTCAGGACTTCGCGGGATCCGGCGTGGTGCACATCACCGGAGCATTCGCGGGGATTGCCGGGGCGATCGTTGTTGGCCCGCGTATCGGAAAGTTCCGGTCGGATGGTGCCCCGAACCCCATCCCCGGGCATTCGATGCCCATGGCCGTGCTGGGCGTGCTCATCCTCTGGGTGGGATGGATGGGATTCAACGCAGGCTCGTTTCTGGGGGCCGTGGGCAAGCCAATCGGAATGGTGGTGGTTGTCACCAACCTCGCCGGTGCCTTCGGGGTGCTGGGTGCGGTGGTGATGTCGCGCCTGCTCCTTGGTACGTACGACATCGGGATGATGGGGAACGGGGCCATCGCTGGGCTGGGCGCCATCGCGGGCCCGTGTGCCTTCGTGGTGCCCTGGGCGGGCGCGGTCATCGGCCTGGTGGCCGGGTGCGTGATGGTGCCAATGGTGTTGCTCGTTGACCGTATGCGTATCGACGACCCAATCGGCGTGCTCGCCGGGCACGGGATGGGCGGGATTGTGGGCGTGTTGGCCGCAGGGTTCCTCACCACCACTGATGCTGCGGCCACGCTGGGCGGTCGTCCCGGCCTGTTCTACGGCGGCGGCGCGGCCCAACTGGGGTGGCAGGCCATCGGCATGGTGTGCATCGCTGCATTCGCCTTCACCACCGGCTATGCGGCGTTCTGGCTTATCCAGAAGACCATCGGCCTCAGAGCATCGGAGTCCGACGAGATGGCCGGTCTCGACATCTCTGAACACGGCATGTTTGGGTACCCGGAGCGGTTCATCGAGGTCATCGGTGCCGAACCGGAGGATGCCCACTCCCATGTAGGTGGATCGCTGTCCGCCTGATCCGGCCCGCACGCACCGCCGCTGGGCACACTGAAGGCGTGCTCGTGTTGTTTGATATCGACGGGACCCTGCTCCACGGTGCGCCGGAGGGGCATACCCACGCGATGACCGATGCCATGTGCACGGTGTGGGGCGTGCCGGCCGTACCGGACGACGTGTGGGCCACCCAGCCGGCGGGTCGCACCGATCGCGAGATCGCCCGCCTGGTGTTGCGTGGCCACTCGATCGCCGACAGCGCCATTGATGAAGGCATGCGCGAGTGGATCGATATCGCGTGCAGGGTGCACACGCAGATGGCCAACGGCCATCCACCGCCCGTGGCGGCACCTGATGCCCAAGCCGTACTGGTGTCCCTGGAGGGGAACGGGGTCGAGATGGCGCTGGTGACCGGAAACCTCGAGGGGATCGGCCGGGCCAAGGTGGCTGCCGCCGGCCTCGGCACGTGGTTTGCGCCCGGTGAGGGCGGGTTCGGATCGGACGCCGAGTTGCGCGCCGATCTGGTGCGGCTGGCGCGCGAGCGCGCCCGCGGACGATATTCGGACGATGAGGTGGTGGTGATCGGGGACACCCCCCGCGACATCGCCGCCGCACGGGCTGCTGGCGTGCACGTGATCGCAGTGACCACCGGGGCTCACGATACGGGGGCCCTTGCCGGCGCAGATGCCGTTGTTCCCGACCTCACGGGCGCTTTGGAGATTCTCGACCGCTGATCCGCAATCCGCAGCATGTGGGTTCGCCTCAGGGCGAAGGGGGTGCGCCGCCAGTTCATCCCTGCGCACAAGGAGCGCCACGCGCCCTCGCCTTAGCCTCGTCGGTGAATGGGGGCCGTGCACATGCACTGCCTCGGAATCGATGAAGGAGGGCAACTTCATGCGTCAGAGGTCACTCAGGTTGGGTGCCATAGCGGCAGCAGTGCTGCTGCTTGGCATCCCCGCCCTGGCCGCTGCGGCAGATGGTCCGTCCCCGACCGACGTCGCGGTCAACTCCATGTGGGTTGTGATTGCTGCGATTCTCGTGCTCTTCATGCAGGCCGGCTTCGCAATGCTCGAGATCGGCCTTTCACGCATGAAGAACTCCGGAGCGGTCGCCGGAAAGATCGTCATCAATCTTGCAATTACATTCCTCATGTTCTGGGCGATCGGATTCGCGCTCGGTTTTGGTGACGGGAATGACTTTGTGGGATCCGCAGGCTGGTTCCTGGACAACGCGAATGCGGCGGGCGACACCAACTCGCTCGGCCTCTTCGACTTCGGCAACGCCCTCGCGGCATACAACATCCCGGTTGAGGCAGTCTTCTTCTTCCAGGCGGTGTTCTGTGCCGTGTCGCTCGCCATCGTGTTCGGCACGATGCTCGACCGCACGAAGTTCATCGCGTACATCATCTTCGGTGTCATCTTCACCGGGGTCATCTACCCAATCGTCGCCCACTGGACCTGGGGTGGCGGCTGGCTCTTCCAGAATGGCTTCCTCGACTTCGCGGGATCCTCGATCGTCCACTTGCAGGGTGCACTCGCGGCCATCGCCGGAACGCTCTTGCTGGGGCCACGCATCGGGAAGTTCCGGGACGGAAAGCCACAGCCAATTCCAGGCCACTCGATTCCGCTCGCCATCCTCGGGGTGCTGATCTTGTGGGTCGGATGGATGGGCTTCAACCCCGGTTCGTTCCTCGGGGCGGTCGGCTACAACTTCGCCGACGTGGCCATCAACACCAACCTGGCGGCTGCGGCCGGCGTCGTTGGCGCGACCATCGGCTCCCTGGTCATGTTCAAGACGCTTGACGTCTCGCAGATGGGCAATGGGGCCATTGCCGGCCTGGTGGCCATTACGGCACCGTGTGCCTTCGTCGATCCATGGGCCGCAGTGGTCATCGGGTTCGTCGTCGGAATCCTCGTGCCGGCGCTGGTGGTACTGGTTGACAAGCTCAAGGTCGATGACCCCATCGGCTGCATCCCGGTGCACGGTGTGTCGGGAGTTCTCGGCACCCTGGCAGTGGGGCTCTTCGCCACCCGCGACCGCCTCGACGCACTGAACCTCTCAGGTTCGGAGGCCGGTATCTTCTACGGAGGCGGCGGTCACCAGCTGTGGGTTCAGGTGTACGGGGTGGCCGCAACCATCGCATTCACGTTTACTGCATCGTTCATCGTGTTCGCGTTGATCAAGTACACAGTTGGTCTTCGCGTGAGCGAAGAGGACGAGATGGCGGGCCTCGACATCTCCGAGCACGGTATGTATGGGTACCCGGAGCAGTTCATCGAGGTTCCCGGGGCATTCCCGGAGTCGGCAAGTACGACCGAGCCGCCGATCCTCGTCGGCTTCAAGACCGCGACCTCGTCGCAGTAGGAGGACACTGACGTGAAGAAGATCGAGGCATTCATCCGTCACGAGGCATTCGACGAGATCCGCGACAAGCTGGCGGCCATGGGGCTTCCCTCCATGTCCATCAGCGAGGTCAAGGGCTCAGGACGCCAAGGCGGGTATACAGAGAGCTATCGCGGCGCGAAGACCACAATCTTCATGCGTCCGAAGCTGAAGCTGGAGATCGCGCTTGACGACAGCGATGTCGAGCGGGCTGTGGATGTCATCCTTGAGCATGCCCACACGGGCGAGCCCGGGGACGGCAAGATCTTCATCATCCCGCTTGATGACGCAGTGCGCGTACGAACGGGTGAGCGCGGGGACGTTGTCCTGATGCCGCACTCGGATGACGTGCCGGCCTAGGTCGGACCACCCATCGCGGTGGGTGTGGGGCCCTCGTCCAGGTTGGACGGGGGCCCCGCGTCATTTCGGGGTTCGGGGGCCTGCGCCGGGAGCGTGAGTGTGAACCGGGCGCCGCCTGCGGGAGCATTACCGGCCGAGAGGTCGCCACCCAGCGCGCGGGTGAGTTGGCGTGCGATGGCCAGGCCGAGCCCCGATCCCTGGCTGCCCTCTGGCGTCTCAGCCGAGCGGAATGGCTCGAAGATGGCTTCGCGCATGTCGGGGCTGATCCCGGGTCCGTTGTCGTCCACATCGATCGTGACCCCTCCACCCGCCTCCGGGCGGGCCGAGAGAACGACCTCGCCACCGCGGGGAGCCCAACGGATTGCGTTGTCAATGATGTTGGTGACCACCTGCTGCACGCGGTCCGGGTCGGTGATCACATCGGGCAGGTCACCGATGTCGGCACGCAGGGTGACGCCCTTGGCCTCGGCGGTGGACCACAGCGCATCGGTCGCCTGCTCCAGTGGCAGCGCGGCGGCCACTGGCACCAGGTTGACGCGGAACCGGTCGGCATCCATGCGTGCCAGATCGAGGAGATCGGTGACCAGCACCTCAAGGCGTGTGGCCTCTGATGCGATGGCGCCGAGCGATCGCGGCACGGCATCCTCGGGCACCACGCCGTCGGAGAGGGCGGACGCGTGCCCGCGGATGGCGGTGAGGGGGGTGCGCAGGTCGTGGGTGACCCGCATGAGGAACTCGCGGGCGAGGCGGTCCCGACGCGCCAGTTGGCGCACCATTGCGTTGAACGAGCGGGCGACGGCATCGAGTTCCTCTGCTCCACCGGTGGCGACCTCAGTCTGCAGGTCACCCGCCGCCACGCTGGCCGCTGCGGCTTCGAGGGCGCGGAGCGGCCGTGTGGCGCGTCGCGTGATCCACAGCACCAGCACCACGGCAACCAGAAGGCCCAGAAGTGTGGCAACGAGAATGGGGGGCAGTACGTCGCCCCAGTTCGCTGCCACTTCGTTCTGGGGCCGCGTGAGCACGATGGCACCCACATAGCGGCTACCCACCGTGACGGGTGCTGCGGCGGCGAACGTTGGCGTGGTGGCACCGGTGGGCGTGAAGCCGAACGCCTGCGAGCCATCGCGCACCAGTACCGCGGGGCTCAGGTCCCGAGCCACCGTTCCGGGGAGGCCACCAGTGGGATTGGGTGCCCCGGGTGAGAGGTCGAGGCCCACGTAATACAGGCGCGTGCTCGGGCCGGCGAGGGTCTCGAGGTTGCCGATGGGATCAGTGCGGAACTCGGATCCGGTCTCAAGCGCAGTCTTCACGCGAGCGGACACCAGCACCGCGACAGCACGCGCCTGGCGATCCAGCTCGGCCCGTGCCTGATTGGTCGCCTCCCCGCGGATGAGCGAGACGGCGATGGCGGCAAACAGGATGGCCGCCACGATGAGCCCGCCAACCGCGCCGAGCGCCACTCGTCCCGAGAGGCTCGCCCACGGCCTCCGGCGGGCCGGGGCCGTGGCAGTCACCGCCGGGCCGCAACCTTGTAGCCGGTACCCCACACGGTCTCGATGGGGCAGGCGTCGCCCAACTTGCGACGCAGTTGACGCACGTGCACGTCAATGGTGCGGCTGTCCCCGAGGAACGTGTAACCCCACACACGCTCGAGCAACTGTTCGCGGCTCAGCACCAGCCCCCGGGCCTGCACGAGCGTGGCCAGCAGGTCGAACTCCTTGGGCGTGAGCGCCACCTCGGTGTCACCCACGTACACCTCGCGCGGCCCGACTTCGATGCGCAGGTCGTCAACCTCGAGCACCGGCGGCATGTCCGGGTCGACCTGATCGGCCTGGCCGTCGCTCCGACGCAGCACGGCGCGCACCCGGGCCACCAGTTCGCGCGGGTCGAAGGGCTTGGTGACGTAGTCGTCGGCCCCCAGTTCGAGCCCCACAACCTTGTCAACCGGCTCGTCACGTGCGGTGAGCATGAGGATGGGCATCGACCCACCACCCTGACGAATACGCCGGGTCACTTCGAACCCATCCACACCGGGCAGGTTCAGATCGAGCAGCAGCAGGTCGGGCTTGTCGGCATCGATCTTCTCGAGCGCCGTGTCACCGCGGTCTGCGATATCCACGCGAAATCCAGCCGCCTCCAGATACATCTTGGCGAAGGAGGCGATGTTGGGCTCATCCTCGGCAATGAGGATGAATGGCTGTTCGTCTGAGGATCCCATGGTGTGGCCCGACGGAGGTTACCCCGTGTGGGCTAGTTCGCGGGCGCCAGTGCGAGGTCGATCGGTTTGAGCGGCCAACTCTGGGGGCTGCCGTTGTTCACGGTGAAGGTGCCCACGCCGTCGAGCACCCCGCTGCCGCTGCCCGTGATGGCGATGGCGAGCGATCCCTTGCCGGACAGATCGACCCGGATACCGGTGCCGTCGATGAGGAAGCGTTCGCGTGGTGCCTGCGCCACTGCCACACGGACACGCGTGCCATCGGCCTTGGTCACCCGCTTGAACGGGATGCATGCCGCCCCCACACGCAGCATGCCATCGCCCCGGCGGTCCTCCACGCGGATGGTCATTCCCCTGACCGTGCCCCAGGACATGAACGATCCCTGCAGGCGAACCCGCCCCGCCCCCTGGATGTTCACCTGACCGCCAGCGCCCACTGCACCGGTCTTTACCGGTGAAAGGTTGGTGCCGGGCGAACGGCAGTCGCCCCTCCCCTGCGAGGGACCGCCCTGCGAGGGACCGCCCTGCGAGGGACCGCCCTGCGAGGGACCGCCCTGCGAGGGACCTCCCTGCGAGGCGAGTGCTGGTGCAGCCATGGCGAGCGCTCCGATGAGAGCGGCGGTGACGGCTGCGCGTGAGGGTGAATGAGTTCGCATGGTGTGTCCACAAGGTGCGGACGAAGTCAATCGTGGCCCTTCGCCATGCGGAACGCGAGGGTGCACCGTAAGCATTTCGTGAATCCCTCAGGGCCAACAGGCTGCTCATCCCCCGCTACATCTCGAGGTTGATGCCCTCTTCCACCTTCACCGGGTCCTGCGCCGGCGGTGGCGGCGCGGCATCCTCCTCAACGACCGGACCCGTGGAATCTGCCGGAGCGGCAGGAGCAGCCGTCTCACCTTCAGGGATCGGCCGGGGGCCGTCACCCATGTAGCACCAGATGATCTCGCCGCAGTCCGGGCACGAGGGCAGGGTACCGCGGTTGTTGATGCGAAATTGGCACGTGACGCAGGCATAGATGCCGACGAGCCGTTGGCCCGTGAAGTAGCAGGGCTTGCCCAAGCGCTTCTCTGCCTGCTGGGCCCCCTGTGCCGGGGTGAGGTTGGTCTTGTGCGGCGCCGCGGTCTTGCCGGGGCCTTCTGTGCGTCCGCTGGTACCCATGAGCATCTCCTCGTCCGGCCCATCCCGTCGCACGGGCCGGCATCGCTATCCTCCTGACCGGGCTGGACTCTACCGCGCCGCGCCAGCCACTCATATGTCTTCGGCGTGAATGGAGGGCGGTTCATGCGCGTCGCATGTGCGCAGATCAACACGGTCGTTGGTGACCTCGATGGAAACGTCGAGCGTATTCGTACGGCTGTGCGTGGTGCAGCGGATGCCGGCGCAGTACTCGTCCTCACCCCGGAACTCGCCATTACGGGGTATCCGCCGGAAGATCTTCTCGTGCGACCCTCGTTCGCCGATGCGTCGCGCGAGGCCCTGGAGGCACTCGCCGAGTCGATCACGGACTGCGTCGCCATTGTCGGGTTCGTCGACCACGACGAGGACATCCGGAATGCTGCCGCGGTGATTGCTGACGGCCGGGTGCAGGCCGTTTACTACAAGCGGTTTCTCCCGAACTATGGGGTGTTTGATGAAGCCCGGTATTTCCGCGCAGGCGACCAGCCGATCATTCTTGACATCGAGGGTGCCCGAATGGGCATCGTCATCTGCGAGGACATCTGGTATCCAGCCCCTGTGGCTGCCGAACTGGCCCGCGCCCGCCTCGACGTGATCGCCTGTATCTCGTCGTCGCCATTCCACGCGGGCAAGGGCGATGCACGCGAGCGCATGCTGCAGACCCGGGCATCGGACAGCGCGGCAGCGCTCGTGTACTGCAACCAGGTCGGTGGCCAGGATGAGGTGGTGTTCGACGGGCGGTCTGCGGTCATCGCTGCATCCGGCGAGGTCGTGGCACGCGCGAAGATCTTCGGCGAGGAACTGCTCATCGCCGACCTTGAGTTGGACCTTGCCGCAGGCCACCGCCTGCGGGCACCGCTGCTCCGGCGCCTCGAGCCCCTTGATTCCCCTGCCCCGGTGTTTGTCAGCGCCGGAGTGGCGAAGGCGCCCGTTGGGCCACCGAGCGAGATCGCCCCTATCGCGTCGCCCGAGCGTGAGCTCTGGGATGCGCTGGTCACGGGCGTGCGCGACTACGTGCAGAAGAATGGATTTCCCGGGGTCATCATTGGCTTGTCCGGTGGTATCGACTCTGCCCTGACCGCCGCGCTGGCGGTCGATGCGCTCGGCCCCGACTGCGTCCGCGGCGTTGCGATGCCGTCGGTGTTTACCGAGTCCCGGAGCACCGAGGATGCACAGTTCCTCGCAGACCTGCTCGGTATCCGGATGGACGTCATCGAGATCGCCGCAGTTGTCGATGCTTTTGAGACTGAACTCGTGGATGTGTTCGAGGGGCGCGACCGTGACGTCGCCGAGGAGAACCTGCAGGCCCGCGTTCGCGGAACGCTGCTCATGGCCATGAGCAACAAGCACGGCGACATGGTTCTGGCAACCGGCAATAAGAGCGAGATGTCGGTCGGCTACTGCACGATCTACGGGGATATGGCGGGCGGATTTGCGCCGCTTCGCGACGTGTCGAAGACCTGGGTGTACCGGCTTTCGTCGTGGCGGAACATGGATGCAGGCAAGGAGGTCATCCCAGAAGCCACTATTGAGCGTCCGCCCACTGCGGAACTTCGTCCGGATCAGAAGGATTCGGACTCGCTTCCGGAATACGAGGTGCTTGATCCGATTCTCCTGGGATACGTGGAGGAGGACCTTCCTCCCGCTGCGCTCATCGAGCGCGGGTTTCCCGAAGACGTCGTCCACCGAATCGTCGGGCTCGTGGACCGCGCCGAGTACAAGCGCCGCCAGGGACCCCCTGGCATCAAGATCACACCACGCGCGTTCGGGCGCGATCGACGCATGCCGATCACCAATCGCTACGGCACGCGCTAAGCGGCGACCCATCCTTGCGCTGGTGGTGGTTGCCGGGCTGACGGTGGCCACCCCAGCGCTTGCCGCTGAATCTCGCGCCCCCGTGGCGACGACAGCGCCGGACGGCACGGCATCACTCGTCGTCACCTTCGCCGAGCCGCCCGCGCCTGCCGATGCGCGCGCGCTGCTCGCGCCGCTGGGCCCCGTGCGGCCGCTGGTACCCGAGGCCGGTGTGTGGTCGCTGCGCGTGGCACCCGACGGGGCGCTGCGTGCCCGCGCGCTCACCATTTCCGGCGTCTCGGCGGCGGAGTGGTCACTGGTACGAAAGAGCGATGACATCGTTCCGGCCACCCCGGCCGCGCCCATCCCGCTCGCCCCGGTCACGGCCCCCACCGACACCTACTTCACCCCTGACCATCAGTGGGACCTCTTTGCCGGCGGCACTACCTGGGGCGCCGATCTCACTGGCACGCCGGTACGCCCCCGGATCGCCATCCTGGATAGCGGTATCGATTCGACGCATGAGGAGTGGAGCGGTCCCAACTCACCGCTGGTCCGTCCATGGAGCGCATGGACCGGGCAGGAGCAAGCCGAGGACTGGGGCCGCACGGGTCATGGCACGCACGTCGCCGGAACCGCCGCCGCACCGGCAAATGGGGTGGGAATCGTCGGGGTGGCGCCGGGCGGCGCCGGCATCGGCGAGATCATCCCGGTGCAGATCTCGGACAAGGACGGCTTCTCCACCGACGCCACGATGATGAAGGGCATCCGATGGGCTGTGGCCAATGGCGCCAAGGTCATCAACATCTCGGCCGGCGGCAGTGGTTCGGCGCGCGCCTTCCAGCAGGTCATCAACTGGGCCTTCACCCGGGGTGCACTGCTGGTGGCCTCAGTGGGGAACGATGGCCAGGACTACAACGTGGTCAACTACCCGGCTGGCTACGCCCACGTGCTCGGGGTCGCGGCGCAGTGCAGCACGCACGTGAGCGCCGACTGCTCCACGCCGGGTGGCCTGGCGCTGTTCAGCGACCGCAACGTGTCCGTTGACGTGGTAGCTCCCGGTGTGGACATTCTCTCGTCGGTTCCGCGACGCATTACCGAGGGCGCCATTGCACCGGGATATGCGGTGAAGGAGGGCACGTCGATGGCGGCGCCCTACGTCACCGGTCTGGCCGCGCTCATCTTCGCCGCCAACCCGGGTGCGACCCCGTACCAGGTGATGCGGCAGATCATGAACACGGCAACCGACGGCGGGCCAGCCGGTCGTGATCTCGCCTACGGCGACGGCTTCGTCAACCCCCGGGCTGCGCTGACGCTGCCGCTGCCCCCTGACGACCCCACCGAAGGCAACGATGACGTGACCGACGTCAGGGGTGAGACCGCCATTACCCGGACGCCTGGCCGCAGCACCATTCAGGCGAGCATCGACGTGAACAACGACCCGCGCGATGTGTACCCGGTGAGCCTGCGCAAGGGGCAGACGGTGCGAATGCGGGTATCGGGCGCTGGGGATGCCCGCATGCGCCTGGCCCTCTGGCCCCCGGGCACTGCCAGCGTGAGCACCGTCGGCGCTGTCCCGGCGGCATCAACCCGCACCGCGTCATCCCGCCCGCGCCTGGCCTATACGGCAACGCGCAGTGGGCGCTGGTTTATCGAGTTGCGGGGCACATCCGGCCGCTCGGCCTACACGCTTGAGGTGACGCAATAGCCGGTGATGGGCGCGTGCTGGCCATCACCGGCGCATCCGACGGTATCGGTGCCGAGGTGGCACGGGCAGCCGTCGCCGATGGGTGGCGCGTTGTACTGGCGGCCCGCCGCCGTGAGTTACTCGATGCCCTCGCCGATGAACTGGGCGGGTCCGCGCACGCCGTGGCCGTGACGGCTGACGTCACCGAATGGGATGACGTCCAGACCATTCCCGAGGCCGCGCTGTCCGCATTCGGGCGCCTGGATGGCGTGCTCGCCAACGCCGGGTTCGGTGCAAAGCGGGGCTTTCTCAATGAGTCGCCCGAGTTCTGGAAGTCGATGGTGCTCACCAACGTGTACGGCGCGGCCCTCACGTTGCGCGCGTGCATTCCTGCACTCACCGAGGCCAAGGGGCATGTGATGCTGATGGGATCGGTGTCGGGGCGCCAGGTGGGCAC
>Ga0194048_10000042_pt1 | contig 54623 bp, 50 predicted proteins | sample JunL225m_MetaG_FD_161685 | JGI IMG/M metagenome (GOLD analysis project Ga0194048, IMG submission 161685) | Anoxic zone freshwater microbial communities from boreal shield lake in IISD Experimental Lakes Area, Ontario, Canada - Jun2016-L222-5m | ecosystem: Environmental > Aquatic > Freshwater >...
TTCGGATGAAGACCGTGCCTCTATCCATGCGGGTATGGCCGACGCGGCATATTCACTCACGGGTACGACTGCTACACAAACCTATTTGAATATTGAAAAGCTAATTGCCGTAGCCCTTGAGTCCGGTGCCGACGCCGTTCATCCTGGCTATGGCTTTTTGTCTGAGAATGCCAACTTTGCAGAAGCGGTAATCAATGCCGGTTTAATTTGGATTGGACCACCACCTAGTGCAATTCGCGCCTTAGGAGACAAGGTTTCTGCTCGAAAGATTGCAGCCAAGGCGGGTGCACCATTAGTTGCAGGTACCAAAGATCCAGTTGCAGGTCATGAAGAGATCACGGCCTTCGCACAAGAACATGGCCTGCCTGTAGCAATCAAGGCCGCACATGGCGGCGGCGGACGTGGATTAAAAGTAGCTCACACAATGGAGGAAATCCCCGAGCTATTTGCCTCAGCCGTGCGTGAAGCCATCAGTGGCTTTGGTCGCGGAGAATGCTTTGTCGAGCGCTACTTAGAAAAGCCGCGCCACGTTGAAACGCAGGTTTTAGTAGATCAATTTGGCCATGCAGTTGTTGTTAGTACTCGCGACTGTTCATTACAACGCCGTCATCAAAAACTTGTGGAAGAGGCTCCGGCTCCATTCTTAACCGATGCTCAAAACGATGAGTTATACCGTTCAAGCAAGGCAATTATGAAAGAGGCGGGATATATCGGCGCAGGAACCTGCGAATTCCTGATTGGTCTAGATGGCACGATTTCATTTCTTGAAGTAAATACAAGACTTCAAGTTGAGCACCCTGTAAGTGAAGAAATTACCGGTATAGATTTAGTGCGCGAGCAGTTTCGAATTGCAATGGGTGAAGCGCTGGGATTTGATGATCCAGTTATTCGTGGCCACTCGATTGAATTTAGAATCAATGGCGAGGATCCAGGGCGTTCATTTCTGCCAGCACCTGGTCATATAAAGCAGTGGATACTTCCAACTGGCCCGGGTGTGCGTGTGGATGCTGGCTTCAAAAATGGCGACACTATAGGCGGCAACTTTGATTCACTTCTTGCTAAATTGATCGTCACTGGTGCAACGCGAGAGCAGGCGATCGAACGTGCACGTCGAGCGCTAGCAGAATTCACAATCGACGGTTTAGCAACGGCTCTGCCCTTTCACCGTGCCATTGTTGAAGATCCTGCATTCACCGAGAGTTTCAAGGTTTACACGAGCTACATTGAGAATGAGTTTGTAAATGCTATTCCTGTATACACCGCGACTGCCCAACCACTTGAGAGCCACATGGCACCTGAGCATTTGATAACTGAAGTAAACGGGAAGCGCTTCGAAATACTGGTTCATGCACCAAAGCCTTTAGTTAAACGCCACCGAGCTAAGGCAAGTATGACGGGTGGATCTAACAGCACTGGGTTGACCAGTCCTATGCAGGGAACCGTTGTTAAAATCGCCGTAGAAGAGGGCGCAGCCGTTGAAGTTGGAGATTTAATCATTGTTCTTGAAGCGATGAAGATGGAGCAGCCACTTATGGCGCACAAAGCTGGGGTTATCTCAAACCTCACAGCAGTCATCGGTGCCACGGTTTCTAGTGGAACCACACTCTGTGACATTATTGACGCATGACATCGAGCGAACTTCTATATAGCGATCCACTTGCTGCGGCAGAGGCTGCGGCACAGGAAATCATCGAACGCACTGGAGCTGCATCTCATGATGTTGCCCTCGTGATGGGATCTGGTTGGGTCAGTGCCGTCGATGCCCTAGGCGCACCTGAATATGAATGTAATGCCGAGGATTTAACGGGTTTTTTGCCTCCTACCGTTGAAGGTCATTCTGGCAAAGTCCGTTCATACATCGTCCAAGCCGATGGAAAATCCTTACGCGCACTTGTATTCCTAGGCCGCACGCATCTCTATGAAGGTAAAGGTGTTGAACCGGTAGTTCATAGCGTGCGCACTGCAGTTAAAGCTGGATGTAAAGTTGTAATTTTGACTAATGCATGTGGTGCAATAAATACAAAATTCAATGTTGGACAGCCTGTTTTGATTCGCGATCACATCTCGTTGACGGCAGTCTCACCATTGTCTGGTGCAACATTTGTTGATCTGACCGATCTCTACAGTAAGCGAATCCGCGAGATCGTAAAACAGGAGGATTCAACCCTCGATGAAGGCGTCTATGTGCACTGGCGCGGGCCAACGTATGAAACTCCTGCTGAGATTCACATGATGCGCACGATGGGTGGAGATTTAGTTGGTATGTCTACGGTTCCTGAAGCAATCGCAGCACATGCACTTGGCGCAGAAGTTTTGGGAATCTCACTCGTAACCAATGCAGCTGCTGGCGTTACTGGCGAAAAACTGAATCACGAAGAGGTTATTGCCGCAGGAAAAGCCGCAGCCAATCGCATGGGGGCACTTCTCAAAGGCGTAATCCCAAAGTTATTCTAAGAACATGGAGCTACGGGCAGAAGTAGAGGCGTGGATTAGTGATGATCCAGATCCAGTTACTGCAGCCCAATTACAAAGTTGGCTCGATACAAATAATGAAATAGAACTACGAACCTCATTTTCAGGCTTTCTAGCATTTGGCACGGCGGGTTTACGAGGACCAGTGCGCCCTGGTCCATCGGGCATGAATCGCGCAGTGGTTGGGCGCACCGCCGCGGCAATTGCGGCATATATGAAGGAGCGAGATTTAACATCAGTTGTTATCGGGCGCGATGCACGCCATGGATCTGAAGCGTTCACACGTGAAAGCGCCGAGATCTTGAGTGGGGCGGGAATGCTTGTCCATGTTCTGCCTCGCCCTCTGCCAACTCCAGTCTTAGCTTTTGCAACCAATGAACTTCAATGCGATGTTGGAATCATGGTCACCGCAAGCCATAATCCCCCACAAGATAATGGCTACAAAGTCTATTTAGGTGGCACCGTCGATGGAATTCACTATCGCGGATCACAAATAGTTTCTCCGACCGATGAATCAATTGCCGCACATATTGAGGCGATAACTCAACTTGCAAACTACCCTCGTGGTCAGAACTGGAGCATTGTTCATGAAGAGATTATTAATAAATATGTAAAAACTACGGCCGCGATTGCTAAACGGCCAGGTAGTTTAAAGATCGTCTATACAGCGATGCATGGAGTTGGCACTGAGACTCTCCTGCGCGTCTTTCATGCCGCGGGTTTTACCTCGCCAATTTTGGTCGATTCTCAGACACAGCCCGATCCTGATTTTCCGACCGTTGCATTTCCTAATCCTGAAGAGCCTGGGGCTATCGATTTGGCGCTTGAGACTGCGCGGGCATTTGATGCAGATTTAGTTATCGCAAATGATCCCGATGCCGATAGGTGTGCAACTGCCGTTAAAGATAGTGCAACTGGATGGCGAATGTTACGCGGTGACGAGTTAGGCGCTATTTTCGGCGAAATTATCGCCCGTAACTCAAGTAAAGGAATTCTCGCAAATTCAATTGTCTCATCTACGATTCTGAGCAAGATTGCCGCCCATTACAATTTAGAGTTTAAGCAAACGCTCACTGGATTTAAGTGGCTGGCAAAGATTGATGGACTTACCTTTGGATATGAAGAGGCAATTGGTTATGCAGTTGATGCAATCACAGTCAACGATAAAGATGGAATCTCTGCCGCAATTAAACTGGCTCAAATCGCTACCGATCTGGCAGTTGAAAATAAAACTCTATTGAATTTACTTGATGAGATTTGGGCCCGTCACGGTTTTCATGCAACTGAGCAGATTTCAATCCGATTAACCGATGTATCTCAAGTTCACCAGATCATGGACCGGCTGAGGAAGAATCAACCAGTTGAGATTGCAGGTCATGTCGTTACATCTATCGATGATTTATCTACCCCTACCGATGGTTTGCCACCTACCGATGGTTTGCGCATCTGGCTCGATGGCACAATTCGAATCATTATTCGACCAAGCGGGACCGAAGCAAAGATGAAGTGTTACATTGAGGTTATTGAAAAAGATTCGGCGCACGCACAAATCATTCTCGACCAATTACGAGCACCATTGAAGGAACTACTATCGTGAGTTTTTACGGCTTGGTTGATGGCTCTGACTCCTCCCTCAGGAAGTATCTCGGAGCTCTCTCTGGCGTAGATCAAGTCGGCGCCGATGCACGCGCTGCAATGCTGGCAACGCGAAGTATTAAAACCAGTTCAAAGCGGTGGGCGATAGATACCGCAATTTCTATGGTGGATTTAACAACCCTGGAAGGTGCCGATACACCGGGGAAAGTTCAGGCGCTCTGCACTAAGGCCGTTCGTCCAGATCCAACTAACTCATCAGTGCCAAGCGTTGGTGCAGTCTGTGTCTATAACGACATGGTTGCAGTTGCGCGCAAGCACTTAGATTTAGTCGGTGGAGCCCATGTAGGCCTAGCTGCAGTTTCAACGGCCTTTCCATCTGGTCGTGCATCTATGCCAGTGAAAATTCAAGATACACAAGATGCCCTCGATGCCGGAGCATCTGAGATTGATATGGTCATTGATCGTGGAGCTTTTTTAAGCGGCAATTACATTGATGTCTTCAACGAGATTGTGCAGATTCGAGAGCTATGTGGAACCAAGGCCCACCTAAAAGTTATCTTTGAAACCGGCGAGCTAACAACATATGACAATGTGCGAAAGGCCTCCTTTCTGGCCATGGCCGCAGGCGCCGATTTTATTAAGACTTCAACGGGCAAGATTGCCCCTGCTGCGACGCCGCCAGTGGTCCTAGTAATGCTGGAAGCCGTGCGAGATTTTTACTCGATGACACAGGTGCGAATTGGTGTTAAACCGGCAGGCGGAATCAGAAATACAAAAGATGCCATTAAGCAGTTAGTGCTTGTCAATGAAGTTGCCGGTCCCGAGTGGCTCACACCATCACTCTTTCGCATCGGAGCAAGCGCCTTGCTCAATGATTTATTAATGCAACGCATGAAAATGGACGATGGCTACTACGCTAGTCCTGCCTACGTAACGATCGATTAATGGAGACCCACTGTGAGCTTTAACTACGAACCAGCACCTGAATCACGGGCCGTCGTCTCAATTAAACCCAAATACGGTCACTTCATCGGAGGAAAGTTCGTTGCAGGTAGCAAGCATTTCCCAACAATTAATCCAGCCACCGAAGAGATCTTAAGTCAGATTTCATTAGCTGGTAAGGCCGAAGTTGACGCTGCCGTGAAGGCTGCGCGTAAGGCCTATACAACCACTTGGTCAAAGATGAGTGGTAAAGAGCGCGGTAAGTACCTCTTTCGCATCGCCCGCATCATGCAAGAGCGCGCCCGTGAATTTGCTGTTTTAGAAACACTCGATAACGGTAAGCCAATTCGCGAGTCCCGCGATGTTGATGTTCCGCTTGCCGCAGCGCATTTTTTCTACCACGCAGGGTGGGCCGATAAACTCGAATTTGCAGGTCTTGGTACTTCTACCAAACCACATGGCGTCGCAGGCCAAATCATTCCATGGAACTTTCCGCTATTAATGCTGGCATGGAAAGTGGCACCAGCACTTGCCGCCGGCAATACAGTTGTTCTAAAGCCAGCTGAGAGTACTTCGCTAACCGCGCTTTTATTTGCCGAAGTCTGCCAACAGGCCGAACTGCCTGCAGGAGTTGTCAATATCGTAACTGGTGATGGTTCAACTGGAGCACTGATCGTTAATCACCCAGGAATCGACAAGATCGCATTTACTGGCTCTACTGAAGTCGGCAAGATAATCGCACGTGCAGTTGCACCAACTCACAAGAGTGTGACTCTTGAACTTGGTGGTAAAGCGGCCAATATCGTCTTTGAAGATGCAGCGATTGATGAGGCCGTCGAGGGAATCGTAAATGGCATCTTCTTTAATCAGGGCCATGTCTGTTGCGCAGGTTCACGGTTAATCTTGCAGGAGAGCGTGGCTGAAGAGGTTCTTACAAAACTTAAAAAACGAATGGCTAAGATTCGAGTCGGTGATCCAATGGATAAGAACACTGACTTAGGCGCAATCAATAGCAAAGAGCAGCTGCTTAAAATCCGCGAACTCTCAGCCACCGGCGATAGCGAAGGTGCCGAACGTTGGAGCGCGCCATGTGATCTTCCAGCGAAGGGTTTTTGGTTCCCACCTACGATTTTCACTGGTGTAACACAATCACACCGAATCGCGCGCGAAGAGATTTTTGGTCCAGTGCTATCGGTCCTTACATTCAGGACACCACAAGAGGCCATAGATAAAGCTAATAACACTCCCTTTGGGCTTTCTGCAGGCATTTGGAGTGAAAAAGGTTCAAAGGTTTTATGGGCTTCTCAACAATTGCGTGCAGGAGTTATCTGGGCCAATACATTTAACAAGTTTGATCCGACGTCGCCATTTGGTGGGTACAAAGAGTCGGGCTGGGGTCGCGAGGGTGGACGTCATGGCTTAAGCGCATATTTGAAGGGGGTCGGCCATGAGTAACCGTATCGATGTCAAGAAGACGTATAAGTTATTTATCAACGGCGCCTTCCCCCGCACTGAATCTGGACGCACTTATGAAATCAAGAATCCTAAGGGCGTATTCATTGCAAATCCATGTTTAGCATCACGTAAAGATTTAAAAGACGCCGTTGTCGCCGCGCGAGCAGCACAATCTGGGTGGAACAAAGCTACTGCTTACAACAAGGGTCAGATTCTTTATCGAATCGCAGAGATGCTCGAAGGTCGTCGCTCTCAATTTGTAGATGAGATTATCGCTGTAACAGGTGCAACAAAGGTAAAAGCTGAGAAGGAAGTTACTGATTCAGTTGATCGCTTGGTTTGGTATGCCGGTTGGACCGACAAACTTGCCTCCTTGTCTGGTGCACTGAACCCAGTTGCTGGCCCTTATTACAACTTCACGGCTCCAGAGAGCATGGGCGTCATTGCAGCCATCGCACCTGAAACTCCATCACTACTTGGCCTCATAGATGCAATCGCACCAATTATTGTTGGCGGAAATACAGTTGTCGTTTTGGCAAGTACTAAAGCACCGTTATCGGCCATGAGCTTTGCTGAAGTAGTTGCAACTAGTGATGTTCCTGCAGGCGTCATCAACATTTTGACTGGTAAAAAAGATGAGATTGCTCCATGGATGGCATCTCACATGGATATCGATGGCTTTGATATCTCAGGTCTTGCTCCTAAAGCCCATGGCGCAATTCGTGTAGCGGGAGCTGAAAATCTCAAGCGAATCTACAGTTTTAAATCCGCCGACCCTGGTCGGATCCTTGCTTTTCTAGAAAACAAAACTGTCTGGCATCCAATAGGTCTTTAAACAAAAAGTGGAAATAACTTCTTACGAGAATTGGGCGTAAAAAGTGAGATTACCAAATGGTGAGAGTGCAAGATAACTAGCCGTGATCCTCGTGCCACCAGTGCGGGCACTGAACCAGCCTCTAAATACTTTCCCAGGCTTAACTGCATCTGTTGGAAGAGTCGTGATGTTTTGGCCAACGGTATACATAGAAGCTCCCCCAACGCCGCCACTCTTACCTCCGTTTGTATTCTTGTCCCATGTAACTTTGAAAGTTTTAGGTAACCACGAAGCGGTAAGAATTAGATCTGAATTGCCCATTGTGTAAGTAACACTCGCGCTTACAATTCGTGTACCGTCGAACCAGCCATTAAATGTATAGCCAACTTTTGAAAGTTCCTTGCTGGTTGCTAACTTGAAACTTACCCCCGAAGCTTGTGGGAGTTGCGTCGGAATAAATCGTGAATTTTCATATTTTCCACCATCCAAAAAGTAAGTGACGGTATGCGTGAGTGAAACATAGGCATAGGTGGTGTAATCGATAGTAGTGCCATAGAACTGATCCCCTGTTAAGGATTGGCTTGCAATCTTGCCATTGTTAGATGCTGTGGCACCGGCTGATGTTGTTCCCGTTGATGTTCCTAATGTGAAGTTAGGAGAAAGAGTTGATGTTGCAGAGGCAACTGTTAAATCAACAATTGTTGGAACAATGCCATGAGGCGTATCTACTTGAAGTGTGAAAGTTGCACTGGAATAGCCAATCTTCGTTCCGGCTACGTCCAAAGCTCCAGCTGAATCGACCCAGCGTTCAGCCGTAAGTGTGTATGCCGAGCTGGATTGTCCTGTAGCTGGAGTTCCAGAAATAACTCCTGTTGACGAATCTAGAGAGAGATTTGCAGGAAGCGCTGGAGATATCGTGTACTTGTTTGCGCCACAACCCGAGTTTGATGTTGCTGTAGATGTAATTGCCGTTCCAGCCGTTACGGTCTGCGTGCCGCCTGCTGAGAAAGTTATCGATGGATCAGGTGAAAATTGATATGCCGTACCAGAAGCAAATACATTGCCCATGCTAAAAATAGTTTCCGTGTCGGTATCGCGAGTTACAGAACTTACAACCCATGATGAATGAGCATTCTTTGCTGGATCTGCATTATTTCCATCTACGGCACACCAACCTGGAACTATATCTATTCCGGAATGAAGCGAACCACCAAAATAGGACCAAACATGATCGGAAGCCACATTATTATTATTAAACATAGTGCGAACTATCGGATGCGACAACGATTCCCAATTAGCGGTTAGAACTATATTTGACGCGCCAACCGTGTAAGTCGTTCTAGTTCGATACGTAAGAACACCGTAAACAGCTCCATTATTTGCCCCATTATCGGTCCAGCCCATGAATTGGTATCCAATGCGAGATGGATTAGCTGCAACTTCAAAGGTGCTTCCTTGTGCAACAGGATCTTGAGTCGGAGCCGAAGGTGCTCCTGCATAATTCAGGTCATAAGAAATTAATGGGGATTGCGAAATTGAGATGTTATCGATACTAACCCCACCGCTGAATGGCCATCCATTGCGATCATCACCACCAATTGAAATCTCATTATCAGCGGGTAGAGTAGTAGAAATGCTTTGAATCAATACATCATTGACATAATAAGAAGATGAAGACTTATTAATTTCCAATTTTACTGTGTACCAAGTATTGAGCAGCCAATCACCGCCAGTAACTCCTGCAGCTCCCGTTCCGGTAATTCCACCACTTATCCCAGGCCAGTATCCGTCCACGTGTGCGTGATTGGTCGTTAAACCTAGGTTTTGGGAAAGGGCCGTTCCCGAAGTTAAATTTCCAGACGGTCCGATGTACAAATCATTGGTACTTCCGTTAGCTGTATTTCCAGGACCAGTTCCCCAAAAAAGAGAGATGTAATCGGTATTGTCACTAAAACTTACATCAAATGTAATCGTGGTTCCTTCAAAATCGGCACCTGTTGTGCCCCATGTTTTCCACATCACCTGATTCTTAAGAAAATTAAAACTTGGAGCCGGATTGCCAGTGGCGCTATCAAGAATTGCCGAATTCCAATCTCCCGCTGTGCTTGCATCATATGTTGTTGGTGCAGCTACGGCGGATTGGGGGGCAAGAATGAGAGGACATAAACCCACTAATAAAGTCGTGACCACAAGATTGTTGATCTTTTTTCGCCAAAAGATTGCCATGGGTTTGCCTCTCAGATTTTGAATATAAGAATAGCATTCTTTTATAAAGATGCTACTCTCTTATTCTGGTAACTTTCCGATATCGGGAGCTCCTTCATATTTCGACTAATCGAGGTCTAAACTGTGCTTATGGCAACACGCAGAAAGCCCGCAGATGAAAATCATGGACGCAAAAGCGCTTATGTGGCGCGAAATCGGGCCAGCCTCCTGCGTGCCAGCCAGCTGCTGCTAGCTGAAGTTGGCCCTGATGCCACAATCGATCAATTTGCCGAAGCGGCCGAAATTGCAGTCAGCACCATCTATAAGCATTTTGAAAACAAAGAGTTGCTCATTACCGCAGCCTTCGTGGAAGCTTTTAGGGATTGGGAGCTTTGGGCGGATCAATTTCTTCATGAGAGCGAAGATCCACTCGAAGAGTTGGTCATGCCGATGCGCTTATTCATGAGACTTAAGAAAACGCACCCACTGTATGCAGCGATGATTGCTCGAAATATCACCGATGCCCCAAAGTACTTCCCTGGAACTGAAGAAGGCCTTGTCTTACATATTGGCGAGCTCACAAAGGCAAAGATTCTCACTATCGATAATTCAGCTATCCGAATTCGAAGTATCTCTGCATGCATACTGGCCGGACTGGCAGATCAGATTATGAATCCAAAAGCAAAAGAGTCAGATGCTGATGCATCGATTGAAATTATATTAGGAATTTTGGGAGTCAGTGCTACAAAGGCCAAGAAATTGGCCTACTCACCATTGCCTCAATTATCTGTCTAGAACTTCTTTACTTTTTTTTAGAACTCTTTATCTATTGTTGTAAACCACAAGTTCTCCACCGCAGCAACATCTAAATCCAAAGTCACACGTACCGAAGCTGCATCAGATAAATCATTAGGTTCCAGAGCTTTTAAAAATGGTGCCCTGCGATCGCAAATAGTTTGACCTCGAGCTGGTCCTTGCGAAGTATCGACAACAACATCAAAGATTTCGGTAGTAAATAATTCGGGCCGAATTGCACTGGCTACAGCGCCGTAATCACCCAGAGTTATAGGCGAAACATGTAAGCGCTCGATGAATGCTTCAATCAAGGTGGCAGCAAATTGTGCGGCAGGATCAGATGATTTCTTTAATTTTGCAGCATCTTCACTACTGGCACCTGGACGCATAAAGACATCAAGGCCATACATGGTGATCGGAATTCCACTTTGGAAAACTATTGCTGCTGCTTCTGGGTCATGCCACACATTGAATTCAGCTGCGGCAGTTGCATTTCCTGCAGATGCTGAGCCACCCATTAAAACAATTCGATGCAACTTCTTGGCAGTTTCAGGAAATGCTCGTAAGAATAAAGCGATATTTGTCAGCGGCGCCATTGGCACCAATGTGACTGGTTCTGGAGATTGTTCAATTAAATCTCGTAGAAGTTCAACTGCAGTGCGCGGATCTACTTTTCGTGATGATGGAGCAATACCTAAATCACCCATGCCATCGGCGCCATGTACGTATTCGGCATATTCAGATTTGCCAAGCAATGGGCGAACTGCGCCGCGGGCTACTGGAATATCGCCGGCACCTGCTGCATCTAAGACTTTCAAAGTATTTGCGATGACCTGATCCACATTTGTATTTCCATCAACGCAAGTAATTCCTAATAAATTGATTTCGGGGTGGCGGGCTGCAAAGAGAACGGCAAATGCATCATCGACACCGGTATCAACATCAAGAATCATTGAAGTTTTTTTCATAACCGCTAGCCTAGCGCTATGAGCAAAGCAGTCATAGCAGTGGTCGGAAGTGCCATGATCGATTTAACTGCCTATGCCAAAACTATTCCGGCACCGGGGCAAACCCTTGAGGGTGATTTATTCACAACTGGTTTTGGCGGAAAAGGAGCCAATCAGGCTGTAATTGCCGCACATTGCGGGGCTCACGTGCACTTCATTGGAAAAGTTGGCGATGATCTTTTTGGCCAATCTATTGAAAAGAACTTCAAGAATTTGGGTATAGACGCAAATTATCTTGAGCGAAGCAGCGTTCCTAATGGAGTCGCCCACATTTGGGTTGATGGCAATGGTGAAAATCGAATAATAATTATTCCGGGGGCAAATCACGAGATTGATAGTGAGAAAGCTACTGCGGGCATCAACGCTATTGAAGGTCTGTCAGTTGTCGTTGCCCAATGTGAAATCAAACAAGAAGTAACTCTGGCCGCATTTGCTGCAGCAAAGAAGCGTGGATGTACAACGATTCTAAATCCCGCACCTTTCCAACCATTAAGCGCCGAACTGCTTGCGTTGACCGATTGGATAATTCCCAATGAAACTGAGTTTGAGCAACTTCATGGCGCCCTACCAACTAGTGACCAAGTCCTTCAGAGTTTTCGCCCAGGAAAAAATTCCATTGTCACATTAGGTGCCCAAGGCGCAGTACTTGTGGCCGACGATGGGTCCATTACTCGTGTTGCAGCACCAACAGTTATCGCTGTTGATTCAACTGGTGCCGGCGATGCTTTTGTTGGAACTTTTGCATTCGGGCTGGCATCAGGCTTGAATGCGATTGAAGCCATGAAGTTAGGAATTAAAGTTGCATCAATAAGTGTGACCCGCAAAGGTGCACAATCTTCTTATCCTTCTCAGGCCGAGATCTCAACGCTTTCGTAACCGCGCAAAACAAAAGTTGGTCGTCGCACAGGCTCACTTGAAAGTTGCATGCCTGGATATTTTTCCCACAGCGCCGGTAATGAGACTCCCATTTCCAGTCGTGCAAGTGGTGCGCCTAGGCAAAAATGGATTCCAGCTCCAAAACCAATATGTGGATTTGGGTCGCGCGTTAAATCCATTTCATCTGCGCGATCAAAAACATTTTCATCGCGATTTCCCGCACCAATTAACGCTGCAATCTTTTGCCCCTTGGCAATCTGCACGCCACCTAGTTCAGTATCTGCCGTGGCCGTACGCTCAAAAAGATGAAGTGGAGCATCAAAGCGCATAAATTCTTCAAGGGCGGTATTGGTGATGGCGCGAGGCTTATCGCGCAGCAGGGCCGATTGATCTGGGCGCTGCAAGGCAGCAACCATTCCATTACCAAAAGCGTTCACACTTGCTTCGTGGCCAGCATTTAGCAAAAGAACACACGTGGCAACTAACTCATGTGAATTAAGTTTTTCACCGTTTTCTTCCACCATTGCTAAATCAGTGATCAAATCCTGGCCGGGATTAGATTTGCGGTGCTCGGCCAAATCACGAACGTACTGTGCAAATTCGCCAGCTGCTTGCTTTGCTTCTGCTTGATAGTGCAGGGATGGGTTGACTTCGTACATCTTCACAATTGCTTGTGACCATGGACGCAATAAATGTTCGTCTGATTCTGGAAAACCCAGTAAATCTGCAATGATCTTTACAGGAAGTGGTTCGGCATAATCTGCAATCAAATCAAAGTTAGACCCTGATTTAACTTTTTCATCGATAGCATCGAGTAGTTCTAGAGTAATTCGCTCAATCGCTGGACGCATACCCTCGATTTTGCTGCGATTAAATGCCTTTGCTACCAGTGAGCGCAAACGGGTGTGCTTAGGTGGTTCGCTATCTAAAATGGAATCTGAATGCAGCCAATTAAATGTCTCCCATTCAAACTCTGGACTCTTGTCAGTAAAGATGCGGCCAAGGGATTTATTACGAAATACGTCATTGGCATCGCTGTGGCGGGCAGCTAAAAAGATCTGCATTTCTTCATGCCAAAGCGGTTTTCCATGCTGGCGTAGTTCTTTTAACTGCTGATAAGGATCTGCAATGAAATCTGGGTCGTTAAAATCAATCATTACTCTGCAGAGATTTTCGCATAGCCAGGCTTAATAATATTTTCAATTATTTTAAGCCGATCTGGATAAGGGATAAAGGCGCTTTTCATTGCATTAATCGTCACCCGTTGTAATTCAGCGAAATCCCAATTAAATGCCTTGACTGCCTCTTGCATCTCAAATGACATGGATGTCTGGCTCATTAAGCGGTTATCGGTATTGAGTGTGACTCTAAAACGCAAGCGGGCTAGCGCGCCAATGGGGTGTTCGGCATAGCTTTTTGCAGCCCCTGTTTGCAAATTAGATGTTGGGCAGAGTTCTAATGGAATTCGGCGATCGCGAACATAGGAAGCCAATTGACCAAGAACGGGCTCAGGACCAGAAAAATCTATGTCGTCGATGATGCGAACGCCATGACCCAAACGCTCGGCCCCGCACAATTGAATCGCTTCCCAGATGGAAGGTAATCCATATGCCTCGCCTGCGTGAATTGTAAAATGCGCATCTTCTTTACGTAGGTAATCAAAGGTTTCTTTTTGATCACTTGGTGGAAAACCATCTTCAGGACCAGCGATGTCAAAACCAACGACGCCTTGGTGACGATACTTAACAACTAATTCAGCAACTTCTTGGGAAAGTTTATTTTGGCGCATTCCGCATAAAAGAGAATAAACCTGGATAGAAAAACCCTCTTCTTTAGCTAACGCCATTCCTTGCTTGTAACCTTCAATAGTTGCTTCAACAACATCGGCCATGGTTAGGCCCTTTTCAGTAAAGAGCTCTGGGGCTCCACGAACTTCGGCGTAGACCACACCATCACGTGCAAGATCTAACGCGCATTCACGGGCCACTCGAATAATATCCTCGCGGCGCTGCATCACAGCAATTGTGTGAGAAAAAGTCTCAAGGTAGCGAACTAAAGATCCAGAATCACATGATTCGCGAAACCATGTACCAAGTTCGCTGGCATCATGGGTTGGAAGTGCGGTGTAACCAATCTCGGCCGCGATATCAATAATTGTTTGAGGGCGTAGGCCGCCATCAAGATGATCATGCAGAAGCACTTTTGGTACGCGCTTGATCTGTGCGGCAGTTGGCTTATGTGTAAGGCTCACTTCAATGCTCTCAATCAGTAATTCGTTCAACTACAAGTGGCAATCTATCTATTTTCCCATTCTTTGCTAAATCACCAATGACTACAGAGTCGTTAAGAGATTCTTGGGCACGGGCAAAAGCTGCAGGAGTATCGGTATGCAATGTATAAAGCGGTGCCCCGGCTGCGATGAAATCCCCTGGTTTAGCGTGTATTTCAATGCCGGCGCCAGCCTGTACCGCTTCTCCTTGGCGCGAACGGCCAGCGCCTAAACGCCAAGCGGCCATTCCAACTTTCATCGCATCCATGGACAGAATTGTTCCGGCAGCAGGTGCCGTGACAATGAGGTTTTCTTTAGCAACAGGAAGTTTTGCATCAGGATCTCCGCCTTGTGCGCTAATCATTTGGCGCCACACATCCATAGCTTTTCCATTTTTTAGCGCATCAGCTGGATCAATATTGGTGATGCCAACAATTTCTAACATTTCACGGGCAAGTAGAACAGTTAAATCAACAATATCTGATGGTCCACCACCTGCAAGGACTTCTACTGATTCGCGCACTTCAAGAGCATTACCTGCAGTTAATCCAAGTGGAATATCCATGGCAGTTACTAATGCAACTGTTTTAACCCCAGCACGTTTACCAAGGCCCACCATGACATGCGCTAACTCTTTAGCTTTTTCTGGATCACTCATAAAAGCACCAGCACCGGTTTTAACATCTAGAACTAATGCACTAGTTCCTTCAGCGATTTTCTTGCTCATGATTGATGAGGCAATCAACGGGATAGCTTCAACTGTTGCTGTTACATCGCGCAGTGCATACAACTTTTTATCTGCTGGGGCTAAGCCAGCGCCGGCTGCGCAAATCACTGCGCCGCAATCTTGCAAAACCTTAAGCATCTCCTCATTTGACAGTGATGCACGCCAACCTGGAATTGACTCCAACTTATCTAGCGTTCCACCGGTATGTCCAAGTCCGCGGCCCGATAATTGAGGAACAGCTGCGCCACATGCGGCAACAAGGGGCGCCAGCGGCAAAGTAATTTTGTCGCCGACTCCCCCAGTTGAATGTTTATCAACGGTTGGTCGTGACAATGCAGCCCAGTTCATTCGTTCGCCGCTATTGATCATGGCATCTGTCCACCGTGAAATTTCGCGTGATTCCATTCCGTTGAGCAAAATTGCCATCAGTAATGCAGACATTTGTTCATCAGCAACTACACCGCGGGTATAAGCATCGATAACCCAATCGATCTGCAGATCGGTTAATGAGTGATGATCACGCTTTGCTGCAATAACTTCAGCGGCTGAAAAGGCCTCTACTTGCGACATTTAACGCTCATTACGGTCTAAATCATCTGGACCAAAGGCCCAAGGCAACATCGCTGCCATCGTCTGTGGGCCCTCATCGGTCATTAAGAGCGCGTTGGATCCGCCATGCTCAAAGAGAAGTTGGCGGCAGCGCCCACATGGTGCCAACGAGTTTCCCTGTCCATCGACACACGAGATAGCAATAAGGCGTCCACCACCTGTTGCAATGAGGTTGGAAACTAATCCGCATTCTGCACATAGGCCAAGTCCATAACTTGCATTTTCAACGTTGCAACCAGAAACAATGCGACCATCGTCAACTAATGCGGCAACACCGACTGGAAACTTTGAGTATGGGGCATATGCGGTTTTCATTGCCACTACTGCGGCGCTGTGGAGCTGCTCCCAGTTAATCTCACTCATCGCATTCCACCGCGACGATATGGAATTCCATCGGCAGCAGGCATCCGCAATCGCTGGGATGCAAGTGACATAACAAGAATTGTGGTTATGTATGGAGTCATAGTTACTAACTGACCCGGTAGTTCATCAACTGCCAAGAAATACCAGAGTGATAATCCAGCAAATGCCAGAGTCAGCACCGCTTTAAGGATTTTACCCTTTCGGAAATCACGGATAACAAGAACAACTAAAATCAAAACAATTAATAGAATTAAGGCGTGGATCGAGGCTGAGTCACGAAGCTGGAGTGCATCGGCAAAACCAAATAAGCCGGCACCCATCAAAATTCCTCCTGGGCGATAATTGCCAAAGAGAAGTGCGGCAAGGCCGATGTATCCACGACCTGCGACTTGGTTCTCTTGATAATGGTTTGCTGCAACGATTGCTAAGAAACCACCACCAAGGCCAGCAAGTCCTCCTGAGATTAATACTCCTGCATATTTCATGGCATAGACATTGACACCAAGTGATTCAGCGGCAATAGGTGCTTCTCCTGCGCTTCGAAGACGAAGACCAAAGGCGGTCTTCCAAAGAATAAATACCGAGAGCGGGACAAAGACAATGGCGATCATCGTTACATACGAGAGATCCCCAGTGACGCCACGTAAAACAGCGGCGATATCGGAGATGAAAAACCAGTGTTTTTCAGCGAGCAAATTCAATAGATCTGGGCTCTTCCACCCAAAATAGGTTCCACCCGATAAGACAGGTAGTCCATTAGTTCCAATCGAATTAACATCAGGTGATTGTGAAGGGCCAAGCCATGCCCCACTCTTATAAAGAATCGTCGATAAGTAACGAACTAAACCGGCGGCGATAATATTTATTGCAACTCCTGATACAACGTGGTCTACACCAAAGGTGATCGTTGCAATCGCATGCAAAAGTGCACCCGTAGCACCGAAAATGATCGCCGCTATGAGGCCAATCCATGGGCCATGCTTTGTACCGATCATTCCACCGGCCCACGCGCCCATAATCATCATTCCTTCAAGGCCGATGTTGACCACTCCTGAGCGTTCGGAAAATAGACCACCTAGTCCAGCAAGTGCAATTGGTACAGATAAGAGGAGGGCTGCTGAAGCCGTACCTACCGAGGTTAAATCGGAGGCGCCTGTAATTAGGCGAACAATTGAAAGTACAAAGATAAGCAAGGTTGCGTATTGAAGCGTCTTGAGTGGTTTGTTTTTCATGCTTGGACCGCCTTTGCAAGCTCTTTGCTTTGCAGCGTTATCTTGTATCTGCGGACAACTTCGTAAGCGATAACCGATGACAAGAGAATTGAACCCTGCATGATGACGTAGGTTTCAGGTGCGATATCGATAAGTTCGAGAGATCGCGAACTTACCTCTAGAAAACCAAAAAGCAGAGAACTTATCGCCATACCCACTGGATTGTTTCTGCCAAGGAGCGCAACGGCGATTGCAGAGAAACCGATTCCCGTTCGAAATCCCATATTAAATGCATATGTATCGCCTAAAACTGCAGGTAGGCCAGCAAGGCCAGCCACGGCACCGGATACTGCAAGTGCTACAAAAGTCATCCGCCTTGAGTTAACTCCACTTACACGTGCTGCAATGGGGTTAGAGCCAGATGCCCGAAGTTCAAATCCAAAACGCGTGCGGTTTATTACAAACCAAAAAGCTATACCAAGGGCTATGGCAAAGATAAACATTCCATACACACCGCCACCAGGCTGGTCCTTTATACCCACTTTGTTAAGCAAAGGCATAAGGTCCGGAATATGGCCAGAGGCTGGAAGTGTTTTAGTCGACATGTTATTTGAGTTGGTCGTCCGGTCGACGAAGTAATTTGCAAGCAGATAGGACGATAATCCACCAGCTAGAGAGTTCAACATAATAGTTGAGATAACTTCACTTACTCCGCGCTTAACCTTTAAGTAGCCAGCGATAGAGGCCCACAAGCCACCAATCGTCATCGCAATTACCATAATTATAAGAACATGAATTACGGGCGGAAGTACAAACATTGCTCCAAAGTAAGCACCGAAAATCGCACCTAAGCGGAGTTGGCCTTCGACGCCGATATTAAATAGACCTGCGCGAAAAGTGATTGCAATTGCAACGGCAGCTATGTAATACGGAGTAGCAGTATTTATCATCTGCATTAATGAGGCAGAAGTAGTTCCAAACTGCCACATTGATTTATAGACATCTACTGGTGATTTATGGGATGCAAGGACTGCAATGGATGAGATAACAATCGAAACTACTGCCGCGGCAACTGGCGCCGCAAGTGCGAGCAGAAAAGTTGAGAGTTTAAAGCCCTTCATGCTGCACCTGTCATCGCTGAACCGAGTTGTTCCGGCGTCGTCTTTGCTGGATCAAGCTCGGCAGTTACTACTCCACGCAACATCACGAGCAACCGATCCGACATTCCAATAAGCTCTTCAAGATCGGCTGAAATTAACACGATAGCCATTCCCTTTTCTCGCGCCCTGCGAAGCTCTTCCCAAATCGCACCTTGGGCGCCAACATCGACACCTCGGGTTGGGTGAGAGGCTACGAGCAATGCGGGCGCCTTACTCATTTCGCGACCAACGATAAATTTTTGTTGATTTCCTCCAGAGAGTGCAGCAGCTAAAGTCTGTGGGCCTGGGGCGCGTACGTCGAACTCTTCCATTATTACTTTAGTATCGGCGATCGTTGCTTTTTTATCTAAGATAAATCCACGCATCACTGGCTTGCCGCGCTGGTGGCCCAAAACTCGGTTCTCCCACAACGGTGACTCCATCATCATCGCCTGGCGCTGACGATCCTCTGGAATCAAACCAATTCCTAAATCTCTACGATGTGCCACGCTCAACTTGTCGATATTTCCACCTGCGAACTCAATGGCTCCTGTGTAATCGCGAAGACCCATGATTGCATCAACGAGTTCGGCCTGGCCATTACCCTCAACGCCTGCGATTCCAACGACTTCTCCAGCATGCAACTCAAATGAGATGTGCGAAATTAAGTCGCGGGCACCTTTATTTGAAATCGAGACATCTTTCAATGCAAGAGTAATCTCTTTTCTGCGTGTATCTCCATGCGTTGTTGGCTGCGGAAGTTCGCTACCAACCATAAGTTCTGCTAACTGGCGCGCTGTGACATCTTTGGATTTAACTTCCGCGACAGTTGAGCCTTGTCGAACAACAGTCACGTCATTTGCAACACGCAACACCTCGTCTAACTTATGTGAAATAAAGATAATTGCCATTCCTTCGGCCCGTAGACCTTCCAGAGCGGTAAATAAATCATCAACTTCTTGTGGGACCAGCACTGCGGTTGGCTCATCAAAGATAAGAATTCGTGCGCCACGATAGAGAACTTTGAGGATCTCAACGCGCTGTCGTTGGCCAACGCCAAGCTCTTCAACTAGAACATCTGGATCTATCTCAAGTCCATACTGGGCGGCCATCTCAACTACCTTTGCGCGCGCTGTGGCAAAGTCAATTGTTACTCCTTTTTTCGGCTCTGAACCTAAAATAATATTTTCAAGAACGGTGAAGTTATCGGCCAACATAAAGTGTTGGTGCACCATTCCGATGCTTGCATCGATGGCATCATTTGGATTTTTAAAGTGAACGGCTTTGCCATTGACTAAAATCTCGCCACTATCCGGGCGTTGCATGCCATAGAGAATCTTCATAACTGTGGATTTGCCGGCGCCATTCTCGCCAACGAGGGCGTGCACCGTACCTGTTTCTACGCTCATAGAGACATCTTTATTGGCGATGACCCCTGGGAAGCGCTTGGAGATGTGTCGCAGTTCAACAGCTACTGACACTTATTTACTCTCCTTTGAATACTTTAACCGATATTAAAAAGCGTGTGGCCCAACAAGGAGATTTAACTCCATTGCTGGGCCAAACGCCACTACCTGTAACCCTTATCTCATATAGAGAGTTAAGGCTTTGTTGGAACCTTGATCTTGCCTGACTTGATTGCTGCTGCAGCCTTGTCGATCTGGGCCTTGTACTTAGTGATGTATCCACCTGAGTACGAGACACCAACACCATCAAGTGCTAGATCATAGTGACGACCGTAGATACCAGCCTTGGCATCTAGAACATCGTTAACCGATGAACCTGCAACAGAAGTTGCAATTACGTCATAGACAGCACGGTCAACGCGCTTGATCATTGATGTAAGCATGTTCTTCTTCTCGGCAGCTGAAGCTGTTAGGTACTGATCAGAGTCAACTCCGATAGTCCAAACCTTCTTACCAGCCTTTGCAGCATCGGTTGCAGCTGCGAAGTTACCCGCACCTGATCCACCTGCAGCTGAGTAGATAACATCGACGCCCTTATCGATCATTCCCTTTGCAATCACCTTAGCTTTAGCTGGGTCATTGAAACCAGAGAAATCAGGGAACTCAGTTACATACTTAGCATCAACTGTTGCCTTCTTGTTTGTTGCCTTAACGCCGGCAACGAAGCCAGCTTCAAACTTCTGGAGCAATGAGATTCGTACTCCACCGATATAACCGATCTTTCCTGACTTTGATGCAAGAGCTGCTGCAACGCCAGCCAGGTAAGAACCCTGCTCTTCGGCGAATACGAGGCTTGCTACGTTGAGTAGATCAACGGATGCATCATCGATAATTCCAAATTGAACATTTGGGTAGTCCATAGCAACTGCCTTAAGAGGTGTTGCATAGAGATAGCCAACTGCGATGATTGGGTTATATCCAGCTGCTGCAAGCAAACGAAGCTTGCCTTCGCGCTCTGAATCTGAACCAGTAGTGACGGTTACCTCTTTAGCGGTTACGCCAAACTTCTTCTTTGCTGCATCAAGACCAGCTGCTGCAGAATCGTTGAATGACTTATCGCCACGTCCGCCGATGTCATATGCAAGGCCTACTTTTACCTTTGTTGCTGCTGTTGCTGATGGGGCAACAAGTGCAGTAACTGCAAGTGTTGTTGCCGCTGCAACTGCTACAAGACGAAATATCTTCTTCAATTTTCCTCCAAGGGGTCTTCTATGCGGCCCACATGGGTGTCATAGAAGGTTGATGTGTACTGTGAGCCTAGTCTTTAGGCCTATAGAAACTCAACACGCGGGGCAGCGTTTTGATGTTGCCGATGTAACGTTTTGGATAACTCTCAACCTGGTGTTGATAGTACTACGCGACCGTGCCGAGGTTTCGATAGGCGTTTTCAAGGGTTCCACTTGCTACCGAGCGGGCCTTTGCTGCACCTTCGTGCAGAAGATCGATTAGGTGTTTTTCATCCTCTAGTAACTCGAGGGCCTTTGCACGAATTGGGCGTAAATACTCAACAACGACCTCAGCTACAGCCGATTTGAAATCTCCATAACCCTTGCCCGCAAACTCGCCTTCAAGGGTGGCGATAGGTGTACCGGAGAGTGCACTATGGATAGTTAAAAGATTGGCAATGCCTGGCTTGTCTTTTTCATCGAAGCGGACCTCGCTACCGGCATCGGTCATTGAACTCTTAATTTTTTTAGCATTGACTTCAGGTGCATCCATAATCTCAATGACACCAGCGGCTGAACCGGATGATTTACTCATCTTGGCCGTTGGCTCTTGAAGGTCGTTTATCTTTGCGGCAGTCTTTAAAATATAGCCATCTGGAACTTTGAAAGTTTGGCCATATCGCGTATTAAAACGTCCAGCTAAATCCCGAGTCAGTTCGATGTGTTGGCGCTGATCTTCTCCGACCGGAACCAGATCGGCTTGATACAGCAAGATATCGGCAGCTTGCAACATTGGATAAGTAAATAAACCAACGCGGGCACTGTCGGCGCCACTCTTTGATGACTTATCTTTGAACTGCGTCATTCGATTGGCTTCACCGAAGCCTGCCATGCACTCCATCAACCAACCCAGTTGATTGTGTTGTGGCACTTGTGACTGTACAAAGAGTGTTGATCTATCTGGTGAGATTCCGAGTGCGATTAACTGCGCCGCCGATGCCAAGGTGCGTTTGCGCAACAAGGCCGGCTCGGTCTCAATTGTTAGCGCGTGTAAATCAACGATGGCGTAAAAAGCATCATGGCCCTCTTGCAGCGCTACCCATTGCTTGACGGCGCCTAAGTAGTTACCGAGATGGAAGGAGTCGCTAGTGGGCTGAATCCCCGATAAGACGCGCTTCATACTCATGCCGTGATTCTTTCACACATCATGCACTCCGAGAGATCAATAGCTGGCCAGCGCGCTTGCCCTCCATGGAGAGTACGGTAATTCGTAGGCCATTTAAGTTTACGACGTCATACTCTCGTGGGATTCGACCTAAATAATGCATGACAAATCCACTGGCTGTTTCATATGGACCATCGGGGATTTCTAGCCTGGTCTGCTCAATTAAATCCTCAATCGAGATTAGGCCGTCGACCTCAAAATCACCGGTGCGCGTTTGAACATTAACTTCAACCTCATGATCATCATATTCATCTCGAATATCGCCGATCAGGCACTCGACTAAATCTTCTAACGTAATGATGCCGTCGGTGCCGCCGTACTCATCTAAGACAATTGCTAGGTGTTGGCCCTGTACACGCATCTCAGTAAGTGCAGGCAGGACACCTTTAGTTCCAGGCAAAAACATAATTGAACGGACGAGTTCGACGATTTTGGTGGATTTGCTTGCAAGAGAAACATCTAGCAAATCACGAACATGTATAAAGCCAACGACCTCATCAGAAGATCCGCGAACGACGGGGTATCGCGAATGGGCCTTATCGACAGCTAAGTCAATAGCTTTGCCAACAGTTAATGATGCATCCATAAAATCAACTTCAGTGCGCGGCACCATAACCTCATGCACCTGTCGCTCGGATGCATTAAATACCTCTTCGACTATGTCGCGCTCTTCGGCAGTTAATGCAGCGTGTCCTGCTACTAAATCAAGGAGCTCCTCTTCACTCATCGCGCTCCGTGCCTCGGTTGGATCTACGCCAAATGCACGGACTACAAAATCCGTTGACTTTGACAGTAACCAAATCACAGGACGAAAAATCTTTGCAAGGATGTCGATGATTCCAGCCGATGCAAGGGAAATCTCTTCAGAGCGAAATAGGGCAAGACGTTTAGGAACTAGCTCACCAAAGACAAGTGAAAAATATGCGATAACTAGAGTCACGCCGATAATCGAAAGGGTGGTACTTGCGCCATGTGAAAATCCGCGGCCTTCAAGCCAAGGGATTACATAGCCACCAAGCTTTTCAGCTCCCAGGGCCGCCGATAAGAATCCACAGACGGTAACTCCGACTTGGGCAGCGGCTAAGAAACGGTTGGGATTTTCGGCAAGCTTTGCAACGCGAGCGCCGCGTTTTCCGCGTGTAGCTAGTTGGCGGACCTGGCTATCTCGAAGTGAGATGAGGGCGATTTCAGCGGCAACAAAGAGGGCCGCAGTTAAAATCAAAGTTGCGACTACGGCCAGATCTGCAAACAACGCACCTACCGAGTGGGATTCCATTGTGTGGCCAACTATACGGCACCCCCACAGGAGCCCATCTTTGAATCTTGGGCCTTTAGCCGTAGCCTTGCCTAGATGTCCCATCCGGGGCATCACCTTCATCCACGGATCGTCGGGCACGTACCTGCCCGGAGAAGGAGAGAAATCTCATGGCATCAGTAGTTTTCGAAGCCGCATCACGTATCTACCCAGGCACCACAGCACCTGCAGTTGATAAGTTGAATCTAACTGTCAACGATGGGGAGTTTTTGGTTTTAGTTGGCCCATCGGGCTGCGGAAAGTCAACATCACTTCGTATGTTGGCAGGATTAGAAGAGATCGACACTGGTCGAATCTTGATCGGTGATCGTGACGTAACAAACGTTGCACCAAAAGATCGCGATATTGCAATGGTCTTCCAGTCATATGCCCTGTACCCACATATGACAGTTGCTGAAAATATGGGCTTTGCATTAAAGATCGCGGGCACACCAAAAGAAGAGCGCGAGCGTCGCGTCCTTGAAGCGGCAAAGCTTCTAGACCTTGAGCCATACCTAGAGCGCAAGCCAAAGGCTCTATCTGGCGGACAACGCCAGCGCGTTGCAATGGGTCGCGCAATTGTTCGCGAACCACAGGTCTTCCTTATGGATGAGCCTCTATCAAACCTTGATGCGAAGTTGCGCGTTGCAACTCGTACACAGATCGCTGCATTGCAGCGCCGCCTTGGAATCACAACTGTTTACGTAACACACGACCAAGTTGAAGCTATGACTATGGGAGATCGCGTTGCAGTTCTCAAAGATGGTCTACTACAGCAAGTAGACACACCACGTAATCTTTACGATAACCCAGCAAACGCTTTCGTTGCAGGCTTTATCGGCTCCCCTGCAATGAACTTGCTCAACGCCCCAATCGTTAATGGCCAGGCAATGCTTGGAAATCTTGGAATCGCAGTACCAGCATCTGCTGGTAACGAAGTTACCGTTGGTGTTCGACCAGAGGGCTTTACTCCAGCAAGTGATGGCTTCCATGTATTAGTCGAAGTTGTTGAAGAGCTTGGCTCCGATGCCTTCGTATATGGAAAGCCAGCCGATACAAATGTTAAATTTGCACAGGCCGGGGACGAAGGCGCACAGATAATCGTGCGTTGGGATCCAAAGAATCCTCCTAAGCCAGGTGAGACAATCGCAGTTACTGCAAATCCAAATGCAGTGCACTTGTTTAATTCAGTAACTGGAGAGCGTATTTAATCTCTGTAACAAAAAACCCGCGGACCGATATGGTCTGCGGGTTTTTTATGCCCCAGTTGCAACTGGGGAGTTCTCTAATATTTTCCACTCATCGTCGGTAAATAATCGAGAGCGTGTCAGAAAGCGTTTTCCCTCGGTGGATTCAAGCGAGAAACCTCCTCCACGGCCAACAACGACATCGATAGTTAAATGCGTGTGCTTCCAATACTCGAACTGGGTCGCCGACATCCAGACTTGAATAGGCTCTTCTATATCTTTAATGATGAACTCGCCAACTAAAACATCGGCGCCACCAACTCGGAACTCACCCTTTAAGTAACACATCGGCGATGATCCATCACAGCAGCCCCCCGATTGATGAAACATGAGCGGGCCGTTGATTTTAGTTAGCTTGAGTAATAGCTCTGCCGCCTCGGGCGTGTAATCGACGCGAGACGGCAGAGACATTAGTACTCCTTAAAAGAAACCGAGCTTGTTTGGTGAGTATGAAACTAGCAGGTTCTTTGTTTGTTGGTAATGATCGAGCATCATCTTATGGTTCTCACGGCCGATTCCAGAGGCTTTGTAACCACCGAAGGCGGCGCCGGCTGGATAGGCGTGGTAGCAGTTAGTCCAGACACGACCGGCTTGGATTGCGCGGCCTGCGCGATATGCAGTATTCATATCACGCGTCCATACACCTGCACCTAGACCATACAGGCTGTCATTGGCGATTTCCATGGCGTTATCAAAGCCATCAAACTTGGTCACCGAGACAACTGGTCCGAAGATCTCCTCTTGGAAGATGCGCATCTTGTTATGGCCCTCAAAAATAGTTGGCATAACGTAGTAACCGCCAGATAGTTCGCCGCCCAAATCTGCGCGCTCTCCACCAGTGATTACCTTTGCGCCCTCTTTCTTACCGATATCTAAGTAAGAGAGAATCTTTTCTAACTGATCAGTACTTGCCTGTGCGCCAATCATTGTTGAGAGATCAAGTGGATGACCCTGCTTAATGGCATTAGTACGTGCAGTCACATCACCCAAGAACTTGTCATAGATCTTGGTATCGATGAGTCCGCGTGAAGGACAGGTGCAAACTTCGCCCTGGTTGACAGCAAACATTGTGAAGCCCTCTAGAGCCTTGTCATAGAAGGCATCGTTTTCTGCGGCGACATCACCAAAGAAAATATTTGGACTCTTGCCACCGAGTTCAAGAGTGACAGGGATGATGTTTTCCGATGCGTACTGCATGATTAAGCGCCCCGTTGAGGTCTCACCGGTAAAGGCGATCTTTGCAATACGTGGAGATGATGCAAGCGGCTTTCCAGCCTCGACACCAAAGCCGTTAACGATATTGACGACACCATCTGGAAGTAGATCTTTGATGAGATCCATCAAGAACATAATCGAGACTGGAGTCTGCTCGGCTGGCTTTAGAACAACGCAGTTACCTGCAGCAAGGGCTGGAGCAAGCTTCCAGACCGCCATCAAGATTGGGAAGTTCCACGGAATAATCTGGCCAACTACACCAAGAGGTTCGTGGAAGTGATATGCGACTGTATCCTCATCTAACTCGCCCGCTGATCCCTCTTGTGCACGGATCGCTGCAGCAAAGTATCGGAAGTGATCGATTGCAAGTGGGATATCTACATAGAGTGCCTCGCGAATTGGCTTTCCGTTTTCCCAAGTTTCGGCGACGGCGATAGCTTCAACATTTGCCTCCATGCGATCGGCGATTTTATTAAGAATAATCGCACGAGCAGTTGCCGAAGTCTTGCCCCAAGCAGGGGCTGCAGCGTGGGCGGCATCAAGGGCTTTATCTATGTCTTTTGCATTTCCACGGGCAACATCGCAGAAAACTTTTCCAGTTACTGGAGTGACATTTTCAAAGTACTGACCTGAATCTGGCTTCTCATACTTGCCATTAATCCAATGGTCATAACGAGGTAAATATGTAACTTTGCTTCCGGGTTGTCCGGGAGCTACGAAATCAGTCATCTCTACTCCAATTTTATGTGGGCATAGGCGCGCACATGGTTGAATTGAAAGTAGACCTCAAATTACGACCTGACAAGGGATAAGTGAGTCCTAGCCCTCTAACATCAGGTGAATAAGGGCTTAGGCCATCGCCTTCTTAAGGTTTTCATCGATGGAGCCCAAGAACTCTTGGGTGCTCTGCCAAGGTGCATCCTTTGATATCAATAATGCTAAATCCTTAGTCATCTTGCCCTGCTCTACAGTTTCAATACAGATGCGCTCAAGTGTTGCGCAGAATGCGGCAAGTTCAGAGTTGTTATCTAACTTTGCGCGATGAGCTAAGCCGCGTGTCCATGCAAAGATCGATGCGATTGGATTCGTTGAGGTCGCCTTGCCCTTTTGATGTTCGCGATAATGCCGCGTAACCGTGCCGTGTGCGGCTTCAGATTCAACAATCTTTCCATCTGGAGTCATCAAGACCGAGGTCATTAAGCCCAGTGAGCCATAACCTTGTGCAACGGTGTCGGATTGGACATCGCCGTCATAGTTCTTACAAGCCCAGACGTAGCCGCCCTCCATGCGAAGTGACATAGCAACCATGTCATCGATCAAGCGGTGTTCATACCAAATTCCTGCAGCTTCGAAAGCTGTTTTAAACTCAGCCTGGAAAATCTCTTCGAAGATATCTTTAAAGCGACCGTCGTAGGCTTTTAAAATTGTGTTCTTCGTTGATAGATAGACCGGGAACTTTCGGTTCAAACCATAGTTTAGAGATGCACGAGCAAAGTCACGGATTGACTCATCCATGTTGTACATACCCATAGCAACACCCGATGATGGAAAGTCAAAAACATTATATTCAACTGGCTTTGACCCATCGGCTGGAACAAATGTCATCGTTAATTTGCCAGCACTTGGGACCAAGAAATCCGTAGCTTTGTACTGATCGCCAAAGGCATGACGGCCGATAACGATTGGCTTAGTCCAGTGAGGCACTAAACGTGGAACGTTGCTAATGATGATTGGTTCACGGAAAATTACGCCACCCAAAATATTTCGAACTGTTCCGTTTGGTGATTTCCACATCTTCTTTAAACCAAACTCTTCAACGCGGGCCTCATCTGGCGTGATCGTTGCACATTTAATGCCAACACCATGCTTTTGAATTGCATGGGCTGAATCTATGGTTATTTGATCATCTGTTGCATCGCGGTTTTCCATGCCAAGGTCGTAATAATCAAGGTTCACATCTAAATAAGGAAGAATTAATGACTCTTTGATGAACTGCCAGATGATGCGGGTCATCTCGTCGCCATCTAGCTCGACTACGGTTCCTTCAACTTTGATCTTGGCCATGCTGTGAGCTCCCTATTTAGAGTGTTTGGACATCTGCTTGTTTTGCACGAACGGCTTCAGCTGCAGCTTTAAGAGCTGAAACTTCAGAATCTGTAAGCGCGCTTTCAACAACTCGTCTAACTCCTGTGCGGCCAATCTCGGCTTCAACACCAAGGTAAACGCCAGAAATTCCATATTCGCCATCAACCCATGCACATACGGGCATTACGGCACCAGAATCTTCGATGACAGCTTTGGCCATACGTGCTGCTGCAGCCGATGGGGCGTAGTAGGCCGAACCAGTTTTTAGTAGAGCAACTACTTCAGCCCCACCGTTGCGAGTGCGGTCAACTAATTCATCGATTTCAGTTTGCGATAGAAGTTCGCTTAGAGCTTTTCCATTTACCGTACAACGACTTGGAACTGGAACCATAGTGTCACCATGTGAACCTAAAGTTAGAGTTTTAACTGTTCCTACTTTTACTGCGAGTTTTTCAGCAACAAAGTTAGTAAAGCGGGCCGTATCTAGCATGCCAGCCTGTCCCATTACGCGGTTCTTAGGAAAGCCTGTTGCCAGCTGTGCAAGGGATGTCATCTCATCGAGTGGATTTGAAACTACGATGATGACGGCGTTGGGTGAGTGCTTGGCGATATTTTCAGCTACTCCACGAACAATTCCAGCGTTAACACCAATCAAATCCATGCGGCTCATACCGGGTTTACGTGGAAGACCTGCAGTAATAACTACTACATCTGAGTTTGCAGTGGCTTCATAGCCTGCACCTTCGGCCGTTGTAGTTGCACCGATAATCTTGGTTTCAAAGCCTTCAATGGATCGAGATTGATTCATGTCCAGAGCTAAACCCTCTGGCTTGCCTTCGACAATGTCGGTAAGAACTACCGTATCGAAAACATCGTATTCGGCTAAGCGAAGCGCAGTTGTTGAACCGTAGAAACCTGCACCGACTACTGTGACTTTTCCGCCCATGGCGAACTCCCTTTGTTGACTGTGTAAGGCACTACGTAAACTCTACCGCCCGTGAGGAAGTGCTAATGCCAAGAGAAAAAGGGCAATTGCAATAACGAGTGGAAAATAAAAGTCGAATTTACGCAAACGCCGAGCTTTGAGTGCTACTCCCGCGGTGCCGACTGCGATAAAAAGTGACCCACCTCGCACAATCCCGCCGATGCCCAATGCAATCCCTAGAAGAATTGCGGAGTTGCTAACGAAACTTAGAAGCCGACCGGTTAACTGCATGCATCAACTACATTCTTAATCAACATTGCTCGCGTCATCGGTCCGACTCCGCCAGGCATCGGCGCAACCCAAGATGCAACTTCCATTACGCTCGGATCAACATCACCAAGCAAGCCTGAATCGGTTCGTGAAATTCCAACATCGATAACTACAGCGCCAGGCTTTATCATCTCCGCTTTTAAGAAATGTGCCTGTCCAATTGCTGCAACGATAATATCGGCGTTCTTAGTGTGAGTGAGTAAGTCTTTTGTTCCGGTATGCGTCAAAGTTACCGTCGCATTCTCTTGCTTGCGAGTTAGTAATAATCCAAGAGGTCGACCAACAGTAAGGCCGCGACCGATCACAGTTACCTCTGCACCTTTAGTACTAATTCCGTAATGGGTTAGTAGCTCAACTATTCCATGCGGTGTGCATGGCAATGGAGCCTCATATCCAGAAACCAACCGTCCTAGATTCATTGGATGCAGTCCATCGGCATCTTTTGCTGGATCTATCGCCTCTAATACACGTTGGGTATTAATTCCCTTTGGTAATGGAAGTTGCACGATGTAGCCAGTGCATTCGGGTGATGCGTTCAGATCTTTAATAGCAGCCATCACATCGGCCTCAGTAGCATCGGCTGGTAGATCAACTCGAATCGAATTGATCCCAACTTCATGACAGTCACGATGTTTTCCACCGACATACGAGTGCGATCCTGGATCATCACCGACTAAAACCGTACCAAGTCCTGGCGTAATGCCCCGCGATTTAAGTTCGACTACACGAACGGCTAGTTGAGATTTGATTGAGGCTGCTAACGCCTTGCCATCTAATATCTGTGCGCTCATACGAGCAATCCTATTGCAGCCTTAAGCGTGAGAGAAATGACGCGTACCCGTGAAAAACATTGCAATACCTGCGCCTTGGGCGGCGGCGATAACCTCTTCATCGCGCACGCTTCCCCCTGGTTGCACAACGGCCGTAATACCAGCATCAAGCAAAATCTGTAGGCCGTCGGCGAATGGGAAGAAAGCATCACTTGCCGCGACCGATCCAGCTACCCGATCTCCGGCACGTGCTACGGCTAAACGCGCGGAGTCAACGCGATTAACTTGCCCCATTCCAATTCCTACTGATGCTCCATTACTACTCAATAAAATTGCGTTGCTCTTTACTGCGCGAACAGCTCTCCAAGCAAACTCAAGTTCATTAAGAACAGTGGCATCAACTGGATTCCCGCTGACCTGCCTCCATTGAGCAGGTGAATCCCCCGACGAATCTATTAAATCCGTATCCTGTAATAAAACTCCGCCCGATATTGGGCGCATTTCAACAGCTGCAATCTTTCTAACATCGCACTGCAAAATTCTTATCGATGGCTTTTTTGCAAGAATCTCAATAGCACCGGCCTCATAGCTGGGCGCGATAACAACTTCGGTAAATATTTCGGCTAGTTGGTTGGCCATTGCAAGGCTTACTTCTCGGTTAGCTGCAACGACACCGCCGAAAGCCGATACTGGATCGCACTCATGGGCTTTTTTATGCGCAGTTTCGATATCTGTAGCGATAGCTATTCCACATGGATTGGCGTGTTTGATAATTGCAACACAAGGTGTCGAATGGTCTAGCGCAGCTCGCCATGCCGCATCGGCATCGGTGTAGTTATTAAAGGACATCTCTTTGCCATGCAGTTGGAGTGCATTTACTATCCCAATCGGTCCGCCTGAATAGATTGCCGCACGCTGATGTGGGTTCTCTCCATATCGAAGCGAGTTTTGGCGATGATAAATCTGTCCGAACCACTCTGGCAGTTCATCGTTGGCCCCCAGCCATGTGGCAATCGCAAGATCGTATTCGGCAGTTGTTCTAAAAACTTCAACCGCTAATTGGCGACGCTGAGAGTTAGTAAATCCGCCGGCTTTAACTGCATCAATCAAACTCTCATACTGTGTTGGGTTCGAGATTACTGCCACTGAACCGTGATTCTTTGCTGCACCTCGCAACATAGATGGCCCACCAATATCGATCTGCTCAATGCACTCGGCAAAATCGGCACCCGATGCAATTGTCGCGGCAAATGGATATAGATTAATTATGACTAAATCAAAGGCTTCGATTTCTAACGCATTGATCGCGGCCACATGCTCAGGGTTATCTTGATCGGCCAAGATTCCTGCATGCACGCGCGGATGGAGCGTCTTTACCCGTCCTCCCATAATCTCTGGAAAGCCCGTATAGGCACTGACTTCGGTCACTGCAATTCCGGCTTTGATTAAATTTGCGGCCGTAGATCCTGTCGAGAGTATTTCAACACCAGCATCACTTAAAACTTTTCCAATTTCAACTAACCGTGTTTTATCGTAAACACTAATGAGTGCTCGGCGGATTACTTTACGATCAGACATGGCGCTCCAAAGTTGGGAGAATCAAGGCGATGGTCTCAACAATGAGACCTCGTTCTACTTTCTTAATTCTCTCATGAAGGCTAGCTTCATCATCTCCGACAAGTACTGGGACCTCCATCTGCGTGATGATTGGCCCAGTATCAACTCCGGCATCTACCCAGTGCACGGTTGTTCCCGTGACTCTAACGCCGGCCTCTAGTGCATCTCGTACAGCATGTGCTCCAGGAAATTCTGGCAGAAGTGCTGGATGCGAGTTAATCGTTGGAAATCGATTAACGAAATCGGGTGGAAGGATTCGCATAAATCCCGCACTCACGACTAAATCTGGTTTATATGCTTGAACTCTTTCGATGATTGCACGGTTCCATAACTCTCGTGAGCCGAGAACGGGAAGCACCTGTGTAGGTATTCCCGCCAAGGTCGCTCGTTTTAAAACCTGAGCATCCTTCTGATCGCTCAGAACTGCCACTATCTCAATCTCGAGTTCATCGGCATCGATAACTGCTTGGGCAAGTGAGCCACTTCCTGATGCAAGAATTAAGATTCGGTGCATCATCTGTGTTTACCAAGACGCGGAAGATAGAGCGCGATTAATGCCCCTAGCGTTAATTCGCCCGCGAGCGCTAACGTAAATTTCCAAGGAGAAACTCCCATGGCAGACATCGCATCGGTAATAAGCGCACCGCTTCCGGCATAGGCAATCGCAACGATAATAAGTAGTGAGGCAAATAGAGATTGAATTAGGACTCGTGTACTGAGCGCAATTGTCCAGTTTGTTAAAAGCGCACCTGATAAGAGAATTGCGCCAATACCGAGAACTCCCAGTCGTGAGGTTGCGGATGGAAGGGCACCAAGTAATGGGAAGGCTGGGATTGAGTGTAAGTGAAAGCTAAATGGCGAGATTATTGATCCTGAGCCAACAGCAAATCCAACTCCCGAAAAGTAACCGAGCGTTGCAACAACTGCATTAGGTATGTAGAGAATATTAAGGATCAACAATAAGAAGCCCCCTATGATCCCAGGCTCTAGCACCAAGCTCAGATTCCTTACCGTTGAAAGATTGATAAAGATTGATACTCCAAAAACAATCGAGGCTACTCCAAGCATTAAAGAGATGATGCGAGTACTAAAGAGAATTGCTTGACCAAAAACTAACCGCCGACCAACAGTTGCCCCACTGATAAGTGCTATCGGAAGTAGGAAGACTGGAGCCAAATACCAGGTGGGCCTTACCGCGTGAGTTGTACTTACGAATGCAAAGAGCGTTCCAATGATGGTGTAAAGAGTTGCAAATAAGGCGCGAGCCAATGGCACAAGTGAGGCATCTCCATCGAGTCGATCAATGGTTCGAGAAACTCCGCTTCGAATTGCAAGCACTGGAAACAGGAGGGCGCCAAGGGGTAGGTACGAGAGCAATCCCGCGGTATTGGCCGGTGGAAGTGAGAGAGTAAATGGAATTTGATGCGCACCTAGCCAGATCCATAAAACCGCGCGCATTGGATCGCCCGTGTTACCGGTCGCACTTCCTGCAGTTGCCCAAGCGATGAGGGCAATGAAAGAAGTTGGCAGAAGTATTAGCGCAATACTGCGCAGTACTTGAGTCAGTGTTGACCCAAGTACGCGCCCGAACATTTTCTTTAGCGCCCTAAGATCTCGCGCAAGAGCTGCGCAGTTTCACTTGGAGTTTGACCTACCTTTACGCCCGCAGCTTCAAGGGCATCCTTTTTTGCTTGAGCTGTTCCAGATGAGCCAGAGACGATTGCACCGGCATGACCCATGGTCTTGCCCTCAGGTGCTGTAAATCCTGCGACATATCCAACTACAGGTTTTGTTACATACTCTGCGATGAATGCGGCGGCGCGCTCTTCAGCATCACCACCAATCTCACCGATCATAACAATGGCAGTTGTCTCAGGATCATCTTGAAAGGCACGAAGGCAGTCGATGTGAGTTGTTCCAATGACTGGATCTCCACCAATACCAACGGCCGTACTAAAACCGATATCACGAAGCTCATACATCATTTGGTAGGTAAGCGTTCCCGACTTTGATACTAATCCGATCGGACCAGAGCCTGTGATATCGGCTGGAATGATTCCAACATTTGATTTTCCAGGGCTAATTAAGCCTGGGCAGTTAGGTCCAATAATTCGAGTGGTCCCTTTGCTAACTGAATAGGCATAAAAACTTGCAGCATCGTGGACTGGAATTCCTTCGGTAATAACGACTACTAGTGGCATCGCAGCATCGATGGCATCGATAACGGCGGCCTTAGCAAACTTTGGTGGAACGAATACAACAGAGGTATTTGCACCAGTTTTACTCATCGCTTCAGCGACAGTATTAAAAACAGGGAGTTGATGGCCATCGATTTCGACAACCTGCCCACCCTTTCCTGGAGTTACTCCGCCAACGACTTTTGTACCTGAAGCCAACATACGACGGGTGTGCTTTGTTCCCTCTGACCCAGTCATGCCTTGAACGATTACAACTGATTTTTCATTCAAAAAGATAGCCATTTACTTAGCCGCCAATTCTGCAGCGCGATTTGCTGCTCCATCCATTGTGTCGGCCTGTTCGATAAGCGGATGCGCCGCTTTAGCCAATATTGCACGACCTTCAATAACATTATTGCCATCTAATCGGACGACGATTGGCTTTGTGGCCTTTGGACCAAGGAGCTCAAGTGCTTGAACAATGCCAGTAGCCACCGCATCACATGATGTGATGCCACCGAATACGTTAACAAATACGCTCTTTACATCACTATCACCAAGGATGATTGACAGGCCATCGGCCATAATCTGAGCCGATGCACCGCCGCCAATATCTAGGAAGTTAGCTGGCTGCACGCCTCCATGTTTCTTGCCTGCATATGCGACAACATCGAGGGTACTCATAACTAAACCTGCACCGTTTCCGATGATTCCAACTTCACCATCAAGTTTTACATAGTTCAAATCTTTTTCTTTTGCTGCTGCCTCTAAAGCATTTGCCGCAGCGTGATCAACCAAAGCGGCGTGATCTGGTTGGCGGAATTCAGCGTTATCATCGAGAGTTATTTTTCCATCAAGGGCGATGACTTTCCCATCTTTAGTCTTAACAAGTGGGTTTACTTCGACCAAAGTTGCATCTTCAGACTGAAAGACTTCCCAGAGTTTTAGTAAGACATCGGAAACTTGATCTGCAACATCGAGAGGAAAATTAGCTGCTGCGATTATCTCTTTAGCTTTAGCTGCACTAATCCCATCAACAGCAGATACTGGAATTTTTGCCAGCTTTTCTGGTGCAGTGTGTGCAACCTCTTCAATATCCATGCCACCAGATACCGATGCCATGACGAGAAATGTTCGGTTTGAGCGATCTAGAAGAATCGCCAAGTAATACTCAGATTCGATCGGGGCCGCTGCGGCAATCATGACTGTTCGAACTTCGTGGCCTTTAATATCCATACCAAGAATGGCACTGGCTTTTTCGCGGGCATCTGCAGGGTTCTCTGCCAGCTTGACTCCGCCAGCTTTTCCACGTCCACCGACTTTTACTTGAGCTTTAACAACAACTTTGCCACCGATTTTTGTGGCGGCGGCTTCAGCCTCATCCGGTGTCGTTGCTATTGCTGCGGCCAAAACTGGAACACCATGTTTTTCAAATAAGTCACGGGCCTGATATTCAAAGAGATCCACATTTACTCCACATCATGATTAGGGGGTAATCCTAGAGCTTCTCAACGGGTGCATAGCGCAGTAGCAAACGCTTCTCGCCATACTCTCCAAATTTAATCGTGGCCTCGGCCTTCTCGCCCTCGCCTGCTACCGCTACAACGCTCCCCAAACCAAATGTGTCATGTGACACACGATCGCCAATAGCCAGTTCGATAGATGTGATTTTTTTACCCGTTGGTCGTGGCGGTGGAGCCGTTGCAGTACGGGGGCGCTTTAGCAGCGAGGGTGAGAGTGAAGTTGAGGATTCATTGCGCCACTCAATTACATCCTCAGGAATCTCATCGAGGAAACGGGACGGGGGATTGTAATTTGGCGCCCCCCATGTGGAGCGATACTCGGCCCGCGAAATATATAAGCGCTCGCGTGCACGAGTTAATCCAACATAGGCAAGGCGTCGCTCCTCTTCAACCTCGTCCTTATCACCGAGTGTACGTGAGTGAGGAAATATTCCATCTTCCATGCCCGTTAAAAATACCGTTGGGAACTCAAGGCCTTTAGCGGTGTGAAGTGTCATCATCGTCACAACTCCACCGTGATCTTCTCCTTCTGGAATTTCATCTGCATCTGCAACCAGCGAGACTTTTTCTAGAAATCCAGCTAAGGAAATCTCTTCATCCTCAATGAGCTCTTCTAACTCTCGCTCTTCATATTCCATAGATACAGCGACAAGCTCTTTTAAGTTTTCAACGCGAACTTCATCTTGCGGATCAGTGCTGGCCACCAACTCTTTCAGAAGTCCAGATTGTTCAAGGGCGGCCTCTACGATTACCGAAGGACGTGTTTTTGCTTCAACTAAAACACTCAGTGCACTAATCATTGCAGTGAAATCCTGAATTGATTGTGCTGCCCGACTTGAGAGTCCACTCGCCTCAGAGCAGCGCAAAAGCCCCTGCCAAAAAGAGATTCCCTGTTGGTTGGCAAATGAATCAACATATTCTAAAGATGTATCACCAATACCGCGCTTTGGGATATTAATAATTCTGCGAAGTGAAATCTCATCCTCTACATTAGCTAAGACGCGCAGGTAGGCGAGCAGATCCTTAACTTCACGACGCTCATAGAAGCGAAGCCCTCCAACAACTTTGTAGGGCAGCGCATTTCGCATGAAAACCTCTTCAAAAACACGTGACTGCGCATTTGTGCGGTAGAAAATCGCAGTGTCTCCTGGCGTAGATTTCTCATCGCGTTGCAGTTGACGAATCTCATCGGCAATAAACCTTGCCTCATCATGCTCATTCTCGGCGATATAGCCAGTTAAAAGTGCGCCCGAACCCGAATCGGTCCACAGATTTTTCTCTTTGCGACTTAAATTCTTTGTAATAACGGCATTGGCAGCATTTAGAATATTTTGCGTCGATCTATAGTTCTGTTCAAGTAGGACCGTTGTCGCATTTGGGTAATCGAGTTCGAACTGCAGAATATTGCGAATTGTTGCGCCTCGGAAGCCATAAATGGACTGATCGGCATCTCCTACAACACAGAGTTCAGCCGGTGCAATGCCATCAATCTCATTTCCCACTAGCTCTTTAACAAGAATGTACTGCGCATGATTAGTGTCTTGATACTCATCAACTAGCACATGGCGAAAGCGAGATCTAAATCTTGCCTTAGCTTCAGGAAAACGCTGTAAAACTTCGACGGTCTTTAAAACTAAGTCATCGAAATCCATCGCATTTGCCCGCTGCAAGCGCTGTTGATAGACACTATAAACATCGGCAACTACCTGTTCAAAGGCGTTGCTTGTTGCATTCACATAATCTTGTGGTCCCATTAATTCATTCTTCGCATTTGAAATCATTGACTGGAACTGACGTGCTGGATATCGCTTTGAATCCAAATTCAACTCTTTGGCAACTATCGTGATTAGACGCAGCGAATCTGCTGAATCGTAAATAGAAAATGAGTTGCTATAGCCCAGACGTGCCGCCTCCGCCCGCAAGATACGAACACAGGCAGAGTGAAAGGTAGATACCCACATTGATTGGGCAACTGGACCTACAAGTTCACCGACGCGGGCCTTCATCTCACCTGCAGCTTTATTTGTAAAAGTAATCGCCAAGATTTGATAGGGGGCGACATTTCGAACCGACATGAGATGTGCAATTCGACGCGTTAGTACGCGGGTTTTTCCTGAGCCTGCCCCGGCCACAACTAATAGCGGGCCCCCGGCATGGGTGACGGCCGCGGCCTGCGCAGGGTTGAGTTCTGACAATAAGTTTTCAGTACTCTCCATGAGGGTAAGTCTATTAGGCTAGCCCGATGGAACCGATCGCCGATAGTGAGATCAAACGAGTTTTGGTCGTAAGTGCCCACCCTGATGATTCAGATTTTGGAGCATCCGGAACGATTGCCCAGTGGGTTAAGAAAGGTATCGAAGTCGCTTACGTCTTTTGTACCAATGGTGATCAAGGTGGCGAGGAATCTGGTTTTACAAAAGAAGAGATGCCCGCGATTCGACAGCGCGAACAACGTGAAGCTGGAGCGGCAATCGGTGTCACCGATATTACTTTTCTCAACTACGTAGATGGACATTTAGAGCCAACTCTTGGTCTTCGAAAAGATTTAGTGCGCCAGATTCGTATTTCACAACCAGATCGGATGCTCTGCCAAAGTCCTGAGCGAAATTGGGATCGAATCGGTGCCAGCCATCCCGATCACTTAGCTGCAGGTGAGGCTGCGATTCAAGCGGTCTACCCCGATGCACGTAATCCATTTGCATTTACCGACTTACTTCATCAAGAAGGCCTGCAGCCCTGGCGCGTCAAAGAGGTATGGGTCAGTGCTTTTGCCAACCCTGATCACTTTGTAGACATCACAGATACCTTTGATTTAAAGATGAAGGCGTTACATGCGCATGCATCACAAACGGCTCACAATGAAAATTTGGAGACAATGGTACGCGAGTGGGGTCAGCGCAACGCATCTGTCGCTGGCTTTGCAGAAGGACGTATCGCAGAAGCTTTTAAAATAGTTAATACAAATTAACTAGCGGAGGGTTACTGTCTTTATTTCAACGCTCTGTATGGGGTGACCATCGCCTGCGTAGTAAGCCTTACCGTCGCTCTGATTAATCGAGTATGAACCGACATCTGAAAGCTTTACTAGTAGATCGATTCCCGATGTGATCTTTCCCCAAATGGTGTAGCTAGGGGGAAGTTGCGTGTCTTTATAGACTAAAAAGAATTGACTCCCATTTGTTCCAGGTCCTGAGTTGGCCATCGCAACGGTGCCTGCTGGATAGTTTGCCGCCTTATCGGCAGGAAGATTCTCATCTTTATAACCCTTCCAACCTGTTGGTGAGCCTGAACCGGTTGCAGTTGGATCACCACATTGCAAAACAAATAGCCCCTCAGTTGTCAGTCTGTGACATATGGAAGCGTTGAAATAATTTGCACGAGCTAGCGCCGTAATTTTAGTAACGGTTAGCGGTGCAAGTTTAGTAAGAAGTGAGATTGAAATTGAACCGCAGTTTGTCACAATAGTCATGGTTTTTGGTAAGTACTTATTGATCGCCATTGGCTCCTTAACCTTCATCGGAGTATGGCCTTTGGAAGTAATTGCAGTGCACCCAGGTACCGACGTTGGACGCGCAGCGGCGTTGGCTGCAGGTGCCACACTCGACGTGAGAAGAATTAAGCCACCTACGGTTAGTGCCACTATCTTTTTGTGCATCTGACTATTCCCATTCGATTGTTCCTGGCGGTTTACTGGTTATATCTAACACGACTCTGTTAACTTCACGCACCTCATTTGTAATGCGCGTCGAAATCTTCTCAAGAATTTCATAGGGAACTCTCGACCAATCTGCAGTCATCGCATCCTCACTCGATACTGGACGCAGAACTATTGGATGGCCATAGGTGCGACCATCTCCTTGAACCCCAACTGATCGAACCTCGGCCAATAGGACTACAGGGCACTGCCAGATATCGCGATCAAGACCGGCGGCTTTGAGTTCAAATCGTGCGATTGCATCGGCTTGACGCAAGAGATCCAAGCGCTCTTGTGTCACTTCGCCGATGATTCGAATTCCAAGGCCGGGACCTGGAAATGGTTGGCGCCAAACAATCTCCTGTGGGAGTCCAAGCTCTATTCCAACTTGCCGAACCTCATCTTTAAATAAGGTGCGTAAGGGTTCAACTAATGTGAATGCGAGGTCATCTGGAAGACCGCCTACATTGTGATGCGATTTAATATTTGCCGTGCCAGTTCCGCCACCGGATTCAACAACATCTGGATAGAGCGTGCCTTGAACTAAGAACTCGACCTCTCCCCCTGAAGCGATATCGCGTGCCGCCTTTTCAAATGCACGGATAAATTCCCGTCCAATAATCTTTCGCTTTTCCTCAGGATCTATTACGCCTTTCAAGGCCGAAAGGAAAATCTCCTTAGCATCGACAACAACTAAATTAACTCCAGTTGAAGCCACAAAATCACGCTCTACCTGTTCGGCCTCGCCTTGACGCAAAAGACCATGATCAACAAAAACACATGTCAACTGTGCACCGACTGCACGTTGAATAATCGCTGCGGCAACCGCTGAGTCAACACCGCCAGAGAGGCCACAAATAACTCGCTTATCACCTATGACGGCCTTGGCTTTAGCAACCTCAGTCTCTGCGATATTTGTTGTCGTCCATGTGGCATCGCACTTAGCAATATTTACTAACCAGTTCTGCAAGATTGCTTGACCAAATTCAGAGTGCAATACCTCTGGATGAAACTGGACTCCTGCTAACTTTCCAGTCGAATCTTCAAAAGCTGCAATTGGCGTATCGGAAGTTGTTCCACAGATAACAAAGCCAGACGGTGCGGATGTAACGGCATCTCCATGGGACATCCATACTTTTTGTGTTTCTGGAAGTTTTGCAAAGAGTTTTGTTGTCGTTGAAAAATTAGCTTCAGTTCGCCCAAACTCAGATTTACCAGTCTGACTAACCACGCCACCAAGGGCTGCGGCCATCACTTGAAATCCATAACAGATTCCGAAAGTTGGAATCCCTAAGGCAAGAATTGCTCCATCAAAGGCTGGAGCATTCTCGGCATATACGCTCGAAGGTCCACCCGACAAGATAATTGCCGAAGGTCCCTTGGCGCTGACCTCGGCTGCAGTAATTGTCGATGGAACGATCTCGCTATAGACATTGGCCTCGCGCACTCGTCGTGCAATTAACTGGGCATACTGCGCCCCAAAATCAACTACTAATACACCGCGATCATTAGGCACGATGAATAAGTACCTCTACACGCTGGAACTCTTTAACATCGGAGTATCCGCAGGTAGCCATTGCGCGGCGAAGTGCACCAAATAGATTCATTGAACCATCGGATGTATGTGAGGGCCCAAGCAAGATCTCTTCGAGTGTGCCAACGGTTCCAACGGCGACGCGTTCACCGCGTGGCAGTACTGGATGGTGCGCCTCTGATCCCCAGTGCCAACCCAGACCTGGTGCCTGTGATGCCTTTGCAAGAGGCGAGCCCATCATGACGGCATCTGCGCCACATGCAATCGCCTTTGCAATGTCGCCACTACGACCAACTGCGCCATCGGCAATAACATGAACATAACGCCCACCAGATTCATCTAAATACTCGCGGCGCGCAGATGCAACTTCAGCAACTGCAGATGCCATCGGAACTTCGATGCCTAAGACCTTGCGTGTTGTATGCGTTGCACCGCCGCCAAAACCAACCAAAACACCTGCAGCACCTGCGCGCATCAAGTGCAGAGCTGCAGTCGCAGTTGCAACACCACCAACAATTACAGGAACGTCGAGCTCATAAATAAACTTCTTTAAATTCAACGCCTCGCTTTCGGCGGCTACGTGTTCAGCGCTGACTGTTGTTCCGCGAATTACAAAGATATCTACACCGGCATCGATAACGGCCTTATGAAGTTCGGCAGTACGAGCAGGTGAAAGCGAAGCTGCAACCGTGACTCCCGCATCGCGAATCTGCTGAATGCGCTCTTTTATAAGTCCAGGTTTAATCGGCTCGGTATAAATCTCCTGCATTCGCTTCGTTGCATGTTTATCGGGCATCGAGGCGATTTCACCAAGTGGAATTCTCGGATCTTCATAGCGAGTCCACAGCCCCTCAAGGTTTAAGACTCCGACGCCGCCTAAGCGCCCAATTTCAATAGCAGTTTCAGGCGAAACGACCGAGTCCATCGGTGCGGCAAGCATTGGTAGATCAAATTTGTAGGCATCGATCTGCCATGACGTTGAGACCTCTTCGGGATCACGAGTGCGTCGGCTCGGGACGATCGCTATGTCATCAAAGGAGTACGCCGTCCTTGCACGTTTTCCAGGGGCAATTTCGATCTCGCTCATGCGCGTCCTTTGGCTTGATAGTTAGGTGCATCGGCCACATGGGCAACATCGTGTGGATGACTCTCCTGCAGACCGGCTGCGGTAATTTGAATAAGTCGACCTTCGTGGCGCAGGCTTTGAATATCTGGAGCTCCGGCATATCCCATACCCGATCGAAGTCCGCCAACTAATTGATGGACAACCTCTTCAACACTTCCGCGGTAGAGAACTTTTCCTTCGATGCCCTCTGGAACAAGTTTGTCTTCAGATAAAACATCGTCCTGCATGTAGCGATCCTTTGAATAAGATTTTTGTTCACCACGTGACTGCATCGCACCTAATGAGCCCATGCCACGATAGGCCTTGTATCTGACTCCATCGATCTCAATAAGCTCACCAGGTGATTCCTGACAACCGGCAAGTAAGGAGCCAAGCATTACCGAGTTAGCTCCGGCAACGATTGCTTTTACTATGTCACCAGAATACTGAAGTCCTCCATCGGCGATTAATGGAATACCGGCTTTGTTACATGCTTTAGCCGCTTCCATAATTGCCGTAATCTGCGGAACTCCAACACCTGCAACTACTCGTGTCGTACAGATTGATCCAGGACCTACTCCTACTTTTACCGCATCGGCACCAGCGTTAATGAGGGCTTGTGCACCTGCGCGCGTTGCAACATTTCCGCCGATAATCTGCGTAGTTGGTGAAAACCTCTTAATACGCGCAATTGCATCAAGTACTGCTCTGTGATGTCCATGTGCAGTATCAACGACTACAACATCCACACCAGCTTCGATCAGTGCCTGTGCGCGTGCAAAGCCATCATCGCCGACTCCAACTGCCGCTCCAGCTAAGCCGACATTCTTTACTAATTTTACATGTGTGACTTGATCGGCAATCGGCAGGTTACGGTGGATAATTCCAATTCCGCCGGCCTTGGCCATTGCAATTGCCATTGCAGATTCAGTCACCGTATCCATCGCCGATGAAACAAGCGGAACTGCCAGTGAGATTTCTCGAGTTAGCTGCGTAGATGTATCTACCTCGGATGGAACGACTTCGGAGGCATCAGGCAAAAGGAGCACATCGTCATAGGTCAGCCCCAGCATTGCTATCTTGTCGCTATCGCTCACCATGGCCCCCTTCGCAGGTGCGCAGTCTATCGGGGCTTTTAAAGGCCGACTGCACGCTCAATCTCAATGCAAGCCTGCGAAATATCCTCAACAATGGCCACATCCGTGCACTCTTGGCGATCCCAACCAGGTCCACCGAGGATGATTCGCGGGGCCGGTCGCACGGCCGGTAAATCTCGGAAGAACTCCGGTTGTGCATTCTCTTTTAGCTGTGCCCAGAGAAAGAGAGCAGGTGGCGCCGACTTCTTTACCATCCCAGAAATCGCTTCAAGTGGTGTACGTGAGCCTAAGAAATAGGTTTGAATTCTTCGCTCTGCAAGAGCTGCAGCCAGTGCGTGAAGTGGCAGTGAATGGAGTTCTTCGCCAACGGCGGCCAGAAGAACGGGTTGTGAATTCAATGGCGCTCTTAGCTCTTTCACACAGTCGCGCAGAACTCTTATAAGCACTTCGGTTAATAGGTGCTCAACTTCAATTCCCTTTCCACTCTCCTGCCAGTTCTCTCCAATTAAATACAGGACTGGGGCAATGACTTGCGACCATGATGAAACCATGCCAAATTTTTCGAAATCTTTTCGTAGCTCACTCTCAATAAAAATCGTATCGAAGCTCTGGGCCGCCATAACGATGGCCTGGACTAACTCTTCGCGCGATTCAAACTCTAACTCCACACTCTCTACATGTATCTCGCCCTTATGGGTCATAGCTCTCTGAGCGGCCTCACATGGTGCAACGCCCGATGCAATCAATCGCCGCATCAGCATTAATTTGGTGACATCGAGAGGGCAGTACCGTCGGTGGGCGCCACTCTCATGCGAGGAGGGGCCAAGGCCATATCGGCGATCCCAGGTGCGTAGCGTCGCGGGAGCTACGCCTAAGCGTCGAGCCACGGCAGCTACCGTCAGGAGCTCCTCATCTATCGCCATGTGCCTATCGTTGCGCTAAGTGGGAGATCTCACCACTCCAGACACGCTCATGAAGAGGCTACGGCGCGGTTTCACTTGAACAACCTATGACGCGGTTGTATGGTTAGGTCATGGCTGAGCTCTCCAGATTACCCCGCCCCGTTGCCGATGAATGGGAGTGGCAGTATCAAGGCGCCTGTCGTGAACTACCCTCCGAGATGTTTTTCCACCCAGATGGTGAACGAGGGCCACGTCGACGCAATCGTGAAAATAGCGCTAAAGCAATCTGCGCGCAGTGCCCAGTGATTGCCGCCTGTCGAACACATGCCCTCGCAGTGCAAGAGCCCTATGGAATTTGGGGCGGGCTATCTGAAGATGATCGTTTAGCCCTCATCGGCAGAGATATCGATCCAGATATTTCTCACGCCTCATAAGTTTTAACTCTCCTCCTGAGTTAAGAAATAAAAAACCCCCACAGATTCCTCTGTGGGGGGTTTTTATTAACTTCATATTTAGTGTGAGTGTCCACCTGGGCCATGTGAGTGGCCGCTGCTACCTGCATCGGCTGGTGCATCGGCTGGACGTTCGAATACAACAGCTTCAGTTGTAATAAACATTGCAGCAATCGATGCAGCATTTGCAAGAGCTGAACGGGTTACTTTAACTGGATCGATGACACCATCTTTTGCAAGATCGCCATAGACATCAGTTGCAGCGTTAAAGCCTTCGTTATCTTTCATTGCACGGACCTTGGCAACTACTACATAGCCTTCAAGTCCAGCATTTTCTGCAATCCAACGAAGTGGCTCATCGCAAGCCTTACGGACTAAGCGAACTCCAACGGCCTTATCGCCAGTAAATCCAAGATCACCTTCGAGAACGTCGGCTGCATGCACAAGTGCGGCTCCTCCGCCAACAACGATTCCCTCTTCCACTGCAGCTCGTGTTGCAGAGATTGCATCTTCAAGACGGTGCTTCTTCTCATTGAGTTCGACCTCAGTGTGAGCACCAACTTTGATAACGCAGACGCCTCCTGCAAGCTTTGCAACGCGCTCTTGCAACTTCTCTTTGTCCCATGAGGAGTCAGAGTTTTCAATCTCTTTGCGCAGCTCGTTAACACGGCCAGCAACTGCAGCCTTGTCTCCGGCACCCTCAACGATTGTTGTTGCATCCTTAGTAACAACGATGCGACGTGCGCGACCAAGATCATCCAACGTAACTGCATCGAGCTTCATTCCAACTTCAGCTGAAATAACCTGTCCGCCAGTTAGCGTTGCGATGTCCTGCAACATCGCCTTGCGGCGATCGCCAAAGCCCGGCGCCTTTACGGCTGCCGATGCGAAGACTCCGCGCATGCGGTTTACAACCAAGGTAGAGAGAGCTTCACCCTCAATATCATCGGCGATAATCAGAAGTGGCTTGGATGATGCTGAAACCTTTTCAAGAATTGGAAGTAGATCAGCTAGCGCTGAGATTTTGCCCGCTGAGATAAGCACGTAGGCATCCTCAAGGATTGCCTCCATGCGATCTTGATCGGTAACAAAGTATGGAGAGATGTAGCCCTTATCGAACTGCATTCCCTCAGTGAACTCAAGATCTAATCCAGTAGTTGATGCTTCCTCAACAGTTATGACGCCATCTTTGCCGACGCGATCCATGGCTTCAGAGATTAGATCTCCAATAGCACGATCTTGGGCAGAGATAGTTGCAACATCTGCAATTTGAGCTTTTCCATTTACTGGAGTGGCTTGTGCGCTAAGTTTTTCTGAGACTGCAGCGACTGCAGCTTCAATTCCAGCTTTAATGTCCATTGGTTGAGCACCCGCTGCTAAGTTACGGATTCCCTCTTTAACCATTGCCTGAGCAAGGACTGTTGCGGTAGTTGTTCCATCACCGGCAACATCATTAGTCTTAGTTGCAACTTCTTTAACTAACTGAGCGCCCATGTTTTCAACTGGATCAGAGAGTTCAATCTCTTTAGCAATTGTCACACCATCATTTGTAATGATTGGGGCGCCGAAAGATTTAGCGATAACGACGTTACGACCCTTAGGTCCAAGCGTTACCTTGACTGTGTCGGCAAGAATATTGACGCCACGCTCCATCGCACGACGTGCGTGGTCATCGAATTGAAGAGACTTTCCCATCTACTTCTCGATTACAGCGAGAATGTCGCGAGCTGAGAGAACTAGTAGGTCATCTCCGCCATGCTTAATTTCAGTTCCGCCATACTTGCTGTACAAAACAACGTCGCCAACTTTGACATCCATTGGAACACGTACGCCATCATCAAAGCGACCTGGACCAACAGCGATTACTACGCCCTCTTGTGGCTTCTCTTTAGCTGTATCTGGGATTACAAGACCTGATGCTGTTGTTGTCTCAGCTTCGCTTGTCTTAATAACGATGCGATCTTCTAGTGGCTTAATTGCCATGTCCATAGCTCCTCTTGTGCGTTGTTTTCCTCGTGCGGCTCCGTTAGCAGTGTGGACCCGTGAGTGCTAACGCAAGGGTATTAGGGGCTATTCCCAACGGCAAATCGAGTTAATGCAGGCTTATGGTGGCCACCTGCAGGCTGGAATCGGCATCAAAGGCGATAGGGCTGGGCGCTCGGCCGGCGGCGACCATAAGGGAGCCAAGGCAGGCGACCATGGCTCCGTTATCGGTGCACAGACCAGGTGCTGGGATCCGCAGGGCGATACCGGCCTTCAAGCAGCGCTCCTGGGCCAAGGCTCGAAGGCGCGAATTAGCGCCCACGCCACCGGCGATTACAAGTGAATCGATAGCTGAGGCCTTGCAGGCTGCCAGTGATTTAAGCAGCAAAACGTCCACGATAGCCTCTTGAAAAGATGCCGCGACATTAGCTTTGGCGTAATTGGGGGTCGCCTCTAAATATCGGGCAACGGCGGTTTTTAAGCCAGAGAATGAAAAATCAAATGGACGTGTGAGCCAATCATTAGAAGTTGTTAACCCGCGTGGAAAGTTAATTGATTCGGCATCGCCATCTTTGGCAAGTGCATCGATGGCAGGACCACCTGGAAAACCTAACTTCATAACTCGGGCGATTTTATCGAAGGCCTCGCCCGCTGCATCATCCATCGTCGCACCAAGCTTTGTAATCGAAGAGGTGATGTCATCGACTTGCAGGAGCGAGGAATGTCCACCACTTACAAGTAAGGCAATTGTTGGTTCTAAGATTTCGCTATGCGTAAGAGCATCAACACTAATGTGGGCAGCTAAGTGATTGACGGCATAAATCGGTTTATCCAAGCCCAACGCCAATCCAGTCGCCGCCCCTACTCCAACTAAAAGTGCGCCGACCAAACCAGGTCCTGCAGTAACTGCAATGGCATCGACATCACTTAATGAGATTTTGGCATCGCGAAGAGCTTGAGAGATTGCCGGTTGCATCGCCTCAAGATGAGCACGGCTTGCGATCTCTGGCACAACACCACCAAAGCGCGCATGCTCTTGCACACTGGATGCAATGACATTGGCCAGTAACTTTCGTCCCCGAACAATTCCAACTGCGGTTTCATCACATGAAGTTTCAATCCCTAAAACTATTGCTTGGCTCATGAGAAATCTTTCCGCATCACGAGGGCATCTAAACCGGTACCGTAATAATTTTTACGTATTGAAATTCTCGAGTAACCCAGCGATTCATAAAGTGCAATTGCAGATGCGTTATCTATGCCTACTTCTAGCATCATGGCGTTGGACTCTTTCTCGATGGCCCAACTCTCTAACTGGGCCATAAAGGCCGTTCCAATCCCTGATTTACGGTGCTCGGGTAGCACACCAACGGTTAATACATCGGCCTCAACTCCAGGGGCGGCAACCATCACGGCGGCATATCCAATGATCTGGTTATTACTATCCACGGCAACTGTAAAGAAATGTGTGCGCGGAACGCCTTTAAACTCGGCTTTGAACTGACCCATTGACCATGGGGAGTCGGCAAATAGAGTTTTTTCCATTGAGACTAAAACCGGAAGGTCTAGCGAGATAGCTTCGCGATAAGTAATCATCTATCGATCAACCGTCGCTACTGCATCGGGGTGGCGCAGATAAATGGGTTGAGTGATGTTGCCGTTAAGGCCAACCATCGATAATAAATCTGGATAGAGGTTGCTATAAATCTCAGCACCACTTACATCTTTTGGAAAACAAACTTCCGGTTCGCCTTTGCGCACGCCATCAATATAACGCGCCCAATAAACCTCTTTGCGTCGTGCATCAACTGTGATAATAAAATCCTTTTCGCTGACTTGAGCTGCAATTGCATCAAGTGAACAAATACCGCGCACTGGAATTGAGCGAGCAAATGCGAAGCTGTGTGCGAACGCGATGCCGATGCGAAGACCTGTAAATGGTCCAGGTCCCATTCCAACTACTACTTCAGCAATTGCGCGGCCTTTAATCGCCTCTTGAACAAGTGCCGGGAGGGCAGGACCATGAGCTGTGGCTCCATCACGGAAACCACTCCACACTAAAATTCCATTATCAATAATTCCTACGCAGGTCCGAGATGTTGATGTATCGATTGCAAGTGAAATCGTCATAGTGAAAAACCTACCCAACGATCTCCCACTGCATTGATTTGAACTTTTCTAATTTCATCACTTCTATCAATTGTGATCTCTAATCGATCCTCGCTCAAGCGCGCCGATTCAGCGCCGCCCCACTCGATAACTGTTACTGAGTTTTCAAGATCTAGATCTAAATCATCAATGTAGAGATTGGGGTTGTCGGTATCGAGCAAGCGATAAGCATCGACGTGAATCATAGGCAACACTGCTTTGTGAACTCGAGAGATGACAAAGGTTGGAGAAGTGATATCAGTAATTCCTAGACCGCCACCAATACCTTGAGCTAAGACTGTTTTTCCTGCACCGAGCGGGCCATTAATCAAAACTAGGTCGCCACGTTTTAAATGCGCCGATAAACGCTGCCCAAGGTCGAGCATCTCTTGTGCGCTGGCTACGGTAATCATGAGAGCCCAAGAGTAAAGGAAAACGGGGGCCTGGCTTTATGCCAGACCCCCGTTTTACTTACCTAGATTTAACCGAGCGACTTAAATAAAGGAGCTCGGAACTTGTTGTCATATGACAATCCAACCTTGCGCGCAGTCGATGTAATTGGTCCGCCATTTGGGAACTTCCCATTGGTGGCAGCGTTAGCTGCCATCTTCGCAATTGCAATGAATTGAGCAGGGGTGTACTTGCAGTGGCCAGTACCTGCACCGGCGGCCGCAGTTAAGTCAGGTGAGCCGGTTGCGGTGAACTTGGAGTATTTAGCTCCAGTCTTAGCCCACAAGGCAACTAAATTATTAGTTGCAGGTGTGAATGTCTTGCTTGCTTTGTATGCCTTGACTGCAGCCTCGCGTGCGGCGGCATATTGATCGGCATATCCATCAATCATCCACTGTCCAGCTCCAGCAACAGTGAATTGATCACTCTCTGTTGTAAGTAGAACTGTTGGGCGAGTGATTGTTCCAGTAACGGAAAGGATTGACTTGGCCTTTGCCATAGCAGCTGGTGAACCAACTACTCGTGGTGCCGCGCTCAATCCACCAAGCATTGCGCTGACTGCTGAGTTTCCACTCAACGCCATTGTGTAGACATCCTTATCGGCATCAACACGTGCTGCGTAATCTGTCTTTGTATTATCAAAGACGATTCCGCCAGATTGTGCTTCGCCATCTGCCATCAAGAGAACTTCAGCTAATCCAACTGTTCCTGCATTTTCAAGAACTGCAACTGCTGGTGCAATTGCAAGTGGATATAACTGTTCAGAGCCTGTTGGGCCTGTAGTTCCATCAACGTGCTCACTGCGTAGTGGTACACCGGCCATTAAGCCAACCAATGTAAGTGCACTACGTGAAGGAATCTTTGCAGTTTCAAGTGCCTTACCTAATGGACTTGAAGTATCAGGCCATGCACCTGAAACGAGTCCAGCTTGCAACTTGCCAAGGGCGGTAAAGAATTTAACGAGATCGCCCATAGATTCTGCATATCCTGCAGCTCCAGCTGAGTATCCAAAGCCCTTAATTGTTGGATCAAAGAAGGTCTTGAATCCCCACATGAAGTCACCGAAATATGAAATCAGTGCATCAGTTGGCGCAGTTGCAGGACAGACTAATGCCACTGCATCAACTAGCTCTGGATGTTTTTCAGCAAGTGTCTGCGTAATCAGCGTTCCAAGTGAAGCGCCCCAAGCAACTACTTTCTTAGTAGCTGGGTACTTATTCTTGAAGATACCGATTAGCTCAACGTTTGCGGCAACGGCCTCTTGGACGTTTACACCTTGACGAGAAAACCCTGAACCGGCGATTGCATAACCTGCACCAAGTAGCGCAGTGATAATCGCTTTATCTCCGCCTGGAGCTGGCTCTGGTGTGTTTGTAACTTTGTAGCCACCGTAGCCTGGAATTCCCACTGGGATATCAACGTTTGGACGCAGGCCGTGAGACCAGACCAAGACAGTTCCATTGAATGCAGCAGTTGCAATGAACATGTATGGGGCCGAGTCTGATGTTGCTCCAACGCATGTCGTTACATAGCTTGCAGTTGTACATGATGGATCTGCTGCGTTTGCAGGTAGCACGGCAGTAACGCTCGTGATAAGTGCTGCAGAAGATACGAGTACAACTAGCTTTTTCTTAAATGAAGTAGTTTTCATTAGTTAGGTAATCCCTTCGCTGGCATTGCAGGGCGCTTGTAAGTTGAGACAACCACGGCGCCTGTTCCAGAATCGGTTGTATACACGGTGTACTTTCCGCCATCTGGCTTAAGTGAACCAGTTGCATCGTAAGTACCAATCCAGTAACCAGTTGCACCTACGTGGCTAGTTGATGAGAAGCCAAGTGGAGTTAGGGCTGGATTGGCAAATGTTGCCGAGCTCTTTTCAATTGCCGCGATCAAACTCTTACGAGTTAGATTTGGTCCGGCAGCCTTGATGGCTTGTACGGCCAAGAATGCAGATGTCATTCCAGCAACAATATTGTTGTCAAAAGGCGCATTCTTGTTGTACTTCTCGTTTACATCCATAAACATTGCGATATATGGATCAGTTGAATCTGATGGAGCCGGTGCAAATGAGAGTCCCTTTGATCCGGCGAGGAATGCTGCTGGCACTTTATTTGCAGTAAGTGTTGTTGCATCTCCACCAACTGAACCTAAAATCCACTTTGGTGCATACTTATATGCATATGCATTTCCAAGGGCTGCAGCGGTCGCACTTGATACACCAAATAGAACCACTACATCTGGTGCAGCGGCCTGTAGTTTGGTGATCCATGTTCCTGCCACGCCAGCTACACCTTGTGAACCAGATGCATATGGAATCTTGACTGCGAAGTCAACGCCAGCTTGCTTGAAGCCATTGAGCGCATCGACACCAAAGTCATCGTCCTGGTAAATCAAGCCAACTTTCTTACCGGCGAAGTTCTCGTCCAAATACTTTCCAATAACCTTGGCCTCCATTTGATAGGAAGGCAGGATTGAAAATGAGGTTGGATATAACTTCTTATCAGCAAATCCGCTGTAGCCAGTGTTGACAAATAGTGATGGAATTCCGCGAGCGCTTAACTGAAGCGAGCGAGAGATAGCCTTAGTGCTTGCAGTTCCAAGCGTTCCAATAAGTGCAAAGACCTTATCTTTAAAGATAAGTTCGTTTGCTTTTGCAACGGCCAAAGTTGGAATGTACTGATCATCTTTGACTACCAGAGTGATCTTACGTCCATTTACTCCGCCATTTGCATTGACATAGTCAAAGTAGGCCTTCATCGCGCCTGGAATCTTGCTGTAACCAGGTGATGCAATTCCAGTCATTGGAATTGTGATGCCTAACTTGATCGATGAAGTCGTGATTCCTTGTTCTACGGCTTGAGCAGGCGCTGCTGCCAAGAGCATACTTCCTGCCGCAATTACCGCTGAAGCAGTGATTAGCTTCCTACGATTCTTTCCGATCATGTGTTTCCTTCCATCGAGGGCCCTTGCGGGATTCTTATCTGTTATCTCTTCTGTCGGTGCTTCAACTGTTCAACTGGGCCATTCGGGACAAACAGCACAGCCACAATCAATAACCCACTCACCATCAAACCAGGTAAGTTGGCGATGACATTCTCAGAAGCGCCGATACTTTGAGTCAAAGTATCGGCAACCTCAGGGATTGCCACCAATGTCACTGCCCCAATAATGACGCCTCCAAGGGTAGTTACGCCAGATAGAACTGCCCCTGTAGCCAGCGCAAAAGAGAGGGAAAGAGGGAAGGCCCCAGGTGAAACGGTGCTAATACTCATGGAGAGCAGGGCGCCAGCTAGGCCGGCCAGACCGGCGCTAACTGTAAATGCCAGAATCTTGCTCCGGGCCAGATTGATGCCTGCCAGTTCGGCGGCCACGCTCTGGCTGCGCACGGCTCGCCAGGTACGTCCATATCGAGATCTCAAGAGGTTTTGAAGCCACCACATCGCGATCAATGCCGTTAGTGCAGCGATCCAAAAAAACCATTTGTACTGTGAAAAGAATTCGCCAAGTGAGGCCGGCGGCAGGCCGATATCAAAGATTAAACCCTGCTCTCCGCCCAAGAATTTAAATTGATTGGCGATAGAGGGCAGGCCAACTGCCAATGCCAGAGTTGTTCCCGCTAAGTAAGGACCAGATAATCGAGCAGCAGTTGCACCAAGAAGTGCTCCCCATAATGCAGCTAAGAGAACTGCGGCAGCAAAACACAACCAAACCGGTGCATTAAATTCATTTCTAACTAACGCTGCGCCATATCCACCCACTGCAAGAAGGGCACCATGACCGAGAGATACTTGACCTGAATATCCAGTCAATAAAATTATCGATGAGATTGCCACTACATACATTGCAACTGATGCGCCTTGATAGACCCGAAGCTCATCGACTCTATTGCTCACGAAGAATAAAACTAATCCGAGAAGTACAAAACCGATTAAGCGCGTGAGATTACTAGCTTTGACCTTATGCACGTCGGCCCGCTTTCTGAGAAATAATTCCCCCAGGGCGAATTAGCAAAACGACGAGCAATAAAACAAATGCAGTGATAAAAACCAGCGATCCGCCAACATACGTCAATACAAATGCCAAGACTAATCCTAAAAGTAGCGCACCTAGGACGGCACCGATCAAACTATCTAAACCGCCTATTACAGCTGCGATGAATCCAAATGCAAGCAAAAGTGAGAATTCGAGTGAATCGGGAGAGAGTGTTCCATTTCCATTTGCAGTTTGAAGCATTCCTGCTGCGCCACCGGCTGCGCCAGCTAGTGACCAGCCAAAGGTTCGCACTAAATCAACCTTAATTCCAGCCAAGCGAGAGATCTCAGGAGAATACGCCGATGCGCGCAGAGCTAAACCGAGATTAGTTTTCTGAAAAATAAGGCTCAAAACAAGCGTTAAAAACACTACCGCAAGAAGAATGAATAACTTCATTGGTGAGAGTGCAAGGGTATGTGAACCTAATGTGAAACCAACATTGGAAAATGGTGAATCTATGGTTACATCTTGATTGCCCCAAAAATATCCAATTATGGATTTAATCAAACCAAGTAAACCTAGGGTTGCGATAATTGGAGCGATGCTAGCGATGGCTCCTTGGCTACTGTGCTTGAGCAATAAACGCATAAAGATTAACTCAATCGTCGCTGCAACGGCCGCGCCTGCAAGCATGGCGATAGGAAGGGCTAGCCAATAAGAGCCTGACATGTGAATAATCTCGTAACCGAAGTATGTAGACAACAGCGCCATTCCTGCTTGAGCAAAATTAACTACTCGCGTACTGCGCCACACCAACACCATTGCGATAGCCATCAATGAATAGATCGATCCGGCGGTGATCCCGATAAGTACTGTATTTAATAACTGGAACATATTTAATACCCCAAGTAGGCCGCGCGAACGGCGGGGTCGGCAATTAACGATGAAGCTGTTCCAGATATAGCAACTGCTCCGAGATTGAGCACAATTCCAACATCGGCAATCTTTAATGCTCCCATAGCGTTTTGTTCAACGAGCAAGACCGTAATCCCCATTGTCTTTGTCAATTCACGAATCGACTGGAATATCTGCTCTACGACGAGTGGTGCTAAGCCGAGTGAAGGCTCATCTAGAAGTAAAAGTTCAGGTTTGGACATTAACGAGCGCCCTAATGCCAGCATCTGTCGCTCGCCACCAGAGAGCGTGTCGGCACGTTGCAATAATCGCTCACCTAAGCGCGGAAAGAGTTCAAGAATCAAAGCTTTGCTTTGGCTCATCTCTTTTTTATTGCGGCGCCAAAGCGCACCAATCTCCAAATTCTCTTCAACCGTCAACTCTGGAATAACTGATTTACCCTCTGAGACGTGTGAAACTCCATGACGTACTAACTGCTCTGGCTTTGCATGCAAGAGATTTGTATCCAGCCAGTGCGCCTTCCCGTGACTGGCTTTATTTAATCCTGAAAGCGTGCGAAGTAAGGTGGTCTTTCCCGCACCATTTGCGCCGATGAGGGCGGCAAGTTCACCTTTTTTAACGCTGAAACTAACGTTATTAACTGCACGAATCGCTCCGTGCTCAACCGTTAAACTCTCAATTACCAGGCTCATTGATCGCCTGTTCCCAAATATGCCGCGATCACCGCAGGATCGCGTCGTACCTTCTCTGCATTGCCACTGGCAATAACCTCACCAAAATTCAAAACATAGAGTTTGCTACAGACACTCATCACGACATCCATGTGGTGTTCAACAATGAGCACTGACATC
>Ga0194048_10000043_pt1 | contig 54398 bp, 60 predicted proteins | sample JunL225m_MetaG_FD_161685 | JGI IMG/M metagenome (GOLD analysis project Ga0194048, IMG submission 161685) | Anoxic zone freshwater microbial communities from boreal shield lake in IISD Experimental Lakes Area, Ontario, Canada - Jun2016-L222-5m | ecosystem: Environmental > Aquatic > Freshwater >...
AACTGCAGCAGGTGCCTCCCGATAAATGATCTTGGGCTCAGGAGGATACATGATACGCACGACTGCGAAGGTAATTAACTGAAGAATGGCAATCACAGCAATTGTCGATAATGCGACATAAAACACATCGAGAATAATCATCTTTACTGTTCCGCAGCGTTTTAGTAAGAATATTCTTACGCATAACACAAATGGACGCCAAGAAGATTGAAAAGATTGCAGAAGATGCTGTTGTTGCTGTTGTCGAAGAGGTTACGCAGAAGGATTGTGTCTGTGGGAAGTGGTCTCTTCGTATCTCTCTGACCCCCAAGACCCCTGCTCCTGCCATCTCAGAGGTTTTGCCGAAAGGAGTGAGTATGTCACCTGCTCTTGGTACTCCGGAATCGGCATAACTCCGTTCCAAACTTCACTCTTGAAGTCCAGAATATCAGGTCTCTCTGTAACAGAAAAACGCTGGCGGACGCGTAGTTCTGGGATGTAACACCATCCATCATTTCCCCAAACACGTGTAATTTGCTTTGAATTAGAGGTAGAGGATGCTCCCGGGGTTCTTCGGAGCCGCATTGTTATTGAGAGGTTGAACAACGCTTAAACCAATCTTTGCCCGTAGAACTGGACACGCAACCAGTATATCGGCGAGGATTTTGGCGTCATACATCGACCCATGGAGTTGAGAGGCAATAGGTTTCTCATGAAACACATGCTCATACAACTCGCTGAGTCTAGGAGGTTTGTACCCCCTGCCGAACTTGGATGGGAGTCGGCAAATGTCTGCGCTGAGCACCATCGAGCAATACTTGGGACTATCGAGTCCGTAAAACAACTGAATCCCTAAATCCCAGGTCATTGCGTTGACTATCACGTTCTCGTCGAATTCCAGATTGTGTGCGACCACAATGTCGCGAGGAGTGCCTAGAAACTCGTATAGGGCATCGCTGAGAGGAACGCCCTTCTCATGTGCGATCTCATTGGTGATTCCGTGGATGGCAATAGAGTCTGGGGGAATCGTCCATCCGTTCGGCTTCACAATATACGACTTCTTGGTGATAATCTCATTCGTGTTGCTCTCCATCACGAGCCACGAAATGGATACAATGTGGGGCCAAGCATCCTTCTGCTGATATGCCTTGGCCCTGCTTGTCGGGAGTCCAGTAGTCTCTGTGTCGAAAATCAGGACTTTCATTCTGTCTATGTAGGGTCTCTTCCATCTCACTCCCAAATCCATTTTACGCGAAGGTTTTTTTGGTTTGGAGAATTGCCGAAATCCATTGTGGGACATTTGTGGTCAATTGCTGGACGAGCGAAATATCGTGAGGGACTTTGGCATGGATATCGAGCGTCGTGCTTTCACACACAAACATCATCGCGTTAATGAGGAACGGAATGCGACTTTTGAGAACGGAAGGCGACCAGCGCAAACAGTGGAGTTTGAAGAGTGCATCCATATACGGTTTCAAAAGTCCTGCTTGCGGCGAATCTTCTGCTGCTTTCAAGACAACTTCCCAAAGCATCCATATGATGTTGTGAGAATACGAGTCATCCACATAAGGATTTGGGCGAGCATTACACAAGAAATCCACCTTGTTTTGCTTTTTACATTGAGAGGCGTATTTCAGCATCCAAGATGTCCAATAGAGGGCACGCGTAAGATCACGAGTTTCAGGGCGCAAACAGTATACAAGTTCGTTCATAGGGACATAGATTTCCAATGGGTCGTCTTTCATAGAAATCGTGCGTCCGTAATTCGCAGAAGGTGCTTTCAAAGATTCCTGAATCGTCAAGTGTTGGAAATCATGTTCAGGTCTAATTTTGGGGAATGCAGGGAGTTTGTTCTTACGACAAAAGGCAATCGTGGCGGCAACTTCACAAACAAGGGTGCGAACGTCTGGATTATTCCGAATACCAGTCATTGCAAGTGTAGAATACTGCTGCTCATATGTCGAAAACACTTCGTATTTTTGGACCAAGTATAGGAAGACGTTGGGAGCAGCACGATTGATGTGTTTTGCAGAAGATTCAAAGATTGTGTGCCACATGGAATGAACAAGACCAGAACATAGTAACTCTAACACCCAGTAACATGTGTAATCCGCATGTCCGAGTTTGATGTTCTCGTCGATAACTTTGTATACGTGCGTCCTCAAATGACCTGAGAACGTGAATTTTTGGAAGTCCGCGATTGTTCGGGGATCATGAATATCCATTGGTTATTCGAGAGATTTAAGCAACTTGGCTATTAGCGCTACCAAATCCTAAAACATTGCTTATCGGGCCATACACGACACGAAAAATGACACCTACAATGACGATTCCAGCAATTGTGAGAAAGGCTATCATCGAGATGGACCCCGCTCCTGCTAATGCACCGAACGCAGACTCCCATCCACTCTTAGCTGCAGCCTGAGTAGACCCGGTTACGCTTCCCATTGCTGCCGAACCGGAGCTTCCTGCAAGTTCTGCTACACCCGCAGGAGAAGCCCAGTAATCGCGCCATGCCTTGAGTTCCATCATGGATTTATTGGTACTGGACTCTGGAATACCCTGACGAACTAATTGTGAGATGCCGCTATTGATTTCAGATGCGGTCAGTCCGTCTCCCGTAGAACCTGCAGGGGGGCGTGTTGGAGAGGATCCTGCAGGCGCAGTACCACCTAGGAAAGAGTTATAGAGTCCAGCGACTGTACCCGACGAGTCACTAGCTCCAGCTGTAGTAGATGCCGCATCTGCTGCCAGACACTCACGCCTTGTCGATGTGATGTATAGAATCAGCGCAAAAATAACGCCAGCAACAATATACGTTTGGTTTTTCATTTACTACTAATCTATAGATTTATTCAGTGCCAGACGAAGTGGTCATAATATTGAAAAATTTGGAAAGCTCTGATAGAGTGGGTGCCTTTATAGGTTCATCCAGATAGTTGACAATTGTCTTCGTATCTCCAGACCCACGAAGATACATTGCGTATCCGAATCCAACCACGAGACATGCAAGAGCAAGAGAATGGACATACTCTGAGCTACCAAACATGTAGTAGACCGCAACCACGAGTGCTATGGTTCCAGCAAGCACCTGTAAAATCAGAGTGCGTTGTGAACTGGCTTTCAGATCTTTTTCGCGTGTATTGACTTTGGTCTCAAGATCGCTCGCATTTGATCGAAGCTTTTCGATATCCCCTTCGGTCGACGTCGTCATATTCCTATATGTATTTGCAGTATCCGCAAATGCCTTTGAATTCATCATTTTCAGGGTTTTGTCACTGTAATCGCTCTTCATGTGCGAAACGATGATTTCGCGCTGAGCGTCTACGCTGGGAATATCCTTGTAGGCATCCGTTGTGCCTCCTTCTACTCCCGCGGTTTTTAGAATTGAATTCACGTTGTCCGTGATTGTCGCGAAGTCCATTATTTAACCCACACGGAAAAATGAGAGGCGTCCCCCCCTCGCAGTCAAAATCGGAAGGACTCCACCATCCGAGCCACGGATGTGCTGACCGTCCACTACCACGCCAACATTCTTGCGTCCTGTAGGGTGCGATAATGCGTCAAGGACAATTGCCTGGCGGCGCCTCATGTCCGTAATCATGGATGCATCCACTGCGGGATACAGTGCCTTACGAGTAGCCCCAGGGTCTGTGTCTTGCAGTGCGATCTTCGGCATTTATTGTATCTCAACAAAATGTAATGAACCCCACCGAGTTCCAAACTGCCCGCGAAGAAACCGTAAGGGCATTTGAAGCGAAATACGAGGAGTTAAAGACGCGCTATTCTGGGGCGCTTACTAGCGCACAAACGGAGCCAGACCGACCAAGACAGTGCGTTCTTATAAAGTCTGCTCTCGATACGAACCGCGAATTAACTACCCTCGTTTCAGATTTTATGCGACTGAACAGTGAAGGCGGTTGTGAATTAAACCCGGGTAAAGTCACCAAACTACGAAATGATATTGAAAAATATAAGTCGCAGTATGCCGATATCCAGCAAGGGCGCAACAAAGTGACTTCGCTTGAAAAATCGTTTGCAGAAATAGATGCGAAAGTGACTCATGCAGATGGAATCAATGTGTTTTATTTCATGGTCATCTCTGTAGGGTTATTTGCCTTAGTTGGTCTTGTATTTACTTCAGGTATCCGTCGCGCTCTCTACGCACAACCTGTAACGCCGATTGTTTCCAGAGGCTTCGCATAACCCCAGAATCTCCAGAACGTTCCCGGGTCGTGCCCCAATCCAACGGGCCATTGGGTCCTGACAATCAATCTTTGGCAACTTTGTCGGGTCCGTGATATGAAACTCCTTAAGGACGGCATCCAGCTCCTCGTTGGTAAGGATACGATGCTTTGGAACCTTACGATGCGCCGAAATATCAAACTGGAGATGCCGGAGTTCAAATACGAGAACAAGAGGCTTTTCAATAAGTGCCGCCCGCTTACGAATAGCACTCATTACAGACTCAGACGCCTTTCCCAACGAAACAATGACAATGCCGTTCGTGTAACCGTTCTCTTCCGAGAATGCCACAATATTGTTGAATTCGTTCTCGGATACGCGGGTCTTAATGCTGAACACAATAAGGATGCCGTCGTATGTGAACATGCGAGTCTGGTCCATGGGTGCACCGACATCCTCATAGGTGCTGTCCTTCGCACCACGATTGCGCAGAATTATCTTGAGTGTCTCGAGGGCTCTCTTCTCCATTCTTGTGTTATTCAGAGAATAGGAAACGCGATTCCGTTTTTTAACTACATAATGTAAATGTGGACTGCTCTTCTAGCAATATTCCTCGCAGCAGCACTCGTTATGGTCGTCATTAGCCAACCTTCGGTAGTGTCTCCTACGCGTGAAACTGTAATGGCAAAGATGGACGCTCAACCTGCATCCTCCTACGAACAAACGACGAATCATTACCCGATGACACCTGTGGATATGGGCCCTATCGCAGGCTTTGAAACGCCATTCCGCGTGAATATGTATAAGTCACACATGTCGTGAATTTAAATGGTCCTAGATCACTTAGTATAAATGCGGTTTCATGTGTTGCCGCCACCGCACACAATTACAAGGAAAGACTATTCGGCATGTCCATTCACTCAGAACGTTCTAAACTGGTGTAAGATGATGTATGCGCGAGGACATACTATATACCATTACGGGCATGCTGATTCTATAGTCGATTGCACGGAACACATCACCGTTACGGATGACAAGGTCTTTGAGATTGCATATCCTGGTCGAGACTGGAAGAAGAACGTATTCACGCATTCAGGAGATGACCACGCCCATAAAACCTATAACGAACGAACTATCCCAGAGCTAGGGAAGCGAAAGAAGAACGGTGATTTCATCATTGCATTCTGGGGGCATCCTCAGAAGCCAATCTCGGATGCCCACAATGATCTGGTGACGGTTGAACCGGCAATTGGAACTCACAATAGACCCTTCACAAACCACGGGATTTTTGCTTCCTATGCGACAATGCATTACATATACGGAAAGCACGATGTTCAGCCTAGGTGGTATGACGCCGTGATCCCTCACTACTTTGACAAGAATGACTTTGAATTTAACAATACGCCTCACGACTACTTTCTGTATATGGGAAGAGTGATCGGAGATAAGGGAGTTGCCATTGCTATTGATATGACACGGCGCATGGGTGTCAAGTTGCTCGTTGTTGGACAAGGAGACATGAAGTTTGTGACAAACGCTGTTCATGATCATGTGACCCATATCCCTGCAGTTGGACCTAAAGAGCGATGCGAGATCATGCGAAACGCGAAAGCATTGATTGCTCCTACTTACTATGTCGAACCGTTTGGTATGGTTGTAGTGGAGGCACTTATGTGTGGAACTCCAGTACTCACTTCTGATTGGGGAGCGTTCGCAGAGACGAATTTGCACGGAATCACTGGGTATAGGTGCAGAAATGTCGAGCAGTTCGTGTGGGCAGGGCGAAACATTGATAAGATTCGTCGAAAGGCATGTAGAGAATGGGCTGTGAACAACTATTCGCTCGAGCGTGTTGCACCCATGTATCAGGAGTATTTTGAAGGGTTAGAGAAGGTGTTTAACGGTGCCGGAGGGTTCTTTTGTGAGAATGATGATCGTAAGGACCTGAACTGGTTGATTCGGAAGTATCCGACAAGCAGTTAAATGCTGTAGTATACAATAGAACAATGCCTGGTGGGTTACTACAATTAGTCGGAAAAGGAGCTCAGGACCAGCTCGTTACAGGCAATCCATCCTTCACGCACTTTCGGTCTGTTTACAAGCGCCACACCGAGTTCGCAATGGAGCATTTTCGACTGCCGTTCAAGACGACGGTGTTGACATACCCTACATCGGGAACATTGCGTCTGCGGACGAAAGTCGAACGATATGCTCAGCTCGTTCAAGACTGCTATTTGAGCGTAGATTTTCCGGACATTTATTCGCCGGTGGTGAGTGTCACTCCCCCAACAGGTAGTCCTTTGAACCCGAACTCGAAAGCAATAGGCTATGAGTTTCGGTGGGTGCCCAATATAGGCTATAATATGATTCACCATGTCTCGGTTCTCATCAACGGTCAGGAGATTGTTCGTCATACAGGCGAATGGATGAAAGTATACGCAAACCTGACATTTGATGCGAACAAGAAGGCAATTTTAGATCGCATGATTGGAAACACTCCAGACATGTACGATCCCGGGAATGCAGATGATCGTATCAACCAATACCCACATGCGATCGCATCGTCTGGGTCTTATCCCGAACCATCTATTCGTGGTAGGACTCTTTTGGTACCACTACATTTCTGGTTCTGTGAAACAGCAGGTCAGGCACTACCTCTTGTGGCTCTCCAGACTTCAGAGGTTGAAATCATCGTTGAACTGCGCAATGCATATGAACTGTTTACGGTCAACGATGTTCGGCCTTTAAAAACAACAACATTCGGAACTAGAATTGCTCCTGATACTTCGGATTCTCTCTTCTTTATGAATCGCTTCCTTTCTCCACCCACTTATACACTTGGAATCTCGACTCCAGGATTAGCGTCTTGGAATTTCCGTCCATTCATCGAGGCAAACTATATTTTTGTTGGTGACACTGAGATGGCATATCTTGCTCGGACAGATCATTCTTTCTTGATTTCGCAAGTCGATATGGTTCAGGCAGAAGGACAATATGGAGCATCGAACGATCTGGAACTCACAATGAAAAATTTGGTGACTAGGATTGTTTGGTTGGCGCAACGGAGTGATCGCATCGAACAGAATGATCCAGATAATTACACGAACTGGGAAAACCCATACAGCAGGCCAATAGTGCCTGGTAGTCTGGGATGGTACTCTGCCGGCCTTTCTCAGACCGCAAATATATCCCAGCGCGACATTCTTCTGGAATCAACTATAATGTTGGACGGGAAAGAACGGTTCGCTCCTAAACAAACCCTGTTTTTTTCAGGTCTCGAGCTATACCGGCATCAAACAGGAAACCCTTTTCCGGGAGTGTATGAGTATTCGTTTGCGCTCGACAACGATGCCGTTCAACCTTCTGGACAGCTCAATGGGTCTATGTTCAACAAGACTCTTCTGAGAAACAGCTTCGTTCTGCCTCCTTACACGGATGGAGTCGCAGATGGTTCGGGTATCACACAGGTATGCGTCCTGAAATCTACAGCATCCTCGCCGAATCCAGTCGTGATTCCAGACGTAAATATCAAAGACCCGAATACTGGAAAACTCATTTATGGCCCTGAAGATATTGTGTCTGTAATCCGGAAGAGCGCGGATGGCGCTACCTACAAATACACATATACCGTCAAGGCATACGTCCAGTCGTACAACTTTTTGAGAATTCTTGGTGGGCTCGGAAATGTTGTCTTCTCTTCATAAGGAGAATGTCTGGACTTGAAATATTGGAGGCTCATTATGGAGATGCTAGCACGGAAGGCAATATGGTAGACGTTCTCGATAAGATAACGGCAAAGGTATGGGCCGATAAGAGTGGGATTAGTGTACAGGTAAGCCCGTCCAGCATTGGAGTGCCTGACCCTGCTCCGAGCAAAACAAAGACTCTGGTCGTTCGGTATATGATAAATGGTGGTGGAGAAACGAGTGTATCAACTTTAGATTCTGCAACATTCTCAGTGCAAGTTCCAGGGACAACTCCAAAGTCAGGTCTTGGACAAGCTGCTTCCGTATACGGGACGCTATGGACGAGTGTATATGGTGCCGGATGCGTATTTGTCCTTGTGATGACCACCGCTTTCGCCTTCCAACTCGGATGGAATGGATACGCCAGTTGGATACTTTTAGTCATTGTCGCATTAATGTTGCCCTATGTCGGTATTATCGGGATTGTCCTAGTTGTTATTATCCACACAGCTATTAACGGAGAGTTCGTAGCATTCAAGCCAGTCTCGTTTGCAAGCAGAGCTACGTCCTTCGCGAGGCAAGGTTTGGGTGCTATGGCCAATATCGGAAGGAGGGCACGTGTCGCACTGATGAGTACGCCAAAGTAAAAAATGCTCTTTTCTTTGTGTTTTAATTTTTGTATTTTTAGGTTATTGTTTAGATGGTCATGGTTGCGAACTTCCCGATACCGAGGAAGCCCTCAAACACATCCACGCCGTCAATCTCGCGGTAGACGCGGCGAGTCTTGTCACCCACCGCATATGTGATTCCGTCCATGTTCGTCTCGGTCACATCCTCGTCTTCGTCTGCCTTCGGACCCTTGATGAAGGTCTTGGTGTCAGGATTCCAGTAGACGCCGGGACCATACGCCTCGACCAGGCGTGCCTTGAGGACTGCAAGCTGGTCCACGGTTGCATCCGGGATCTCATCGGCATCCGGCGCATCCTTTGGGATGCCACCGCCAGCAATCGTCGCCACGTAGGTCCGCATGTGGTCCGTCAGGGACTTCTCGTCAAAGTCCTCCTTGACCAGCTCGTTGATGTACTTGGCGAACTCTGCCGGGTGATCCTTGGTCATCGCCGTCTTTGTCTCATCAAAGACGTTCGTCAGCTGCTTGACCAGAGCCGGAGACATGCGCTTGATACGCTTCTCCGCGGCATCTGCCTTCACCTTCTTTGCCTTGGGCGCAGGCGCGGCAGGGGCAGGTGCCTCGGTCTCGGGCTCAGGCTCAGCGGCAGGCTCAGCGGCAGGCTCAGCAGCCTTGGGTGCACGCTTCTTCTTGGTGCCGGCGTTCGCGGCAATCTCGTCAGCACGGGCCTTCTGCTCCTCAAGCTTCTTCTCCAGCTCGGCGAGCTTGGCGGGGAGGTCAGAGCCCTTGCGGGGCTTGCCGGCAGCAATCTTGGTCTTCATCTCCTCGATCTTTGCCTTCGTGGCATCGTGCGCGGCCATGGCCTTCTGGTAGGCGGGCGTGTCGCGGGAGTTCGCAGTCATCACGATGCGCGCAGCCTCATCTGCGTCAAAGTTGAAGTGAGCAGCAAGGGTATTCACAACAAACTGAACGGTCTTAGAGTCCATTTCGGGTTGGTGTGTGTTTGGGTATGCTGTTTGGTCCTTGAAATTTTGAAATCCATTTTCGATGGTGCTTAAAATGTGGGGGTGCCGACGAACATCTCCTGAATAGCAGCGACGTCGACCGCACCAACAACTTCCTGGACGGTTTCGGCGGTGGCCGCGAAGACAACTCCGGCCGACAACAGACCTCCAAACACAGAGAGCTTGAGTGCGTCCTCCCACACAATCGGCTCCTGCTTGGAACGGCGTTCCAGGGCATAGAGAATGAACGCGACGAGAGAGACGGCAATTGATGCAATTACAATCATCATTTACTCGCAATACAAGTGAAAACTTACAGATTTAGAACGAGTGAGGACTCGACTCGGGACTCAATGTCCTTCATGGGGTCTTCGGGCTCCTTCGGGGGTTCAGGCGCTGCTTCCTCCTCTTCCTCATCCAGATCATCAAACTCAATACTGGCTGCCTCGTCGGTCATATTCAAAGGAACAGGACCGTCGGCGACACTCTCATCGTCATCACTCTCCTCATCAAAGGTAACGCGAGCAGGGGCAGGAGGGTGTTCGGCTTCGTGCGTCTGTGCGTCCGAGAACTGCTTGGCAATCGACTCCCAAGGCAAGAAGGAACGAATCACGTGCTCAAATTGTTCCGTAATAAGATGCTCAATGTCCTGACGATTCCGGGCTTGCTGCTCCGACGAAACTCCGCTCGTCTTGAAGAGGTATGCGACCTGCCATAACTTGCGAGCAGACTGGGTATACAGAACATGAATGAACTTGGCCATCGTGGGACGGTCAAAATCAATGTTGATATGAGAGGCAGTTCCGCGATACTGGATAGAAGCGAACGATTTCATGTAGGCAATGAATACGCCCATAAGAAGATCATCCAAATATGTGCACTTGGTTGTTTTGACAATACGCTCGACCTCTGTCTCCAGAGTCGTGTCCGTCCATTCAGGTATCTTGGTAAGCATATTCTGAAACGTTCTCAACACTTGGTCGTGCTGTCCGTTGCGCTCGCATACGTCCGTAGATGTCTTGTGGATGCTCCAAAATCCGTCAGAAATCGGGGGGATCAGAAGTGTGGCAAGATGGTCGCGAAGATGTGTCTTGGCAAATTCAGAATCGCTCATTTACTTGCGCCCACCAAGTTTATTTGGATACAAAAACGCAGTTTACAGTGAAGTGGAGACTTAGACATAAATGTATACTCCAAAATCTATTTTAATGACAGGTTGTTGTGGATTCATTGGATCGAATGTATTGAACTATATGGCAAAGAAGTATCCTGAAGTTGAGTTTGTCAATGTTGATAAGATGGATTACTGTTCATCTCTGAAAAATATCGATCTACCTCCTCATGCAAACTATACACGTTATAAGTGCGACATCAGAGAGGCTCCAGTCATCCGCGGAATCCTGAAACAGCATGCAATTGACACTGTTATACACTTTGCGGCACAGACGCATGTTGATAATTCATTTGGAAACTCTATTCAGTTCACTTTGGACAATGTTCTTGGAACGCACACGCTTCTTGAATGCTGCAAGGAATACGGAAAGATTCGGAGGTTTGTTCACATAAGCACCGACGAAGTTTACGGAGAAGTAGGTGCTACCGATGCAGAATGCCATGAAACAAGCGTTTTAACCCCGACGAATCCCTATGCGGCCACAAAGGCAGCAGCCGAACATCTAGTATTTTCTTATCACCATTCCTTCAAGCTCCCAGTCGTCGTTGTGCGCGGAAACAACGTGTATGGACCCAGACAATACCCTGAAAAATTAATTCCAAAGTTTATTACTCTGTTGAACGAGGACAAGAAGTGCACCGTTCACGGAGAAGGAAAGACTATACGAAACTTTATCCATGTCGACGACGTGAGTTCCGCCGTTGACACTATTCTTACGAAGGGGGGTGATGGAAACATCTACAATATTGGATCCAAGAACGAATTCAGTGTCATGGAGATTGCTTCTAAATTAATTCAGATATTGAAGTCGAGTGATGACATAGAGGAACACATAGAGTTCGTGGAGGACAGGAATTTCAATGATTTCAGATATAGTATTTCGAACGATAAACTCATTCAGTTAGGATGGAGCGAATCTGTTCCGTTCGAAGAAGGACTTCGGCAGACGGTAGAATGGTATTTGAAAAACTATAACGGACACTGGGATTGATTACAGAATCACGATATCGAACTCTACGGGATGACCTCCCTTGACACCATATGCATCCGCAAGCTTCATGATTTCTTTACGTGGAACAGCAGAATCTTTGGAGTAACGAGCAATTGCCTTGTATAAGTGGAAACCGTGATAACGCTCATGATCCGGCTTCTCTTTACCGAACAGAATAGATGTTCCATCGTCCTGCTTTAACCATCGAATGAGAGTGTTGAAAATAGGGTTGGTCAAATACTCTTTGTGCTCAGGTCCTTCTGGAAACAAGTCCCAGAACAAACAGGTTGCCATGCGGACACAATCGAACGAGGGGTTCGGCTTAATACCTTCATGCTTTGGAGAATAAAACGGTTCTACGTTGTATTGTCCGCCAGCATCTTCATCTAGTGCATAATTGTCGCTCATAAACACTTTAGGTTGCTTCATGCCCACAAGACGCACAGACCCTACGCCACGCTCAAAATCGATGAGTTTGATGATGTATCCATAGGTCGGAACCTTGAATGCCTGTCCTTCCAGATTATACCACATATGCTCCTTGGAAGTCTTGACATACATGATGTTGTTCGTATGGAGATCGTTATGAGTGAATCCGAACGTCCTTTGGGCGAAACACAGAGCAAACATCACTTGGGTCAACCAAGCAACATGCTTCGTAGTTTCGGATTCTAGACACATGAGCTCATACAGAGTTCCTTCACATTGTTCCATTACCGTCAGTTGGACGGGAACATTCGAAAGCGTTGCCCATGCGAACTGTTCTTCTTCATCTACACTCATATCTGCATCATCTTCCGAACAATCGCAGGACCGAACCTCGAATACATAGGACGTGGAAACAGACGAAGAATCAGACGCATCGTCGTCACGCATAGTCTCTTCCTCGAAGACCGGCCGAATATCTCCCATCTGGGCATTTTCGGGAGTAATGATTCCGTCAATTTCATCCACTGGTCCCAGCGCAACTTCATCTCCAAGTTCAACTTCTATCCTACGGCTCCGAGTATGCTGGAAATCCCCAGATTGAGAGACGTGGTCTGCGAGTTGGAGTTGGAAAAATGTCCCGATATTTTTGGAAAACCAAGGACGTTCCGCCAAATCTTCATAATCGTCCGATAAATCGAACGTGTGTTTCTTTGCGATTCCAGTGAAGACGCCATAGACTTTCGGGAAATGTATGCATCCCGATTGAGACAGGAGGGCAGCAAAGAGACTCCCGACATACGCAGCATTATGAGGAGACTGAATCTTGTCGAGAGCAACAAGTGCACCTTCTTTTGTAGTAGGAAGTCCGATTGTCGTTCCGTAATCCCCTCGCATCCACTTCACCGGACTTAGAATCGCAGACTGCTTTATGTGAACGTCCACAGTCTCTCCCTTTGATGTCAGGATCTTTTTATTTTCCTGAATGGATTGAATGCTGTCCGATAACTTCAATCCGTGATCCTTTACATTCTCCAAATTGTCTGTCTTGAAGAGCAATTCCAGAGACGGAAAAAAAGGTTGGACATGATCCACGCCCCAATGAGCGCTAGCTCCCTCCCGAATGAGTCCAATATCACGATATTTGTGGACTTGGACGGGCATTGGAATACTTCTGAGTTCGCACGACGATGTTCTGCGCTTACCCATTCTTATTCACCGAGTATAATTGGAAACCAAAATATTCACGCATAGTGTTAATAGTATGAATTTCCAAATCAAGAAATTCAATATCGGTATGATCAGTGATCGATGCGACATCGATTCTAGAAAATCTCCAATGATAGTTGTGATTGGAAAAAAGGATACTGGCAAATCCTTCTTAGTTCGTGATATTCTGGCAAATACCCAAGCATCCTTTCCCATCGGAACGGTGATTTCAGGGACGGAAGTCGCGAACGAGTTCTTTCAGCATATGGTCCCATCCAAACTGATTCACGATAAATATGCCCCTTCTATTGTTATGAATGTCATTAAGCGCCAACTCAATGTGAAGGCGGCGCGCAATAACGATAAGAAAGCACACGGTGGTAGTTCGGCAGTGGACCCCCGCGCATTCCTCATTCTGGACGATTGTTTGTATGATTCTTCATGGATTAAGGAAGAGTCCACTCGCTATGTATTCATGAACGGCCGTCACGTGGATATGATGACAATCATTACGATGCAGTACCCTTTAGGTATTACTCCCAACTTGCGAACCAACGTCGACTTTATCTTCATTCTTCGTGAGAACATTACCAGCAATCGCCGTCGTATTTATGACAACTATGCAGGTATGTTTCCCACGTTCGAGATGTTTTCGCAATTCATGGACCAATGTACTGAAAACTTTGAGTGCTTGGTCATTTGTAACGGTATTCAGTCCAATAAACTGGAAGATCAAGTGTTTTGGTATAAAGCATCGGATCATCCGCCATTCAAGATGTGTGATGACTCTTTGTGGGCAGACAACAAACCGTTCTCAAGTGCTATGATGGCACAAGATGAGTATTCTGCAGGAACCATTCAGAAGAAGAACGCAGGTCCTTGGGTGAGTGTGAAAAAGATGGGTTCAGATCATAAGTAATCCTTATAGGTCGCGCACGCCTCCCTCCGTAGGGTGAACGGGCGTCTCAATGCTGTCCTGAATCTGCCGGGCCTCACTGCCAGACGCGTTGGTCTCTGCTGCAAGCTCCTCGATCGTCTTGCGCGTGCGCTCTGCATTCTCCTTCTTCTGCTTCTCGATCTTCGTAGCCTTCTCCTCCTCGAAGAAGATCTCGCGATTCGTCTCGTTCTCCTTATACTTCCTCATGAGCTCGTTCAGTTCCTTCTCGGCATACTCGACCTCCGGCATCATGTGCTCCGAAGGGTCCCAAGGGAGCCACGCACCCACCTTACCGACATACAGGTTGTCCCGAGGGTAGCGGCGCTGGAGGACCTTGGCATACATCTGAGCCTCCTGGAGATCCGCAAAGATGCGACGCACCTTGACACCACGCACATTGGTCTGGAACTGTACCTTCTCAGTGAAGAGAGACTCAATCTCCTTCTCCTTCTTGAGCAGGAACACAGCATGCTGCTCGTGGATGTCCGTCTTCGCGATATCCGCATTGTGCACCTTCGTGAACTCTGCGAGGTCGGCGAACAGATCCTCAACCTTCAGAGAATACTTCTGGGCAAGGAAAGCGTTGTACTTCTCCATACCCTTGATCTTCCAGTCATACTCCAGCCACTCTACAAACTTGGAGTTGTAGAACTCGGCCTTCTGCTCAAGAACCTTCTCGGGCGAGATGAAAGAAATAATGCAGTAACGCTGGGTCGGAACCTCAGGGTCCTCCTCCAGATAATCAATCGTGGTTCCATCGTCTTCGCGGGCAGGGAGAGTCTCACGGGGCATTTGTTTATAGTGGGCGCAGTATATGAAAATCCATATCAAACGAATAATTTCTCTGAATAGAACTATAAAATGCCCGAACAGAAGACTGCTGAGCCTTCTATTGATCTGAGCGATATTATGACTCGCCTCGTGAAGTATGCCCTGGAGGGTCTGGCCGTTGCCGTTGCGGCCTATATGCTCCCCGGCAAGGTCCTGAAGTTGTCCGAGATTGGAATGATTGCCCTGACTGCGCTCGCAACCTTCGCGATTCTCGACGTGTACGCCCCCAGTGTCGGTTCCTCTGCTCGCTCGGGCGCTGGTTTCGGTATTGGTGCCAACCTGGTCGGATTCCCCAAGCTCTAAGCGGGTTTCATACATCTGACAAAATAGAGCAATGGACGTAGTGCGATACAACGGAATATGGATGAAGATTGTTCCGAAACCATACGAACCTGAGAGACAGACGAACAATATCGCTTGGAGTATGATACTGAGCCCTACACTAAATCCTGCGTCGGCATATCGCAAATGGTATGCTACTGAGCAAGAAAACGCTAAAGTTTTATACCCGTCATTTCGTAAAGATGGAACTTGAGTTCATTTTCCTTATTCTAGGATGGATAGCAATAGGGGTAGTCGCATACACTGTGTACGTCAACACGATTCTGACATTAGAAGTTCCACCATCTACAGGGTCTGCGAGTAGAACAGAAGAGACCTCGAAAACGACACCTAGGTTTATCTTCTTTTCGAGCACACACTGTCCTTGGTCCAAGAAGGCGCGCCCTCAGTGGGACGCGTTCGTTGAGGATTTGAAGACGCATCCGACTACCTACGGAGGAAAGAAGGTGTCTCTCGAAGAGTATGACGGAGATAATCATGCCGATCTTCTGAAGAAACATAACGTCACTGGCTACCCCACCTTCAAACTCATTGTCGACGGCAAAGAGACTGAAATGAGTGCAATACCTTCTCAAGACACGTTTCGAGAATTCCTAGTGAAGTCCTTAGGTCCCGAGGAACACCCTCAGTTGAGTCCCAGCACTCAGTAAAATATCCGGAATATCCATTTGCGACAGATCAGAACTGCTTTCCAAGTTTTTGTAGGTCAATGACACTGTTTGGGCATTCCTGTTAAACATTTGACCGGCACGCATTTTCAATGTGTGAATTTCGCTAATATAATCGACAGGAGACATAGTCTCAATCCGACGCGGTGTAAGAATACACTGCCTCCGTTTGGGAAGAACAAGAATGAGTGTATCCTCTTCGATATTTGGCACAATGCACGAAATAGAAGGCAATAGAATGTCTCCGTCAATATATGCCTTTCCATAGAGTTCATACGGCCTGAATGCTCCAGGAAAGCAGCACGATGCCTTCAGAGCATCGAGGACTGAGACTTTATCTGAGAATAAGGATGGAACTCCGTCTGTAAGGTTCGTTGCGACTATATAGAGCGGCATGGATGCCTCTGACATCGTCTTGGTCCGAATATCAAGTCCAGCATCATCAAACAGGCCAAGAACTTGCTTTTCAAACGAGTCCATTCCACCAACTCCTTTTGCAGAGAACGCGGCCGCAACACTTTCAAAGTCAAATGTTGGTAGGATCGCTTCGAACGAAAGGTATTTTTGAATAAGGTCGTGCGCTTTCTCCATAGGAAGTCCAAATGCGACATATGTGGCGACGACTGACCCAATCGATGACCCATACACTCCGTCCGGAAAATGGAGGGATTGGTGCTTGGATAGTTCGAGTAGGGCCCCGACATGGAGTATACCTTTCACGCCTCCGCCACTCATAACGAGCTTGCGAAACGGCAGACGCATTCTTTTAGTGATACATAGCAGAGATGCTGAAAGCGAATGATTTATGGAAAGAGCAGGAAGAGAGACGTGAGAACCGAATGGCTGCGATGGGTCCTGTGATTGCGCAAATCCAGGCAAAGATAAAGCAGCAAGCCATTCATAACCCCAACGCGCCATACATCCTGTATGACGTGCCAACCTACGTGTTTGGTTACCCATTGTTTGCTCTGAAAGACGCGTTTGAGTTCTTAGTCCGCGAGTTCACGAAAGCAGGTTATTGGATTTGGATTGTTGAAAACAAGTTCCTCTTTATTTCTTGGGTAAAACCCGTAAAGGGACGTGACGGAGGCAGACCTATTCTAACTACGAATTACCGCCCACAAGTCTACGATCCTACGACAATTGCTTTTTTACCGCATGAAAGGTAAATGGCAGGGATTCCCCATGTTGTCTTTTACGTGCTCCTCATAGTTCTCATGGAAACTCTCGCAATGTCCTGCTTCAAAAAGAGTTTAGACGATTCTCGATTCTTTTTGGTCGGTATACTTTTCTATACGGTTGTCGGATACTTGTTGTGTCAGACGTATCACAGGACAGGTATGGCAATGACCAATGCATTGTGGTCGGGTCTGTCCGTGCTTGCCACTACAATTGTTGGCGTGTTGATGTTCAAAGAAGTTCTTCACTTTCACGACTTTATTGCCATTGCCATGATTGGTGGAGGTGTGATGATATTAAAAGTCACAGATTAAACAAATGGTCGTGTATACAGAGAACGTGTTCTCTCATAAACTCTACGCATCTGACATCCAGAATTTGAGTTTGAACATTGCCCTGCTTTCCATCCTATACGCATTCCTCGGAGGAGTTGTGTCGTTTGTCTTCCATTATCTGTTTGATGAATTCACAGACGAATGGAAAAAGAAATCTACTCTGTTCCAACTGTTTGATATCGCAGTCGAAGTCTCCTTACTTGCTCTGATTGCGTTCTGGTCCGTGTTCACAATCAATACCTCTGCACCCATCTTCCCCGTGCGCCACGAAATGGCCGCGTTTGTCGACACGTATACGTCTGGCATGTTCTTCATGTATGCAATTTTCTTATTCATGAACGATTTGGGTGAGAAATTGAAGTATGTGTATGAGAAGAACTTTGACACGCCTCTCAAGGCAATATTGCCAACGGAAGGTTCGATTCTAGACTTATCTCTGCGTTATTCCAAGTAAAAAACGGACTTGCGAACTTATACGTTAGAGCATTCAACATGGACTGCCTACACGAAAACCTAGTTACAGAGGAAGGCCAGCATATATGCACGGATTGTGCTCGTATTTTAGATACAGTCATTGACGAAGGAGCAGAGTGGAGACAGTATGAAGACCATAAGGGCGAAGACCAGTGCCGCACTGGATTCGTGACATCCGATTTACTTCCAAATTCATCGTATGGGTCCGTCATGTCCCACCGGGGAATTGCGTCGGGAAATAAGGAACTGAAAGGAGTTCAGAGATTGACATGTTGGTCATTATTCTCAAACAGTGAGAGGTCTTGGATGGGTATATTCGATGCGATTCAGTTGCCGTGTACGCATGCCGGTCTTCCAAAGTCTGTTATGCTGGATGCCTGTGGACTCTATAAGCAGATGGAGGATGCTCAAAAGGTGCGAGGTGATACGAGGCGTGCATGTATGGGCGCAGCTGTGTTTGTGGCATGTCGTAACCAGAACGCATCCAGGACACATGAAGAGATTGCAAAGATGTTTCAGGTCAATATTCGAACATTGTGTAAGGCCATCGCCCGATTCTCTCAAACGGAGAATACCGTTTTGGATACTCAGTTTGGAATTGCAGAACGCCTTACATCGGATTTGGGATTGAATGATGGCCAGAGACAGAAAGTTATGGACATGTTGTTGGAGTTATCGACCCATGACGGCGGAGAACTGGAACATACTCCCAAGACTATCGTTGCCGGCGTCGTAGCACATATCATGGGTTTGAGTACCAAAGTCGAGATGAAGAACGTTTCCGAGTTATCGAAAGTATCGGTATTAAGTTTGTATAAAATCGTAACGAAACTCAGAACTTCGCAATAAACCATGCAACATATCCTCCTCCTTGTGACACAGTCATTGTAAAAGATCCGTTAATAGGAACTACAGATACTAGAAAGCTACCGAATCCTGATTGACTTGTAGCTACGATCACGCTTGTTGCAGTTACTCGCGAATGATAAACTGTCATAACCTCTCCGTCTGGGAAGTCAGTTCTTCCACATTGCGTCGTATATGGATTGCCAGCACTACCGTCTTCGTTGGACGCTCCTGCTCCAAATATCAGATTATGAACATTCACCAAATCAGTTTTTGACACGTATCCATTCGCCCCGTCACTGACGATCTTGGGGGAAATGATATGTTGAAGGATATTTTTAACGGTCGTTGTGTTTGCGAAGGGGTCTCCAGACATTTGTATATAGAAAACGGAAACTATCTAACTCCTTTCTGTTTTGTATAAATATGGACCCTCTCTTCGATCCCTCTACAACCACTCTCGGCCAGCGCTACACTCTCTTCCCCATTTCCCCATATGAAGAGGACCTCTATGCCCTCTACAAGAAGGCCGTAGCATCCTTCTGGACCTCCGAGGAGATTGATTTCAGCAAAGATAAGGAAGATTGGAATAAGTTGACGGAGAAGGAGCAGTATTTCATTAAGCACATTCTGGCATTCTTCGCGGGGTCGGACGGAATCGTTCAGGACAATCTTGCATCCCGATTCCAGCGCGACGTCCAATCTCCCGTTGCCCGGCTCTTTTATGCATTCCAGAATGCGATCGAGGGCATTCATTCCGAGACCTATTCGCTCCTCATTGACCAGTATGTGAAGGACAAGGACGAGCAGCGCAAGTATTTCCGTGCAATCGATGAGATTCCGTGCGTCCGGGAGAAGGCTCTATGGGCAGTCAAGTGGATTGATTCGGCAGAGGATTACGCCACTCGTCTGGTGGCGTTCGCGTGCGTCGAAGGCATCTTCTTCAGCGGCTCGTTCTGCGCGATTTACTGGATTAAGAAGCGCGGTCTTCTACCTGGACTGACATTCTCCAACGAGCTGATTTCTCGTGACGAGGGTCTTCACACCCAGTTTGCGGTGGCAATGTACCACAAGTTGAAGAATAAGCTTGATGCTTCTACTGTCAAGGATATTATTGAATCGGCAGTGGAGAAGGAGACTGCATTCATCTGCGATGCTCTGCCCTGCTCTCTGATTGGAATGAATGCCCGCGACATGACCCAGTACATTCAGTTTGTTGCTGATCGTCTTGCCGTCCAGCTCGGTATTCCCAAGATTTACTCAGCCCAGAACCCCTTTGATTTCATGGACTTGATTTCCATGGAGGGTAAGACCAACTTCTTCGAGAAGAAGGTCAGTGAGTATTCAAAGCCTGGAGTGGGTATGAACCAGAAGGATATGGAGATCCGACTGGACGAAGAGTTTTGAACGGTTGACGCCTCGAAATTAGAGTCGCGACATAAAAACACTTGAGAGCTGATGTGATATGCCATGCGCTGTGATACAGAATGTAATCATTGGAACCGTGTGCAATCGCATTCAACAGAATAAGGACGAAATTCAAAAGGTAGATTTTTAACGTATCGTCATTGTGAGACAAATGAATCTCATAAAATGCCCAATAACATGCTGCGACATAATCCATAACAAGGACGATGTTTGTTGGTTCACTGTATGCGTGCCAAACTACCGAAATTGTCGATGAGACGATAATTGCGGTCTTGTATTCATACAGATCGTGTGGATATACCGGGATTACCGATAGGTAGTGAGGGAGCGTAGTTAGCACGAGGAGCATTATTTTATATACGAGGTGGTGTATGTAACCGCTTCATCTCGTATCTTATAGGCTTGAATCAGAGGTCCGAACTTTATATCTGTTAGTAAGATGAATCCTGCTACAGAAACGAGCAACGAGTCTTCAAACGATATGCTCTTGGTGTAGAATAGCCAGAACTTTATTCCGAGATACAGTCCAAGCGATACTCGAAGTAGAAGATCTGCAAACTCAAACACCCAATATTTTGATATCTCGTATCCTTGATGGTCGAGAATAATGTGAACCAGAACGATTGATTTCAGAATGAGGAAATACCAATGATGTGGTAGGATATGCATTTATAAGTCTGTATGGTTTATTTCAGGGTGCGAGTGCTGAGGATGTAGAGGAACATCGAGTTCAGGATCGCGAGAACGATGGTAGGCAGTGTACGCAGAAGCATCATGAATCCGCGCTTGGGACTGGATGTCATGATGTAGAGTTCCGCCAGAACCAAAATTCCTGTCGCAATCAGCGCAATGATGAACATCGCGTAGTAGTAGGTCGTCACCGTCTCGTTCGAGACATTCTTCGTGATTTCAGATTCTTCAGGCATTTATTTACAATACAGTATTTTTTACCGAATGCGCTTATTGTCAATGTAAGTGATGTTCTGGCTCACGCGAGCCCAAGGAAGGGCCCGTGTCTTTGGTGCCACGACCTTATTGGTGAAAGAAGGCAGGAAATCCACTAATCCGGAGGTGCGGATGATAGGTTGGTATAGGTGGGTCAATACCTTCACATTGTTGTCGCGTGTTTGACCTTGGAACGCACGAAGTTTGGATTGACGCGTGAACGCTGAAGCATCTGGAGTCGGCATTTGTATTGACTAGCGTTAAAACTTACAGAATGAATACTATGAAACTACTAAATGGACCTCACATATGCTAGTATTCTCGTTCTTGCCGCAATGGTGTTTGTGGTGTCCGGTATGGTCGGATATCTGTATTGGCAGCACACGCGCCTCCAGCAGCATGTGCAGTCTCTGTCTCTCGTAGTCACCTCCCTCGTGACCCCTGCGCCGGCAGAGGAGACTTGCCCTGAAGTTCATCAGCCTGTCACTGAGACCGAAACCGAGGCGGAGGTGGAGGTTGAAGAGGATGCACCTGTTGACGAGGACGATCGCCTGTCTGTCGAGCACGTCACTGCGCCCCCTCCCGCCCCAAAGGAGGAGGTTGATATTGACGACCTCCAGACGAAGACCGCGGTCCAGCTCCGCGAACTTCTGACCCAGAAGGGCATTCCGTTCGGAAAGCGCGACTCCAAGTCTGCCCTCATCGAACTTCTGAAGGCCACTGCTTAAACATTAAACACACAACAACACAATGAAACTCGTATCATTTGACGTAGGGTTGCGCAACCTAGCATTTTGCGTGATGGAAGGAACAACTCGCTCCAATGTAAAAATTTTACACTGGGACTTGATTGACGTTATGGCGGAATCGGCAGGACATGATAACCCCAAGTGCTTCAAATGTAAGAAAGCCGCAAATTACATGAAACACGATGAATCGGCGTATGCTTGCAAAACACATTGCCCAAAAGGCGCCAAACCTACCACTAAAACATCACTGAACAAAAAAGAGTTGAGTGTTTTGAAAGTGGAAGCATCTGGAGTAAATTTGGAAGGTAAGACGAAGAAGGAGCTTGTAGATAAACTGTTTGCTCATTATTCTGCGAATGTTTGGAAACGATGTATCAAGTCGGCAAAGCAGTGTTCCGTCGTAGACTTGGCAGGACCGATTGCTCAATGCTTAGAAGCCCGCAAAGATATGTGGAAAGATGCCGATCTGATTGCGTTCGAGCAACAACCGGATAAGCGCATGTTGTGTGTCCAAGCAATGCTCCATATGTGGTTTGTGTGCCAAGGGTTCAAGTGTAAGGGAGTATCTGCAGTTCATAAACTCACCAACATGATTTCGCTCGAAGATTCCACAAAAACCTATAAGGGCAGAAAGAGCACGGGAATCGTTCACGCTACGGAGCTTGTTCCTACCGAAACATGGAAATCCTATATGTTAAAGCATCCTAAGAAAGACGATCTTGCCGACTGCTTTTTACAAGGATTGTGGGTGATGGAGCATTAATGCGTTCTAGTTTTCAGAACTGAACCGTTCAGATACAACAAATGGAAGGTATTATCGGAGCAGATATGTTGTCAAACATCCAGGTCACGGGCGCTCCGGACACTCGCATGGCAGACATTCAAACAATTGATTTCCCAGAGTTTTCGGGAGAGTCCGCGCAGTCGGCACCTGCTCCCCGTCTTTTTCCGACTCTGAACGAGACCGGTCCTTTTGAGAGTTCCGAAGGTCTTCAGAACATGAATGCGGACGCGTTCTCTCAGCATACGCCCGCACCTCGTCGTATGTCCGAGGAACACACGATGAAGGAGAAGTACGAGATGCTGAGGAAGTTCGAGCGTCTTCAGAAGATGGGTGTGCCTATGCGCAAGCGCTTCACTCTCGAGTCGCCTCTTGAAGAGATGAAGATGGAGTTGGAGTTCATGAGGCGCGAGAAGGCTATGGACCAGACCATCAAGCAGTTCTGCGATTGGTATATTACCGGCATGTCCGCTATGGAGTGGGGGTCGAAGAATGTGGCGATGATGAAGGCGTTTGGATTGAATTTGGACGGTCTTTCGGAGTCGGCGCAGATGAATGTTGTGGACATGGAGGAGGATTTCGAGGAACTGTATGACCTCTACGGCGACAAGATGAAGATGCATCCTCTCGTTCGTATCCCTATTCGCACATGTATGATGGTGTATATGGTTCACTTGACCAATCAGATGGCACGTAAGGCGCCTATTCCGAATATCGATGAGGTTCTGCGCACGAACCCGGACATTGCCCGCCAGTTGGCTACGGCCGCGATGCAGCAGCAGACGCGTGACATGAAGTCTGCTCCTCAACCTCAGATGCCTGCGTATGTCCCTGCTGCGCCGTCCGCGAACCCTATGGCTGGCCTTGCCAGTTACATGAGTTCTATGATGCCTCCTCCACCGCCCCAGCAGACTCAGAACGCGAGTAGGGTTCCCACCACAATCAAGAGTCCTGTGAAGATTGCGCGCCCAAACGCCCAGCCTCCTTCCGCATCGTTCGCGCCTCCTCCCCCAACCCGCGAAATGAAGGCACCAGGACTTCCTAACCTAGATGATCTGCTTGCGCAGGTTCAGAAGGATACGAAGAAGGTCGCGATGCCCCCTCCCACGCCGCGTAAGGGTGGATCTACCGGCAAGAACTCCGTGAGTTTCAAGCTTTAAGTATTACTTCCTATCTATCTAGGTGCGAGTCACCAATGCTGCATACATATTAGTACTAGTTGAAGTAACAATTGTTGGGTTTCCAGAATACAAAGCACAAGTATCACTCAGTGTGCGTCGTAAGCCAGAATTATCAGTGTACTTGTAAGCCTTACAAGTCGTATTTTCGCAGCATCGTACTCCACATTGGCTGGCATTATTGACATCAGTAAGGTCGCTTCCTATTTTGGTACCTCCGACAATAGTCTTTCCTGATATTGCAGTCCCAGGTGTGCAAGTCGACCCCGAAGTTGTCCCTGTCCCTGTCCCTGCTGCCGTTGCCGCTGCCGCTGCCGCTGCCGTAATATGGGCAATTAAACCTCCTGAGAACTTAGGATCACCAGGCGATTCGGTGACGGGTCCTTGCTTTAAAAAGCACTGCGAGTTGCGCCCGGCACTCATGTACGTCCAACCAGTGCACAACGGATCCGCACAGCATTCGCCTTGACACGAGTTCGCACTCCCATACAGAGTCGGAGCACCGTCCCTTAACGACATACCATTCACCAGAGTGCTTGATTTAATTTGGCCAAGTATGCATTGACTTCCATCCTGAAGATTTCTAGTGGTCGTAGGCTGTGCAGAATCAGGCAGCAGCGATGAAGGTGGTGGCGGTGTCGATGCTACTGTTGTCCCTGTCCCTGTCCCTGTCCCTGTCCCTGTCCCTCCACCGCTGTTACCTGAAACAGGACGAGGAAGATCCGGCTGGCAACTCTGTCCTGCTATAGGGCATGGATTCGCCCTTCTGCGTGCAGCTTCAGCAGCAGCATTCCGGTCTGCAAGAGAGGTTGTCAGAATGAATCCTTCGCGCGCATACAGCGACTTCGACTGGTGGAGTCCTGTAGCCATCACGACGAATGCGGCAGTGAGAAGCAATGAGTGAATGATGTCCCGCGTTCCGATGAAACACACAGCAAAAATAGCAAGCCGACGAAGGATTATATTCCGCCTATACTCTTCGTCGTTGTCGCTGAATTCATGTAAGATGTCACGACTTGTTGTATTCAGTACCAACATCATGATCCCTGTGAACAGGAGTGTGGTGTCCACTTTATCAAGCATCTCTTATTCAGAAGGGGCAAAGTTTTCAACAGAGCAGGACATCGATGGTACTGGAAGATCTGAAAGGATGCTTCCGCCATTGGTAGGTGGGGGTGTTGTAGTTGTCGTCGTCGATGATGCGCTTGGACCACACAGAATGCCATCCTCAGTGGTTCCTGCAGGACATTGTTCATAGCATCCGGGTGCCCCCTCTACTGCGAATGCTCCAGCAGGGCAAATGATTTTTCCGCCTCGGACGGAGACACCTCCTTCCATCTTCACGCATTCCCCTGCTCCGCCTAAGTATGTGTAACCAGCTTCACATGTTGGTGTTTCGGATCCCCCATATTTAGGACGAAAGGTTGAGCCTGGAACGCCGCAAGGACGCTGTGGACCCCCGCCAATCCGAACCTTTCCATCCGGACACGGTGAATTGGGATCCATATCAAGTCCTTCTCGTATCGTCTGGTTGATATACACAATGAACATTCCTAGAATGAGGATTCCGATAAGTCGCCTATAGTCCATTATTTAGAACGCAGCAAAATCGGTTTGTCCTGACCGCTTATAGTTCGCATAACTCTCGAGATTACACGACATTACTGGAGCAGTTCCGTCCGCAGCTCCGGTTCCATTGCTGTTTCCACCTGCAGACCCACCTCCTCCAGAGCCTCCTCCATCTCCTCCGCCCCCCACGGGTGCGTCCCCAGGACCCGGGACCCTGTCAGGAGGATTATTTCCGGCGTCAGGAGAAGCGGATCCGCCGTCAACGACAATCTGCGAACACGCGAATGCTCCTTTATCGGTCAACGCCTTAATTCGTTCCCACGTCATCGATTTGTCCAGGTTCGTGCAATAGTTCTCAACCCCACACGGGTTGCAACCTGGGAGAAGATACCTTTCGCTCTTTCCAGTCGGAATAAAGTGGACGCCATCTCTTCCAGGATCCTTCGGTTCTGCATCAGGATCGCTTGCCATCACAAACTTACCCAATGAAGAGTCAAACCCTTCGCGTCCTCCGCGCGAAATGCTGATAACAAGCGTCAGCAAAAGAAGTCCGCCCACAATCTTACTCTGGTACAGCGTAACATACGCGGCTCCTGCAAAGGCTGCAAAGAGTCCGACAATGTTGTTCAGAATCGCACTTACAAACGCCGGAGGGGGCATGGAGAAAAATACAATGTAAAGCACCACGGCAACGGCTGCTATAAGTTCTTGGCGGCGCATTTGTTAAAGTGAATTGTAATATTTTTCTGTATGTGGAAGAGTAATGGCAGATATTGTGGAAGTGTGGGGGTCATCCTTTCAATCTCGTAAACCCCTGAATAAACCTGGTTCTGAACCGAAACGAGATGCCCAGAAAGAAGGGAGAGTCGCAGCATCGCCTGCCGAAAGGACTCAGATCGCCAGATTCCAGAATAAGAACGCCATTGACGATCTTACCAAGAGTCTTCCTATCGTCCAGACGGACGAAGAAGGTGAACGTAATTTCCAGCCCACGAAGTCACGCGCCATCCGCAGTCCCGACAATTTTCGTGAAGAGATGACCAATGAATATCCCTATGCCCCTCCTGGATTCCAGGTTCAGGCGCAGGAATTGAAATTGAATAAGATTTTGAGCATGATCGAGCAGAATAAGACCGGATATGAGTCGGCGTCTACCCACGATGCCCTGCTGTATGTCTTCACAGGCATTTTCTTCTTGTTCACGCTCGACACGTTTGTCCGTCTCGGAAAGCGTCTACGTTGAAAATGGATTGGACTTTCGGAATGTAGGAATAGTAATATCACAATGGACTCCGTAATTCTTTCCCGCTCTCGCAAGTATGGTCGCAACATCATCGCTGATTCTGACTTCGCAAAGCTCGTGAAGCTTCCTGAGGATCTACAGGCCCCCACTCCCGATTGCACTTACCATCCTCCTTACTTCTTCTTCGCATCCGAGCTTTCGGTTCCTGCTGTCCCATATCCTCGCAACGAGGAGAATATTGCAACATATGCCGAGCTGAAGAAGACCCAGATTCGCCACTGCATTCCCAATCGCAAGAATTATGTCGATTACGTGTCTGGAAAGACATATAACACGCTGGAAGAGTGGGCAGTGGATAACGGCAAGACGCTCGCCGACGTTCTGTATGGCATCAACTACGTCCACTTCATCGACCAACAGTGGGCATACGGTCCAGTAGTGTATCACATGCCTCTGGATGTGCTGGTTGACCATATCATGCCTCAGAAGAAGGTGGTGAACGCTGACCCTGCGATGATTATTATTGACCGGGAGCGAATGACGCGGCTCATTGGAATGATGGAGGAGGCAACTGCGGAACTAAAGAACTTCGTTTAAGCGCGCAACGAAAGACGCGACTCAAAACTAGAAAAATCATCAAACCCATTATCCAAATACTCAATTTCAAACATCAAGGTAAAGTTAATGTTTGTATTGGATGTGGCGTCTTCAAGATTGTTATTCGAGACATTTTTGTCTGCGACGAGTCCATCGCGCGTCCAGTAAATGAAGCCCTTGTTCCCCTGTAAGTCGTGAGTCCGAGCACGAATACGCATCCTGTCAAGCTTACGAATGGGAGGATTGAAGTGCGAAACATTGTCGGGTCCCGACTTGTCGCTGTACGAATTGAAATACTCTCCAGAAGCGTGTACCTGAGGCATAACCGGAATATGGGCAAAAAACCCGTCTGTGAATGTCGACTTGTCAGCAGCAACAGTGGTCTCATCGACCTTATTTGCCTCATCAATGTCGAGTTCAAAATAGTAATAATACTGATTGAGAGCAACATCAGTAGTATAGGTTGTTGAATCGCTGTTGGTGTTCGGTCCATTCGTGTAGTAGTGCTTGAGTGCTCCCGAGGTAGACAATGCAGAAGCAAGAGCCAGTGGCGGGAATTCTGCACTGATAAGGCGTATAGATGTCACCGTTTCGTATACGCGAGGCAAGTACACTATGAAATCGCCGTTCGTGTAATACTTGGAACGATCGCGATCCGCCGAATCAATTTGAACCTTCTTACGAACCGTCCGGAGCACTGGGTTGGGTTTGGACTGAGACACGACTGTGCCATTATAGTCGTATGCTCGGTTCATTTCTTTTACTAAATACAACTCTTTTATTCAACCAAAAAAGCGTTAACTTTTTCGGTTGTGTATTTTTAATTAGAACTTGAGGTTGCCCATCATATCCGTAAAGTCTTCGTCTTCTGCAAACACTTGTGCCATTCGGCGCATGCCGATGTTGAATCGATGGTAATCAGGGACAGAGAATGTCTTGTAGGTTCGAATATCCGCGCACAGACTCTCGAGGAGTGTCTCTACCTCCACTGCCCATGCCCGAAAATTGTGGTCCTTGATATCGGGATTGAGGAGCGACATGTCCGGCCAGAAACCGCGGTATAGCAGTATGCGGTCCTTTTGTTCTTCCATCCAGTCTTCCGTGATGCGATCTCCTCTCTCCACATGGCGAATCGCATCAATAAGAAACCCATAATTCGATTGCTTCTCCTCCGTGGAGTAGTTCATTCTTTGCTCTCAGTATGTTCGTCCTTCCTACCACATTATTAAATCCATTTTCGATAAATGAAGTATTTGATTGTCAAGGGATGGTTGGGCTTCGGAGACCGTCTTGAAAGTTTGAAGATGGCAGTCGCGTATGCACTCCATTACAATCTACAAATCTATGTCGATTGGCGCGATCCTATGTGGAGCCACGGGTCTGAAGATTTTTATACGTATTTCAATCTCGTGAATATGCCGGTCCTAAAATCTCTTGATGATATTCCTGCCGACGCAACATATCACCCAAAATACTGGAAGGGACATTTGGATGAGCATATCTCTTACGACTTTGTTCAGCAACATAAAGACGAAGGTCTTGATTTAGGTGTTTTAAAAGATCCTTATGACGCGGACGTCGTAGTTGCATCGAGTATGGGCATACGTATGCTCTACCCAAACTCTACATTTTTTGCGAACGTGTTTCGAGTCGTCGATCAGCGTATTATCCAGAAGGTTCGCGAACACAAATCGAAATATCCCGTTGAACAGTCGTGGGGCATTCATATTCGTGGGACCGACCGTTTGAGGCCTCAAAAGCGAATGATGAGCATTCAATCAATTGTTTCAAACATTACAATCAACGGAGGCATGAATAAAGCACATATGGTTGCAGTATCGGACGACAAGGAGCATTTGGAGATATGGAAGCGCTATTATCCGAACACTTATGTGATTAGCCAGGTTGCTGTCCAACAATCCTCTCAACCAGGTAAAGGAAATCATACTTTGGACAAAAATACTTTGAATGGAACTAAGGATTTGACAAATGTGGATATGCTGATTGATTTTTTAATTTTGGCTTCGTGTGAGCGCATTTTTACTACAATTAAGGACAGTAGGTTCACCCAAGAGGCAAGGCGCTTACATCCGTTTGTCAATGTAATTCTCAGCTGAGGCGAGTCTTACACCAACAATACGCCATAGACAGAATCAGGACAACGATCGTCGCGATGCAGAAAATAGCAATCGGCTCCATGTGTTTACTTTTCTTTACAAGCTTCGCCAAAGTTCGTTTTCAACGAGAATAACTCATAGATCTTGCCTCGTAGAAAGAAGTGACTACGAAGATAACAATCATGATAATAACGATAGTAACTAGAATACCGGCGTCCATGTTTTGAGATTGCTGATTCCTAGGAGCAAAACGGAAATCCATTTTCAAACCTAGAGAAAGCATATATGGCACTGACGATTCACGGATACAGACTTCCGAAAACAGACGTTAAGAATCTCGTTCATCTGAAAGGCATTCTGAACGTCCGCCCTTACGTCCCATCCGTGTTCGTAAAGCCCCAGTTCGTCCAGCGTTACCCAGTTTACCTAGAGTCTGCGGAGCATATATACGTTCCCAAACATTATGGCATTGAAACGTTCGGGCCACCAAGTGTTTCGTATCGCGACGTACCAAAAACAGAGGACAAATATTGGGAGTTCTCGGGCTCAATTCGACCAGCGCAAGAACCCGTCGTTAATTCCTTCTTACTTCCAACCCCTCGTGATGGAGTCATTTCACTACAAACCGGCGGCGGTAAAACCGTCTGCGGTCTCTACATCGCGTCGCAACTCAAACTACCTACTCTTGTCTTGGTCCACTCTGGGTTTCTAAAGGACCAGTGGGTCGAGCGCATCCAAGCATTCCTTCCAAAGGCACGCGTCGGGACCATTCAGGGCGAGATCCTAGATATTCAAGACAAGGACATTGTGGTTGGCATGCTTCAAACTATATCCATGAAGAAGTTTCCACCAAAGACGTTCTCAGGGTTCGGGCTCGTGATTGTCGACGAATGTCATCACATTGCATCTGAAACATTCGTTCAAGCGATTCCCAAATTAACATCCAAACATATGCTGGGTCTGAGTGCGACTCCAGAGCGTAAAGATAGATTGATGCATGTCATCAATTGGTGCTTGGGTCCGATGCTCTATCAGTCCAATTCAGCGGAAAAGGTGGATTCTGGCGTCAAGGTGGAAGTCATGGAGTTCGAGACAGAGGACGCAGAGTTCAATACGGTCATCAAAAATCAGGCAGGAGTGATGTTCACATCTCTTATGGTGAATAAACTCACCGAGTACGAACCTCGCAACCAAATGCTGATTGAGTTACTGAAGGATGTGTTTGAGGAAGAAAACCGGCAAATTCTGGTTCTGACCGATCGAGTAGAACATACCAAGAAACTCTTTGAACTGCTTCCTCCAGAAATTCAGGCGCATACTGGGATTCTCGCAAGAGGGATGAAACCTGCTGTGAGAACCGAGTTTTGTGAGTCAAAACGAATTCTAATTTCTACCTATCAATTAGTTAAGGAAGGATTTGATGTCGCCTCTCTCAATACGCTTGTTATGGCGACCCCTCGACCTGATATCGAACAAATTGTTGGACGAATTCTCCGAGTGGAGAAAGCGAAGCGAACTGTTGCGCCGCTCATCTTTGACATTGTGGACTCCACATTTCGTCGCCAGTTCCAAGCGCGTTTAACTCTCTACAAGGAGCGCAACTACATCGTCGAGAAAGTCATGATGGATTAAGCGACCACCAAAGCATCAATCGCAGAAGAAGCAGAAGACGTGTAAGCAAGAAGCATTACACGAAGATCGGCAATTTTTTTGTCAAGAATCACCTTGTAGGACGCCCGAATAGTCTCGTCGGAGGAAGACGCATATTCAGATGCCATCTTCTTGTAATCCGCGATTACAGAAACCATAGTCGAAGGGAAAATTTGAGAATTCATAGGGAGTGGGAGCGTAGGCATTTTATATACTCTGCAGAAACTAGTATCCTAACCTTAAACACAAAAAACAACAGGTGCAATCACACCATTCTTCATTAAACTCCTCCTCTAGCTGGTCTAATGTGATTTGCGCCATTACATTCTATACAAGTTAAACTCCATCACCCTCTCCAAAATCATACCTCCTATCCTCGCCGTAATCGCCCTTATCTCTATCCGCTCTGTCCCCATAATCACCATAGTCCGTTTCGAGTGCGTGTCCACCCTCTCCAATCGGCGCTTCTCCATCCTCAACATCCCTAGTCGCGTTATGCCCATCTTCCGGCATGTTTTCGTCCATATCCTGAATCCCTCGCAGCGTCTCTTCGTCCTGATCCACAGTTTCCTGCTCTCTGGCGAATATCCTGCGATCCTCGTTCGTGATAATGTATCCTGCCAGTCCAATATCCAGCAACTGTTTTGTCACTTCACGTTCTTGGTCTGGCATCTGCCTCATACGCTGCTTGAACGTCTCGCGCTCCTTTGCTCTCAAAGAATTCTGTATTTTCTCTGCGTCCTCCTTCTTCAGAAGAACCATACGCATAACTAGATCCTTACGCACGGCACGCTGTAAGATAAGTTCCGTATTCTCCTTCTTTGCAACAGAATGTAAGAACTTGAATATCAATCCACGCACCGTATCGCGCAACAAGGACGGATCAATCGTAGTATCCAAAAGAACAAGCGATTCTCTGAAAGCACTATTGGCCGAAGGTTTCAATAGATCCATCAATCTATGCAATAGCGTCATCAACGCGATTCCGTCGTTCGATTCATTCACGAATCTTTGAAGACCTGGGACCTTTAATGCGGGAAACTTTAACTGAAGGTTCGCAGTATTATCCTTATCGTTTACTCTTTGAAGAGCAACTCCCGAATCTGTTTGAATAGGAACAGTCGTGGCATGTTTCGCAGGAAGGATTGCGTCCGATAATCTCGTGGGCATCTGGCGGACATTGGGACCCTGTTTTGGTTGAAGAACCGATGTAGGTTGAACGGAATTACATAGAGGGTTTGTGGGTTGCTGGTCCAAAGTCTCAGAAGGCGCATACGCAGTCTTCTCGAATATCATAAGAGGTAAAGTCTTCGTGCTGAGTACTGGTTCGTCCGACGGAACACTGTTATAACGAATACGAGCATCTTCGAACTGCGCCGCATAATCTTTCGTAGAAATGCTCTTTAAATACTTCTCGGACTCGGTCTTCAATGCGTCCTGCTTCCCCATGACTTGACGCACGAACGGAACAATAGATCCAGTAAAAGACCCTGGAAACGCCTCAAACATCCCCTTGAGCATGAAGAGAAGAGTGTCGAGTATCCCCTTGACCTTCGTGTCGTTCGTGTCACGAGGAAACCCGGACAGAATCAGAGGACGAGACCCAAACGACCTTCTAGGGATGAGGAAAGGACTGTGCGTCTGTATCAAGACAACCGCTCCAACAAACCCCAAAGTTCCATCCACTCTGTTCCGAGTATCATCATTAAATTTCTTGGTCTTGGAAATCTCGCGGAACGAGGCTGAAAGTCTCCGCATAACATGAAGAACCGGAATCAATTGCTTTTCTTCCGGCAAGATCTGGAGTAACGAAAGAACCAGATAGAACACGGAATCAACAGCGCTTTTTAATTGGAATACATGCTGGAGTCTTTTCAGAGAATTCGAGAACGAATCAATTTGAGATTGGCCGTGGAACGATGGTTCATCCAGCACGCCTTGGGATACAACAAGACGCCCGTCTCCATCAAACTCATCTTGTGTGGCAAACACTTGTCCAACCCTTTCCCCGCAGGATGTGCATACTCGGAACCCTAGGTCTGATGCAGTCCAGTCCCTGTAAAACACTTGAAGATTCTTTTCCATATCGCCCTTGAGGATTGCCAGAGTGTGCTGACACACAATGAACGATCCATTCGCGTCCAAAAACACTCTGTCTACAGGAAGAATATCTTTCAACAGCGTGTCCATTGCATCCACCTTATCTTCATTGGTCCGTTGAGGATCGGCCAGCAACAAAAGAATGTCTCTCCGCAATTCCGATGTTTCCAAATTCTGTGTCGCGTCGTATTTCTGCAACTTGATGGATTCTGGAATGAATCTGTAGGACCGCAAGAACGCCTGATGTGCCTTCAATATTTCTTCCTCGGTATCTTCACGCCAAGGTTTACGACCCATCGCCACTAACGACGCCTGCTCTTCATGTATTGCCGCAATAGGCACACATTTGTCTCCCCGATACACACCGCTATTCAGGAATTCTTCGAATGTATCCGTCTTCAAACACTCCAACGGATCGGATGCGGGAAACTGGGTACTGAGGATTTCTCCAATGGGTTTTACGTTGAGCAAACCGGCTTCGTTTGTTCTCGCCAACAGCATCCGCGAAACCATTGTGCCGGCATCTTCCTGCTGCATCATCCAATGACGAGGATGGACTCCGGCTTTCCAAGGCGACCCGTACATCTTTTGCAGGATTTCGTGAGGAGCTTGGGTATCTGCCGGAGCAGGAAAGTTCACAGATATCGGCGGAGGAGGTTCAAGAATCACATCCACTGGAGGAAACCGCTGCTTCCACACAGACCAAGGAATCTCATTCAAGCGAACATCGTACACCTTCAAATACTTCATGCCTTCCGTGAACGGTTGTTGTGTGGTTGGAACTCCATGTGTCAGGATTGCTTCTACGGACGGATACACTGTCTCAAACTTCTCTTTGGTGATAAGTTTCCCTTCGGCCACAGATTCCAGAAAGGGATGACCGGCAAGTGGATTCGGGATTTCAATCGTTCGAGCATCCATAGAGAATCCTTGAATGCGTATATCGTCCGCCGTATTATCGATCGGGACACCGATAATCTCAAGAGTTCCATCTTCATGGAGTTTCGTGCGTGTGGTCTCAAACATACCCAAGGCATGCACATCTCCGCCCTTTTCCACTCTCGCAACAGTTCGTCCATCAATAGGAGGGTTCTCAGTAGATTCGGTGCGATAGGGTTTTGGCAGAGCATTCAACATCCTAGTATAATACCCCGCGACGGCTCGTTGCTTCTCATCAAAAAGAGGTGCCCACTTCTGAATGTAATCGTATTCAGTCGTGTTAAAGTTGTCTGCGAGCGGATGGACCCAAGAAGGCATACGGACCGTGCGTCTCTTCTTGACAGCATACCCATCCTCAGCGTCTTCTACGGAAGCCAGATATGCATCCTTGACTCGGTCCTGCTCTTTCTCCAATGCCTGGAGTTGGAATCGGGTTGGTTTACCTGCCGGCATCCTAGCCTCAAAGTAATCCAGTAATTGCTCCTCTAAAGTGAAAAACCTCAAATTTTCAGGCCTTTGCACTTCTTCTTCATATTGGAATGTTTCTAGAACTTGGAAGTCCGCGACATCAAATGTAATGATGTCTGCCATATTGTATTTACAGACTCTTTTCTACAATCCCACAATATTCTTCCACGATAGTCTGCGCCGTTGTAAGCACGGATTCGGGCGTTTTGGATGTATGGAACCGAAGGACAGTGTCCGTGCGTAGCGGGTGCGGGATGTCGTAGGACACGAACCCTACATCCGTGCCAGAGTATATGACCTCCTGGAGAAGTGCACACACCGTATGCCCTCCCTGATCAATCTGAATGCGATACTCGTTATCCTTCTGCTTCTCGATATTCGAAGTTGCCTCCTTGATGTAATCTCCAACCATTTTTCGCAGAATCTGGACCGCCATCTTCACGAGTTCCTTGGATGGAATCACGCCAACACTTTCTACATCCAAATCAATCCAATCGGGTCTGCCACGGTCGTCTCGCGAATACGACCGCTGGATGTAGAAGTTATCAAACACGGCAGGAGACCCGGCATTCTCGTCCACGAAGATCCGCTTATCTTCCTTTGCTCGAACCGGGTCGACATGCCACGATGTAGTCGCAGTACAGACCTGCGATGCTGTCTTTGTCTCCACGGCAAGCTTGCCCTTGATATGGACAGACTCAGAAGGTCTGACGCGCAGAAACAGAAGAGGAGCATTCGTGTCGCGGTCGGTCATTAATATCGTGGGGCGACTCGACTCCATAGTGAAATCGTTCGTGCGAATCGTCCTTGTTCCCTCCGCTTGTGGCAGAACACGCAACTCAATCTTTGCGTCGCGAATCGTCGAGGCATCCGTGGGTCGGACATCGACAGGCAACATCTCCACGCGGTGCTTCAACATTTCGTGCGGCAACTGAGTCGTATTCTCCAGAATTTGGACGTCACGAATCACAACCGTAGGAATATCCGTAAGAAGAATACGCCTGAGAGCGTTGGCGAATGTCACTGGAAACTTCTTCAATTCCGTGTGATACACATTTTTGCAATTGGTTTCAGATGAATTCAGAACTTCTGCCATCTTTTTGACGTTATCCATCTCGTTATTCAAGGATCCGTTTTTTTCCTAAAAGTTCATAACGACATGGCTCAACCTTTCCTTTTTTACAGCGACCGGTGTCCCAATTCGAAGCAGGTTATCGAGACTCTCAAGGCTCTCAATAAGACGTCTCTCTATAAACTCGTCGCGGTCGAGAGCATTCCGCGTGCCCAGATTCCTGCGTTCCTAACATCTGTTCCGACACTGTATCATCCCGAAACAAAGGACGTGGTTGTAGGTAAGGCAATTTACGGATACATCGCGAAACCGACGAATGCTCGTAAGGAGATTCCTAGCACTGGTTCTGCTAGCGCTCCTCCCGCATCGTCTGGAGCGGTCGCCCCTCCACAGGCAATTGGGGACTTGTCGCCGTGGGGGTTTGAAGGAACTGGCAGACTCACTGAGAATTATTCCATGTGGGATTCGCCTACATCGTTCGTTGCCGACGGAGGCAGTATGTATACATTCCTCGACGGAAGTGCGCCTGCAAGTTCTGGCGGGGGGTCCGGTCTCCCTGCCGCCGCCGGTCCAGTCACAAAGAACACGCTCGATGACAAATCAAAAACGGGTTCCAATGACGATGTCAAGAAGCGGATGGAAGAGATGGAGAAGCGGCGTGAAAGTGAATTTTCAGGAATCGCGCGTAAGTAAAAATAACAATGGCGCCCCGCCAAATTCTCACCAGCCACTTCTTCGATCAACTCACCACCTTCTGCAAGGAACTTTCCGAGATGTACCCGGATGACCCCGATTTCGCACTGGGCCGAACCACCGCCACTCTCATGCGAACTATGAACCCCAATATGGTTGTCAACTGGTACTACATAAACACATGTAATTTCGAGTCAGAAATCCTTACCAAAAACGAGAAGTTCTTTTTAGACCACTCGTTTCTAGAGTTTCAGGGTGATTTGGACTTCAATCTTCTTATGAAGCTGAAGCAATATGTTCTAACGATGGGTCCTGAATCAAAGGAGTATGTGTGGGTGTACATCCAGAACATGTACAAACTTTCCAAGGCAATCACCACTATGAATAAGTAATTTTAGGAACACTTTCAAATCCACATAAATCTTTTGGTTCTAATGTCAACAATTCCACAAGCGCCGTTTCAGGAGTCGTAAAATTCCGAAACAGTATTTGGTTGACTTCTGCCGGACTCCATTTATAATCCAACTCAGGGAGCGTCCATTCCGCAAACTCCGTGTCGTAAAAACTATTCACCATTTCCTTCAAAATTTGGATATTACACTTGCGGAAATGCACAATCATATCAATGCGTCCAGGACGAATCAGTGCCTTGTCAATGCGCTCAGGGAAGTTCGAGGTGATTGCAAGAATACGCCCAGACGCCTCCAGAGTTCCGTCCAGCAAATTCAGAAGGAACGATAAATCCAGAGGCTCATTCTGCTCCTCTTCTCGATGTGCCTCCATCCACGCATCCTCCTTTGAAATCTTCTGCTCCGTGGGCTTTTTCAGATCACGCCGAAGCACAGAGTCGCCCATCGCATCAATATCTTCAATCACATACAGACGCTCATGGACCGGGATCGTGAACCTCTCCGTCTTCATTCCGTCATAGACATGAATTTCATCATTGAAAAACAAGTGACGTAGTTGTTCCTTGGACTTGATTTGAGAAAGCTGGATGTTCACAATGTGGCGCCGCGCAGTATTTGCAATTGCCTTAATGCTGGACGTCTTTCCACACCCCGGATCACCATGGAACATGAATCCTAGGGTGTACGGAATCCCCTTCTTCTCATACCAATCCCTGCGATTCAGAAAGAAGTCCAAATGATTCTTTAAATGCGTCCTCTGCTCAAAGAAGACGTTTTCGAACGACCGGGTGGTATGAAACGTGTGCTTGGTATATAGAAGGTGGGTGTTCGGCAAAGGATTCTGCGTAGTCTTCTTTGATTTGGTAGGCGTGACCATATCGAAATAATACAAGGCAGTTCCCAACTTATTCGCCATTCGGCGCTCATAGTCCAAATTACATCTATCTACAAATGCCTGGAGATACTGGACTTCGTGGTCATAACAGAACAGTTTGAACTTAATACTCTCTACTTGTCCATCGCTATACTTCAAATCGACCATCTGGAAATACAGGTCGGGCTCCACAAGCACCGGATCAAATTCGTGTGGCAGGTAATCATGATGCGTCATACATATGAGGTTGCGGATTGCAGGAATTGTTGTCACATAGTGAACCACCGAGTCCATCCGTGAATGATTGCTTGCCGATTGGTTATGTGACTTACCCTGCGACGTATGGAGAATGCGTTCACATGTGATGACGGCACGTTGTTCCCTGTTGGGTGGCGGAGGAGGCGTGGATGCCGTCGTGTTCTTCTGCCTTCTACAACACAATCCTTTTAGAGTAGGGAACCACACGGGGTAATTCTGGACGATGCGTTCGTATATGTTCAGAAGAATCATGTTCCGAACTGGACTGGAAGTTCCTCCTGCCTGAACAAGTCCCATCATCAATTGTGTTCTCATTAAGTCCGTGGCAATATTGAACGGTTGTTGGGCCGCCATTGACTAGTTTAAAAAACTACTGTCAAAATGATAATGGGAGATACTACGAAGCATTCTGAAACTGTGACTCCAAGTTGTCCGTGGGGACTTCAAGAAGAAAAGTTGATCGCGAAATGGGCGGATAGGTCTGCTTGCTACCGATGGCTGCACGATGAAGCCGAAAAGAAATATTCGCGTCTCAACATGATTTTGACAATTCCTGTCATTGTTCTGTCCACTTTGACTGGAACGGCAAACTTTGGTCTTGGATCGACGGTGCCTCCAAGTTTTCAGACTGTGGCTCAACTCGGTATTGGCGGAGTCTCTCTCTTTACAGGCATCATATCCACGATTGCAAACTATTTGAGATACGCTCAAAGAATGGAAGCCCATCGCGGTGCTGCCATTTCTTGGGGTAAATTGTATCGCAAAATATCCGTGGAACTTGCTCTTGCTCGACCTCTTCGCGAGAAATGTATGGACTTCATTCTTGTGTGTCGCTCCGAAATGGACAGACTTACGGAACAATCCCCAAGCATTCCCGACGATATTCTCAAGAAGTTCAAAAGCGAGTTCACGAAAGCAGAAGTTGAACTTACCGATCCAATCAAGTGGAACGATATGGAGAAAACAGGGGCGCATCCTATCCCTAGTGAAGAACAAGTTGCCAAAGCAGTTATTGCAGCCACCGACCAATTTAGGAACGTTAAATTGTCTCAATTCAAGAGGATGCTTGGGGTTCCTCCTCCAAAGAAACCTGAAGAACCTCCCCCTGCCGAAACAGTCATTCCTGTGGTTCCTGAAGAGAGGGTTTAATGCGCCTTCAAACACATATCGAGTGTCTGGATGTTGGTGTGGATAGGACGAGACCTCTTGAGACGCAACTGCTGAGATGCCTTTTCAACAACGTCCGTCGATAAAGCCACGTACCGCTTCATGTCCCTCAAAGGTCCTTGGATGTTCATTGTCGGAAACACGAGCCGAATTGGGTGAAGACCCGAAACGACTATATCGTTCGTGCCGCGCGTATACGCTCTATACTGCGCGATATCGAGTGGACCTCCAAAAATACGCAGAAGAGTGCGAGGTGGGGCAGGAGATAGGTCGCGCTGAATATATGCCGGCGCATACATGTGCCTTAGAAGCGTATGACGATTCCACCTCACCGTATCGGAAATATGGATGGATCCGTAGAGGAACGCAAGCGCACATTCCGGAGAACAATAGTGACCTTCGCACGTATACACATTCTTATATGCGTCGTAGGACACTGGTAGAATGCTGGGTGCCCAATCAAACGCGTGGCAGCACCAAAAACAGGATGTGTCGCGAGAATACGAATCACACACTGCCTTCTCCAGAATCTGCTTCAGAAGGTCGCTGCTCATACTTGAAGTATCCTCCATAGACTTCAAAATTTCCGTGTAATTTGTCGTTTGTGTCGTCTTTCCGACATCCGAATATTCCAAACCAAGTCCAGCAGGTTCAATACTTCCATCCTCCACATCCTCTATCTTCAGGAAAAATACGACCGGCGTTTCCTGTATTGGTGTTTCCTTCACGACTGGCGCAACTTTCTTCCTTGGCGGCATTTCTTTAAATATTCTATGCTTGAATTGTCAAAATCAAATATAGAATTTTACTAAATGCGGATCGTTGCAATGACCAACGATGGACAATTGCCAATGATGAAAAACATGTTGAATTCTGCCGAAAAGGCAGGATGGCCCATGCACCTTTTTCATTGCTACATTGTTGGAACAAACCCGAATGCTGCACAGTATAACACAGCAGAGTTTCAATCTTTGACTCTTCGCAAACTCCAAGTGATTTTGGAAAATATGCGCATGGACCGCGAAGTTCTGTGGATCGATAACGACATTGTCCTCTTCCAAAATACAATTGAGAATATGCGCTCTTTACCGGGAAACTTCGTGATGCAAGACGATCTGTGGGGGCCGTGTACTGGATTCTTTCTCGTTCGAACAACACCTGCCTCCATCCGCGCAATGGAAAAAACGATTGCTGGAGTCCAGAACCAAGTTGGCAAAAACGTGATGAACGACCAGCATGTATTTAATAAAGTTTACAAAGGCATTCTTGGTTTACAAGTTACCCTCTTACCCAGAAACGAATACCCGATCGGCTACATTTACTTCAATGAGGGCATTAAGACAGACGCAAAAATGGTTCATAATAATTGGTTACATACGACTGCAGAGAAAGTCGAGCGTTTTAAAGATGCTGGGTTATGGGATGAATCTGACTCTGCGTTTTTGAAAGTCCATGAGTATTCTATTTAGATGTATGCGACAAGGACATCTCCGGGGACATATCCATCCATATATTTAAATTGGTAATCCGGATTGATACGCTTAATTCTCTGTTGAATCATATCGATGTATGACGCATGACCATAGCGAGTTTCTCCCCAAGGATGGCTCTCACGAAGAATCCTAACATCGTCAATAGCAATGACGTTATCATTCCTTGGCAACTTTGAGATAGCGTCTAATTCAAACATTAGGGGGCATCTCGCAATATAGTTTTGGGTTATATTGCTATTATCAATGTGAGCATCTAAGTAAAAGACGACCTTATCGGAAAAATCTGGATTTCCAACAATATAGGATTCAAGATTTGCACTGTCTCCGTGTATAATATTTAGTCGTCCGTTATCAATATCATTTCGAAATAGACTTCTTGCGGTATTGACAAGGTCGTCTCGAATTTCAACCGTATATACCTTTCTGAAACTTGAAGAAAGGGCTTTCTTACAGCTTATGTCTCGTGTAGGATCGTCAAGACCTGTTTCTAAGTAAATCGAACATCCGTTCTGGTCACGAAGCTCCTCTAGGTCAAACGATATAGGCATTTTGTTAAACTACTGTATTTTTTTTCAATGCAAATCGATGTTAGATTTCGTCAATGTCGACATCCTCATCCTCCTCGCCCAGAACATCGAACTCGTACCCAGCTGTTGTACCCATAGGTTGCGCAGTCTTTGTCGTCAACTGTGCGCCATCCGTGATGTCTACAGCAAGAACGCGGGGATCTACAGTGAACTCCTTTGAAATGTCGCGCATCTGGTCCGGCGTAAACACCGCAACAATCTCAAACTCGCCTGCTCCGGTAATTCCAGAATCTGCAACGGCCACAAATGTCCCGATATCAATCCACACAGAGTGCTTGCCCCTGCCTGAGAACTTACCTGGAATCTTTGCCTGTGTAATCGTGCCCTTCGATGTCTTCTTCTCGTTGTCCACATAGAACACTTCCATCCTGCCATTTCCCATCTTTCGTAGAATACGCGCGATATGGACGTCTGCAACAACTCCCTCCGTCCTCAAATCATCCAGAAAGTTCTGAACGAATCTGCGGTTCTTGGAAGATGCGCCAGTCTCGCGCTTTGCGCCCTTATTGCCGGAATTCTTCTGAGGCGGCATTTTGAATGATACTACTCTTGCATAGTAATACTGAAATCCGTTTTATCTATAAAAATATTATCGAGATTCCTCATAAATGTCAGTTTCGCAACTCGGTCAAGATACTCGTGTAGTTAACTTCTATAAAGGTAAGCGGAACGGTTTTTTTGTGGACATAGGCTCTGCTGACGGCGTTTTTATTTCGAATACCTATATGCTCGAGCGCGATTATAGTTGGTCGGGAATATGCGTAGAACCTATTCCAGAGCAATATGCAAAGTTACTAATGAACAGACCAGGTGTAGTATGCTGCGATATGGCAGTTTATAAAGAAAGTAATCAGACGGTTGTATTTGACATAGCGAATGACAACATGCTATTATCGGGCATTCGTGAAAATATCGACTGCCATATTGATGCTGTGAACTCAAACAGAACTGAAATTTCTGTCAATACTATATCTTTAAATGACTTGCTTTCCAAATATAATGCTCCTGACCATATTGATTACTTATCGTTGGATACAGAGGGAAGTGAATATGAAATCCTAAAACACTGCAATTTCAATAAATATACATTTGGATACATAGATGTCGAGCACAATCATGTTGAACCTCGGAGATCGCACATCCGAGAGCTCCTCTTAAGTAACGGATACACGTATATCGGGGAAAATGACTTTGATGACATCTATATACACTCGTCTCTCGTTCAAAACGGAATTTGATACATCAACCCCAATAGATTACACAGAATGTCCGATCTTTCGAAGCAGTACCGCAAACACACGCACCGCGAACATATTCTTGCTCTTCCCGACACTTATATCGGGAGCATCGAGAATGCTCAGGAGGAAATGCATGTTGTGGATGGCGACAAGTTTGCTCTAAAAACTTTGAAGCAATTCAACCCCGGATTCTACAAGTTGATCGATGAACTTTTGGTCAACGCCCACGACCATGTCGTTCGTCTTCGTCAGCGCAAGTCCGATTCACTCGTCAAGAAGATCGATATTTCCATCACTGACAACAAGGTGTTCACTATCCGAAACGACGGAGAGTCCATTGATGTCGATAAGCATCCCGACTACGGCATCTACATTCCCCAAATGATCTTCGGAGAACTCCTGACATCCACGAACTACGACAAGGACGAGAAGAAACTGGTAGGTGGCAAGAACGGATATGGCGTCAAACTTGTAAACATCTTTGCGAAACAACTCAAACTCACTATCGTCGACGAGAAGCGCGGTTTGAAGTATGTACAGGTATTCGAGGACAACATGTCCAAGATCGGCGTGCCGTCCGTCACCAAGTCCAAAGTCAAGTCGTTCGTAGAGGTCGAGTGGACTCCTGACTTTGCAAGGTTCGGATGGAAAGATTCACTGATTCCGGCGGACGTGATTGCTCTTGTAGAACGGCGGGTATATGACCTTGCGATGACTGTCGGGAACGGCGTTCGGATCGTGTGGTGCGACACACCCATCAAATTCAGGAGTCTCGAGTCTTACGCAATACGGTATCTCCCAGAAACAGCACCGACTGCCACATATTCTGCCGAACGGTTCCAACTGACAGTTGCGGATTCGCCGCTCGACCGTATGCTCAGCGTAGCCTTTGTAAACGGCATTTGGACGCGCTCGGGCAAGCATATTGATGAGATTGCGACCCAAGTGGTTTCGCATATATCGATGTATCTGGAAACCAAGAAAAAAATCAAGGTGAAGTCTGCGCTCATCAAGGACTCTCTTGCCATCTTCATGGACTGCTCCATCGAGAATCCTGCATTCAGTTCCCAAACCAAAGACCACCTAACATCCAAACTCAATATCAAGTTGCCCGAGGATTTCCTCAAGAAGGTCGTGTCGAAACTCGGCATCGTCGAAAAGGTCATGGCGCAGCAGAATGTGAAGGATACCAAAGACAATACCAAGACAGACGGCAAGAAGCAGTCCAAGATTACCGGTATTCCGAAACTAGACGATGCTGCGTATGCGGGGACTCTGAAGAGTCACGAGTGCACGCTGATCCTTACCGAAGGAGACTCTGCAAAAGCAATGGCAATGTCCGGTCTGTCCCAAGACCAGCGCAAATACTTTGGCGTGTTCCCTCTGCGCGGCAAGTTGCTGAATGTCAAGGACACATCGGTCCGAAAGGTCGAGCAGACCGAAGAAATCGCGCATCTCAAGAAGATTATGGGACTCGTGTCTGGAAAGGAGTATAAGGATGTGCGGGACCTTCGGTATGGGCGCGTGCTCATCATGACCGACCAGGATTATGATGGCGCACATATTCGCGGCCTCATCATCAATCTGTTCCATGAACTGTGGCACACCCTGCTTCAGGCCAAGGGGTTCCTTGCATACATGGCCACGCCCATCGTCAAGGCAACCAAGGGGAAGACTGTGATGTCCTTCTACACCCAGTTCGAGTATGAAGAGTGGAAGAAGAGTGCTGGACCTGCTTGGAAGGTCAAGTATTACAAGGGACTCGGCACATCGACGCGCGACGAAGCCAAAGAGTATTTCGATAAGCTGAATATCCTGCCGTATTCCTATACTGGCCCTCAGAGTGATTCCAGTATTGATTTGGCCTTCAATAAGTCCAAGGCGGATGATCGCAAGGATTGGCTGAAGACGTATGCCCGCGAGAACATTCTCACGCCTCAACTTTCTCTACCATACGAGGACTTTGTCGACAAGGACCTCATTCATTTCTCCAACTATAATTTGGAACGCTCGATTCCTAATGTGATGGACGGTCTGAAAACCTCTCAGCGCAAGATTCTCTATTCTGCCCTAAAGCGCAATTTGAAGTCCGAACTCCGTGTGGCCCAGTTCGCAGGGTATGTGTCCGAACATTCCGGATACCATCACGGCGAAGCTTCGTTGAATGATGCGATTGTGGGAATGGCACAGGACTTTATGGGTTCCAATAACATGTCATGGTTCGTTCCTCAAGGACAGTTCGGGACACGGCTTCAGGGCGGTTCCGATGCTGCATCGCCCCGTTATATCCACACATACCTCCAGCCCCATGTGTCCAAACTCGTTCCAGATGCAGACTTTGCCTCTCTCACCTATCGCGACGATGACGGCATGCTCGTGGAACCTGAATGGTATGCCCCCATTATCCCCATGATTCTCGTGAACGGATCACGCGGGATTGGAACAGGATACTCTACATTCCTCCCATCCTACAACCCTTCCGACCTAAAGAAGATGCTCCTCAAGTGGTTGGAGACTGGTGATGGTCTGGATGCGCCTCTGGTTCCATGGGTCCGTGGATTCCAAGGCACAATGACGATGGAGGACGCAAAGACCTGCTTGATTCAAGGCAATCACACTATTGACAAAGATATGCTCGTAATCACGGAGTTGCCTGTAGGGATGTGGACGGCCGATGTTCGTGAAACTCTCGACAAGATGCTGACCGAAGGGACCATTAAGGACTTTACGGATACATCCACGGACGTTCAGGTGTGTATCAAAATCAAGTTGGGCGCGGATAAGGCAGCGTGCGACAAACTTCTCAAATCCAAGTGGAAGTTGACCAATATGCACGCGTTCAACTCCAAATGTGCCATTCAGAAATACGATACGCCCAACGACATTTTGAAAGAGTATGCTGGTGTCCGTCTCGACCTATACGCCAAGAGACGCGAACAGATGCTGAAGGAACTGAAGGATACATTGCCGTTCCACGAGAACGTGGTGCGGTTCATTCGGCAACAGAGTCAGGACAAGCCGGTCCCGGATCTGCGCCGCAAGACGCAAGAAGAGTGTGATACTATGCTTTCAAAGGAGAAGTTCGCCAAAATCAAGGGCGGATACGATTACCTGATGAATCTCCCGATTGCGTCACTGACTCTCACGAATGCCCGGAAGCACGAGACGGCACTTGAGAATTTGGTGAAACTCATTGGGGAACTCGAAGGAAAGACGCCCAAACAGATGTGGAAGGATGAACTTGTAAGTTTGAGCGTCTAAAACGGGGCGGAATGTACATGTCCAATTCAAATCAAAAATATTTTTTTAGAAGAATGTAGCTGGTGCTTTTGGTGACGCACTCAGATATGGATGTCCCGCAGCCAAACTCCCCTGTAATCCCCATTTCCATGCGAGGTAACCTTCTACGAGTTGACGGTTGGTGGTTGAGAGGGCACTCGTGAAGGCCAGAACCTCATTGACTACAGAACCATTGCCTAACCGACTAAGGTCGGCATTTGGACTAGCTCCTATACCGAATTTTGAGAAAGTCAGTGTATTTGACGAAGTAACTCCCGAAACACTCCCACCGTTGATAAATAGATTGCCGGTTGGGCTTGACCATACAAAAGACGCAATTGTATAAGTATTTGCAGTGACTGGAGTTGTAGCGCCAACTCCGCCTAAAGCATAGAAGATTCTGTTCGGATAGGTGCTAAGATCCCACGCAGTCATACATAACCCATTCACGTCGGTGTTATCACCAGAAATGTTTGAAGCACTAATGAAACGTCCGTAAGAATTAGTGTCGGTGGGTTTATTCACTAATACTATAAAGTAAGTGAATTGTGTTGTACTGATTCCGGGTGACATTGCTGCATTTTTTAAGTTCTGAGCCCCGTTGAAAACTATATCATATCCTACTGCATTACTAGCTGATGTAATGGTAGGTCCGAAAATACTAGTGGTTAAGTGGTACCCGTTTCCGCTCTTATCGTTCAATTGTGTGATTTGACTACTTGCGTTAATCGTCATGGAAGTCCTGTCCGCCCCGTCATACCACATGGTTATATTTCCTACGAATCGAGGATCCCAGTTCACGGTAAGTGGAGCAATGCTCTTGTAAGGGTGGGCAGTAGGCAAATTGCCCGAAATTCCCCATTTCCAGGCAAGATAGCCTTCGATATACTGACGCTGTAGTGTTGTCAATGCCGTCGCATACATAATGATTTCGCCAAGATCCGTAGCAGTAGACGGCGCGTCTCGAGAAACCATTGGGTCTAATATCCCAAATGCGCCATTGACTGAGTTGTTCTGGCTATTCTGAAGTCCAGACGGTCCAGTTCCACCGTTAACGATCAAATTCACTGCATTTGGTCCATTTCCGTTACTTACAGCGCACATGACAAACCCATTTGTTATGATAGATGATGGAACTGTATTAGTAAATCCTACACTACCATATGTAGATAAACCTACGGATCCGGAAGGTCCGGTACCTGGAATCCAAAACATATTTAAGGTTTTATAACCGCTATATTCTGTCATGCCCGCACTATTCGCAGAAGCTGCTGCTCTTGCAACTATAAATGCAGTGAGTTGTCCGTTAAATGAACCAAATGCTGGACATGGCTGTAAAACTCCTGGTCCAGATGGGTTCAACTCGATTCGGCCTAGCGAACCCGATACATTCGCAGGAACATTCACCATATTCAATCCGTTCAGTCCAATACCAAACGTTGGGAAGGATACGTTGCCGATGGCTGATCTTGCCGTAGTATATTCTGCTTTGTTCTTCCATGTGAACGACGCTGAACCGCTATTCGCGAGGGTGGTTATGTCCGCAGCGTCGAACCACGCAAAGCAGTTTGGAAAGCTCAAAGGACTGACAGGTTGAATAGCTGTGCCTGGAGACGGAAACTTGTAGTATGGATGCGTGGTTGGTAAGTTAGGGACTGTAGATCCAGCTGCGGTAGGATACGATGTTCTTACATTGTTCCACTTCCACAATAAATACGATTCTACGCGTTGTCTCTCGACATCTGAAAGAGCTCCGTCGTACATGATCATTTCACCAATACCATACGACAAACTACTTGGAACGTTATCTTTACCTATTTGTATTGGACCTACCAGCGGATGGGGTGCAAGAGGACAAAACACTGTTCCGCCAGTTCCGGAAGCACTCGGACCTGTTATTCCCCACAAGTAACTCAATTGCCTAGTATCAGATGTCGATGGGCCGGATACAAGGTAGGTTCCGTTATATTGTGCCGGTGTAACTCCAGACACAATGATCGGCTGATTTAAATACGCAGGTGGTGTAAATAAAGTTTGTGATGCAAAACTCAATGTAACGAACGGGGAGTTATACACCGCGCTACTGGGTCCTGCCGATAATGCTGTCGCGATAGGGTATGTTACTGAGGATGATACGTTCCCGTTCAAAGTATATGTGTACGAATTACCGTTTCTCTGACAACACTGAATCATATATGCGTCCGTATATGGCCCTGTAACAGAAGATGGACCATAAAAAAAGTAAGGTCCAGTTCCAATTCCTTGTTCAATATAGTGATTCTGACCGGATCCACCTGCCCTAGCAAACCGAACCATATATCCTCCATTCGCTTGATTTATTGTTGCAGTCGTTGTAAAATGTTGTAGATATGCCGAGGTCAGGCTCGATGAAAATGCGGGGACTTTAAATGCAATAAATTGACACCGAGTCGTTGGATTTAAAACAGTCAACGACGGCGTTTGCATGTAACTCGTTCCACCAGTAGTTACCAGACCAGTCGTAGAATCATATGTGCTTGTACCCGTGAAGCTGGTAATATGGTTATTGCGCCCACTTTTATCAGACCATTGCGTTATGGCACCACCAGATATAGTGATTGTAGACGCATCTTGTCCGTCATACCAAAACAAGCAAGGTCCGCTAATCGATGGTGAGACGCTAAGTATGTCTGTAGGTTTGAAAGTCATCGAAAATGGTTTGACTCCGACCCAACTAGGACCTTGTGATGGTGCATAGTTGTAAGCAATTGTTGAATATGGGTGGGTGGAAGGCAACCTTGTTTGCGTTCCCCACTTCCATGCAAGGTATCCTTCTATCTGCTGACGTTCGTTTGTCGAAAGTGTCGTTGAATACACCAATATCTCGGCAACGTTTCCTGTGAACGGAAACCCAATTGTTGCTGCACCATTCGTGTTCATTCCAGCGCCAATATAAAACTTGGCAGATCCTATGTTCGTAGTGCCGGTATTAAAGCAGGAGTTATTCGTTGAAAAGGAACTTCCATTAATAAAACTCGTGTTGGAAAATCCAGGCGGTGACTGCGACTGCAGACTCGAAAGAACAGTATAGGTGCCTGGCGTATATTGGCCGATTGCCTGACATCTCGATGCAGATACTCCGTTATCAATATATGGAACAGAGGGTGTATCGTTACTGAAATAAAATTGACGACTCGTGGCTGTGCCATAGTTGCTGCTTCCATATTGTAATATCGATTGTGGTAAACTCCCATTGGCAGATATTCTTGCAACTACAAAATAGGTTCCTGAAGCAGTTCCAGTTGGCAGATTCGTCGTAATATTCGTCGCCGACTCAAATCTCTGACTAGCGGTTCCATCGAATGCGATGGTGTTCAATCCATTTGCCGAAGCAAGAGAATACGTTGGCCGATTGCCGCCGGAAGATGCTACAAGATTACTTGCGACGATGTTCGATTTATCTGTCCAGGTGGTCACGCTAGACCCAGACAGTCCGATAGTGCTCGCGTCTGCCGCATCTAACCATACCGTGCACCCCGGAATCGTTCTTGGATCGAAATCCCATATTTGTTTATTGAACGTTCCTTGGAACTGGTATGGCATTCTTACTTAAAACATAACATATGAACTTGTCCCCGCATTCCACACGATGTTCGAGCTCGTGCCGGGGGGTATGACAAGAGGATTCGAGATTCCTGATACACCGCCTCCGCCTGCTGCAGTCGGTGTCATAGACAAATACGAACCGGAATTATTGCGAAGAACATTGTAGGTTCCCGTTACGGTTGGATTCGCACCAGACACGACGAACCCAGTAAATGACGACAATGTCAAATTGAAGAAGGTTGGAGAGTTTGCCGTGAATACCGTGAATGAAGATGGACCTGTCGGAACTGATACTCCTCCCAAAGCGACCGATCCCGAAGGACCCGAAGGACCCGTTACGCCCGAAGGACCTATCACTGTGCTCGGTGCTCCGGATGGACCGGATGCTCCTGAAGGCCCCGATACCCCGGAAGGACCGGATGCTCCTGAAGGACCAGATGCTCCTGAAGGACCGGATGCTCCTGAAGGCCCCGATACGCCAGAAGGACCGGATGCTCCTGAAGGACCCGAAGGACCCGTTACGCCAGAAGGACCCTGCACTGTGCTCGGTGCTCCTGAAGGACCCGAAGGACCAGTAAAGCCAGAAGGACCCTGAACTGTGCTCGGTGCTCCTGAAGGACCTGAAGGACCCGTTACGCCAGAAGGACCGGATGGGCCGTCTGCTCCGTTCGATCCGGTTGATACTCTGTACTGCGTTCCTGAAGTAGGAGCTGGACTAGCAGAATCTGTTAGAGCAACATAATTCGAATTTGGGACAGAGTAAGTCACCGAAAATGTCGTTGCACCTGGAGGAGGTGTGAACCTTTTCTTCTCAGTATACGGGCCCCCTGACGAAATAGAAGTAAAAATATAATATGTCGTTCCCCCCGTAAGATTTGAGCATGTAATTGTAGTGGACGTGATTTTCGAAATCGTCGCCATTTGTATACTACGCACTCATTTTTAGCGTTTAACCCAGACGGACATGTTGGGGCGCGGCACATACCGCACATCCCGCAATCTTCGGCAAGAACGCAGTCGTTTTACATCCACAAATGCGCGTCAATGTCTTCTTGACAGCACCCGTATTCCCTCCGTTCTCGTTCGGAACGCCACTTCCCTGCGAATACAGAACGAAATCCGAGACCTGTGATGCCGTATAGTTCGTGAAATCACTGGCCGTACGACGAATCTTGGAACTACCCACGTCTCTCGGTATCAATAGCGCCGTTCCGTTCGGAAGCACAGAGGGCGCAGGAGGATTCACTTCTTTGGATGCTTCCGTCAAATACGTGACTCCTGCCTTACGACGCTGCATCCTCGTCCAATCTGCTGCTGACATTGACATCGGCATTTATGAAACTACAGAGGTAAAAAACCTGATTTGATTCGGGGGAATCATTTTTCCAATGGGAAGTAGACGATTCGAATCGTCAAACGCAATCGCATCAAACACATCGTTGGAGTCCGGATCTATGATCATATACACACCTTTCACCATCACGCGCTGCAAACTCCTTGTTTTGCGTATCACGTTCTTCGTATACTCTGTGTCTCTCTCCATCGCAAGCACGGCAGGTTTATAACCCAATTCATCTGGCGTAATATTGGTGTCAAAACGCATGCATTGAATCACCGGTTTCTCTTTGGAATGCAGAGGTCGATGAATCTCGCAATCCACTGCGGACTGCTTTAACAGGTGACTGATCTGCTTAATGATTCTGCTCTTCTCGAACGCGACTTCATAGAGAAACTCGTCCGATGTCATGAATGTTTCCAGAGGCGTTTCACCTTCATACCTTTTTAGAACCATATCGTTGCGCCGAATCGCCACAATGTTTGCGCCTTCTGGCGAAGTGGCCTGTTCCTTGGTGAACACGGACATATACAGCTTCACATCCACCGTCCTCTCATCTTTCGGCAACGATGCGTGTGAACAAATACGAATGGCACGACCAATGACCTGATCAATGCGCGCCGGATTCCAATACGGCTCCATAATGTAGACATTTCTGACATTTGCAAGCGTAATACCTTCTGCGCCTGCCTTGGATGCCATAAACACACATAACCTGTGCTTCTTGATGGTATCCTTCAACCGCTGTGGGAACGTGTCCGAATACGATTCGTTAAAGATCTGGCGATACAATTCACGCTCCTCTTCGTTTCCGCCGACGAACATAGCATATGCCGGTTTGTCCACATCCATATCCGGATCCTCTTCCCATTCTCCCGCCCCGTTCTTTCGAATCTTGTAGGGCTGAAACCCATTGTAGTCCAATATGGCAGCAAACACGCCAAGACCTTCCAAAGATAAATACTGGGAGTAAATGAACTGGTTCTTGCCTTCTCCGATATTCTTCTTCAAGTCTTTCAGAATTTGAAGCATTTTAGGGGAATAGATTTTCAATCCTTCATCCGACAAGAACTTCTCAGGCTGGCGTTTCATTGCTTCCAGAATTTCGGGTTTTTCCATATTGCTGTTCTCGTTCGTATCGTCGTCCGTCTTCTGCTTCATTTCCGGCGGCACAGCGTAGTTGCACGCAAGTCGAGACGTCATTCGGAACGACCCGAAATCCTCATTCAAGTCAGGTTTACGCCCTTTCTTTGACTCTCTCTGGATTTCAATGAATCGTGACTCCAAATATCGCGTGAACTGTTCGTCCGAGAACGGAATCTTTACAACGAAATCGTCTTCGTTCAGGCGTTTGGGAAGCACGCGTTCATCTGCGCCCTTGTAATACGACACAAGTCCCTGAATCCGCCTTTGGAACATAAGGGGGTTCTTCACTGTCAAACCGTCCACGAACAGAGCCATGAACTCTTCGTATTTCGAAGGCAGACATTCCAGTTTCTCGACCACAAACTTCTCTGGGTCTGCAACCTCATTTCCTCCAAATGTAGTTTCAAACTTATTCTTCCAAGTCCCGACCCACTTGGTAATATCCACTTCATACTCCAACTCTTTCTTATACTTCACTGCATTCCGCTCCTCTTTCTCAGTATACACGCTCTCGAAATGAGGAGGATTGCGTGTCAACATAACTGCCCTCTTGATCGAATTGAATTCCACTGTGTCGACATCCGGAATCGATCGGAAGAATTTGGCGAGAGAACCTTCATCCCAAGTCAATGTTGCTTTCATAGGTACAGTGATGCGCTCAATGGGTCCCTTCAATAAATTCAACAAAAACGCAATCTCGTTCGGGCGATTGATGATAGGTGTTCCACTCAGCGCAACAATCTTGCAATCCCGCGCGTTGTATAACATATCGTACAACTTGCGCTTGATTGCCCTGTCATTGACAACACTTCCAATCAAGTTATGTGCCTCGTCAATGATCACAACAGAGTTATCAAACATATGGGGCTGGTCCGGCGGCAGGATCTTGTCCACATTCACGGAACTGATACCGTCATAATTAATAAAGGTGAACCTGTGATTCAATAAATCATCAATTTGCGCACGAATCACTTTTTGGGATTGTGTGGATTGTGTCGTGAAATTCGGGTTCATTCCTGACTTGTTCACGAAGAAACGCATATTGGCATCCAAGAATTCGTCCGATAACCCAAGTGCTTTTCCGGCTTCCTTGTCTTCCGGCGTCTTGATGAGTTTTTGTTCCCAATGTTGTTCCACGGCATAAATGGGGTCTCCGCACTTCCGGATCTCGCCCCTGTAATTCCCCTGCAACGACGCAGGCAAAATCACAAACACTTTTTTGGTGGACAATAGAGATTCAGCAACAGCAATGGAAGAGCAAGTCTTTCCGGACCCAAGACCGTGGTAGAGAAGTAGACCGCGGTAGGGAGTTTCCATCAGTAGGTAGTCACGCACGAGTTTCTGGTAGGAAAAGAGTTCGCGGGTGTTTTTGTTTCCTTGACGAAGACACAAATCTTCATCCTTATCTTGCTGGTCCGGCGGCAGTTCACGGTAATTCTTTCGTAAGAAAATGCGTGTAATCGAATCGGAGAATGCTTTGCGATTCGGTAAAACGTAGGTCATTCTCTCCACTTATTTTTAGAGAACAAAGGATAATGGAGGCAATTGTTCGCAAGAACCCACAATTATGGATGCTTACAATCTATCTTTTCCTCATTGCGGCATTCTTACATGTGCGCCCTGCGGTGGCATTTGGAAGGGATGGCCGAATCCGCCCATTTGGAACTGGGCAAAAGGATGCGACGATATTCCCCCTATGGTGGTGGACCCTTGCATTTGCGGTGGTATCATACCTTGCGGTGGTCTACTACCTCGACTATTCACTATAGCCAGATGATGCTGGCACAATTCGGTCATCACAATATTTCCATGAAAGTTGTCAATACACCCACACGGATTTTGTCTGGTTGGATGTGACATCTATTATTACTTTCTTGATTCTTTCCGTGTAATCTTTTTTCTACCTTTTCCACCAAGCTTCATTGGCGGCACGTAATCGATGTCAGTTTCTAACGTTTGAGGACCGAACTTCGGAGTCGTGGATTCTTCCGAAAGAGGAATGTACGGAGGACTCGGCGGTGCTTCTCCCTCTAGTTTTGGCCCCCATCTCGATTTCGGATCTGTGGTACTAGCCAAACTCATAGGAGGCACATCGGGTTCTGTAGGGTTCGGTGAGAACGGCGGAGTATTGGGTGGTCCACCCGACAAACTCCAAAGAATCTTGGCAAACGACGCATCCACAAACTCCTTTGTAAGCGCCTTCTGAGCAAACTCCATTCCGCGTCTCGCAATTTGTTGACACTCGGAATCGTGATCGCGACACCATTGCAGTACCGATTGTAAATCCGACAAGTCTGCTGCGACTTCCACATAATGCTGCTTGTCTTTGAGCATATGGTCCACCCACAGAATATAGGGTCCCTTGACTTTCAAAATTAGAGATCCCGTGGTCATCATCTTTAATAACCGATATGCAGCCACATTTCCGTCAATGTGTATAATGTATTTGTACCCTGCCTGCTCTTCGAAACTCAATCTACCAACAGGTTTCAAATCTTTCGTCATGTCCAGCTGCCCCATTCCGTTCTTCGGGTCGAACTTGATACTGTTGGATTTCACGACAGTAACACCTACATCCAAATCGACCGACTTCATTTTGGCT